>TBL_comb47_HYPODRAFT_10004183_pt1 | contig 16675 bp, 11 predicted proteins | sample TroBogypolimnion_40_FD_10682 | JGI IMG/M metagenome (IMG submission 10682)
GCCGGATTGCTGTCGAGTTGATTTGAATCATCCTTAAGGATTATCGCGCATTCAAGATTAAAGTATTTCTGAATATATCGGACCGCAATTTTTGATACCTCCCCGATTCCGGAAGTCATCGTAAGGTCTCTTGTAAGCTGGTAAAGAGCGTGAGTCCGTTCTTCGCGTATCCTGATTTTTTTCTCCTGATGCCTCACTCTTGAGGTTAAAATGCCATTAAGCAGTGCAATAATAAAAAACATAATGAGCATCAGCACATCCAGTGGCTCCTGAATGTGCAGCGTAAACTGGGGAGGTATAAATAAATAGTCCCAGATCAGGGCACTCAGCGTTGCGGCCAGGAAGATGGGTCCGGTACCATAAAAAAGGGCCAGAATAGAAACCAGGATCAACAAGCCAAATGAGATAATCTGATAACCAACAATCTCCTTGACAAGGTAAAAGCCTAAGGAAGAGAGCAGCACAATGACTGATGTGATCAGGTACTGGCTGATATTTGAGGTGAACGAAGGAGTGAAATTTTTTTCCCTGAAATGGTCTTTTGACTGACTATCTGCCCCTAATATATAAACATCGATATTCCCGCTGTACCTGATCAGCCGGTGAACAAAGTTGCCAAGACGGAACATGGATAAAAGGTTCCGTACCCGGGGTTTTCCGACAATAATATGGGTAACATTCTCCTTATTGGCAAAATCAACAATCGCGGTAACAACATCATGATGGGTGATAATCCTGAATTTAATTCCCAACTGACCTGCCAGATTGATATTTTTATCCAACTGATCCCGCTCTTTCGGAGTGAGATCGTGCATGGTCTCCACATAGAGCGCCTGAATTGTGGCCCCCATGGAATAGGAGAGATTTTTTGCCCAACGCAGTAATCGGGTTGTTTGCTGCGTATAATCAACGGCAACCAGAAGATGCAAACCCGATTTCCACGGCCCTTTGATTCGCTTAAGTTGCATGTATTCATGCAATTGCTTATCCACCCGGTCGGCCACGATGCGCAGGGCCATCTCCCGCATGGCGGTTATATTCCCTTTACGGAAAAAATTTTCCACCGCTTCTCTCGAACGCTCTGGAGCATAGACCTTCCCTTCGGTTAGCCGTTGCAGTAACTCATCCGGAGTAAGGTCAACTACTTCAACTTCATCCGCATTTTCAAAAATCTCGTCAGGAATCGTTTCCCGAACAACGATGCCGGTAATTTGTGCGACCGTCTCAGAGCGGCTTTCCAGATGCTGGACGTTCAGAGAGGTATAAACATTGATGCCGTTTTCAAGAATTTCCTGAATATCCTGGTATCTTTTATTATGCCGGCTACCGGGTGCATTGGTATGAGCCAGCTCATCAACAATGACTGTTTGCGGATTCCGTGCTAATATGGCATCGAGATCCATCTCTTCAACAGTAGTCGATTTATACTGATATACTTTACGCGGAATCAGTTCAAACCCCTCGACAAGCTCAGCCGTTTCTACCCGGTTATGGGTTTCAACATAACCAATTATGATGTTAGCCCCTTTTTGTTTCTCAGCCTGGGACGTTTTTAACATGGTGTAGGTTTTACCAACACCGGCACACATACCGAAAAATATTTTCAGTTTACCCCGTTTGCTTTTTTCCTCTTCAATTTTCAGTGAAGCCAAAAGTTCATCGGGATCGGGACGCCCTTCATCAGGATTATTCATAATTGGTGGTTTACCACATTGTCAAATAAGTAATTAGAAGAATATAAGGAGCCATTTAAAATTCCGATTTTCTCCTTTTTGACCCCTCTAAATCTCCCGCATTCTGAACAACAGCTGCCTTTTAATCCCCTCCTTTCCCCTCCCTTCCCCTCCCTTGGAGGGGTTCGGGGAGGTCAGGGGTTAGGCGAGGTCCGGGGCCTGGGGAGGTCAGGGGAGACTTTTGGCTGTTTATAATCTGCCCTTGATTTATTTTTTTTCTTCCAGAGTCGCAATTAATGCTTCAGCTTGCCCTTCGATATTATGTAAACGGAGTAACAGACTTTTCAACTCCTGAATTTCATTTTTCGTATAGGCCCTTTCCAAATCACTCTGTAATGTTTCGGCCATTTTCTGCTGATTCTCATTTAGTTTCTCGGCCATTTGATTAAAAACCAATGAAATCTCATAAAATTCGTCAGCCCCTTCGAAATAAAGCCTTTGTCCGTAATTGCTCGATACAATCTCTTTTATTCCATTGTATAACTGATAAAACCGCTCGTTAAAATAGGTGGCAAAGTTAAAGGTAAAAGTCAAAGCGATCAAAAAACATAAGGTACCCAATATGGTCATCGCCGTTAAGGCTTCACGCGAGGAGACCTTGGCATCATCAGTTTTCATTTCAATCGCCTTCCCGTTCATTTGGGATAACAGGACTAACTGCTGGTAAAGAGGTGTGAATTTCTTATGCAGATAAATAACCTGGTCAACAGGCTCAGGGGAAATTAAAAATTTCATGACCAGGTCGTGGTATTCCTTTAATCCCGTTTCAATATCTGAAACAAGCTTATCTTCGCCCGGTTCGGTAATGTTATTCTTCTCAGATTGGAACGATTTGTCTATCGTAGCCAGCCCTTTCTTAAGCAACATACCATCCGGAGCTTTATTCATCAACGAACTTAAGGTAATTTCCTGATTAATTGTGGTCAACCCTTCCGACATCTCACGTGCATAAACAACGGATAAATAGTTTTCTTTTAGGATGGCACTTGTTTTATTCGACATCTTGTTCAGGTAATAAGCCGAAAAAATCGATAATACAAGAATAATGATAAACAAAAAGACCATTCCCACTGTAAATTTTGTACGGATTGAAAACTTCATGATTTGCTGTTTTTATTTGTTTATAAAGATTTGAGCACTTGAGAAAAAGATACTCAGATTAACTTATCTGAATGATTATTATACGAAAATGTCATTTCAATTACCTGATTTCATCTAACTTCAAATTTAGTAATAAAACATTAATCCGGGCCTCACCCAAAAATGTAAACTGAGGCGATTCCGATAATTCATTGACCGCCTTTAAAAGTTGCTGATTTTGATTAACCCCGAAATGGCGTGCCCTGGAAATCCGGTCAGTTTGCAACAAAGCCGCTTTGGGCGAAATGTGCGGATCAAGCCCGCTTGCCGAAGCAAAAACCATCTCGGAAGGAATTTCAGCAAGGGTGTCCAATTGATTAATGGCAATAAACTGTTTCTTTAAGGAGTCAACCGAATGTTTCAGTTTACCGCTGGTTAATCCAAAATTAGAACCTCCCGATGGTAAAGGGTTATAAGATATTGCTGACGGGCGCGAAGAGAAGTAAATGATGGTGTCGAAGTGCTGACCGATTAATTCACTGCCGATTATCTTATTGTTTTTCACAATTAAACTTCCGTTCGCCCTGGCCGGGAAAACTATTTGAGCAATCACCGTCACAAATAGCGGATAGATAACCCCCGTTAAAACAGTGAAGAACAGAAAGATTTTCATAGATATGAGAAGTGTTTTCATAAAATTACATATTAATCAGAATATCAATAAGTTTAATTCCGATAAATGGGGCTATTATGCCTCCCAGCCCGTAAATAACCAGGTTGCGGGTCAATGCAGTATTGGCCGATACTGGTTTGTATTTTACCCCTTTTAAGGCCAGGGGAATAAGCATTACGATGATAATGGCATTGAATATCACTGCACTCAGTATCGCGCTTTGGGGGGAACCGAGATTCATAATATTCAGTGCCGAAAGAGGACCTGTCCCGCTCTTGCCCGAATAGAGTGCCAGGGCGATTGCCGGAATGATCGCAAAATATTTGGCGACATCATTGGCAATACTGAAGGTGGTGAGTGCCCCCCTGGTCATCAGCAGTTGTTTTCCAACTTCAACGACTTCTATTAGTTTGGTTGGATTACTGTCAAGGTCGACCATGTTTCCGGCTTCGCGTGCAGCCTGGGTGCCGGTGTTCATGGCAATACCAATTACAGCCTGGGCAAGTGCAGGAGCATCATTTGTACCGTCGCCGATCATCCCAACCAGGTGGCCTTTGGCCTGTTCTTCCCGGATGCGTTTTAGTTTGTCCTCAGGTGTGGCCTCGGCCATAAAATCGTCAACCCCGGCTTCTGCGGCGATAGCTGCTGCAGTAAGATGGTTATCACCGGTGATCATAACCGTTTTAATTCCCATTTTCCGGAGTTCTGCAAATCGTTGTTTAATACCCCCTTTTACAATATCTTTCAAGTGAATAACACCCAAAACCCTGTTATCAGCTGCAACGACCAATGGAGTGGCTCCCTGCCTTGCCAATTGGGACACAATATCGTGAGTTTGCTGGGTATAAAAACCGTTGTTATTGTGGATGAAGGTCCGGATGGCTTCTGAAGAACCTTTGCGTATCTGATGATCAGCGCCATCTTCTGTTTTAATATCAACCCCGCTCATTTTAGACTGTGCCGTAAAGGGGATAAATGTCGCATTGAGTTGTTGAACTTCGCGGCCGCGAATATTAAACTGATCTTTTGCAAGCACTACGATTGAACGCCCTTCAGGTGTTTCGTCCGATAGGGAGGAAAGCTGAGCAGCATCGGCCAGTTCTTCAATTGACACCCCATCAACAGGTATAAAATTGGTAGCCATCCGGTTTCCCAAAGTGATGGTCCCGGTCTTGTCGAGTAAAAGAACATCCACATCTCCGGCAGCTTCTATGGCGCGGCCACTGGTGGCAATCACATTGCGTTGCAGCAGCCGGTCCATCCCGCTGATTCCGATGGCACTCAACAGACCTCCAATAGTCGTTGGAATCAGGCAAACGAGCAGTGCAATTAATACAGGCAAAGTCAGATTCTGCGATTCGGGCAATCCCGAAGCGGCCAGGCTGTAGCTGAAAAAAGCAGGGAGGGTGGCTACTGCCAGGAGAAAGATGATGGTCAAACCTGAGATTAATATGGAGAGTGCAATCTCATTGGGCGTCTTTTGCCGTTTAGCCCCTTCTACCAGGGAGATCATCCGGTCGATAAATGTGTTGCCGGGCTCGGAAGTAATGCGGATATAGATCTGGTCGCTGATTACCTTTGTACCACCCGTTACGGCCGACCGATCACCGCCGCTTTCCCGGATAACAGGGGCTGATTCACCCGTAATTGCTGATTCATCCACACTTGCAATCCCTTCAATTACCTCACCGTCAGACGGGATTACATCACCGGCTTCACAAACCACGATATCTCCCTTCTTAAGTTCTGTAGCATTTACAGATACCCCCAGTTTACCGGCCATTTTACGCGCCATGGTTTGGGTTCGGTTCTTCCTTAGGCTGTCAGCCTGGGCTTTCCCCCTCCCTTCCGCAATCGCTTCGGAGAAATTGGCAAAAAGTACCGTAAACCAAAGCCAGATTGCAATATTCATATTGAATGATGAAAAGTTCCCCTTGAAGATTCCCTCCAATACTACCACACTTGTCAGGAAAGATCCAATCGCCACAATAAAAATGACCGGGTTTTTAATCAATAGGGCCGGGCTTAATTTGATAAAACTGTCCTGTACTGCCTGCAGGGCCAGCTTGCGGTTAAACAGGCTGATATTTTGTTTGGCGCTCATTTTTATAAGTATTAAAAAGTGACTCCGTTATTCATAAGTAAATGCTCCGCAATGGGCCCGAGCGCTAATGCGGGGAAATGTGTCAACCCTCCCACGATCACGATTACAGCAATAAGTAAGCCAATAAACAACCAATTGTCGGTGTGGAATGTCCCGGCAGATGATGGTGTAATTTTCTTTACCGCCATACTTCCGGCGATTGCCATAACAGGGAGTATGATCCCAAAACGACCGATAAGCATCCCTATTCCGATGGTTAAATTGTAAAATATGGTATTCGCATTTAATCCTGCGAACGCACTCCCATTGTTTCCGGCTGCTGAAGCATACGCATATAGAATCTCGGAAAGGCCATGCGGACCTGAATTGTTAAGCCCTGCAAGACCGGGTGAACTTACCGATGCCCAGGCTGCGAAAAGAAGTATGACAATATTGGGAGCCAACACCGCAATGATGGCCATTTGCACCTCAAACTTCTGAATCTTCTTTCCCAGGTATTCAGGGGTTCGCCCCACCATCAACCCGGCAATAAAAACGGTAATTATTATAAAAATAACCATCCCGTACAATCCGGCACCCACACCACCAAATATAATCTCTCCAAGCATCAGGTTGATCATCGCTACCATTCCGGTGAGCGGTGAAAGACTGTCATGCATGGCATTTACCGAACCATTCGAAGCTGCAGTTGTGGCGGTCGACCAGAGCACACTGTTGGTTATCCCCAGCCGGGTCTCCTTCCCTTCCATATTTAGCAGATTTCCGAAAATCGGATTGGCTGAATATTCGGCATAGAGTGAAATAGTTAATCCTATAACCAATAATATCAGCATAGCCTTAAAAATTGTCCACCCCTGTCGCGTGGAACCAACCATCTTCCCATAGGTGAAAGTTAAGGCAGCGGGAATAAGAAGCAAAGCCAGCATTTCAAGAAAATTGCTGAAAGGGGTGGGGTTCTCAAACGGATGTGCGCTATTGGCATTGAAAAAGCCACCTCCATTGGTGCCAATCTGCTTGATGGCGATCTGAGAGGCAGCCGGACCCATCGGGATAACCTGGGTAGCCCCCTGTAACGTGTGAACAGCATCATAGGTTTTGAAGTTCTGAATAACCCCCTGACCGACCAGAACGACAGCTAAAAGAATGGAAAGAGGAAGGAGCACATACAGGGTTGAACGGGTAAGGTCTGTCCAGAAATTACCGAGTTTATCGGTGGCTTTCCGTGCAATTCCCCTGATTAAAGCCAGTAATACGGCAATCCCGGTGGCTGCACTGACAAAATTCTGAACAGTAAGCCCGATCATTTGTACAAAATAGCTTAGCGTTGTTTCTCCCGGGTACCCCTGCCAATTGGTGTTGGTCATAAAACTGACCGCCGTGTTAAATGCCGAATGCCATGACACATTCGGCAGGTTGGCCGGATTTAACGGCAATTGAGCCTGAAAGAGCTGAATCAGAAACACAAACAGAAATCCGGTAAAATTAAATATCAGTATGTCAAAAGTATATGATTTCCAGTCGGTTTCGCTGTCCGGATCAACGCCCGAGAATTTATATGTCAGGTTTTCAAGCCAGCCGAAAACTGGAGACATGATATGTTTACTCCCTGTAAATACCTTGAACATGAAATTGCCTAAGACAGGTGTGACTCCTGCTAAAATGGCAAAAAACAGAATTATCTGTATAATATCCTGGGTTGTCATAATTAAAATTCTTCCGGTTTAATCAATGAATAGATAAGGTATACAAGGATGAGAAGTGCAATAATAACCCCGATGACATATCCGATGAAATTTCCGGACTCGGGCGATTTGGCGATTTCTGAAAGAATTATTGCGTTCATTTCTACGGATTTAATGACTATACAAAAATAGAGCGGAACCCATAAGTGTTTTGTAAGGATTAGTATCTGAGGTGTAAATATTTTATAAAGATTCGGTATTTGACTTCCCAACAGCACTAAATAGGAGCTCCCGGCAACTAATTTATGGCCCTACGACGATCAGTATGGGTAGATATGATCTTACTACTGCTAATAGTTAATGATTCACAGCGAGCTATTAGCTGCTGGCGGCTAGCTTGAATGGCAGTAACCAATTGACTCTTATTCTTAATTTAGTTATTGGTTAAATCGGGGATGATTTGCTAATTGTATAAAAAAAAAATACCTTGCGGGGTCATTAATAACCAAACAGCATATTTAAAAACTTTTCAATGGATAATACCGGGGATTTTTCGAAGATTAATGCAGATAAGAGTTCAACAATTAAATCTTCGGCTAATGAGGGAGAAATTATTGTAATACAGGAAGCAAACTCCAAAAAAAAGCTCCGGGAATTCATCCATCTGCCTGCTTCCATTCACAAGGATCATTCCAATTGGGTCCCCCCAATTTACATGGATGAATGGGAATTCTTCAATCCAAAGTTGAATAAATCTTTTCAGTCCTGCGAAACAATCATGTTGCTTGCTTACCGTAACGGGAAGGTTGTCGGACGGATTATGGGCATCATTCATTTGAAATACAATGCATTGCATAATGAGAAGAATGCACGTTTTGCCTTTTTCGAATCCTGGAATGACGATAAAGTCGCCGCGTCCCTGATTGGGGCTATAGAAAACTGGAGCAGGGAAAAAGGGATGGAAAGACTGATCGGACCGCTTGCTTTTTCGGACAAGGATCCTCAGGGTTTTCTTATTGAAGGGTTTGATGAACCGGCCGTAATTGCGTCAAACTGCAATTATCCCTACCAGGTTGATCTGCTCGAAAAGAATGCGTTTACCAAGGAGATTGATCTTGTGGTCTATAAGATTGATATTCCCCATCCAATGCCTGAGTTTTACTGCAAGATACAGGAAAGGGCTATCCGTAACAATCCGGACCTGAAGGTACTTGAATTTACTTCGCGAAAAAAAGTAAAACCCTACATTTATCCAATTTTGAATTTACTTAACCTCACTTTCAGCGATATTGTTGGTTTTACCCCTTTCTCAGAAAAAGAGATGGACGATTTTGCCAACCGGTACCTGTTTCTGATCAACCCCCGGTTTATTAAAGTGATTGTTAATGGTAAGAATGAGGTAGTTGCATTCGTGATCGGGATGTCTCATATTGGGGATGGAATACGCAATGCAAAAGGCAAATTATTTCCTTTCGGAATTTTCAAAATTTTTGCAGCAGCAAAGAAAACCAAACAGCTCAATTTGCTGCTTGGAGGAATCGACCCGGCTTATCGTGGCAAAGGGCTTGATGTGATGATGGGTACTAAGATGATGGAATCGGCATATGCCGCGGGTAAAAGAATTATGGACTCTCATCTCGAATTGGAGACCAATACAAAAGTACGGGCCGAAATGGAGAAGATGGGTGGTTATGTCTATAAAAGATTCCGGATTTTTGGAAAGAGTCTGAAGGGATAAATCAGACTTTTTTCACACTTATTGCATTCATCCCTTTTAGGCCTCGCTCAAGTTCGAAGTTAACGACATCGCCTTCCTTAACATCTTCGAGTAATCCGTTAATATGGACGAAGTATTTCTCATTCGTCTCGTGTTCTTTAATAAATCCGTACCCTTTTGAATCGTTGAAAAAGTCAATCCGGCCAATTCTGACGGTAATCTCATCTTCCTCTTCTCTGCGGGGAACACTGATTTCAATGGTGCTGGCGTTAACTTTTCTTTTCTTGGAGGGATCCGGCGGGGTGTCGGTAAGATTTCCGTTCTCATCTACATAAGCCAACATACTCTCAAAATCACCCCCTGTTGAGTTCCCTTTTCGTTCTTCTTTCTTCTGACTTTTTTCCTGACGTTTTTTCAGACGCTTTTTCTCTTTTTCTTTCTTGTTAAATGTATCTTGCGATTTTGCCATTCAATATTTGATTTTAAGGTATTTGTACGAACTGCGATTTGCAAAGGTACAAAAAAAATCCGGATTAGTGATAGCCTGACATGTTCAGGTCACGAACAAGTCAGGCTATCACTAAGGCCATCATTAAAACAAGTCAATTCGATTTTACAAGCAGCTTCTTCGTTTCGAGCGCCTTGATCGCTTCCAGCAGGGTTGCGTCAATTTTGCTGATCACCGAGTAAAAGCCCACTTCTCCGATAATATTCCGGGCGATATACGCCATCAGCTGGGCCTCAATGATTTTCCCCGAGAGCGCCAGTCCCTTTGCATCGGCAGTAATCCCCTGTTTGGCTGAATATTCGGTAAACTGAGTGAGAATATTTCTTTTTAACAGGTAATCTTCAAACTCCCTGGCCGTTTGCAGTTTCCCGAGTTGTGCACGGTTTTTATCCGAAAAGTCGAAGGCATACTGATAAACAAGACCTTTCATGACCACCTTTGAATAGTAGGGGGACATTCCCGAAGTATCGGCGGCTATGAAGATATCGGGCATAATACCGCCCCCTCCGTAAACAACCCGCTTATTCCGGGTATAATACTTGCGGGTATCTGCGTAACGAATACTGTCCTTTTGTTCCAGTTCCCCGTGTGCGTACCGCCGTTTCAGATCGCCGTAATAATCTTCCACGCCGTTTTTATACGATTTTTGTATGCACCGTCCTGAAGGGGTATAATACCGGGCAACAGTCAGTCGCATGGCCGAACCGTCGTAAAATGGAACCTGCTCCTGCACCAGCCCCTTGCCAAAGGTGCGGCGTCCGATAATGGTTCCCCGGTCGTTGTCCTGGATCGCTCCGGCAAAAATTTCACTTGCCGAGGCGGAGTACTCATCCACAAGGACAACCACCTTTTTCCCGAAGTAAGTCCCTTTTCTGTCGGCATTGAAGGATCTTTTCGGCTGGGTACGTCCTTCGGTATAGACCACCAGCTCACCGTCATTGAGAAATTCGTTCACCATTTTAATCACCGATTGGAGATATCCGCCGGGGTTTCCGCGTAAATCGATAATTAGCTGCTCGGCACCCGATTTGTCAAGCTTTTCAATTCCGGCCATAAATTCCTCATAGGTCTTCTCGGCAAACCGCCCCACCTTGATATATCCCGTTTTGGCATTGATCATATAGGTAACCTCAACGCTGTTGAGCGGGATCTCTCCCCGGGTAATGTCGAATGCGATGAGATCCGGAAACCCTTTACGGGCAATACTCACCTTGACGTGGGTATCCTTCACACCGCGAAGCTTCTTCATCACTTTATCGTTGGTGACTTTGACTCCGGCCATAATGGAATCATTCACCTTTACGATGCGATCGCCTGCCCTGATTCCCAGTTTTTGTGAAGGTCCCCCCGAAATAACATCGATTACCATAATGGTGTCGTTTTGTATCGAGAACTGAACCCCGATACCGCTGAAATTCCCCGACATCTCCTCACTCACCTCCTGCATATCCCGTGCTGGAATATAAACAGTATGGGGGTCAAGCTGCTTGAGGATTTCGGGAATAGCCGTCTCGATTAACCGTTTCGAATCGACGGTATCGACATAGTTCTTCTCAATCAGGTTCAGGATCATTCCCACCTTATTGGCATTATTGACAAATACGGTCCTGCTGTTTAATTGCCTGCGGTTTTGTAGTCTTTCACCAAGGAAAATCCCCGCAGAAATGGCGATAAGCAATAGTGCCGGTAACCAAATTACGATTCTTCTCGTTCTGTTATCCATCTTGTTTTTGTAATTCATTTTCAAAAATACGTAAACTATATTCCTCTCTCTGCCTGTCCGAGGACCACCTTTACCACTTCCACCTTTGCCCTCTCAAGCAATTCAACTCCGTCATTCATGTGATACGCTTCCGAGAAAACTACTCTGCGTATTCCTGCCTGAATGATTAATTTTGAACATTCCAGACAAGGCGATGAGGTAACATATAATGTGGCCCCGTCACTGCTGTTGTGCGATTTGGCAATTTTTGTAATCGCATTGGCTTCCGCATGAAGGACATAAGGCTTGGTCTTGCTATTTTCATCTTCACAGTTATTCTCAAAGCCGGAAGGGGTTCCATTATACCCGTCGGATATAATCATCTTGTCCTTTACCAGCAAAGCGCCCACCTGACGCCGGATACAATAAGAATTCTCGGCCCAAACCATGGCCATCCTCAGATAACGTTCATCTAACTTCAATTGTTTTTCGATAGTCGGGTTACGCATATCTATTCAGCTTAAATAATTACTGCCAAAATTAACAGAAAATGTTGATGGATTGATAAAGAAAATGATAGGAGATGAGATTAAGTAGAGACACTATGAATGTTGCAATTATTTAGTTCCTCTTTTGACCTCTTCCAAACCTTTTTTCCCGCTAACTCAGCAGAGATCACAAATGCTATGTTTTAAAAATCCGATTCAAAGTTGTTTGATGTAACTTTGCGCCTGCTGAGCTAAACCTGAACTTTCAAAACATTTATTATCCCGAACTATGCTGAAAACGAATTTAAGAAAAATTGGAAAGACCAGTATGATCACGCTGGCAATCATACTGGTCGTCTTTTATTTTTATGTGGCATACCCGCTTTGGGGATTATTCTTTAACGGTCAGCGACATACCAATCCCCCCCTGACACCGCCATGGGCGCTCGAGTGCTGGATCTGGGATAACGATTTCAACAATGCGGCCACCGTGGATACGTTGGTAAATGGGTATCAGAGATACGATATTCCGGTGCGGACCATCAATATTGATAGTCCGTGGTGCATGCGTTTTAATGATTACCGGGTAGACACCATCCGTTATCCCCACCCCAAAGAGTGGTTTGCAAAGAAGAAAACGAATGGCTACCGGATCGTGATGTGGACAACCACTATGGTAAACAGCTTAAATAAGGATACCCCTGTCCTGAATTCGGAAGACTGGTTCAGTGAGGCCAAATCAAAAGGTTACCTGACCGGTAATGGTCAGCAAAACTCATGGTGGAAAGGTAAAGGGGGATTTATTGATTATTCAAATCCTCAGGCGATGACCTGGTGGCGAGGGATGCAGCAATCGGTTTTCGATTATGGCATCGATGGTTGGAAGCTCGATGATACGGCCACCCTTTCCTGGTATATGGCTGGTCCGGTTCCGTTTTTGTACCGAACAACCTTTTCCGGGCTCATGAGCCTGAGGACCTATATGGATCATTTTTACCGCGATGAATACCGGTATGGATTAACAAAAAATCCGGAATTCATCACCCTGGGACGTTCCATCGATCAGAATTTTCATCCCGAAGGATTTGCCCCGCTCGATGCTGCTCCCGTAACGTGGGTTGGCGATCAGAAACACATTTGGAAAACCAGTGAAACCCTGGTCGATGACGGAAATAAGAAAAAAGACCTGATCGTAACAGGCATTGGCGGTTTTGAAATGGCTCTCCAGAGTATTTTATCGGCCGCAAAGCTGCGTTACAATATTATTGGTTCAGACGTGGCAGGTTTTTCAGGAAGTAAGATTCCTCCGCGCCTCTATATCCGGTGGGCTCAGTTTTCAGCCTTTTGCGGACTCTTTCTGAATGGAGGACACGGCGAACGGGCTCTCTGGCGGCGGACTCCACAGGAACTGGAGATCATCCGGAAGTTTTCGTGGCTGCATACCGAGCTTGTTCCTTATATGTACAGTTATGTGGTCACGGGTCACCAGGGGGGTAGAGTACTTCAGAAACCTGTCGACGGGAAATACCACTATCTTTTTGGAGAGGATTTTTTAATCGCCCCCATCTACCAGGATGATCTGATAAACAAGGTCACCCTGCCTAAGGGGAGATGGCGCTATTTCTTTCAGGATAGTGAGGTGTATGAAGGGAAAACAACATTTGAAAAAACGTTCCCGCTTGGTGAATTTCCCGTCTTTATCCGGGAAGGGGCATTGATCCCTCTGAACATTCAGCGTTCCTATACCGGGTTGGGAGATGAGACCAATACGGGCAAAGATACCTGGCTGATTTATCCTGGAATGGATCATGCGTTCACCCTTTATCATCCCGACAAAAGCGGAGCCACAACCCTGACAATGAGAAATCTTCCGGGTCTGGTCGAAATTACGGTGACTGATGCCAGGAAACCCTCTGTTTATACCGTGAGAATGGAAAAAAGACCCGCAAAGGTATTATTCAATGAAGTTGAACTCAGGGATTCAGCAGATTGTGTTTTTGATCAGCAGAGACACCGGCTGACCGTAAAAATTGACCGGGTGAGCGATGGCGTCCTGAAGCTAATCCATTGATTTGATCCTCCCGTCCGGAATTATAAGTAATAAGAACAATTTAATGTCGTAATTATTTGTTTCCACTTTTGATCTCCCCTGACCCCTGACCTCCCCAACCCCTCCAAAGGAGTGGAAAGGAGGGGATTAAAAGGAAGGTTATGTTCAGAATGTGGGAGATTTAGAGGGGTCAAAAAGGAGAAAACCAATATTTTAAATAGTACATTATATCTTTCCGATTACTTAATAGATAGAAAAGGATCAGTTAAACCAATAGGAGAACTTTAAAACAAGCGCCCGGTTTTTCACCTTCATAATTCCCGGAAAATAGTTGTCGGTATAGACCAGAAAGATGTCCGAAACCGGTTTGTACCTCCACTGAAACCGGGCGTTGATATTCAGGTTATCTGCCTGCTGATTGTACTGCACATAAGTTGTGAAGAAGAGCTTATTGGTAAAAGTCACATCGAGTTTGGGCCCCAGCTCCCAGAAGCGGGTTGGTTGCCAGGGAACCGGCAGCACAAGATAATTGTAGCTGTATACCAGTGAGATATTCCCGTAAGGCTGAAAACGGTAATTGAAGGACCCCTGGACATACCATCGCCTGCCATTGTAAAAACCGCCGTACCCGGTCGTAAAATCAAATTTAATGCTCTTCCGGTTATCCGAAACAAACTGTGCGGAAGCCTCATTCCAGTTGTAACCGTTTCCCGAAAGGAGATAATTGGTTCCCAGGTTTGTCGGGTCAAAATTCTGCTGCAGGAGAATAAAGTGGTTGTAGCCCTTCAAATCGATGCGCGCCCGGCTCTTGAAAATGAAAAAGTAATCAAATCCTACGTTGCGGTCGGTAATCTGTTTGTTGTCTGGTTTGTAAAAATTATTGACTTCCGTCAGGAACCCATGATATTCCAGCAGATTGCTTTTAGGATAAAATTTCAGGGTGATCCTGGGATTAAATTCCAGGAAGTTGATGCGCGGAACAAATCCGGTCTCGGCATTAAAATCTCTCCCGGCATAAAGCTGGATAAATTCGAGCAGATAGTTTTTCCGCGAATAGGCGACATTAAATCCCTGGGTAAACTCCTGTCCGGATGTGGCATGCGGAGAAAATGATTTTTGGGCAAACAGCTTCCCGGTGAGGAAATTATCCCTCCCTGCCAGGTTGTATTCAACTCCTGCCACCCGGTTATAACTGTTTCCGTGCCAGGCGGAAGGGATATCCAGATGTTCCTTGTTGACAAAGATCAGCCCGAAGCTCGACCGCGCGAATACCTTCTTCTGGACAGTGGCTACGAAGAAGTTCCGCGCAAGGGTATCACCCGACTTCCCGGTTTGCATATCCATAACCCCGAGGCGCCAGTCATTCCCGATCTTGCCGCTTAACCGGGCGCCGCCGTTTACCGGAGCATCCAGACCGATGCGGCGCGAAAAGAAGGGATTGATATTGGTGTTCCCGAAATTGCCAAACAGACCGCTGTTCTCGAGGAAGAACTGTCTTTTTTCGGGATAATAGAGTTCAAAGCGCTGAAGATTGGTTACCTGGTCGTCCACATCGGCCTGCGAATAATCGGGATTATAGGTAAGATCGAGATTTAATGCCGAGGATAACCCAAGTTTGGCATCAAACCCGAAATTCTTATGGTATTGTATCTTTTGTCCGTTTTGGAAATCACGCGAGGCACCCCCCAGCAGGTAGGGAATCAACGCCAGACGAAGACCCGATTCGGGTGGCGGGGAGTCCCATTTAACCTGTCCCGCGTAAGCCAGAGTCGCGGTGGGAAATTGTCGCGGAACCGGCGCCCAGGCCGACTTCTCATTCAGTTTCAGGTCCTGCCGCGAAAACTGGATATTCCAGTGATCGACCTTTTTCTTGTAACGGATCGACTTAAATGGAATCCTCATTTCGGTAACCCACTTGTCGGGATAGTTTTTAGTCCTGGACTCCCATTTGCAATCCCACATCAGATTTACCCCCTGACCCTTGTCCATCGTGCCGTCCCAGAGGGCGCCGGCGGCATTCACCCCAAAGGAGTAACCCGTCGTCAGGTCGTTAAACGAATCAATAAATACCAGGAAGTTGTCGTTGTTGGCAAATACAAAATCCTTTCTCAACGATTCAACCGGGCGCTTTCCGGGGATCGTGTCATGAAAAACGATTGCAAGATAGAACGCCTTATCATCATAGACCATCCGCACTTCCGACTTGGCGACACTGTGGCCCGTATCGTAGGGGAGGACCATGTAGAAATCTTTTGCCACCTCGGCTTTAAGCCAGTCGGCTTCGTCGACGATACCATCCAGTTTAATCGCTCCCGTGGTTTTTCGGGCATGGATTACAAACCGCTGGTTAACTGAACCTAAAAGCATATGGGTACTCTTTTTCGAAACTGAAAAAATCTCCATATCTACCGAAGAGGGAAGGTTCTCCTCCCTGGAAGAGGGAACAGCGCCGGCTTTCGCTCCGGATGCGAAGAGTAGGCATAGCAGGATGAGAGGAATCGTAAGCCGGATAAACATAATCAGGGAATTGAAAGGCCGAAGATAGGAAAATAAGTTTGGGTAGGTTATACCCAAACCTCCAAAAAATAGGACAAGGTCGGGTTTGATGATTTGGGGGGGTGGAGATGAGAATGGCGGCTTGAGCCATGAAGTGGCTTAATTTCAATAACCCCCGGTAAAGCTTGCGTAACCGGGGGTAAGAAAACAGCGAGAATCCTCAGCCACGCAGTGGCTGAATTTCAATACCCCCCGGTGAAGCTTGCGTAACCGGGGGTGTGAAAGCAACAAGAATCCTCAGCCACGCAGTGGTTAAATATTATTGCCGTTATTTCCCATAACGTTCTTGTTCAACCCCTTTGGGGCTGAGAAGCCAGTGCTCCATTGTCCGTGGGTTTGCACCCACGGTTATTGAGATATCCGCTCTTTCAGAGCTCAACCC
>TBL_comb47_HYPODRAFT_10004189_pt1 | contig 16668 bp, 13 predicted proteins | sample TroBogypolimnion_40_FD_10682 | JGI IMG/M metagenome (IMG submission 10682)
AGACCTTCTATAACTCTTTTTATTTGCGACTCATTTGGAGACAGGACTTCAAGTCCTCCTGGAAATACGTCGAACTGTGTTTCTTCAGATAATATTCGTGATATCGCTCCCAGGCATCCCGGTTATATGGTAAATATCTTATACTTTGATGGACATGTTAACAAATTAAATGGATCATTTGTACGAAGCGCTACCTGGAATGCGCCTAATATACGTGGACTTTGGGATATGGTAACGGATTCCGGGATTAGCTTTTAGATGATATGTTTGATCGGAACAGTTTTCAAGTAAACAACCATGCCCGGAGGACGTGATTTTCTAAGTCAAATAAAATTTTTGATTTCGTTCACCCTATCCTCGCCGCAAGCTGCAGAAAATTAACAACCTCACTTTGATTAAAAATTAAGGAGCAAAAGTAATGTTGATGAAGCAAATTATGATAATGTTTTTTGTGTGCTTAGGAACCATTAATGTTATGGGCAATGATGCATTGCGTCCTGTTGGCAATGCTGTACCATTGGAGAACGTGAAGGACTTTTCCATCCTCATTCCGGAAAAGGCCGCCGCGCAGGATAAGTTCAGCGCTGCCATGCTGGCGGATTATCTGGAAAAAATATTCAAGGTAAAATTGCCGGTTGTCCAGGAACCGCAGCCGGTCAACGGCAAAATTTTCAGCGTAGGCAACACTGTTCGCGCCAGAACGGCGGGAATTACCCCTGATCCGCGGGAACAGGCCTACAAGCTGGCGGTCGCTGATGGTAACTTGTATATCCTGGGCGGAACAAGAGGTCCGATCTATGGCGTAATAGCGCTCTTGGAGGAAGACCTTGAATGCCGCTGGTATGCCGCGGATGACGTTCCGGTTGTTCCCGTACGCTCAAAGGATGAATTAACCGTGGTTCCACGCAACTATGCGCCTCCTTTTGAAATTCGCGAGCCTCTTTACTCTGATGCTTTCAACGCTGCGTGGGCGACATTCAACCGTATCCAGCCGATATCGTTTTACTCTCATATGTCGCTGGAATCTGGTGGTGAATTGGCGAGTACTAAGTATTTCGTACACACCTACGCCATATTGATACCGGCTGGAAAATACTTTGACAGACATCCGGAATACTTTCCGCTCCGAGGAGGGAAACGCTGTCCGTCCAGTCCGCAGGATGGACAGTTGTGTTACAGTAACCCGGAAGTAGCCCGTGTCATTGCGGAGACGCTGGAAGAGGAAATAATCAAAAAAACCGGAACTCGGATTTATAGCGTCTCTGAGAATGACAATAACAACGACATGTGTGAATGCTCTGCTTGCCGGAAGATTATCGAGACAGATGGCATTTCCGGCGCCCAACTCTATCTGGCCAACGCAGTGGCCGCCCAACTGGCCGTCAAATACCCGGATATTAAAATCACCACGCTGGCCTATGTCGGCAGCCAAAAACCGCCCAGGAATATAAAACCAGGCAATAACACCGTCATTTTATATGCGCCTATCAGGCAACGTTTTAACCCCATAGCCATGCTGACGCCTATCGGCGATATCAAAGAAATCAAAGATGAACTGACGGCCTGGCATCAAATCGCGCCCAACATCTATATTTGGGACTATGTGGACTTGATTGAAGGAGCACCCAAGCCGTTCCCCAATTTTGACGCGCTGGATGGCGGATGGAAATTCCTTGCCGACAGTGGCGTGAACGGAGTGTTTATGGAAGGGTGTTTTTTGGGACACGGTTCGCTCGGTGAACTGAAAAGCTGGCTTTCCGCCAAAAAACTTTGGAACCCGCAATGGCCGCAAGACGAGTTGATTAAAGAGTTTGTCGCTTCATACTACGGGCCGGCGGCAGCGGAGATGGCTGAATATGTGTCATTACAACGGCAGGCTTGGGCCAATTACTACCACACCCGTAAACCGGGAGCAGGTTTAGTTTTTTCCGATGCCGAAATTAAGCGAATGTACAAGCTGCTGAATTCAGCAATGGTTCGTTGCTGTGACCATGCCGGTTATCGGGTCAAAATAGAGCGTGAACTTTTTACATTAATCTGTCTATCTCTTTCCGCCAATCCTAGTTCTGAAACGGCTGCTGACTATTCCGATAAGCTGAAACAGGCAAAAGAGCTGATCGACAAACTGAACATAAAAAGTTTGGGCGAGGGAGGGTCAGTTAAAGACTCTTTGCTTAAATGGAGTAAAAGACTGAAAAGGGCGACTGAAGGCGATGGATTGCCGCAATTCTCTGAAAATTCCATTATGATAAAAAAGCCTGTCTGCCGTGTGGAGACGGCGAAATATCTTCAGGATACAACTGCGACCATAGGATACGCGACGCGGCAAGGTGGCGGCAATATCGAATGGGGAGTTCAATGGCAATATGACGATTTTCTCGACCTCCTTAAATCAGGGATAACATATATTGTACGGATGCGAGTAAAACCGGAGTTTAAGGCTATTCCGCAAAAACCTGGAAATCTATTCGGATTTTGCTCATGGACCGTTGGCGGCCAGCCTGGCATCCACACCATCGCAGTAAATTTTTCCGCCAACGATAAAGGTGAATACCGCTGGATCGAAGTGGGCAAATTGCAAGTTGTAACTCCGAATGCAGTGGGGTATCTTTACAGTATACCGGGAAATAATCTGACCAGCGACGATGCCGTCTGGTATGACTATCTGGAATTCGTGCCGGAAGATGAGTTCAAGGATAAAGCGCTGGCTGACAAGTTGCCGTTAATTAAGATATAACAATAAACTTGACAAGTTTCGCGAAATATCCCGAAGATGTAAAGGTTATTTCTGAACAACTCCTAAACTATTACGGAGGAACGATGAACATTCAAGGGGAGAGTATGGTTCTGACCAAAACGGAGCCGGGCAACCTCTGCTTCGACCAGGTGGAGAAAGGCAGCCTGACCTTGCGAAGCACCTTTGTCGCCGGAGAGCACGGGATTGCCTACGCCGAAGGCCGCGACTATGTAGTTGATTATGCCAAGGGCTCCATCGCACGCACCGCGGATTCGCGGATACCTGACTATTCGACACATCCGTGCTACGGGAAAAAGGATTTCAAGCACGGCGGCATCAACACTGCAAACCAAAAATGGTTTGTCTGGGCGGATTACCGGACGGCCAACGGGCAGACCTGGGCCAAACAGAATGACCAGAGCCAGTTTCTGGCGCCTGCGCGCAGGAAACTGGAGGAAGGAGGGACATTCAAGATTGTTTCCTATGGTGACAGCATTACGGCCGGAGGCGAGGCCTCCGAGGTAAATTTCAGGTTCCAGCAGCGCTTCGTGAAATATCTGCAGGCCAAGTTTCCGAAGTCAAAAATCGAGGCGCGGGATGTCTCAATTCCGGGATATGCGTCCCGTCAGGGTATTGAATGGTTTGACAAGAAGCCGGAAAAGCTTCGGCCCCTGGACACTATGGGAACGGTGGAAAAGCCCGACTTGGTACTGGTGGGCTTTGGCATGAATGACCAAAATAAAGGCGTGATGGAGCCGGAGACGTTTAAGAACAACCTGATAACTCTGGTCAAGTTGATCCGGGAACGCCATGGTGCGGACGTGATTCTGTTTTCGGCATTTCCGCCCAATGACAACTGGTACTATGGCTCCCACCGCATGAAGCAGTTTGCCGAGGCTACCAAACAGGCGGCCGCGGAAGCGAAGTGTGCTTATGTTGACGTTTATTCCACTTGGGAAATGGTACTNAAGCGCAAGGANCAGTCCTCGCTTCTTGGAAATAACATCAACCATCCCAATGATTTCGGNCACTGGTTGTATGAACAGGCCTTTGAGGCNATNACGTTTTAAAACNGGGAGAAACACAATATGTNAGAAGCGGCAAAATGGATATGGTNGCCGGCTGGTACCGGACCTAATCAGTATATTTGTTTCCGCAAGAAATTCTTCTGCAACAGTGAAGCGCAGTCGTTACGGCTCTGCGTTTCGGCGGATTCTGATTTTATTGTCTATTTGAATGGTGAGCGGTTGACAGGAGGGCAATTCAGCGACTGGCCGGAAAAGAAAACTTATACTTCGATTTTACTCAATACGAAAGAAGGTGAGAATATCGTTGCTATTCTTGCTTATTACAGAGGCATTACAACTCAATGCTACGCAAAAGGGCTGCCCGGATTAATCGCTGAAATTGAAGGTGGAGTTCTGGTTTCCGATGATTCCTGGAAATGTCTTGTCCATCCGGCTTTTACCGCCGGGAACGTTCCGCTTACCACTTTTCAGCTAGGTTACACGATCGAATTCGATGCCAGAAAAGATTTAAATTGGCTTGCCGGATCATTTGATGATTCCAATTGGAACAATGCTCAAATCCAGCAATATCCCGTTGGCTATCGTGCCACTATAAACGAACGGCCGGTGACGACAATACTCACTGAACGATTGAACGCCACTATCATCATGCAAGGCTCGTTTATCCGGCGGGATGAATGTGATAGTTTTGCAGAAACTGTTGCCCATGATTATTTGCGGAATTATTCTTACAATGAACTATTCAGCTCCCCTAAATGTCCAGGTATGGCGCATGGACAATTTAGCTTCAAAGATGACGCTTCATTTAATTTTATTTTCTACAGGCAGGCTGAGCATAATTCCGGATTTTATGTTGTTGCTGATTTAAAAAAAGAAGCTGCGGGGATGCTTGAAATTGAACTAATTGCCCCTGATGGCGCGTTTTGTGATATCGCCGTTGGCGAGCATCTGGAAGATGGAAGAGTACGGGCGTATATTAGTGGACGCAATTTTGCCGACCGTTATATTTGTAAAGCCGGACACAATATATTTCGTTTCCCATTCCGTCGTGTGGCGGGCCGTTATATTGAACTGCACCTGGGCAATCTTAAGGACGGAGACGCGCCGTCAATTAATTATCTGGGCATTGTGCCGGTCGAGCTTGAGCTTCCCGGCGATTCCTGTTTCAAAAGTAATGACGGCCTGACAAATAAAACTCACGAAATTGCCGCCCGGACGTTAAAACTCTGCATGCATGAACATTACGAAGACTGCCCGTGGCGCGAGCAAGCGCTTTATGCCTACGACTCACGAAATCAGATGCTCTACGGCTATTATCTTTGGGGAAACTATAAATTTGCGGCAACTTCACTTTCGCTTCTGGGCAACGGTATGCGCCCGGACGGCCTTCTTGAACTCTGCGCCCCCAGCCATCTTGACTTGACCATTCCTATATTCTCCATGGCTTGGGTCGCCGCCTTGGCAGAATATCAGTTGCATAGCGGCGATGCTTCGCTTACAATTGTTTTCTGTAATCAGATCAAAGCCATGATTGAGACAATACTGCCGTTGTATAAAGCAGATATTGGACTTTTTGCCTGTCATGAGCAAGATTGCCATTGGCCGTTCTACGAGTGGAGCTCAGGACTTGACGGCACTGCGGCTGGAAGTTGTTTCGGCTTTGAGAAAGGTTCCAAAGACAGAATACATGCAGGCTTTAACCTATACTTTTATGAAATGTTGAACTCCTACCTGGAAATGCTTCACTGGATAGGCGAAGATGATCGCCGGCTTGTTGAAATGAAAACCAAACTAGCGGTCGCAATTCATAATAATTTCTGGGACGCGGACCAGAAATGTTATGCCTCAAAAATCGTCAATGAAAAGCTTGAAGGCCATCATGAACACATTCAAGTTATGGCATTATACAATAAAATCGTACCGGAAAATAAAGTCGCTTCAGTAGTAAAGGCGTTGACTGATTATATGTTGGTTCCTATATCTTTTTCAGCAATGAGTTATTTAGTCCGTGCTTTGATGGAGATCTCACCGGAGACTCGTACCTTCACAACCAAAAAACTGGAGGAGACTTTTCATCCTTTAATTTTTGCCGGATGTACAACACTTTGGGAAACTGCCTTTGGCGCCAGTGATTTTGATAATGCCGGTAGTTTATGTCACGCATGGAGCAGTATTTCTGTTTATTTTGCCCATGCCTGCACCCTGGGCGTCAAGCCAATCTCGCCAGGTTTTGAAACATTCCTGGTAGCGCCATATCCCGGATGTCTCTACGAAGCGTACGGAACTATTGCGACTCCCAGAGGTTTTATAAAGGTGAAATGGAATAAGTGCGACAACGGAATTATGTGGGAGGCAAGCGGACCGCAAGCGCTAAAAGCAGTCTTACATCCATATCCAGAGGTAAGAATTGCGCGAGCGACATATAATGGGAAGGATTTAGTTTAATGGTGTTGAATGATAATTTTTCTATAACTTGTTTTTGACAGTCTGGAGCCACAAAATCTAAAGTTTGAACTGGATTTTTCAGAAACCGATCAACGTAATGGAGCGCGAGTTATTTATATTTGCTGTTCTTTTTGAATTATTGTTTATAAGGAGATAACTCTGCCTTCTCTTCTGGATTTTTCCGCGGCGAATACCGTGAAATGGCTTTCCAGCGTTGTATCCGGTCCGGAAAGTATCTTTGAGGAATCATTCATTGCAAGCGCCGTGACAAAACGTTCCATAAGCCCGCCGCCGGAACGGAAAAAACGCCGCAAATATTTCATGGAAGCGACGTGGAACTGCGACTGAAACCGTTTGAAATCTTGACATTGTTCATTAAATCAAAAATATAGATTGCCGACGCAACGAACAATCACGCTGTTGTTATTTATGGCTGGCGGGATATTTTCATCCGGCAGCGAGGCAGTTGACGGTCGATGATGTCGTATTGGCAAGCATAACCTGCTTTTTTGAGTAAAGGGATAACCCAGCCCGGACAATGATCGCAATATTTCAGACAAAGCCCGGCATCGTTATCTATGGCTTTAGAGAGGCTTGGACACTTGTTCATAGTCAAAGTCAGACTGTCCGGTTGTAGATTCAGCGTCATATCGCAGTTTTCCTCGATGCGGATATGCTCCCAATAGTCGTACATGCCTTGCAGGCCTTTGGTTTTAAACAGTTCAAGGCAATGGATTTCCTGATGGCGGCTGATTTCCAGATAATACTTTTCTAAAGCCTCGCCGCCCTGCCTGTCGAGGAATTTGAAGACTTCATTATAAAATCGCACAAAGTGATCGCTGGGTATCATTTGACACCTCGCCTAATGATGGTCTGACGACACTTGCCGCAACCCATAATTTCAGTTTTGGATTCAAACGGAGTACCCTTACATAAGGCTTCATTGACCAGAATGGTTTGAGTACAGAAAAGCGGGGACGGGGTCAGCCCTAACTTCAAAAGCTGCCGCACGGCAGGGCATTCGAAAACTTCCAGAACGATTGTTTCCGGAGTTTCCTTAATTTGAAAAAACCCCTTCTCGCGGGTGAAAAAGTATTGCCAGTGTTCGATTAACTCACTGGCATCGCCTTGTTTAAATTTTTCATGGATGGATTTATAAACCTTCTGCCCGACGGCAAAAAATATCTCATGAAGCGCTTTTTCGCCAAAGTTTTTGGCGATATAATTAATGGTGGTGTTAGTGGTACCATGGAAATCCAGGTGCAATTCCCCCGTTTCACGATAACGCATATTAAAATCCTTTTTCTTTAGCCGCCTTAGTCTTTCCACAACCCTGGACGAATTATTTTTTCTTCAAATGCCGGAACAGTGGTTAAAATTTGTTGATATAAGTCATCTGCAAGCGGCCCTCGTTCAATGATGGCGAGATTCTGCTTCAACTGCTCAACACTGTCCACCCCGACTAACACGCAGGAAATCTTTGGATTTGTCAGAACAAAACGAAGTAAAAGCTCCGGCAGCTTCAGTCCTGCTGCCTGGGCTAGACCCTCAATTTTACGGCGAATCGGAATAATGCATGAAAATGCAGGTTTGATTTTTTCTTCCGGCATTAGCAATAGTCCCTGCAAATAAGCGCTGCGGACGAAAATATGAGTATTGTCCGGTACTTTGGAAAAAAAATCATTAAACCGGCGATCAAAAATATTACATGGCAGTTGAATATATTTCAGTTTACGGGCAATCACCTCATTACAATGAGTATTGGTATCCAGAGAAATCCCTGCTCCGCCAATCAAATCCCGCTGTTCCAGTTTTTGAAGAACTTCAAGGTATTGGAGATCCGCTTCGATATGAAACAAACAGACGGCTAAACGGTCGATACGCAACCGGCGAAGAGAATTTTCCACGCTGGCGGTGATAAATTTTTCTGCTTCGGCAGGTGTGAAATTATGCAGAGAAACCTTGTCCACTTTGCTGATTATTTGCATCTTATCGTTAAGTTTCAATTCCGTCAGCGCCCGGCCGATTACTTCCTCGCTGTCTCCATATCCGACAGCGGTATCAAGACAATTTACACCATTTTCATAAGCAACTTTAATAATTTCCCTGGCCGTTTCATAAGCAGGTTTACCCGCGGTATTGGCTATACCGTAGTTAAGTCCAAATTGAACAGCGCCAAGCATCATTTTAGAAAATTTCATTTGGCGGCGTATCCTCCATCGACGGGAATATTAGCGCCTGTAATATAACTCGAAGCATCGGAGGACAGGAACACAATTATCCCTTTGAGATCAGTCGAATCAGCTAAACGTCCCAGCATGGTATTCCGGCTGTAATTTTTAATAAACTCGGGATTTTGATCCGGAGTTTGAAAGCCGCCGGGGTTGATGCAATTGACCCGGATTTGGTGTTCGCCTAAAATACTTGCCGCCCAGCGGGTGAAATTTACCATTCCCCCTTTTTCAAAAAAGTATATGGGTGACGGATTAGCCATCATATCCGTACCGGTGTAATTAGTCGGGTTGGGGCCTAAAAGGCCCATATAGGAACCAATGTTGATGATTGAGCCGGCTTGACGTTTTTTCATATCTTCACCCGCTAAACGCGTGAGACAAAATAAGGCCGAAGCATTGATATGCAAGCTTTCATCAAATTTCTCCATCGGCTGATCCCAGCCATTGACTGCCATGCGGGTAACGGCATTATTGACTAATATATCCAGACGCCCGGAACGCTGGAGAATTTCTGCCATTACCGATTTGATAGACTCCTCTGAAGCCAAATCCAACTGGAGCGCAGTAACGTTCCCGCCACCCTGCCGAAGTTTCGCGGCAACGTTTTCCAGTTTAGGCAAATCTCTTGAGGCGATGTAAAGTTGCGCTCCCGCCTCGGCCAATGCCTCGGCGATCTGCCGTCCGTAAAGTCCGGCCCCGCCGGTAAGCAGCGCCACTTTCCCTTTTAATGAAAAACTGTCTAATACATTCATTTTATCATCCTTAATATGGGTTTATTAACTCTGCTTCGCAAGCCCCGGCACAAAAAAGGAGCAGGTGTTACTTTTTTCATCGAATATTCCCATTTCTTCAAAAATCAGCCGGGCAAAAACACGATGCCCGAACGTATTGGGATGAATAGCGTCGTTCATCCAGTAATGAAGGTCTGAACCATTCTTTTTCCAAAACAGGTTATGGTCGATTAAATCCAGTTTTTTTGATTCTGCCGCAGTCCTGATTAAGTCCATATATTTATCAAGGTATTGCTCGCGTTCAGGACATGCGCCGGGCAATACCGGACAAGTGGTTTGAAGAACCGGAACGGCTCCGATACCGGTAATTTTGTCCAATAAATCATAAAGGTTCTGCTCAAATTTTTCAGGAGGAAGGGCTTCAGCAGAACAGTCGTTCATCCCGAACATGAGAAATACAACATGCGGAGTGAACTGCCCTATTAAGGTATTAAAGTTGTTCAACGGGCTGGATGTGTCAGTTCCGCTTATCGCAGTTTTAATTATTACGTCAAGACTTCTGTGCATATCAAAACGAATTCTCTCAGAAAACAGTTCGGTATAATCTCTTTCTCCAAATGTATGGAATGCGCCATGCGTTATACTATCTCCTGAAAATACCCATCGAATGGGCACTTCGGATGACAGCATTTTTTTGATTTTTTCCATAAACTGAACCTTTTTACTGAACTTTTCTTACATTGCCCAGGTTTCACGATAACGCATGACACGCCTCCGGCAGCAGCCACATTTTTTCCCGCTCAATCGCCGCATCAATCGCTTTTTCGCACGCAGCGTCAACCCTGTAATTAATAATCGTTTTATTCGTCGAGAAAACACCTAATTTAACCATCAGCAGCTTTTGACCAGCCAGCCAGCAGTGGATATCCTTGCCCCCGAAAACGTCAAACATGAGGTTATTCATCCGGGCTTGCAATAATTTAGCGGCACTGATTTGACCGAGCTTAGTCAGACGGATAATCTCGTTAGCCATCAAACCGTTAAAACAGGCGCCGCCGAGCAATGCCCCGTCATATCCGGCTTGAGCGTAAGTAACACAGTCGAATTCATTGCCATTGAGGGCAAATAATTGTCCTTTGCGTTGATTACGCGCTTGCACGATAGCAGACATCGCCAGCGGGTCGGCTGAGCTGTCTTTGATAATTTTAACTTTGGGGTGGCGGATAATTTCTGTCATAGTCTTGGTTTCGATCAGGGTTTTGCCATTTTTACCTAAATGGTAAATTCCAACCGGTAGTGGACTCGCTTCAATCACTTCTAAATAGAGTTTTTTCAAATAATCCTGTACAGCGTTGATTTGAAAAAACGGCGGAGCGATCACCGCAATATCAACCCCGGTATCGGCAATGCGTTTGATGTTGTCAATAATCCGCAACGCCGAGTTGTCAGTCACCTGCATGGCTAACAACATTTTTCCTTGATTGTGTTTAACGCTTAACTTTGCCAACGCCAGACGCATCGCATCGCTGAGCCAGGGGCCTTCGCCGCAGGTACCGGCAATGAATATGCCATTAACATTGAGTTTTTCGTGATGAGCCGCCAGCCGTTCAACGGAAGCGCTGTCAATTTTTAGATCTTTCGTAAAAGGCGTAGGCGCCGCCGACCACACTCCGCATAATTTTTCTGTTCTCATAATTATACTCTTTTTTTGTGTTAATGCTCAATGCAATCTCTAAAACATACCATATACGATCTCCATAGGTCATGCTTTATCAATTACACTATTTAATTAGTCGTTGAAAAGTCGTATGCGCCACCGGTCCGCGCAGTGATGATTCGACCAGGTTCTGAGAAATAGCTTTTGCCAGTTGCGCAAACACTGCATCGGCGGATTCCGTAAATTTATTCAATATTTCGTCATTATGGGATAGCGTCGGATAAATGACACAGCCAGCCAGAAAGCCATGTTCTAGCATCAATTGAGTATACAGCGTCCTGATCGCATTCGCATTCAGATAATCAAAAGCAAAAGAGGCCAGGCATCCCACGTCGCTGTTAGTATGTAATTTCACTTGGTGTTTTGTGCCAAGTTCAGTCCATACCGCCATCATTTTCCCGCCAAAGTCGTTGACGTATTTGGCGGCATTGCTTTTTTCCATCTTAGCAATTGTCGCCAAAGCCGCCGCTGGTCCGACACGCTCCGTCCAATAGGTACTGCTAATAAATGAGCGGCTGACGCCGACCATCGCTTCAGTTGTGCCAATTACCGCTCCGATGGGATGTCCGTTGCCCAAAGCTTTGGCAAAGACGGCGATATCAGGATTGACTCCAAAACTCAGATGCGACCCGCCGAAACAATACCGCCAGCCAATGGTGATTTCATCAAAAATAAGAATGATGCCATATTTGTCGCATTCCGAGCGAATCAGCTCCATAAATCCTGACGGCGGCGCATGATGCCGCATTGGCTCCATTACTACTGCCGCCAGATTATTGCCGTGCTTCTTGATTAATTCCAGAAACGACGTTTGATCGCCATAGCTGAATGTATGGGTTGTTCCCCGCAATTGTTCAGGAACGCCATGAGCATCCAGTCCCGGCAGCAGCATATTGCGTAAATTATTGTTATCTCCCAGATTGGCGGCAATGTACCAGTCTGTCCAGCCGTGGTAGCCGCAAATGGCTACTTCGCTTTTGTCGGTAGTGGCACGGGCAATGCGGACGGCAATTGCCATTGATTCGCCGCCGGTACGCGCAAAACGCACCTGTGACGCCCATGAATGGATTTGGCAAAGTTTATCCGCCAGTTCCACCTCTTCATAACAGTTCAGCGAGGACATGCTGCCGTCCTTAACTGTTTTTACTACCGCTCCGGTAACATCAGGATCGGCGAACCCAAGCATGCATGAGCCGATACCGCAAGTAGACATGTCGTAGTAATGTTTTCCGTCTAAATCGATAACCTCACAGCCAAAGGCTTTCCGGTAATAAGCCGGCCAGAGATCAGGTGCCATCATCTCCGGGCGTTTACTTAAAAGCTGGGTTCCTCCGGGAATGCGTTGTTTGGCATGTAAATAGAGTGTTTCTGTTTTATTGGGCATGATTGTCATCCTAAAATATAAAGTTTTTCTGCTTTGTAATAATTTGGTTTTATAAAATAATTTTTTTTTAAAATAATATGTTTTTTTAAAATCATCAATTCAACCTCTCTCATTCGGTATTGTCATGATATATCATTTTCATATTCTTTCATTAACTAAAGTTTCCCTAATCTATTTTGTCTATATAAAAATTTTAGTTTTATAGAACGCTAGCGAGACTGATGCCCGAAAATATCGGCTTCGTTTCTTTTCAGACTGTCATAAGTACGGGACGCAATGTGACCATCGACCAGCATAATATTTGCGTTCTTAGCCGAATCATGCCGAAAAGCGCTTTCATGCCAGTCAATGCCGTACCAGGGAGCACATTCAGGACAAAATATGGCAAACCAGGCCGCGCGACTATCACCGACCCATGCGTCACTGGTCAATAATTTTTCCGACGGCTTTCTGAAATTTGTCAGTTTTTGTGAAATGGCATAGCTACTCATATGTTGCGATTCGAGCAAGCCAATCCCGCCGCCACCTTTACCGCCTGCAACTACAGCAGCAGACGGACAACTCAGGACTCCATTGTTTACAAAGCCGAATTTTTCATTGTTCCATAATGACGGCATCGGCAGATAAGTATTGTTGGCCAGCAGATTTGTCCACCAGTTCTTGTCCAGTTTATTACCCCCATCCGGGCTGCTGAGATTTATCGGGGTCAGCATATCGCCGTTATCCGTGGCATAGACTTGTAACGCCACGCCGACTTGGCGCTGGCGTCCTGCACACTCTGCGGTTCTGGCCTTATCACGGCTGTGATTCAGAACAGGAATCAGCATTCCAGCTAAAACAGCAATGATAGAAATCGTAACCAAGAGTTCAATGAGCGTAAAACTTCTCTGTATTTGCATCTTTTTATGTCTTTTCATTATTTTAACATGGTATGCACTTGCCTCAACCACAAATATCTCAACCAGTTAAACGATAAGCCGTTACAATGATTATGCCATTTCCTTTAAAATCTGTTGCAACATATCTATTATAAGCGATTTGCAATATATTTGGTTGAATCAAGTGCATACCTCTGTTAAGTTTATTTTTGAACAATACCTTAATGTGTTTTTTGAAGAATCTGTGTTGCATCCCTAATTAAAATGCCTTTAATCTAAAAACTTATTTCTGTACCTATATGAGAAACTCAGACTTCAATCATTTAATCATGGAGGTGCATAGGCATTATCTCCGCCGACTAGACTCCTTTTAATTTTTCTGTTTTCATATCATTTCCTTTGTTCAAAACCTGAATATTAACATTTTGCCTTTCGGCTAAAAGCATCGCTGAAAATCAACGTTTTCAGCGATGCTTCATCTTCTTTACGTTTTTTTACGGCGTGGCGTTCACACGCGGCTGATTGTACGGATCTTCAAAATATGACCATCTTTTAAGATATTGCTTGTCGCCTATCAGATTTAAGCAACCAGTACCCTTCCAGTTGTTAAATATATAGACTCCATCTGCCGCGTTTCTTTGACGAGCCTTACGGCGGTAATCATCATCAGTCATTCTGATAACTGTTCCCAACGGCACGCCTGCCGCTATTTCCGCATCAGTGAGCTCTGTTTCCCCGATAATTTTCTTATCTGAGGTGATTCCAGGATAAATCTTGATATTATTGGGATTAGGGTTCGGAATCATATCAAGCCAAGGCTGAATGTCAAAATCTCTTTCATTGCCCGGATAATGCGGAATAAGGATATCCACCCATCCATTTGTTATCCAAGTTTGAGGTTCGAATCCGTAACTCTGGAAATCAGTTGCCGGCAAACGAACGGAGATTTTAATTGTTCTGCTGCCTCCCGCCGCAGTCATTGCTGTACGCACGTCAGATATGAAGCCATTTATAACTCCACAACGATATGCAATCCACCGGGGATCAATGCTTGACAATATCCGCGGATCAACTCCCGGATATTGTTGCATGAAACCATTAATCAACGGCGTTTCATAGCCAAGAACCTCAGGATACCGGCAGAAGTCCAGATTGATACCGTCGCAGCCCATTCTAACCATTTTTTCAAGCGTTCCTATGATCATCTGCTGGATTTCACCATTGGCTAAACTCATTTTAGTGCCGTATGAACCACTACGATTCTTGATTCTCCATTCCGGATGATTAGACCAGACATCTCCGTTGAACGGATAATAGGTTTGGCCCGCAACCGGCGGATACCATTCCCCCATGCGAACAGAACCCCAAATCGGAACTCCATTGCTGAGAGACCGAGTTATCAAGCTCTGAAAGATAGGAAGTCCTGCCGTATCCATTGTTCTGAAGAAGACTGCTGCCTTCCGGGCATCGTCATTGGCCCACACCGGATCTCCGGGGGTTAAATGACCTTCGCCGAAATACGTTGCGGGAGGATTGGCGAGGCTGCCGGAAAAATTAACGGCACCGGTAGCTAATGCGGTAAATTCAAAGGTTTCCGTATCCGTATCTTGATAACGGTCGACAAGCGCGTACAACTGAGCAGGCGTCCAAGCGGTAGTTTTGCCGAAGAAATCACTATACCCGTCATTGTTGTAAATCACTCGCTTATTGCTCGTTGGGGCATTGACATAATCCGCCAGGGTATTTTCGTCAGTAGTAAGCATGACAATTCGGACATAGTATAACTGTCGTGCGATGGCTGAGGAATTAATCTTGAAAGTATTACAGTTGGCGCCAGTGCCAGCAAATAATTCCACAATATTCGCATCTTCCGGATAATTATCCACCACGGATGCATTTAAGGTTTTATTCGTGCCGTCCAATTGCGTGGATATTTCAGGCCACGGGGCTTTTACGCCTAAATAAATTGCACAAAAATGATTAGGAGCATTATTTCCCAAGTTTAAGAAGCCGGACTCGGCGTTGGCGGCTAAATTCAGACCAGAACCTCCTTGTGCTGAGTAGCTGAAAGTGTAGTTGAACGAAGTTCCTCCGGTGGTAATGTATGACGGAAGGTTAGTCAATAATACGCAATCGCCGGCAACCGGGGTGTATGACGAAGCAGTAGGATTTGTCAATACCCGGCCCGTAACTATTCTGGCTGCAATCGTTTTACTGGTTACAACTTGGTTATTGGCTTTCATTCTTATTTCGGCGGTATAGAGGCCGGGATCATTTAAAAGAGACGATGAAATAGTAACAATCCCGGATGTCTTGTTCCATGCTGGAGATACTGTAGTCTTGTCAAGGGTTTTGACATTTTGCACTACCGCTTCCAGGCTGTAAATAGATGATGGTTCAGGGAGTGTCACGTTAAGATTCAATGAAATTGTTCCCGATGACTGAGTTAGCGGTCCGGACAGGAACATTACTATTGCTTGAGCGGGCAGGAACCCTAGCCCGGCAATATCCGCCTGATAACTCGCAGCGGTTTCCGCATCACTCAATGCTCGATTGTACACGCGAACGTTATCAATCAAGCCGCTGAAGCACTCATAGCCTCCTGCGTCGCCGATATACATATTGTAAGCCGCACTGGCGATATTCTGATCTTGAGCTCCGGATGCTGTTGCCTTTAAAACTCCGTTAATGTACAGTTTTACGCTGTCCCCGTCGCGTGTGCCTGTAAGCTGGAGCCATTCATCGGAGGGGATAGTGTTGACAGCATAAGCGGTTTTACGGTGATTCACGTTCCCGTCTCCAATGTAAAAAGTATATCCGTCAGCACCTTGGATAAGACTCCAGCCACTTATCGTTGATAACGTGCTTGATTTTCTGATAATGCCGCGGGCGGCGCAAGAATCCGGTTTAACCCAGGCGGAAACCGTAAAGTTGCCGGTACCGAAATCGAATCTGCTGTGATTGCCGCAATCCACATAGTCGTTAACTCCGTCAAACACCAGTGCGGTATTATTTATTCCGGCATCGCGAATTCCCGCGGAGTTGACCGCTGTTCCATCATTGCCGCTGTATGACTGGTCATAAACCGTCAAACCGGCTTCGTCAAAATTCCAATATCCGGCCAAATCTTTAGCCTGGTAAAGCGAAGTCACTTCCGTGTCACTCAATGCCTGGCTGATGATGCGGATTTCATCCATCTGACCATCAAAGTAACTATAACCGCCTGCGTCTCCAATGTAAGTATTGTAACTGGTGCTGGCGATATTAAGACCTTGAGCTCCGGTAACCGTTGTTTTTAAAACTCCGTTGATATATAATTTTATCTTGTCGCCGCTGCGCACACCAACAAGATGCAGCCATTGCCCGGCATTGGAAAAGGCAGCATACGCGGTTTTGCGATTGGTTCCATCCCCAATACTAAACGTATATCCTGCCGCGTTTTGAACAAGACTCCATCCGCTCATCGTTGACAAGTTATTTGACTTCCTGACAATGCTGCTTACAGCGGCTGAAT
>TBL_comb47_HYPODRAFT_10004190_pt1 | contig 16667 bp, 7 predicted proteins | sample TroBogypolimnion_40_FD_10682 | JGI IMG/M metagenome (IMG submission 10682)
TGAAGGCAAAGGTTTAGGTTTGAGATTTCTTCGTCATATTGAACGTAATTCGTTACTACTATTTATGATTCCAGCTGATGCTAAAGATATCAAAAAGGAATATAAGATATTACTAAATGAATTAAAACAATACAATCCCGAATTGATTGACAAAACAAGACTTCTGGCCATTACTAAAACTGATTTGCTGGACGATGAATTAATCAAGATGATAAAGAAGACACTGCCCAGAACATTACCTCATGTATTTATATCTTCATTGACAGGCAAGGGTATTCAAGAACTTAAGGATTTAATCTGGAAGAATCTTAATGTATAGAAAAAGTACTTGGAGTACTTAAAATACTTGGAGTACTTAAAGTTGTAAATAAAAAAGAGGTTACTTTTGATTAGGTAACCTCTTTCTTATTTACTTCCTTATAAATTAATCCATATAAGGATATTTATAATCTGTTGCAGGCATCAATGTTTCTTTAATAGTTCTGGGGCTCACCCATCTTAATAAATTCAAATGACTTCCAGCTTTATCATTTGTGCCGGACGCTCTTGAACCTCCAAATGGCTGCTGACCAACCATTGCTCCCGAAGGTTTATCATTAATATAGAAATTACCCGCTGCATATCTCAATGCTTTACAAGCGCGAACCATTGCATATTTATCATTACTAAAAACAGCTCCGGTAAGTGCATAAGGAGATGTGTTATTACAAATTGTTAATGTTTTTTCAAAATCCACATCATTATAAACATAAATAGTCATAACTGGGCCAAAGATTTCTTCTTCCATTGTAATAAAATGAGGGTCTTTAGCTACTATAACAGTTGGTTGTACAAAATAACCTTTTTCTTTGCTACCTGTACCACCGGCAATAATTTCGGCATCATTACTTTCTTTAGCTTTATTGATATAGCTCATAATATTATCAAATGAAGCTTCATCAATTACTGCATTCACAAAATTATTAACATCTTCTACTCCACCAACTTTTATAGTTGAAATCATATTAAGAACTATTCCTTTTACTTCTTCCCAAATAGATTTAGGAATATATGCACGTGATGCAGCCGAACACTTCTGACCTTGATATTCAAATGCTCCTCTTACAATTGCGGTAGCTAATTCCTGTGGATTAGCTGAATTATGTGCAAATATAAAGTCTTTTCCACCTGTTTCGCCAACAATTCTAGGATATGATTTATAAATCTTTATATTTTCGGTTACTTGTTTCCACAACTGATTGAAAGTTTTATTTGAACCTGTAAAATGTATTCCTGCAAGGTCTTTATTCTTCATAACTACATCACTTATAACCGAACCTTTGCCCGGAACAAAGTTTATAACTCCATCAGGCATTCCGGCTTCCTGCAAAACTTTCATCAGATAATAATTAGAAAGCAATGAGGTAGTAGCTGGTTTCCATACGGTAACATTTCCCATAAGGGCAACAGATGTATTTAAATTAGAAGCAATGGCAGTAAAATTGAAAGGAGTTATTGAATAAATAAAGCCTTCTAATGGGCGATATTCCAAACGATTGATAGTTTCCTTTTCGGAAGTTGGTTGTTCGCTATAAATAATTGAAGCGAAATAAACATTAAAGCGTAAGTAATCAATCACCTCGCAAGCAGCATCTATTTCTGCCTGAAAAGCATTTTTATCCTGACCTAACATAGTTGCGGCATTTATCAGGTAACGATACTTTTTAGAGATCAACTCTGCGGCTTTAAGCATTATAGCTGCACGTTCGTCCCATGGTAAAGTTTGCCAGCTCTCTTTAGCACACAAAGCGGTGTCTATCGCCATTTGCACTTCCTTTTCTGTAGCTTGATGATAAGTAGCCAATACATGTTGGTGATCATGAGGCATTACCACCTTGCCCATTATTCCGGTTCTTACTTCTTTTCCTCCTATTATCAATGGTATTTCTATTTGCAGATTAGATTGTCTATCTAATTCATCCATTAATAATTTACGTTCTTTACTTCCTTGCAAGTATGAAAATATAGGTTCGTTTGTTGGTTCTTTAAAATTAAAAATTGCGTTGTTCATTTTTTTTAAATATATTATATTAAATTAGTAATTAAGTTATTTAAGCGAATTGCATATTTATACAATTCGTCTGCAAATGTAATTAAAATTTCTTTATACAGTCTATTTTTATAAAAATAAGCATCCATTTGCAGTTTATTTTACTTAATTGGATTATATAACAAACGAATCAAGGTTTTAACTTTAAAAAAATTAAAATCTTAATTTATTAGATGTAAGAAAAGTTGTAGAAAAGCTTGTCTAATTTATGATTTTTGAATAAATTTCTTTAATATTTCTTTATGTATTAACCCTGGCATTTATGCTTGGGGATTTTGCGATAATTGAATTGTAGAGACGCAATTAATTGCGTCTCTACAGTATATGTCAGGGCTGAAGCCCCTTTTTATGTGTATCTCTTAGCCCCTAGCATTTATGCTAAGGTTAATAGATGTTTTTATTTAAAATCTTTATTCCTTCTCAAAACATTGAGGTCCTATTGCTCCACCTCCATATTCTAAAACAATATTATCTTTATAATAAATATATTCGCAACCATTATTATATTCTTCTTTTTGTTTTTCATCTAAATTATTATCAAAAATATTATATGAATACAAACCCATTCCGCTTCTGGCATATCCTATTGTAGTAATTTTGCCATTTTCAACAGATATACAATTTGCACTATCGAGTAAAATTTTAATACTATCTAAAGTTTTAGCTGTCCAATTTAAATATCGCAAAACCGTATCCAGTTCTTTTGAATCGTATTCCATATCCCAATTTTGTGATATTACTTCTAAATTATCATTCCTAACAACTGAACTATCATGAGCTAATCTCTTATTTACACTATCATTATTTTTATAAATCTTTACAGTTATACTTTTAGGAATGGAAAATATTATATTTTCGGGTTTAAATTCAATGTAAACAACATAATTTGCAGGAACAATCTTTTTGTATTCATTTTTAAGTATAAATAATTCTATTTTCTTATTATCCAAGTTGTTTATTAATTCTTGTTTACTACTCCTGGGCATTGTAAGTATAAATAATAAAAAATCTTTATCCTCTGAATTATTATTTCTAAATGCATTTAGATATTCTTCTTTAACAGAATCGGGAAGAGCTTTTATGATTTCTTTTAATAAAGAATCTTTATCTATATTTTTATTAAACACATATTTCTGTGCCCTTAAATTAGAAAATGTAACTGTTATTAATAAAATAAAAAGCACTCTAAAATAATTTCTGCTTCTCTTCATAATCTTGTTGTTTATTTTTTTGATTTCTTTACAAAAATACTAAATATTATCCCCTCCTCAATTTATTTTACAATATAATTTTTTATTTTCATTAATAAAAAATCATAAGAATATTCTTATTATGTATTTACAAAACATACATAATATACATGTGTAAGAAAGATGTAAATGCATTATACTTAAAATACAAATAGCCATCAAAATTATTTTGGAGGAGTACATTTATTTTTTGAACGTCCCCACGACTTCGATTTGCCATACTTTTTTAACGAGAACGTCCCCACGAGTTCGATTTGCCATACTTTTTTAACCAGTACGTCCCCACGACTTCGATGTGTCATACTTTTTTAACGAGAACGTCCCCACGACTTCGATGTGCCATCCACAAAATTCGAGTTGCTCCACAAATTAATCTGAGAAGAGCTTTTGTGTTTTATTACCTTTAAATAATTATGTGTTATCGTTAATCAAACATCTAAATTCTCTTTCTTTTTATTTAGCGAAACAATTCCATAATAAATCATTATCAATACAAATACGTGAAATCCTACACACCACCAATCTTTAATTATTATAAATAACAAAGTATCTAATCCATATAAAATCATACCGAATAAAAATGCCCATCTCTGTCTCCGTTTGGCAAATATCCACAAAAATATAAAGATACTCGAAATAAATATATTAATAATTAATCCTATAATATTATTATCTTCTTTTGACATGTTTGTCAAAGCATTGATAAACTGTGTTATTCCAAGTCCGAAAACAAAGTATATTTGACTATGAAACAATTCAACAATTGAGTTGATAATTGATAATATACCTATCCACAAAAACCATGAATAGCTGCCGGAAACTTGTGCTTTTGTTTCGGCTTCAACTTTTAGTTGTTCTTCAATCTTTTCTTTTCTAGCTGATTTTATTGCTTCGGCTGTAATTTTTAAATCTCTTTGTTTAACAATTTGTTTAGCAAGCGTAACTTCAAGTTCAGCCCAATCTTCGGGATTAGCAATTACCTCAATAATATCTTCATCCGAAAATGAATATAAATAATGATCATTATCTGCATTATCTTCCTTCGGACTGTTATCATTAATAAATAAATGATTAACTTTCTCGAAGTTGTCTTCATCAATAAAAACAACTACTTGTTTATCAAAAGGACTCATATTAGAAGCTGCTATGTCAAAGCTCCCTAATGAATCATTTATACGATAAGTAATATCGTTTTCTTCGAGTAAGTCTATTAATTTTACAGCCGATTCAATAGTTGGGAATCTTTGATATTCAATAAAATTTTCCATGATATTATTTAAAATTATTTTATAATTATTAACTTCTTGCCAATATTAAAAACACACAACAAAGATACAATAAATAATTGCACGCACGATTTTTTAAATGACATAAATTTAGATTTCTACAAAAAAATGAAAGTTAGATTAAATGATGATAGATAAGTCTTTTATATTCTTGTTTTGTTGCAATTTTTTAATATTTGGAAAACTAGTCCCAAATCGGAACTGTTTTTATTATAATTGTATTTTATTAATTAGAAAAATTAATTATAAATAATCTTTATGTGTCAGAAATTCAATATGTAAGTACACGTTGAAATAATATTAGTAAAAAGAAATAGAATAGGCTTACTTTTTGCATATTGTAATGAAATTAAAACATAATAGGAATTCTATATTTAATATCGATTAATACAGTGAATATGAAAACTCAATTTTTTATCAAGATTAACAAGATGTATTTAAGATTATATATTATAATATTAATAGCATTAATCTCAGGTGAAATTTCTGCAGAGGGAACAAAACAAACAACTCCATATAACGCATCTACAGCACAAACAGTTTTATTACAGATCAATAGAACAACTGATGGAGGTGATTCATCAAGATTTGCAGGATGGAATGCAACTAGCGTATTTGATCGTTTATACTTTACAATAAGCGACTATACAACTGAGAAAGTATACCTAGGATTTAAGAAAAATAGTGCAACTTCTCAAGATGTTTATTTCAGAATTAAACGTCCTGATGGGACAATTGTTTTTACAGGTATAGCCCCTCCAAGTAGTGTAGGTGGAGCCGGTTGGATAGGGACATGGAGTCAGGCAAATATTGGACCAAGTAATTTAAGTGGTAATACAGGTGGTTATTTAGCAACAGTATTTGATCCAAGCATAATTACTAACAGTCATTATAATGGAGATTATTATATTGAATTTAATATTGGCACTACAGCTAATAATACTGAGATTGATTTACTTTATTATGATATAACAATTGCTAATGGGACAACAAATGCTAATGTAAAAAATGGACGTCTTTGGTCTTATGATTGGGGTTTTAATACTCAAAGTTATACTTCAGGTGGTTATTATGGGAGTTTGTTTTCTTATACAAACGATCAAATAGTAACTGAAATAGATTTAAATGGGATACAACCTTTTATGTTTAGAGTTTTTAACAACGAATGGGGTCCTGAAAATTCTAATACTTTAATTGAAAATAGAAAGTCAAGAGAAGGACAATTGGGAACTCCTGAATTTAAATTATTTTTAAATAATCCTGATTCAATTATATATCCTTCATCTGCTAATGCAGCTCGCAACTTAACATTTAAAGGCTTAACTGGATGTGGAAATAATTATTGTTTTAATGTGACAATTGATGGAAATGCTCTAACAGAATTAAGATTAGACCTAAATAACAATGGTAGCTATTTAGATCCAGTTGATAGAATAATTGAACAACAAGTTACAACAGGGGATAACTGTATCTTTTGGGATGGAAAAGATGGTTTAGGAAATACTGTCGATTCAAATGTTACTTTTAGAATGTATTTATATACTAAAGTTGGTGTTACTCACTTACCGGTTTATGACGCAGAGAATCATCCTAATGGTTATTTAGCAAGGTTAGTGCGTCCTTTAGGGATAGGTGATATGGTTATGTATTATGATAATACACCTCTAGCAGCTCAAGGTAATATGCCAGCAGGTACTAAAAACTTGATTGGAATAACTCCTCCAGATCCTTTAAGTGGTAGTTTAGTTGATTCAAATGGCGTTAATAGATGGTATAGTACAGGTTTCCCATATTTTGGAGATCAAAGAACAGTTAATACTTGGTGGTCTATTAGGAAAGCTGCTATAACTGATTTAGTAACAACCAAGCCTTATTGTGCAGATCTTCAGATTAGCAAAACTGATGGAAGTGCTACTTACATTCCTGGATCAACAGTTGTTTATACAATTGTAGTTAAGAATAATGGTCCTGATAAATCTTTAGGAGCTACAGTAATTGATAATGCTCCTACTGGAACTAGTATAACAAATTGGACAGCTTCTTACGTTAATGGTGCTAATGGAAATGCTTCAGGAACTGGAGATATTAATCAAATTGTAAATTTACCTTTAAATGGACAGATAACTTATATAGTTTATTTATTAGTGCCATCTTCACATATAGGGAATTTAAAAAATACAGCTCAGGTAATTCCATCAATTAATTATTCTGATCCAGATTCAACAAATAACACTGCTTCAGATGAAGATATATTGGGTAGCTATGCTGATTTAGCTGTAACAAAGACTGTAAGTAATCTAACTCCAAGCATTGGAAGTAATGTGACATTTACTATCACAGCAACAAATAATGGACCAAATAATGCTACTGGTGTAGTTGTTGCAGATGTAGTACCTACAGGTTATACATTTGTAAGTGCAACTCCTTCAACAGGTACTTGGACTGCACCAAACTATTGGACAATTGGGAATTTAAATAATGGAGCAAGTGCAACATTAACTGTTGTTGGTACTGTAAAGCCTACAGGAACATATTCAAACACTGCTACAATAACAGGAAATGAACCAGATCCAATCACATCTAATAATACTTCAACAGTAACACCTGTGCCAGTTCCAGCTTTAAATGCAAATATCAGTTCTCAAACTAATGTTAATTGTTTTGGTCAAGCTACAGGAACAGCTACAGTAACTGTCTCTGGTGGAACACCTGCTTACACTTATTCATGGAATACAACTCCAGTTCAGACTTTGTCAACTGCTACAGGACTTACAGCTGGTAACTATATTGTAACAATCACAGATAATAATGGTTTCTCAACAACAGCTTCTGCAATTATAACACAACCAGCAGCAGCATTAAGTGCAAGCATTAGCTCACAAACTAATGTTAATTGTTTTGGTCAAGCAACAGGAACAGCTTCTGTAACCACAACAGGAGGAACATCTCCATATATTTATTCATGGAATACAACTCCTGTACAAACTGGATGTACAGCTTCAGGATTGACAGCAGGAACATATACAGTTTCTATTATAGATAACAAAGGATGCTCAACAACAGTATCTACAATAATAACACAACCAGCAGCTGCATTAAATGCAAGTATTAGTTCTCAAACTAATGTTAATTGTTTTGGTCAAGCTACAGGAACAGCTACAGTAACTGTCTCTGGTGGAACACCTGCTTGCACTTATTCATGGAATACAACACCTGTTCAAACAACAATTACAGCTTCAGGATTGACAGCAGGAACATATACAGTTTCTGTTTTAGATTATAAAGGATGTTCTACAACTGCTTCAACAATAGTAACACAACCAGCAGCTACTTTAAATGCAAGTATTAGTTCACAAACTAATGTTAATTGTTTTGGTCAAGCTACAGGAACAGCTTCTGTAACCACAACAGGAGGAACAACTCCATATACATATTCATGGAACACAACACCTGTTCAAACAACAGTTACAGCTTCAGGATTGACAGCAGGAACATATACAGTTTCTGTTTTAGATAACAAAGGATGTTCTACAACTGCTTCAACAATAATAACACAACCAACAGCTACTTTAAATGCAAGTATTAGTCCACAAACTAATGTTAATTGTTTTGGTCAAACTACAGGATCTGCGACAACGACAACAACAGGAGGAACAACTCCATATACATATTCATGGAATACAACTCCAGTTCAAACAACAAGCATAGCTTCAGGATTAGCAGCTGGGATATATACTGTTTCTGTTACAGATAGCAAAGGATGTTCGACAACTGCATATACAATAATAACACAACCAGCAGCTGCATTAAATGCAAGTATTAGTTCTCAAACTAATGTTAATTGTTTTGGTCAAGCTACAGGAACAGCTACAGTAACTGTCTCTGGTGGAACACCTGCTTGCACTTATTCATGGAATACAATACCTGTACAAACTGGATGTACAGCTTCAGGATTGACAGCAGGAACATATACAGTTTCTATTATAGATAACAAAGGATGCTCAACAACAGTATCTACAATAATAACACAACCAGCAGCAGCATTAAATGCAAGTATTAGTTCTCAAACTAATGTTAATTGTTTTGGTCAAGCTACAGGAACAGCTTCTGTAACCACAACAGGAGGAACAACTCCATATACATATTCATGGAACACAACACCTGTTCAAACAACAATTACAGCTTCAGGATTGACAGCAGGAACATATACAGTTTCTGTTTTAGATAGCAAAGGATGTTCTACAACTGCTTCAACAATAATAACACAACCAACAGCTACTTTAAATGCAAGTATTAGTCCCCAAACTAATGTTAATTGTTTTGGTCAAGCTACAGGATCTGCGACAACGACAACAACAGGAGGAACAACTCCATATACATATTCATGGAATACAACTCCAGTTCAAACAACAAGCATAGCTTCAGGATTAGCAGCTGGAATATATACTGTTTCTGTTACAGATAGCAAAGGATGTTCTACAACTGCATCTACAATAATAACACAACCAGCAGCAGCATTAAGTGCAAATATCAGTTCGCAAACTAATGTTAATTGTTATGGACTGGCAACAGGTGCTGCAACAGTAGCTGTAACTGGTGGAACACCAACTTATACTTATTCATGGAATACAACTCCTATAAAAACTACAGCAACTGCAACCAGCTTAGTAAAGGGAATCTATACAATAACTATTACTGATAGCAAGGGATGTACTGCTACAACATCTACAAATATAACTCAACCTTTAGCAGCTTTAACTGCAAGCATTAGCTCACAAACAAATGTTAATTGTTTTGGACAAGCAACAGGATCAGCGACAGCGACAACAATAGGTGGAACATCTCCATATACTTATTCATGGAACACAATACCTGCACAAACTGCAAATACAGCTAACGGATTAGCAGCAGGTATCTATACAACAACTGTTACTGATAACAAAGGATGTTCAACAACAGCATCAGCAACGATCTCTCAACCTTTAGCTGCATTAAACATTACAGGAAATGTTACCAACTCAACATGTACATTAACTAATAATGGTGCAGTAAATATTACTGTTACAGGTGGAACTGCCAACTACAGTTATTTATGGTCGAACAGTGCGGTTACAGAAGATATTACTAACTTACATCAAGGAGATTATACAATAACAGTAACTGACTTTAAAGGATGTTCAACATCTAAGACTTTTACTGTAAATTCAGGCAACTGTCAGCCAATTGCTGTAAATGATATCAATTCAACTACAGAAAATACTCCTGTAAGTGGTAGCTCTCAAACTAACGACACTCCAAGTGGAAACGGTGGTAATGTATGGTCTCTAATTGGGACAAATGGTGGAGCTGCTCATGGAACAGTAACAATAGACACTCTAGGAAACTACACTTACACTCCAAATACAAACTATAACGGTATAGATGTATTTAATTATAAGGTGTGTGATGCTAATGGAGATTGTTCTTCAGCAACTGTTACTATTACGATAACTAATGTTAACAACCCTCCGGTAGCTGTTGACGATAATGCAACTACACCTGAAAACACTCCGGTAATTGGAAACGTATTAACAAATGATAGCGACCCTGACGGGAACACAATTACAGTAACAGGATTTTCAATTGGTAGTACAACTTACACATCAGGAACTACTGCAACAATAACAGGAATTGGAACTATCATAATTAATAGTAATGGTAGCTATACTTTTACACCTTCATCAAACTGGACTGGAACTGTTCCTGCAATTCCTTACGCTATAACTGATGGCAATGGTGGAACAGCAACAGCTAATCTAAACATAATTGTAACTCCGGTTATACATTATGTAGATTTGGGAGTAACTAAAGCATTGACAACACCTAATCCTCTTGTTCCGGGTTATCAGATTAATAAATATGATACTGTAACCTTTACTATCGTTTTAAAGAATTATAGTTCGATATTCGGCACTACAAATATTCAAGTATTGGATACATTGCCTGAAGGCTTAAATTACATTTCTTCAACAACAAGTAAAGGTACTTATTTAGCGACTAGCGGGATATGGGCTATCAATACATTGAATGCTTTGGATTCAGCAATTCTTACTGTAACTGCAAGATTTGACACAACAGCTCAGAACAATGTGTATATAATTTCTCAATCAGGTGTTGATACAAACATATATAATAATACTTCTTTTGCATCTGTTACTGCTAACGGTTCATCTAGTGGCAACGACGGTGGTTTGGAAAGCAATGGTGACTTGGTTTCGAAGATTGCTAAACGTAATTTTGTTCGTCAGAGAGATGGAAATGTTAATCGTTATAATACTACTGAAAATCTTGAAGCGTTTGTAGGTTTACAAAACAAATCTCAAACATTATTGGGTACTCAATCTGATCTATCTTCTTTTATTCCAACTATAGGACCTGCAAATTCAACAGGATATGTAACAACTCCTACTGACTTGATTGGTATTACTAATGCTAACGAAGTGATGGCTGTTGACTACTTTACAAGCACTACTAACAGACAAGCATCTGTATTAGGTATTGCAACAAGTGCAGCAACAGTTTATGGACATACTAAGCTGGTTTGCGATAGATTGAATGGTGCAAGCATAAAAGATGTGAAGTATGTTACAATTAGAGGACATCAGTTTTATATTGCTAATTTGGTTCAAGACAATGGTGAAGTTGATTATACAATTAACTTTATAGCTTACAAAAATGGCACTGTATATAATATAGATAATCAATGGGCTTTGGATAGTTATCATCCAACAGGAAACAACCAGGTGTTAAACTTCCAGGTTTGGTCAAATTCAAATGAATGTACAGTTAAATTAGTTGAAACTATATTGGACAACATGACGAATCTAGGTTTTAATGTTGTACTTAACAATACTCCTCCTGTAATTCCTTCAGTTTATGTTGTGAATGGTGAGTATCAAAATGGAACTATCAGGTTGTTGCTTAGCAATAGCGATAATGCAACTACACTTCAGTTTGCAGGTAACACAGCTACTATTGAAAACGGTACAAGAACTAACTTCAGCACCAGCGAAAACATTACTACAGCCAAATCAAGTGAGATCTACTTAAACATTGGCAATATATTTGATGCAGGTTTTACAATTGCTAACAATGCTAATGCTGGTAAAGATGTGTTGTACTTTGCTGATGGTCCATGGGGTTATGATGTTGATAATTCAGGTACTTCGGTAAATAACTTTAGTGTATCTGCGCTTAACAATGTTAATTATGCAAATTGTTATAATGTACTACGTAATGCAACTTTAGATGGTAAGGTGCTATCTTATGCATCATTGTTCAGAAATATGAGAGCCGGTAATAAGCCAGTAGATTTGAGCAATTATAAATATATAGAGTTTAATGCATCGGGTAGTGGGGTTTATAATCTTATCATAAGTAAGAAAAGCATTGCCAACTGGAGTAATCAATATAGCATTCCTATTACTTTAACTTCAACGGCTACACATTACAAGATATTATTAAGTGATCTTTACAATTCAGTAGGACAGACAAATTTAATTGCTAGCGATGTTGTTTCGATAGTGTTTACTAAAGTTGGAAATAACAGTTCTTATCAAGATTTTAATATTAGTGTAAATAATCTACATTTTTCAGGAACTGTTGCAGGCATCGAACAAGTTAATGTTAACAACAAAGATGTTAAGTTTAGCATCTATCCTAATCCTGCTGCTGAGCAAACTACGCTTTCATTCAGCATGCCTCAATCATCTAAACTAAGAATAAGTTTATATAATGAGCAAGGAAGGCTTATTAATATAATTGCTGATGAGTACACTACAGTAGGTGACCATACTATAAGTTACAATACAGCTTCTTTGAAAAGTGGTATTTACTTTATTAAGTTTGAAACAGAAGCTTATTTGTTGAACTCAAAGTTGATTGTAGTACATTAAAATAGTATCGATAAAGATCAATAGAATCCTGCTTTAGATCATCATAAAAAAGACATTACTGTAAATACTACATACATGATCCCTTTAATAGGAACTTATAAAAGACAATATGGAAGCAGTAAGAGCTAATATTTAAACAATAATTATAGTTTGCTTGATCAGAACTATAATAAGAAAAAAGACCTTTAGTATTCTTATACTTAAAGGTCTTTTTTCTATTATATAGCTTCCCATCAATAAGAGCTGCTTGTAAAAGAATTGTTAAGCTATTGTATGTAATATTAATACAATTGTATTTACTTTGAGAATACTCTCAAATCTATTATTTATCTTATCTTTAAAATTTATCTTATCATTATTAATACTAATAATATTTCAAACTGTCTTAGTTTAGTCTATTTATAAGTTGAGTGTAATATTAGTAATATTTATAATGTTATTAATTGTGTTGGTGTTGATATTATATAAATGGTTTTATTATTTTATTAATATTAATAAATTATTTATTTCGTATATATATTTATTTATATAAATTATATATTAATTAATATCATATTTAAAATAATTAGATTCATATATATATCATATTATAATTCATATTAAATATATTAATTCTTAAATATATATTTTACTTTCGTTATAATAATAAATAACATCTTATATTTAATATTTCATTACATTATAGAAATAGAATATTAAATTATAATTACTAATAATTATATATTAGATATAATTAAATATATTATATAATCAATTAATTATATAATAGTAATAAATTATATAATATTGTTTATAATATATTATAAATAATATTATAATATATAAATATATTATTTTAATAATTAATTTGTATTTATAATAATATTAATTAATTTTGCAAATTATTAAATCTGTTTATTTAATGATAATTCTATAATATTTAAGGATACCTATTAATTTAATAATATAGCTATGAGAGAATTTGATGATGTGTACTTCAGGATGTTCGGCGTTGTGCGGCAAATACTGGATGAGAATAAACTAATTTGGGAAACAAACCCAATAATTAATGATTGTTATAGCCTATTAGATAACAACATTAAAACACTTAAGAACGCAGATGTAATTTTGATGAGTAGACCCACCGGAATAACAATTAATAAGAAATCTTTGCGAAAAGAGCTGAACCTTTTAACATTCCTAATAAAAGAAGCATTGCGTCTATATTATCGAATTAATGGAATGGAAGAAGATATGCTGCTCCTAACGTATCCAATAACGAAGCTGCAAAAGATGTTGGAAGACACTTTTTATGTAGATGCAATCAGTATAAGCAAATTATCTATTGAATTGGCATCGGAGATAGCCCCTTTCGGAATAACACAGATAATGATTGATGATTTGAAGGAAGGACTTGTAACTATCTCAAAACTTACTCCTGAGAGAGATAAAATATGGAAAAAATATGCCACCACTGTTAAATTAATTCCGGTAGTAATAAAGGAAACATTACAGATGCTCAAAAATATATTAGACCCACTAATAAGTATCTATCAGTTAAGTTCGCCTGATTTCCATGCTAAGTACGTTTTGTCGCGAAAAAGAATATTGAAGCAGGGCAAACATAAACATTATACTATAACTATTGTAGGGAAACTTTTACAAGCAGATAGTTTAGTTGCCATAAGTAATGTAAAAGTGATTGCAGGTAAAAAGAAGAAGACTACAATAAGCGATATTAAAGGCAATTATAAAATTAAGATTTATACAAAAGATGCAGATACCATCACTTTTTCACACGAAGGTTATGAAACTTTAATTTTGGATATCCCTACTAAAATTATTAAAAACCAAGTTGTAGTTAATGTTAAGCTTATGCCCAAAAAGGAGCTTTAAAAACAATTAAAATAAAAACTAATTAATGATATTATTTTTGTTGTAATGAAAATAATGTAAGGATAATTGAGTTTAATGTATTACTTTTGCATACTAATCAAAATACAATGGATAATACTTTCTTTGCACCAGCCGAAAAAGAAGAGATTAATAAAATTAAAGAAAGAAATAAAGAGCTTTCAGATTCAGATTACATTAATTTTATATTGAATGCTGTACCTGAACTTGCTGCAATAATAAATAAAGATCGGCAAATCATTTTTTCTAATGATTCGTTGCTAAACTTTTTGGGAATTATTGATAAAGAGGGTGTGTTGGGATTGCGACCCGGTGAGGCTGTAAATTGTATTAATGCTGACTTAAATAAAGGTGGTTGTGGTACCTCTGAAAATTGTAAGTATTGCGGAGCTGTAAATGCAATTTTAATAAGTCAGGATACTATGGTGGCTGTTACAAAAGAATGCAGGATAACAACAAAGAAAGATGGGGCTCATGAATATCTTGACTTAAAAGTAACTTCATCTCCATTTAAATTTAATGATAACTATTATTCTATTCTATCTGTTGATGATATAAGCGATTATAAACGTAGAAAGATACTTGAGAAAATATTTTTTCATGATGTAATCAATTTAGCGGGAGGGTTAAGAGGTTTTGTTGAGTTGCTAAAAGACACAACAGTTCCGGATGAGATGATAAAATATACAAATGTTGTTGATAAAATAAGTCAGGAATTATTGGATGAAATAGTATCACAAAGGACTTTGACTTTTGCAGAACACAATGATCTGGCTGTTGATATGACTGCATTCTCATCGTTAGAGGCATTGAAAGAATCGGCAGAATATATAGGGCAACATGCAATTGCAAGAAATAAAAAAATACTAGTAAATCATAATGCTTTAGATATTACCATAAACAACGATAGTACATTGTTGAAAAGAGTAATAATAAATATGATAAAAAATGCATTAGAAGCAGTTGGTAATAATTCAACTGTGATACTTAATAGTTATTTAGAGAATGATGATGTGGTTTTTTCGGTGAATAATGAAGGATTTATACCTAGGGATATTCAACTTCAAATATTCCAGAGGTCATTTTCGACAAAAGGCATGAATAGGGGACTAGGTACTTATTCGATAAAACTGTTAACAGAAAGATACTTAAAAGGGAAAGCAAATTTTGAAACGTCCATTCAGAATGGGACAACTTTCTTTGTAAAAATACCAATTCAATAGTTGTAATCATAATAACAAAGAGCCTCCATCATTCAGTTGATGGAGGCTCTTTTGAGTTTAAAAAACAAGAAGATGTAAACTATAATTAAGTAATGGATTCTTTATTTTCTAATCTATTTGTTCTAATATATTGGTAATATTTCCATATTCCATAAATAGTGCTCAGTATAATTAAAATTACTAATCCACTGCCCAAAGGAGCGCCATTGCCAGGGGTTTGAGTGTTACCACCACCATGAAGATAACCTCCTGAAGGAGGTGTAGGTTGTGCAAATATAATTAAATTTACTAAAACAAATGTTGCTATTAATATTGCTTTTTTCATGTGTCTTTATTTTAATTCCAGATGGAGTATTTTTAAGATTAATTTTATTATTAGATTATTATTTAACTATAACTTTTTCGGAATAAACTTTCTTGTCAGTAATTACCCTTACAATATAGCAAGCATCAACAATACTCATCGGTATTTTTATCTGATTATTATTACAACTTTCTGTTCTGTATATTACTTGTCCTAACATGTTAAATACATTGATAGATTTTATTTTGTCAACACTCTGAACATATATTGCATTATCATAGCTATAAATATTAGTATTTGAAGTTTGTGGTTCAATAGTACTATTAGGAGAAGAATTAAAGTACACTACAAATCTTTGAATGCTATCGTTAATAGTGGCAGAATAATTATAGACAGGGTTTTGAATTAGATCGTAAAGAGTATTAGTTTTTTTATCCTGTAAAAGGATAGTAGTTCCTGTTACGAAAGTATTAATGTTTTCGGCTGTAATACTAAATGAACCGTCAACTTTAGGTTCAAAACCAAGATTAACACTATAGGCGTTACCATTTAATGGCGCTAATGAATTGATAACATATTTATCATTACCTATGTAAGAATACATTTGCACAGCTGAAGGGTCTAATCCTGCAAGACGTAATGCATCGTTAACATCTGCCTGATTACTCGAACTACTTGTAAAATGTAT
>TBL_comb47_HYPODRAFT_10004191_pt1 | contig 16661 bp, 10 predicted proteins | sample TroBogypolimnion_40_FD_10682 | JGI IMG/M metagenome (IMG submission 10682)
TTTTCAATTTTCATTTTCAATTTTCAATTGTCCCTACATATATAGTAAATTTGTCAACAGAAAGCATATGAGCAGGCTCAGTAAACGATAAAATCCAAGATATTTTTTTATCATTAAGAACTGACAGGAATTCAGAAAATGGCGTATGGAACTTATTGACTTGTCATTGCAACTGATTACATTATATAGATTATTTTCAGGAATCGCAATAAATTATAAAACCGGTGGTGGTATATGGATGATATTGACGCGGAAATTATCAAGGCCGTTGACAAGTTGTATGGCGCTAAGAGTTTGCCTATTTATCCGGAAGAGATATGTGAAGCCGTATGTGATAAAATGGGGGTTGAACCTTATGATATCGATCCCTGCGTCATTGAATCCGCACTGGATGATGACGATAATTATATTGACGTCCTGGGCGATGATGACGAGGATGATTTCTTTTTTTCCAGGCGCGGTTTATTCAGTAAAGCTCAGTTCTGCGTCCGTCCGACGGCAATGGAAATTGAAAAGGGGATATTAATTCCAGGACACCGGTTTATCCCGTTTTTTGATCGCGGCGGCGAAATCATGCTGACGTCCGGGCATAACTCTGGAAAAATCAAAAAGATAAAGAGCCAATTCAACTTGTCCAGCCTGATGATCTATTATTCATTGTTCGGCCCCAAGGGGACGATGGAGCTTATGGCTGCTGAAGATGAAGATAACATTTCCGCCTTTATGGAAGAAATCAAACATGGAGAAGGCAGCAGGGATGCCGCCGTTACAGTTTCGGTCTATGACTTCAAGGATTTTTATGCCGCAAACAAGATAGTCGAAGGCGATATGCTGCTATTGTCCATTGTTGACTATAAAAAGCAGCTTTGCACCGTTGAGCGTCTGCCGGATGAAAGATTGTGGCAAGCCGCGAAATGGGACAGCGCTTTTGCGAAAGGCTTGCGGAAGAACATCGAGACGGTTGAGGAATTCGGAGTGATGGAACCGATTGAAACATTTTTGAGCAGGGCATTCTTTCTGGCTGACCATAGTTTATTGCAATCGCCGTCAAGTTTAGCGGTGAATGTGCTCAAACAGCGGAATGACTTTTATCTGGCGGATTCCGAATCGGGAGATGTTATGATTTGGGAAAAAGACCGCGAATTTGATTTGTTGGATATGGATGATTTTGATGACGAGGACTTTGACGAGGATGACGATTCTGTGCCTGAAGAAGAGTCCGCGCTTAATCAGTTGTTTGAGATAATGGGATTTGCGATTAATGACGAAGAGCTGGCGGCTTATATGCGGGATGAGTTGTTTGCCGGCGGCGATGACCTTGATAATGTGAAGAAACGCTGTTTTGATGACAGAGTGAAACAGCTTTTTCCGGATTTGCAGAAAGAGTTTAATGCGGAAATCCTCAAGCTCTGGAAGACGATAAAGAAAGACTACAATATTTTCCGTGACAACCCGCAGGGAAAGGTCAGGCGAAAAGCGCTGGAGCTGCTTGACGTCCATACGGCATGGATGCGGAAGCTTGATTTTGAAAATGTCATTCCCGATCCTCAATTGGAGAAAAAGATGATGGAAATGATGAAGATTATGGGGCCGGTTTCCGGCATGACCGTAATTTTTAATACTGAGCAGGATATGTCACAAAAAGAAGTTAAGAAGTATTCCGATATGCTTGACCTTGTAACAGGTGTTCACGCCAGTATGATTAAAGACATCAATATGATGCTCGGCATAAAATAGTATTGAACGGTTCAGGCGGAGAAACTGCAAGCCGGGATGCTTGCGGTGCTTTTTTGGGGCTTGCAGACTGCTTTTTTGCGAAAAATAACGTAATTATGATAGAATTTTTGAAAAAAGGCTTTATTATATTATTTACGGACAATGTAAAAAAGATTGACATTACTTAATATTTTAATATGCAGGAGATTAAACTATGATGATTCAAACAGCGCCGAAAGTAAAACCTGAACTCGATCCGGAATTCGTTCCGGCGGCATTGTGGAACAGAAGTTACCTTAAAGCCGCGGCGGAATCCGGCAAAGCCCAAAAGATTGTGATCGCGCTGGACCGGCCCAACGGCACGGTATCAACTTTTGCCACTGAAATTTTCCCGCATGAAGGCGAATATAAGGCGTTGAATGTCAAATATGTTGAACGCATCATCAAATTCCTGCTCTGGATGAAGGGCGGCTACCGGGTTACTATTGCCGGTTGCAGCGCTTTGGCCGATGATATCCGGGCGATTTATTCCGCGAAAGGTGCGAGGGCTTTTGATTATGAGATTATGGGCGAACGCATTTACGGCAAACCGTTTGAAGTCGTTGCCTGTGTGCTGGCCGATGCTCCGAAGAGCCATGAAATCCAGGTGCAGCTCGGCGGACATATGGACGGCTGCCGCGTCGGTTTCGACCTCGGCGGTTCCGACCGCAAGTGCGCGGCGGTAAAGGACGGCGAAGTCGTGTTCACTGAAGAAATCACCTGGGATCCGTATTTCCAGAAAGACCCGGAATACCACCGTCAGGGCATTCTCGATTCCATTAAACGCGCCGCCGACAAACTGCCGCGTGTTGACGCCATCGGCGGCAGCGCCGCCGGGGTTTACGTTGACAATAAACCCCGCATCGCCTCGCTCTTCCGCGGGGTGAGCAAGGAAGATTTCCAGAAGCATGTCCAGAATATTTTCATCGACATTCAGAAACAGTATAATATTCCGCTGGTCGTCGCCAATGACGGCGAAGTCACCGCTCTGGCCGGCGCGATGTCGATGAAATCCAACGGCGTGCTTGGTCTCTCCATGGGGACCAGTCAGGCGGGCGGATACGTCAATATGCAGGGCAATATTACCGACTGGCTCAATGAACTGGCGTTTGTGCCGATTGACTACCGCGAAGACGCGCCCGCCGACGAATGGTCCGGCGATATCGGTTGCGGCGCACAGTATTTCTCCCAGCAGGGGGTGGCCAGGCTCGCGCCGCTGGCCGGCATCGAGTTTCCGAAAGAGATGTCTTTCCCGGAAAGACTGGTCGGCGTCCAGAAACTGATGAGCGAAGGCGATGAACGCGCCGCGAAGATTTACCGCACTATCGGTATCTGTTTTGGATATGCCATCGCGCATTACGCCGATTTCTATGAAATCCGCAATCTGCTGATCCTGGGACGGGTCACTTCCGGCGAAGGCGGCGAAATCATCCTTCAGGTTGCTGAAGATGTGTTGAACCAGGAATTTCCGGAATTGGCGAAACAGATTACGTTCAGAACTCCGGATGAACAGTTCAAGCGTCACGGTCAGGCGGTCATTGCCGCCAGTCTTCCCGCGATCAAATAGTGACTGGTGACTGGTGACTGGTGACTGGTGAATGGTGACTGGTGAATGGTGAATGGTGAATGGTGAATGGTGAATGGTGAATGGTGGAACCAAGTGGTATTATTCCCATTATTCCCATTATTCCCATTGGTTACAGGAAAAGATAAAAGACAGAGCTTTAGCACTTTAGAACTATAAAATAAAGGCACTTATGAAAACTTTAATAAAAAATTGTCATCTGATTTCTCCTGATACGGAACTTGAAAACGCCGCAGTATTGATTGACGGCAAATTTATCGCCGGAGTTTATGCGGACGGCGAAACGCTGCCGTCGGCGGATAATACCGTTGACGCCAAAGGTAAAATGGCGGTTCCCGGATTTATTGACGTTCATTGTCACGGGCGTTCCGGTTTCGATTTTACTGACGGCAAACAGGAAGGCATGGATGCTATCGGAATTGATAAGTTGAAGGAAGGGGTTACCACCCTGCTGCCGACCACCCTGACGCTGCCGGAAGAGCAGTTGAAGCCGGCAATGAAGACTGCCGCCGAGTACGTCAAGCGCGGCGTCAAGGGGGCCAGAATTGCCGGGGTCCACCTGGAAGGGCCGTATATCAACAGCAAATGCTGCGGCGCCCAGAATCCCGCGTTTGTCCGCAGTCCGGACATTGATGAAGTCAAGCGCCTGGATGCGATTTCAAAAGTCGCCAAAGTTTCTTTTGCGATTGAAGTTGAGGGCGGAAGCGCTTTTGTGCGCGATCTGCTCGCCGCCGGAATTACGCCGTCGTGCGTTCACAGTTCCGCCGCCTATGCCGATTTCAAAAAAGCCAATGCGCTGGGCTTGAAGAATTTGAGCCATTTCTGCAACCAGATGACCCCGCTGCATCACCGCGATATCGGGCTGGTCGGGGCAGGGCTGCTGCATGATGAAGTTTTCATTGAACTGATCTGCGATAAAGTGCATATTTCTCCCGATATGATTAAACTGATATTCAAGATCAAGGGACCGGAAAAAGTTCTGCTGATTACGGACGCGATGCGCGCCGCCGGTTTGAAAGACGGCGATTACAATCTCGGCGGCCTGCCGGTGGTGGTCAAGGACGGCGCGGCCCGTCTTGCATCTAACGGCGCGCTGGCCGGCAGTACCCTGCTTTTCTATCAGGGCTTGAAAAATATCCATGAGATTACCGGAATGCCGCTGAAAGAACTGATTAAAACTACTTCCTGGAATCAGGCCAGATCGCTCGGACTGGAAAAGCTCGGCAAAATCGAACCCGGATTTTATGCCGATATCCTGATTCTGAAAAATGATTTTTCACCGGAAAAGGTTTTTGTCGACGGCGAAATCAGAGCATAACCCTTACATCATCCGGAAGCCATAAATTCGCTGGTATCGCCTTGGGCGGCGAATTTATCGGCTGATGGCAAATATTGGCATTACTGTTGACGATTTTATCCATTGTTAAAACTTCTTCTTCGTTTATTATATATGATAAATAGATTAAGAATATAAGGAGATGCTGAATGAAAAGAGTAGCAGTAGTCGGATTTGGCTTTATGGGGGTTGTTCATGCGAAAAATATTATTACGAATAAGAATCTTGAACTTTGCGCGATAGTTGACAGCAGGGAAAATATTTTCAGCGGCATCGAGAACACCGGCAACAAAGGCAAACTTGATTTGCCGGTGGAACGTCTGAAGCAGACGCCGGTTTACAAGACGATTGAAGAATGCTGCCAAAAGGAGCAACCCGATGCGGTATCTATTTGCGTACCGCTATTTATGCATTATGAGTTGACCAAAAAAGCGTTGAATTTCGGTCTTGACATCCTGCTGGAGAAACCGTTTTGCATCGAATTGGAACAAGGCCGGGAACTCATGAAACTGGCGGAAGAGAAAAAGCGCATCCTGATGATTGCGCACTGTGTGCGGTTTGCGCCGGAATGGGAATTCCTGGCTGAATGCATCAAGGACAAGCGATACGGCGAGTTGAAGCTGCTTGCCACCACCCGGATGGGCGGCGAACCCACCTGGGGCGTCTGGCAGGACCCGGAAATCAAAAAAACATGCGGCGGTTCGCTGCTGGATATGTTGATACACGACATCGATTTTGTTTATTCCTGCCTGGGAACTCCGTCAGAGATGAAGGTCAATCTCAAATGTGATGAATACTGGGAAATCGGTTTCAATTATGCCCAAAATCAGAAACTAATCAGCATCAAAGGCGGGTTCCTTTACAAATTTACGCCTTTCACCTCGGAATATCTTGCGACATTTGAAAATGCCAGCATTCGCTTCAGCTCGTTGAATCCCAAAACGATAAATATCGGAACCGCTAATGGCCTTGAGTCCGTAAGCGTTGACGGTGATTTGTATTATAATGAAATGGAATATTTTGCGGACTGTATCGAATTCCGTAAGAAACCCGAGCGCTGCCTGCCGGAAGATTCACTCAAAGCCATTGAATTCTGCCGGAAGATAAGAGATTTAAAATCAGTATAATGATCTGTCATTTAACGAAGGCGCAGAGACACAAAGAAATACCGGCAGGTTAAGCAGCCGAAGGATTTCTCGGTGTCTTTGTGTTTTATTAAAGTACCGGCGATGCCGGTACTTTTTCCACTATTCAAGTTCCAGCAGTAAATAGTAAGCGTCTTTATCAATATCAATTTCTATTTTTCCATTACTGATCGTAAGCGCTTTTTGAATTCCGTTCAGCGGAGCATTATATTTCGCCTGCTTGAAGTCCTTGTTGAGTTCCAATGAAATCCGGGAGGAAGCATTCTCATTCTTAGTGATGGAATTTATTAGATTGTTTCCCGCATGTTCTCTGCGCTTTTTCTCCAATTCATCCATGCAGCCCACATCAAACTTGCCGGCAAGCACATGAACAAATGATTTATTATCTTTTTTAAAGACCCGGAACTGCCAGCCGCAATCCAGGGGCGGAAATACGAAATCTTCAGATATGAAGTTCCGGACATGTCCGGCGAGGCCCAATTCTTTAAAATCCGACTGCATTCGTCCGGGCGTCCATAACAGTTTGCCTTTGCCGCTGTTCAGCTTGATCCATTCCGTCGATGCCAGGTTGCGTCCCTGATAAGTTCCGGAACAGACCGGAATGATCTTCTCCTGTTTACTCCAGGGCGGGAATGCCGCTATACGTTCCGGTTCCGCGGTCGCGCTGATAATTTCAAATTGTTCCAGCCACGGTTCAAGAACTTTATTTGCCCGCTGGTCATAATATCCGACAGGGCCGCTTGCGATAACCGTGCCGCCGTTATTGAGATAATTGTTCAGCGCGGCATATTCTTCCGCGGCTAAACAAATGGCGCTGCTGATAATAAGGACTTTATATTCGGACGGCTGGCGCGGGATTGCCGTCACCACATCAAAAGTGATATTGCTATTCAACAGTTCAAAACATGTTTTGCAATAATCCGCCTGGTAATCCTGTTCCGTCATGCCGTAAAAGTCCCGCGACCATCTGGAGAAAAAGACCGCGACGCCGGTATTGGTATCCGCGTCAAACAGTCCGGGATTATTTTTCTCCCAGTTAAACCCGTTTCCGGAAAGTTCGGCGTCATCTTTCAGGGAAAGCATTTCAGAGTCGCGCAAGCCCAGCCGTCCTTTTATAGAACTGAACCACGTCCCGGAGCCGAGAAATTTGTTGAATGCCCAGATAAAATCGGCGGCAACTTCACTGAAACCATAGCCAAGGCCTAAACACGGCGCGCTGTTTTCGCGCCCGATGCCGACATGCAGCATCTGCACCGGGAAATTGCCTTGCCAATTGCCCTCCAGCGTGGGGGTATTGCCGCACATTTCCAGCATAATGTGATTGCACGGTTTAATAAATTCCTGATAGGTCATGCCGTAACCGGGAAGATAGTAGCCGACACTGTCTGAGCAGCAGGTCATTAATGAAAAATCTTTGCCGGTAACCGATTTTACGCCTTCCAGAAATTCCCGCGTGGTGCTGAAACGCATTTCTATCCAGTCCTTAAAAGCTTCATTCTGGTAATTTCCCCAGAAACTGGTATCGCTTACCGGCGGAACTTCATGCCCGTAATTTTCCATAAATTTCTTCTTGCAATGCCCGCAGCCGCAACTGGTCCATCCCGAATAAAAAATGCCGTCGTCGCTCATCAGTCCGTCAATGCCGGTCTCCGCCAGCAGCCGCCGCACGTATTCCTGATAAGCCTTCTGGAAATCCGGGTTATTCATGCAGAACTGTTCGGCAGTATAGCGCTCCAGGAAAACCGGTTTGCCGGTGACCAGGTCAATCATGCGCCAGTCGTTAAGTTTCATGCCTTTATATGTCCACTCGTCGGCAATATCGCGGCTTGGGGCAAACGGCAGATGATGGCGGTTGCGCCGCCGCATGGTCTCTGCTTCGGCCTGATTGGAATAACGGTGCGTCAGGACCGAGGAATGATGATCAAAGAGTAAAATGCCGCGCTGGTGAAGTTCATCCGCCGCGAACTTTATCATATTATGCAGATTCATCCACAGCGGCATGAAATCCCAGCGGAAATGAGCGCCATAGATGACTGCCATGTTGACCCCTGACTTAAGGGCTTTATCGGCGCGGTATCTGAATTTATCCGCAATGTCTTCATTAGGCCAGCTTATGTCTTCCCAGGTAATCCACCAACTGGCCGCTCTGTAATTTTTAAGCACAATGTCTCCCTTCATTTTATGTTTAAATGACTGATATCTGATTCCGTGGAAAATTTCCCGGATTACATTTTTTTATTACTTGCGGCTGAAATTCATCCTTTTGCCGTCAGCATCTGGCGTTGTTCGTCCGTTTCTCCGATTTTTCTGTTCGCCTGAATGTACCAATCCCCGGTTTTGTCTTTTCTGCCATATGATTTTAATCCTGTTTTATTATTTTTCAAATTGATATTTTATTTAACGTTATGATTATCTAGTATAAACGAAGAGTTATTTAAAACAATGGATAAAATCGCCATCTATAATGCCAATATTGATCATGGGTTATAAAAATTTTAGGTTTATGGCTGTTCAGTCAAGAATTTTAAGCAACTTGTAACCTTTATTTTTGAACAACTCCTTACGGACAGGCCGCCTATCTTTTGACGGCGGTGAAGTCTTCCAGCTTGAACTGCGGGAGTTTCTTGAAAACTTTGTAATAGAGCAGATAGATGTTTTGAGACTGCGGGTCGGTCAGGAACGCGGCTTCGGCCAGTTTTTCCGCCAGCGGCATATTGCGCTCTTTGTAACATTGCCATGCCAGTTGCGCGGTCTCCAGCGCTTTGATTTTATTGCCCGGCGGTATGAATTTAAAAATGCGATATCTGGTTGAAAGAGAATTCTCCTCGCCCGGGGGGATTATTTCATAAAAATATTGCATTTCTCTAGGGCGCATATCCATCAAAAAGACCGTTGATTTAACACTAACCTGTTTGGCGGCGGCAATGTACCGGTACGAATAAGGATGCAGCGGCTCGAAACAGGAATTACGGTTGAAAACCACATATTCAACGCCGTAATATTCGCAGAATCCGGCGAATTGACTTTCGCTGCCGTTATACAGCAGGGTGATATAGTCTTCGGCGATTTTTCTGCTTGCAGGAAGCTCGAATTTAGGCTGAACCACGATATTCGCCCCGCAGTAAGCTTTCAGCACCGGCGCCAGCGTCATTTCCGACAGGACGGTATGACCTTGAATATTGGCCCGTCTGAACCATTTTACGAGATCGGAGGTTTCCCGCAGGAAGTTTTTCGGATAATTTCGGTGTTGCTTTTGGGTAGCCTCCGCTTCCAGGTAAATTACCAGCAGCGCGATAATTATTAATATTATCCGCAACTTGAACCTGGGTTTGCTCCGGTACAGATCGTAGAAAATCAGCGGCAGGGCCACCGCGGAGAAAACTCCGCAGAAAACGCTGAAGCGCACCATGAAAATGTAAATCAGAAAGTAAATCGCGGTCAGCCACAACGGCAGCAGAGACCGGCTGAAGCCGGTTTTCAGGCATCTTCTGGTATTTTTAAAGCACAGTCCGGCGATAAACGCGATGCCCATAATCCACAACGCGGCGGGGAACAATAGTTGGGTTTGAGCCATTGAGGCTGAATGCAGCGACGGCGTCCAGAGAAATCTGGCCGCAAAATTTAATTTGTCCGGGTCGGCCGGCTTGACGTTGCAGAACGCTATTTTAGCTTTGATGAGTTCGTTAAAGTGGCTGTAGTTTTCGGCATAGCCGGAACTTGCCAGCTTCCAGATTCCGAAAAAAACAAGGCCGGATACCAGCAGTACGGCCAGCTTGCGCGAGAATTTCACGGAAGGCAGGAAATACAGGGAAAAAAGCACGGGGAAGATAAACATAATCAACGGCGAACATAGCAACTGGTGAGCCCGGTTGTACGGCACCAGCACGGCGGAAAGCAGCAGCGACGCATACATGAACAGGTAGAATTGAAGTCTTTTGGGGGACGTATTGCCGCCGGACATGACCCGGATAATTTCATAAACGCCCCAGAGCAGGAAACATAACTGGCTCATGTCCCAGAAGGCGGTTGCGCAAAAAGTGCAGAACCCGGTCAGCAGCAGCGCCCGCACCGAGCGTTTTCGCAGGGCGAACGCGCCGAAGGCAAACGCGGCAGCCAGGAACGGCATTGCGAAATCCTCGCACAGGATATCCTGTCCGGTATAACGGGCGATGGCGGCCGGGGCAAAAGCGTAAATCAGCGTTCCGGCTGCCGCCCACGGCAGCGGACAGCGCAGAAAATAAAGCCACAGAAAAATAAATCCGGCGGTCAGTGACGCCCATAGCCGGATGGTATTGCGCATGAAAGCCGCTCCGGCGGGGTCATCTTCATATACCTTGTCCGCCGGCGACATTGCCGGTTCGCCGAAGATGAATTTTACTATGCGCCAGGAATATCCGAGAAAGTATTCAATTCCCAGCGGCATCTGTTCACTGACTTTTACTTTGTCCATTCCCGCCAGGCTGCGGTCATAAGCCGGAATGCCCTTGCCGCTGCCGACATCTTTCGCAAATCCGTACATAATGGAACTTTCAACGAAAAATGGGTAGAAATCCGCTCCGGTCTGGCTTTTTATGGAAGCCAGTTCCCGGTTGCAGACATAAGTCCGCACCGCAAACGCCAGAAGCACTGCCAGAATGAAAAGCACCCAGGTTTTGGATAAAAATGTTTTTATTTTGCGCATTGAATCGGGATGGTCGCTCATTTATACTCTTTCCTGAGATTGGATGGCGGAATATCCATTTCTTCGCGGTATTTGGCCACGGTGCGTCTGGCGACGGAAAGGCCGGCGATTTTGAGCATGGTGGAAAGTTTACTGTCGGAAAGAGGCTTTTCCCGGTCTTCTTTAAAGACCAGATCGCGGATTTTTTCTTTAATGCTTTTCGAGGACAGCACTTCGCCTTCGTCAGTTTGATAGCCGCCGCTGAAGAAGAATTTGAATTCGAACAATCCCGCGGGCGTCTGGATGTATTTGTTGGCGATGGCGCGGCTGATGGTGGTTTCGTGCAGCCCCAGTTTGTCGGCCACCTGCTGCATGGTCAGCGGGCGCATGTATTCAATGCCTTTCTCCAGAAAATCATGCTGTGAATCAACAATTACCTGGGCGATCCGCTGGATTGTGCTCTGCCGCTGCTCCAGGCTTCTTATCAGCATTTTGCCGCTGATTATTTTCTCGCGGATATAATCCCTGGTCTCTTTGGGCGTATTGGGGTCTTCCAGCAGATTCATGTACATTCTGGAGATGCGGAGGTGCGGTATCTGCTCGTCGTTCAGGGTAATCTGAAATTCGTCGTTGACCTTTTCAACCGAGAGCTCCGGAATGACAAATACCGTATTGTCAGGGGAAACCGCCGATCCCGGATATGGATTCAGGCATTTGATTTTTTCGACCAGCCCGGTCAATTCCTCGACGGAAATATGCATTATTTTGGCGATTTGCGGCAGATGGTTTTTCCCGATATCCTCAAGATGGCATCTGATAATTTTCAGAAGCCGCTTGTCCTGATTTTTCTGCCGTTCCAACTGAAGCAGCAGGCATTCTTTCAGGTCTCGCGCCCCGATGCCCGGCGGTTCGAACGACTGAACCAGCTTCAACGCTTTATTGACTTGTTCGGCATCCGCATTGGCGGCTGAAGCAATATCGGAGAGCTGCGTGCGGAGATAGCCGCTCTCGTCAATGCTGCCGATGATTGTTTCGGCAACGGCTGCGGTTTGCGGATCGGCGTCAGACAGTCTCAATTGTTCCAGCATCTGTTCCTGAAGCGAAGGCTGTTTAATCAGGGAATTGAACATGAAGTCACGTTTTTCCTCATTTTCTTCTGAATAATCTGCCGCGCTGTGTGCCGGGGGAAGGTAGTCATGCCATGTATCGGCCAGCTCCATCAGGTCGGAAATATCTCTGTCATCGTCGCCTTCCCGCGCCATTTGTTCGCCGGTGTTTTCCGGCTGGAAGTTTGCGTCTTCCGGAAGCGGTTCCTTACTGATCTTAACCTGTTCGATAACAGGATTGCGGTCAAGCTCATGATTGAGTTTGTCCTGCAGTTCCAGCAGCGGCGTCAGCAGCACTTCCAGCGATTGTATCTGCTGCGGAGCCAGTACCTGTTCCTGTCTAAGTTCCTGATTTTGATTTAAATATTGATCTGCCATCGCGTCCGTCACATTTTTCTGCTGTTTATCACCAAACCGTGAATTGATATTGTTCACTGTAAATTATATAGTAATATTATGCATTAAACTGTAAAAATCCAACTTAAAAGCATAAAAATGGATTAGACAGGCATAAATAACTTTTAGAGAAAGAGTGACAAGATAAATGACAATCGGTATAACTGCGCTCGGAAGCGGCAGCAGAGGCAATGCTTTCGTGATTCATTCGCCTGATGCTTCCATTTTGATTGATGCCGGCTTTTCGCGCAAGGACCTGCTGGCCCGCATGGCAACTGTCGGAGTTGTGCCGGAACAGATTAAAGCGCTGCTGCTGACCCACGAACATGAAGATCATGTCAGAGGTTGCAGGTTGTTCTGCAATCAATTTGATATCCCGGCATACGTGACGTCCAGCACCATGAACTATCTGGAAAAGAAAGAGATGCTTTCAAACAGAGTGCTGGTATTTGAACCGGGTGAATTTTTTGAAGTTGCCGGATTCCGGATATTGCCTTTTGCCGTCCAGCATGACGCGATTGATCCGGTCGGATTTGTGGTTTCTAAAAACGGGCGTTCGATTGCGCTGGCAACCGACCTGGGGGTGGTCAACGGTCTTACCCGGCAGAGACTTTATGACTGCGATATCCTGGTGCTTGAAAGCAATTACGATCAGGAAATGCTTAGAAACTCTCAACGGCAGCTCCATTTGAAAAGACGGATTATGGGACGCAACGGGCATTTAAATAATTTAGATACGGTAAATTCGCTGCCGGAACTGCTTTCAGAGCGGACTTCCGCGCTTTTCCTGGTGCATGTCAGTTCCGAATGCAACAGTTATGAACTGGTCAGGGAACTGGCGCGGCAGAAATTGCATGAAATGCGCCGGCAGGATATATTTATGCAGGTTGTTGAGCAGTCCGTTCCGGTTCCGACCTACTGGCTGGAAACAGCCGGCAGCCTTGAAATATAAATAATAACAGCAGGATTTTAGAAAGATGGCTGAAGACGTCGATAATAAAAATACTGTTATATTCGATAATGCTCCCGCCGCGGCTAAACCGGCGGCGCATGACAACCTGCCGGACGGCGCGCTGAAAGTATCATGTCATTCCTGTCTGCAAAAGCTTGATGTTTCCGATCTTGAACCGTTCTCGCATTTCTCATGCCCTTCCTGCGGCGCGGATATGATTGCGCCGAAATGGTTCGGCAATTATCTGCTGGAGGAACAATGCGGGCAGGGGGGGATGGCCAATGTTTATCGCGCGCTTGATTTGACCCTTGACCGCGAAGTTGCCATCAAAGTGCTGAAAGATGAAATATCCCAAATGGAACACTCGGCCGTTCTCTTTCTGCATGAGGCCAGGATTGCGGCGGCGCTCAATCATTACGGGATTATTCCTATTTATTCCTGCGGAGAATTTGAAAACCAGCCGTTTTTTGTAATGCAATATATGGGGAACGGTTCTCTGGAACAGCAGATTAACCTGCGGCAGCAAATTCCGGTGGATAAAGTAGTGCGCTGGATGATTGACATTGCCGAAGGGCTTGACAATGCCAGACGGCACGGCATCATTCATCATGATGTTAAACCCGGCAATATCCTGTTGGATTCGGACGGCAATGTTAAAATTGGCGACCTGGGTATTGCACATGCGATTTTTGATAACCGGTCCAATCAACTGATGGAAGTTACCGGCAGTTGGGGGAGTCCGCATTATGTCAGTCCGGAAAAACTCGAACAGGGCAAAGAGGATTTTCAGGGCGATATTTTCAGTCTTGGAGCCACTTTTTATGAATTGCTGACCGGCAACGCGCCGTTTGATTCTTTGGAGCAGGAAGAAATGCTGAAAATGCGGCGGGAAAATGCGTTTGTTCCGGTGAATGAATTGAGAAGCGATGTGACGCCGGCGCTGGCTTTGCTTATCCGGCGGATGCTGGCGTACGAACCGCTGGAACGCCCCAGCTACCGTGAGATTATACGTGAACTGAACGGCGTTTTGAAGATAATCTCGCCACACAAGGATGGTTATAAACGAAAAATTATCGACGCCGATATCCCGTTTTATCTGCGGATAAAATATCAGGTGGTCGCGGTGTTGTGCTTGATTGCAATTATTGCCGGCGGCTTGATTATTTATAATACTTTTAATAAAGGGGCGCTGAAAGCAATTCCGGAAAAAATCAATAATGCGGATGTTCTTCCTTCCGTTTCCGATGCTCTTGCCGCGGGAGATTCAGCACACGCCGCGTCAATTGCCGCGTTTGAATTCGAAAATGTCAAATCTGCCGCCAAGGTCAGGAGACAGGCGGCAATGGTAACCGCTTTATGCGCTTATCTTAATAACGATGATCTGGCGGCGGATAAATGTGCGGCCGTATCGCAGCGCCTGGCTGCCGCCGGAGTTCCGACGGCGGATAAGTTCAAGATAATTATTGATTTTTTGGCCAATCCGGCTCTTTCCGGGAAATATCTCACCGATAATATCCCTGTTTCGGAGACCGAGGCATGGAATGTGGCCTGCTTTGCATTATTCGTTAAAAATCTGTATTCACATGCGGCAAAGCAGGAATTAGCAAAAAATTTAACTGATTTGCAGAACAATATGTCAACTGCCGCCCATGATTCCTGGCCGTACAAAGCATGGTCGGATCGTATCCAGGTGTATCAACAATGTATTATAAACGGAAAAATCCCGGCGGAAAGCATTGAGCCGATTTTTTCCCGATGAATAAGCAAGTAAAGGTAATGTTGATATGAAAATTGCTAAAAAATATGTTTTATACCTTACAGGACTTTTTGTATTTCTGCTGTTGCTGATTTCTCTGCTTTTCATTTATGGCGAAGATATGATGGGGGTGCGGCAGCAGAGGGAGAGAACTAGAAAAAACCTCCCTGCCATTTATCAGAAAAAAGTGGAAGAATTTTACTATCGTGAAAAAATGGTCGTGGTAATTGTATTTTTCAGTATTACCGCCGCCGGATTCCTTTATATGATATATTTGATGCTGCACTTCTCCCGCAATCTGGTAAAACCGCTTTCCGCGGCGGTAAAATTTTCCAATACTCTGGCGAGCGGCCAGTTTCCGCCGCCGCTGCCTGTTCCGTCGCGGCGGGATTTCGAGATAGATCAACTGATTAAAGCGCTAAACTACCTCCGGGACCGTCTTTACCGGTATACGCACAAATTAAAAAAGAGCCAGGAACGCGAAATGAAAGCCAGAGAAAGCGCTGAAACGGTAAACACCATGAAGTCGCAATTTCTGGTCCGGCTTTCGCCGGAACTTCGAACTCCGTTAAATTCGATTATCGGCTATGCGGAAATAATTCAGAATGACATTAAAAAAGGATTATACGACAAGTCTCTGGACAGAAAAATTAACGGAATCATGCGCAATGCCCTTTCCCTGAACCTTCAGGTTACCGACTTGCTTAAGATATCCGAAATAGACTCCCGGAAAGATTCAGTGAACTCAGGGGAGTTTAATACCGTCGATTTTATGCGTGAACTGATCGTGCATAATTCATTTCTGCAACACCAGGAAAATATCACAATTAAAAATAATTGCTCCCAGGATATGCCGGAATATCTCAAAACAGATAAGGATATCCTCTCTGGAATTTTAAGTATCCTGATCAATGCCATCTCGAAAGTTTCCGGCGACGGGGAAGTAATTTCATGCGGTTGCGCGCGTTTGTCAAATAAAATAATTTTCTGGGTAAGGGACAGCAAAAAATCTGCTCCGGGAGACCGGCTGGCCGACCAGTTCAACCGGTATCATAATGAAGATTCAAAGAAACGCCTGGAGTTGACTAACAGCACCCTGCTCAATCTTATCTTCGCGGAAAGGAAGGCGCTTGAACTTGGCGCGGTTTTTGTTGCGGAATCCAACAGCAAAGCGGTTTCCGAGTTTCGTATTGAATTTAGGAAATGGGATATCACGCCGGATTCCTCTTCTGCCGCTCTGGACAATTCGGGAGAGACGGAGCCAAGCATTGACGATTTGATCCGGACTACTCCGAATGTCATGCTTGAGGACGACTTCTTTATTGACCTGGCAAAAGAACCGGAAATATATCGAGTGCTGATTGCCGACAATGACCATGACAATGCCACTATTTTAGAGTCTATTCTGAAAAACGACGGATACGAAGCAATCTGCATGAAAGACGGGATTAACCCGATGGATAGTTTGGTTAGTGGAAACTTCAACCTGCTGATATTGTCTAATGCGCTGCCCCAGGTCAATACCTTTGATTTAATATGCAGTATTCGCACCGATAAGAAATTGCGTAAATTGCCGGTAATCCTTATCGCCGGATATATGTCGGACAAAGACCGCCAGCGCCTGATGCTTTCCGGGGTTGACCGCTGTTTCACCAAGCCGCTGGATTTTTCACTGGTAAGAAAATCCGCATTGCGGCTTTGCCGGGATTATGTCGCAAATAAAAAACCGGATTGATTTAAATATATTGAGCCAATTGCAAAACTCAAGTTTTGCAGGAATTCAGAATTCAAGATTCAGAATAAATCAAGACCCAAGACTTTTTAACCACAAAGGCACAGAGAAACAAAGAAAAAGTTTTCCGGTTTAACGGCTCCACGGTTTTCCGGTTTGACTGTAATACCGTTAAACTGTCATGCCGTAATACCGTTTTATCCTGACTACTGAATTCTGACTACTTTTGCAATTACCT
>TBL_comb47_HYPODRAFT_10004192_pt1 | contig 16660 bp, 13 predicted proteins | sample TroBogypolimnion_40_FD_10682 | JGI IMG/M metagenome (IMG submission 10682)
CACTTGAATTATTAAGAAAAATTAAACCCGATATTATTTCTCTTGCCCTCGATCCTGAAGCAAGCGGACCAGACACACATTATAAAGTTCTTCAGGCTGTTACTGAAGCTGTAAAACTTTATGAGGGAGAAATCAATAACCCTGATTTGAAAATTTGGGGATATAGAAATGTATGGTACAGGTTCCATCCTAGTGAATCCAGTTTATTTGTACCTGTTTCACTAAATATGTTCGCAGTAATGGCAAACTCATTTCATAATACATTCAATTCGCAAAAAGAAGCTTCATTCCCAAGTTATGAATATGACGGTCCATTTAATGAATTGGCTCAGAAAATACAGATTGAACAATATCAGATGCTTAAAATATGCCTCGGGAGGGACTGGTTCTACAATCATCCAAGCCCACTTATAAGAGCTACAAGAGGTTTTGTTTTTATAAAGGAAATGAGTCCAACTGAACTTTTTGAACACAGCAGCACTTTAAAACAATCTACTGAAAATCTATAATAATATTTTTAATAAGCGGTTCTAATTGAACCGCTTATTCCTTTTCCGAAATTTAATCTGCGTTTAGTCACTTTAATAAATGAAACTTTTTTATTAAAATAATGAAAATAACAATATGCATATTGATTATATTCCTACTTACTTCCTGCAATAAAAAGGAAATTGAAATAAATTCTCTGGGACAATTATTAGATAAGCATTTTGATGCGGTTGGAATTCATAACCTTGATAATTGCAAATCTCTTTTAATCAGAGAAATGATGGCCGATTATGAAGATAGTTTTGCTTATAATATTATTGAAATAAAAATGAAAAAGCCTGATAAATATTCCTATATAAGTTCTATCAACAATTATATGCCTATATTCCCGAATAATTATGGAGATATATGGACACTAAAATATAAGCATTATAATGAGAATACTGCAGATACTCTAAAGGCTCTAAAAAAATTCTATCTATATGGATGCATATCATTGTTTTTGGATAAGCAGGCAGGTAATAAATTAGAATATTTAGGCAAGATAAAATATGGAGAGAGATTTTATTATAAAGTTAAAGCCGATAAATCTTTCATCGCATATAATTTACTATTCGTAAATGGAAGCAGCTATATATTTGAAATAGATGCAGAAAACTTTCTTATTACAAAAGTAGTTAATGGAGATTTAACCTTTTATTTTAATGATTACAAAGAAGTTGACGGAATTAAATATCCATCGAAAGTAGAAATTGATAACTTTGGAATTAAGTTTTTATTAAAACAGGTTTTCTATTATAAACCAAATATAGAAATACCTGATTCTGAATTTACCGGGCCTAATAAATCTTATACAAAAAAATAATTATTTGTATTTAACTTCTTTTAATTCAAAAACCAATTGACTATATCCAAGAATACTTCTAATTGTACCGGTTAATCCGCCGCCTTCTATTTTTGCACGAACCTTAACAAGGCCTATATTTGGAGCAATCCACTCTTCAACAAAATTAGTAGAACCATCTGTTGATTTTATGGTACTCTCAATTTTCATAGTAGTAAATTTCCCTGCCGGAACAACTAATTCTTCTGTACCAACACATTTTGATACTAAAGATACATGATTGGAATCTCCGTCACAAAATTCAGTCCTGTCGCAAGACCATTCTTGCCCGGTTTTTAATGGGAAAGGTATCTTTAATATATTGTGATTATAGGTAACCAACCTTTCACTTTTGATAAATAAAAAAATGTGTATTTTTTGATAAGTTTCGGAAATATATAAACCGTCATCGCGTAGTTCATATTTTTGTCTATATATAAAGTCATCAGATTTATTTTCAAGAATCGCAATATTATTAACAATTTGGGTTTGCGAAGTTGTTTCATCAAAATTAGAATGATAAATGAGGATAACGTCTTTATTGTAAGGTAAATATTCTTTACCAAATGTATCAATTTTTTTATCATGACCATCTGCAATGATCAAAGACACAATACAAAAAAATAAAAACACAAAAATATTTTTCATTAGCAATCTCTTATAATTCTATAATAAATCAACAATTAAAATTAAATATGACAGAAATATCGGGAAAAAATAACTAAATAATGATGCAAAAAAGAATACCTTCTTATTTAATTATTCCCTTTCTCTTTAATAATGCAGCAGCCTGTGGCTCTCTGCCCATAAATTTCTTGAACATATCCATAGCTTCCTCTGAACCTCCTTTAGAAAGAATATTCTTTCTAAAAGAATCGGCAGTATTCTTATTAAAAATTCCATTCGCTTTAAATGATTCAAAAGCATCTGCGTCAAGTACTTCTGCCCAAATATAACTATAATAGCCAGCAGCATATTCATTATCAAAAATATGGCTAAAATATGTACTTCTATAACGAAAAGCTATTTCAGGCACAAGAGTAATAGTTTTTGCAACATTCGTTTCAAATTTAGCGACATCGGGTTCCTGATCAAAATGAACAAGATGCCAAAACATATCAAGATAAGCGGCAGCAACAAGCTCAACTGTATCGAAGCCCTGATTAAATTTGCTTGATCTAACAATTTTTTCAATCAAATAAGTGGGAATCTGTTCACCGGTCTGATAATGTTTTGCTATCATATTTAATACTTCCGGTTGATAAGCCCAATTTTCCATTATCTGTGAAGGAAGTTCTACAAAATCTCTTGGAACTTCGGTACCTGCAAGGCTATAATATTTTACATTAGAAAATAATCCGTGTAAAGCGTGTCCGAATTCATGAAATAAAGTAGTAACTTCTTCAAATGACAATAAAGATGGTGTATTTGCTGTTGGCCTTGGGAAATTGCAAACATTATATATAATTGGCGTAACTTCAGTTCCCTTTGGTTTATATTGCCGGCGTATTTCATTCATCCATGCACCGCCTTTTTTGTTTGGCCGTGTGTAATAATCCAAATATAGAATACCAAGATGTTTGCCGTTTGCTTCTTTTACTTCAAACGCTTTAACGTCCGGATTGTACACAGGCAAGTCCGGGCGCTCAGTAAAAGTTATTCCATATAACTTGTTAGCGACAGCAAAAGCTCCATCTCTTACATTTTCAAGCTTAAAGTAGGGGCGCAATTCTTCATCATTTAGGTCATATTTTTCTTTTCTGATTTTCTCAGAATAATACCACCAATCCCACGCTTTCAATTGAAAATTTTGTTTAGATTTGAAAATCTGAGCTTGTATATCATTGGCTTCTAAAGTTGCCATTTTAAGAGCCGGCTGCCATATTTGTGAAAGTAATTTATCAACTTTATCTGATGTTTTAGCCATAACATTATCAAGTATATAAGCGCCATAGGTTTCAAATCCAAGTAACTTAGCCTTTTGTGAACGTAAAAATGCTATTCTTGCAACTATTTTCTTATTATCCAAATCATTATTGTTATTACATTTATTAATGTAGGCCGTATAAATCTTTTCTCTTAACTCTCTTTTATCTGAATATTGTAAAAATGGAAATATGCTGGGTGCCTGTAATGTAAATACCCATTTGCCTCCCATTTGACATTCTTTGGCAGTTTCTGAAGCAGCATCAATTAACGACTGTGGTAATCCAGAAAGATCTTCTTTATTATCAATTACCAGTTTGTAAGTACTTATTTCCTTTAACAGGTTATTACCGAAATTTATACCAAGCATGGAAAGTTCTTCGTTAATCCTTCTTAATTTACTTTTATCTATAATCTTTAAATCTGCGCCCCCTCTAACAAATTCCTTATAAACTTTTTCCAGAAGCTGTAAGTCCTCCTTCGATAGTTTTAATTTCTTTCTTTCATCATAAACAGCTTTAATCTTTTTAAATAGTTTCTCATTAAGGTATATATCATCTTGATTTTTAGAAAGTAATGGGGACATTTCTTTTTGGATTTTCTGTAATCCTTCAGTACTGTTGGCTTCAACGATATCGCCAAATAATGTTGCCACTCTATGAAGTAATGAGCCGCTTAAATCCAGAGCTACAATGGTGTTATTAAAAGAAGGTTTTTCTTTGTTATTTACAATTTCATAAATCTCTTTTTGTTGTTCAGAAATGCCGGCTTTTATTGCAGGCATATAATGTTCTTCTTTAATCAAATTGAATGCGGGTACTTCAAAGGGTGTATTATATTTCCTTAATAGAGGATTTTCATCATTCGATTGCATAGTTTGTTTCCCAACATTTAATGGCAAGAATAAACTGAAAGAGAAGCTCAAGATTAATAATAGTTTCATATTTACACCTTATTTCAAATATTATTTGTTGTTCAAAAATATTAATAATTTCTTAAAAATTACTTCAAGTAGTTAAATGGAATAGTCATATTAATTGCAGCTTTTACAGCCTGGCCATTTTGTATTGCTGCTTTAAATTTAGCTTGAATTAGTGCGGTAATTACTGCGTCATCAACTTCAGGCTCCAGCCCTTTTATAAGTTTAATCTTAATTAAATAGCCATCACTATCAACTTCAAGTTGTACGTCAACATTACCGGAAATTTTCTTTTCAATTGCCTTTGGAGGGATGATAATTAATGAGATCACCTTTTCCAGGCCGCCAATTAGTTCGGCAGGTGCATTTGCAGGTTTATCAATTGATTTCACAGAATCTGTTTTGGCTGATTTGATATTATCTTTTACAATTAAATCCTTATTTAAAACTTTCTGCGTAGTTTTATCATTTTTACTATCATCAAAATGAGTTTTTTCAGGAACAGCTTTTTCTTTGACTTCTTTATTTGAAACATCATTTATTGTTGAAACTGTTTTTACTGGTACATTTTTTAATTCTTTTTCCCTTACTAACTTTTCAACGGTTTTAGCTATTTTATTATCATCCTTTAAAGCAGCTAATTGAATCTGTTGAGGCTGGACTTCCATGTTAATAATAATCTTAGAATTTGAATTTTTATTGCCATTCCTGCCCGGTAAAAATTTTGTTTTTTCTACGGCTTTAATCATTGCAAAATTATAGGTGCTGTCTATTCCTTTAATTATTTCTGCGGTACCAACTTTGCCTGTTGAATCTATAGATACTGATAATTGAATTGTTTTTGAAATCCCTTTAACAATATAATCTTGCGGAAGAATTAGATTATTTTGAATATCCTTAACCCCATTTATTGGGACAGCACAAATCTCTGTATTTCCTGCAATGTTTGATTCTTTAGACAATTTATATTGTCTGTTACCTGCAAGATATGCTTCCAAAGGCGTTACATAAGAAGAATCAAATGGTACATTTATTTTTTTAATCAGCTTGCCTGTGTCATAATTAAGAGCTTGTTTTAAAGTACCATTCTCATAATAAATTTTAGTAAGACCGTCTAAAACACCCTGATTAATTGCTTTCTCAATTTCAATAATTCCGGATTGAAAATATTTTCTGTACACACCATGAACTTTACCAAAACTTAATGGTATTTCTTCTTTTATATTGCCGTTCTCATAATAATTTAAAGAGAGGCCGTCAAGTATGTCATTGATATATGAAGACTCCGATTTTATATTACCATTATCATAATAGGTTCGGACTATACCGTTTTGAGCAGAAATATTGTTAGTTAATACAAACAATAGGAGTAGATTGAAGTAAATAAAGTGTTTTTGCATAAAAGTCATATTTTTAGTGCTAAAATCTAAAGGTTAAAGTTAAATATTACAAGGAAAGAATTAGGTATTTGGCTCAAAAATGAAGAAGCCGTCCCAAAAATTACTTTTGACACGGCTTCTTTGAAAACTTATAATAATGTTCTTATTGACCTAATAAAACAACATTTGATTTAATACTCTGTGTTATTGGGATTACAATATTTTGGTCAGGAACAGCAGCTGTCATATTTACATCAAGTACAGTATCAATACCGTTGATAATTCCCTTTAAATCATTAAAATAAACAAAACCTTTAGATTTACCTGTACCTTCTAAAACAATGGCAACTCCGCCTTGAGTCATGGAACCTTCAATAGTAACAGAACCGGCAACAGAAATTTTAAGGCATTCAACTCCGCCTTTATTTTCTTTCCCTTCAATTTTATAATCTGTTTTAGTTTTATAAACCATTTTTCCATCTTCGCCTATCTTTGTAGAATCGGTATCTGTTATAGTCCAAACTTCACCAACTTGAACAGGTTTTTCAGGGAATTGAATTAAAACTCCGGTATTTCTGCCTGAATCCATAGCTCCATTCGACTTAAGAGTATCAATCATAATCTTTTGAAGTTTCTTACCTAAAACATCATAGATCATTTTAGTTTTTTTACCAACAATACCTTCTCCGTTATTTTCAACATCACCTTGAGGAGTGGTAGTTTTAGAGTACAAAGAATCAAATGAATAGATTGTTTCAAATTTACCCGCAGTAAAATCAGTTATTTCCATTTTATAAACTGACTTTGAAACAGAATTTGTTGTCATTTCCTGTCCCATCATATTCTGAGTTGCATCTGTATTTGAATTAGTGCGGTATAAATAGGTCTTTCCTTTTTCATATTTGTATTTTAGGTTATAAGAATTCTGAGCTAAAATCTGCATTGAAACAAAAACGAAAAAGAAGGTAAAAAATGCTAATTTGAATGCTGCTTTCATATCATCCCTTATATTTATTGTTTGTAAAAATTAAGTTATTTGTTTTTTTTAAGTTATATAAGATAAACTTTTAACATTAATAATAAAATTATTTATAAATAAAACGTTGAAATCATCTTAAAAACGCAATAAATAATCAATTTAATATTCTATAATGCTTGTTGTCATTTGAGATGAACCATGCATCATAAAAAACAAGTTTTGCAATTCTTTCGGCTTTTTGGAAATTACAAAGTGCAACTTCATCCTGAGGCGTATGTAATTCTTTATGAATTGCCGTAAAAAAGAAAATAGCCGGAATATTTTTTGCTAAAAATGAAGCATGATCACTTTGGTTAATATATTTATCCTGGCTATAACCTAATTTCATACCGACTTTTTCATCCTCTTTTTCAGTTATTGCAGCTAAATCGGGGCTTCTTTTACTTGCAACAATAAAAACAGTATCAGGATTATTCCTGCTAATCATATCTAAATTTAACATAGCAATAGTTTTACTCAACGGAAATAAAGGATTATCGCAATAGAATTGAGAACCAATTAATCCTTTTTCTTCTCCTCCAAATGCCATGAATAATATACTTCTTTTAGGCCTTTCTTTTAGCATACCAAACGCTTTAGCAACAACCAAAACACCTGATGTTCCTGAAGCATTGTCGTCCGCACCATTAAATATTACGTCTTCTCCCGGTTTTCCGTTCTTCTTAACACCTACATGGTCATAATGTGCACCGACTATCAGTAATTCATTTTTAAGAACAGGATCAGCGCCTTCAAGGTAACCAACAACATTTTTAAAGGGAGTGTTAATAGTTTCTGTTGAAGTTTTTATTAGGCATTCCTGTTCACTTATTTCTGTTTTAGAGCCATTATTTGAATCTAAGGAATTAACAATTTCTTTAAGCTTATCAACACTTCCGAATATTGCCTTAATTATCTCTTCTCCCCCTTCAATTGCCGGAATTTTTTTAGAGTCGTCTCCAATAATTGAAGAAGGTAAATTATCTAAACTATTATTGCCCATTAACGAGGGCCACCGAGATGCTAATGGTTGTAAATTTATTCTCTTTATGGGATTAGGTAATATAATTATTCCTTTTGCCCCATGAGCAATAGCATTATTAATTTTAGCTTCATTACTATAATATTGATATCCTTCCCTTCCCGATAATTTTGAATCCTTTAAACCGGGAACCAATCCTATTACTACTACAATCTTTCCTTTTACATCAATATCTTTATAGCTGTCATAATTAAATTCATTTGCAGTAATTCCATAACCTGCAAAAATCAATTTTGCTTTAAATTCATTATTAGCAGTATTGGTATAAGGAACAAAATCATCTTTAATCTTGAATTTTATCTCTGAGCCATCTTTGTAAAGAACAAGAGAATTATCTTTGCCAAGATTAATTTTACCCCATTTAACAATTTGAAAGTAACTGCCGTTAACAGGTTTTAATCCGAATGATCTATACTCATTTGCAATAAATGAAGCTGCGGAATCAAGTTCCGGGCTTGGTGCGTTCCTGCCTTTCATTTCATCCGAAGCTAAAAAAGTTATATACTTTTGAATATCAGCGGCTTTGATATTGTCAGCTTTTACTTCCTGTGCAGAAATTCTAATTGAAAATATAAATAGTACTAAAAGGATAAAAACGGATCTGTTCTTTTTCATTATGCCCCCTAATATATAATCATTGTAAGGAATTTTACGAGAATTTAGACTTGTCAAAAACTACAAAGTTCCATTGGTATAATAAATATTTCATCATTTTATTATGCTGATTTAAAATAATAAGAATTAGGATGAGTAATCGCATTTAAATTTTTATAACAAAAAACCTCCTCAAATTTGCATAATAAAATGCTTTTTTGAAGAGGTTTATAGAATTATTATTTAAACTAAGCTATATACTTACCGCGTGGAGTATAGTGTGTATGCAGTAATTCATGTGAAAGATGTCCGCATGGTCCTTCTGTAAAGAACTCTTTATAAATCTGAATAACATGAGGATTATCATGAGCTTTACGCATTTCAAGAGAAGCATCTTCTGCGTAAATAGCTTCAGCTCGTTTTTTTCTAATTTCGAGAGTAGTTGGAATCGGCTGACCGCCGCCGCCAATGCAACCGCCAGGGCATGCCATAAATTCTATGAAGTGACATTCGCTGAATTTACCACCAGCTTTGATGTCGTCCATAATTTTTTTAGCATTAGCAGTACCATGTGCAACAGCTACTTTTAATGTAACACCTTTTAACCAATCCCAATTAGGAACTAATGGTTTAAGGATGTCGGGTACAGGCCCCATTTTATTGCCAAGAGGTAATTCAACATATTTAATACCTTCGAAACCTCTAACCGGCAATACATTTGCTTTAGCAAATACATCTTCAACCTGAACACCAAGAACAAATTCAACAACGCTTCTAACGGCAGCTTCCATAACACCGCCTGTAGCTCCGAAAATTAAACCTGCACCGGATGCATCACCAAAAGGATTATCAAAATGTGTTTTAGGCATTTCAGGTAAATTAATACCTGCTTCTTTAATCATACGTGCCAATTCACGTGTGGTTAAACCGTAATCAACATCTTTATACCCGCTATCCCACATCTCAGGCCTGTTGCATTCAAATTTCTTTGCTGAACACGGCATCACTGCAACTGATACTACATTTGCAGGATCGATATTCATTTTCTTTGCATAGAAAGTCTTTAAAATTGCACCAAACATTTGCTGTGGTGATTTTGCAGTACTTAAATTTGGAATATATTCAGGATAAAAATGTTCAAGATATTTAACCCACCCGGGTGAACATGAAGTAAACTGTGGGAGTGCAATGTTAGGCTCTTTTTTAACAATTGCTTTAAATAGGCGTAATATTAACTCAGTACCTTCTTCAAAGATTGTTAAATCAGCTGTAAAGTTTGTATCGAATACCTTGTCAAAACCAATTCTTCTTAAAGCAGTATTTAATTCGCCGGTCATTGAATGGCCTGCAGGTAAACCGAATTCTTCACCAATTGCAGCACGTGGTGATGGAGCAGTTTGAATAACAACATGCTTTGTAGGATCATCTATTGCTGCCCATATTTCATCTGACGGGTCATTTGCTCTTAAAGCTGCTGTTGGACAGCGGTTAATACACTGACCGCAATTGATACAAACAACATCAAACAGAGGTTTATCCATAAATGTACTTATTCTTGTATTGTCTCCTCTGCCTACAGACTCAAGAACGCCAACTTCCTGCAAATCAATACAAGTTCTTACGCATCTCTTACATAGTACGCATTTGCTCATATCGCGAATAACAGAATAAGAAGAATTGTCAACTTCGTATTTAGGGGCAGTAACATGGCCGAAATTGTATTCATCTACTCCATATTCTTTAGCCAATGCCTGAAGTTCGCATTTTCCATTTCTGAAGCATGAATAACATTCACCGTAGTGTTCGCTTAACATTAAATCAATAATGTTTCTGCGGGCTTTTCTAACCATAGGAGTAGAAGTTTTAATCTTCATAGGAGAAGTGATAGGATAAGCACATGAAGCCTGTAAAGTTCTCATTCCTTCAACTTCAACAACGCATATACGGCAAACGCCTGCTACACAAAGATCGTCATGGTGGCACAGTGTAGGAATATGTATTCCTTCCTGGCGGCATGCATCAAGAATGGTAGTACCAAATGGCACGGATACGCTTTTTTCATTTATTTCAACAGTAACAGTACCTCCAATACCGGTTGTATCTGCCGGTTTCTCAATTACATGAGCCTGCTGACTAACCGGTGCCCTTTTATTATCTTTACTTTCCATGAACACCTCCGTTGCCATTAAATATTTCTTCTTTGAAATTTTCTAAAATTGAAATAAAAGCATTAGGGCTTGATTGGCCTAAACCGCACTTAGAAGCAACTTGCATTGTTTTCCCTAAGTCTTTTAATTTATTGATATAATTAAATGTATATTCACCTTTTTCTAACATTTCTACGCCTTCAAGCAATTTTACATTGCCTATACGACATGGTGTACACTGACCGCAGGATTCTTCAACGAAGAATTCCATAAAGTTTTTAAGAACATCCAGCATATTACGGCTTTCATTGAATATCATAATTGAACCGCCTGTAGCTGCATCTTCATATCCTAATGTTCTGTTAAATTGTGATTTTGGCAGACAAATACCGGATGCTCCGCCTACTTGAACTGCTTTTGTATTCTTTGCTCCCACAATTTCAAGTAATTCCGATATTTTTGTGCCCCATGGCAATTCATAAACGCCCGGTTTTTCACAATCTCCTGAAATGGAGAATAATTTTGAACCGGAAGATTTATCAGTACCATGTTTTGCGTACCACTGTCCCCCTTTAATTGTAATATGGGCAACGGCAGCAAATGTTTCAACATTATTTACTGTAGTAGGTTTTCCTAAATAACCTGCACTCACAGGGAAAGGAGGCCTATTGCGTGCTTCGCCTCTCTGCCCTTCAAGGGATTCTATTAATGCTGTTTCTTCACCGCATACGTAAGCGCCGGCACCTAACCTTATTGATATGTCAAAATCAAATCCTTCTTTTCCGCAGATTTTTTTGCCGAGGAGATTATCTTTTCTCATTCCTTCAAGATAATCTTCAAGTGATTTGAGCATATATTCATATTCGCCGCGAAGGTAAACTATTCCTTCTTTTGCTCCTATAATGTATCCGCCTATTACCATGCCGTCGAAAACCAATTCAGGATAATCCAACAAAAGGACTCTATCCTTAAAAGTACCTGGTTCGCCTTCATCGGCATTACAAATAACATATTTCATATCGGATTTGGCAGCAGCAGTTAACATCCATTTTGTGGCTGTAGGAAATCCCGCACCGCCTCTACCTTTTAATTTTGATTCGCGTATTTCAAGAAGAATATCTTCACGCGATTTTTGAATGGCTTTTTTAATGCCTTCACCGCGGTTATATTCCGAGAAAATAACTGCGCCTTTCCTTACTTTTTTATTTTCCATATTCACCTCACCTTATCTCATTGATTATTTGCACAGCTTTTTCCGGAGTTAAATGAGAATGAATAACATCATTCACAAGTAGTGCCGGTCCCTGATCGCACATTCCAAGACAATTTGCATATTCTAAAGTTATTTTGTTATCCTTGGTAGTCTCGCCGAAAGAAATACCAAGTTCACGTTCAATAGCTCTGGCAACTGCAGCTTTACCCTGAAAATCGCATGAGATAGTTTGGCAAAGGCGTACAATGTTTTTTCCTTTAGGTTTTGTATTTAGGAATGCATAAAAAGAAATTACACTGTAAACTTCTACCGGGTGAATATCTAACATTCTGCCAACTTCCTGTTGAGCAAAATCAGAAATATATCTGTGTTTTCTCTGTATATCCTGCAAAATAGGAAGTAATGAAGCTCTGTTTTTACCGTACTTTTCGACTAACTGTTCAATTTCATCAGTCAATGCATTTTTTTCTAATACTAACATAATCTGAGCCCCCTCAATTCTTATGTAATAATTTTTGAACTTTTGCAACAAGTTGTTCCGGAGATATTGGTTTTTCAACAAAATCATCAACCGGAATCATATCACTTTTATCATAGTCCAGCCCTACAGTCTTAGAAATTGAAGTGTACATAAGAATAGGGATGCTGATTTTTTCTTTTCTCAGCCGCTGAGCAAGGAAAAACCCATCGTCAGGTTCGTCCATCATAACATCAAGAATGATAAGCTGTGGTTTCTTATCGATTATGATCTTATATCCATCGGTAGGGTTGTTTGCCGTAACAACATCGTAGCCTTTAGATTTCAAAACCAAACTACTGGCTTCGAGGATATCAGGATCGTCGTCGATTATAGCTATAAGTGCCATATTGTAACTCCTAATAATTAATTAGTTTATGTGTTTATGGGGAATAATAATGTAAATGTCGTTCCTTTGCCAAACTCTGAATCTACTTCAATTTTTCCGTTATAGGACTCAATAATTCTCTTTACAATAGTAAGCCCTAAACCTGTACCCGATATGCTTCTGGTCTTTTCATTTTTGGCTCTGTAGAATTCTTGAAAGAGATTGGCTTTTTCTTCCGGTTTCATTCCAATACCGGTATCTGCAATTTTTATTGATGCGTAATTTTTAGTTTCACTTATTGAAACATTCACCTCGCCTTTATCACTATTATATTTTACTGCATTGCTTAATATATTTGTAAATACTCTTGTCATCTCATTTAGATCTGCTTTAACGAAATACGTCTCATAATTAAAATTAAGATTTATTGTAACACCCTTCTTAGCTGTTTCAAGCTCTAACATTAGTACGGTTGATTTAAGAACATCAACCAAATCAACATCAACAATTTCCCTGTTCTTTGTTTTCAGTTCCATTCTGGAAATATCGAGTAGATCATTTACAAGGTCTAACAGGCCTTTCAGCCTGATAACTGATCTTGATAAATATTCCTGTTGTTTTTCATATGGCAGCGGTATCTGATTATCCAGCATAATGTTTAGAAAACCCTGTACAGCAGCCATAGGAGTTTTTAATTCATGCGCTACCATTGAAACGAATTGGGATTTTATATTTTCAACTTTTTTAAGTTCTGTTATATTTCTAATTACTATTACTACGCCGGCAAGAGTTTTATCGGGATTTTTAATTGGAGAACAAATAGCTTCAACAAATAATCCTCCACGCCCTTTTATCTCTATTTGAGTTGAATAAGATTTTTCAATATAAATTTCTGATTCAAAGTATTTTTTCAGAATGTCTGAAATTTTAGCAGGAATTTTTTCGTGTAAGTCGTCGCCAATATTTATTTCATCCAGATCAAGATTTTTCAAAGCGCTGCTGTTGTAATAAACTACTTTCCCTTCTTTATTAATTACCAGAACACCATCATTAATAGATTTAATAATGGTATTAAGCCTTGATTTTTCATTTGCAATTTCAAGAAGCTGCTCTTCCCTTTCTTTCTTAAGTTTTTCTGCTTCAAGAAGAAGGCTTCTTTGCTGATTTGCTAATTTTAATTGATATATTAATTCGTCGGGAGTGAATGGTTTAGGTATATAACTGAAAGCGCCCAGCCGCGTAGCTTCAATGGCTGTGTCATAACTTGCAAAGGCAGTAGCAACAATACATACGGTATTAGGAAATACTTTTTTTATAGCGCTCAGAACATCAAGTCCATCTATATCCGGCATCTTCATGTCAATTATGACAACGTCAAAATTGCATGAAGTGCCTAATGTAATTCCTTCATATCCATTTTCTGCCGTAGTAACATCGTATCCTTCTTCTTCTAACAACCTTTGCGTGCCTATTCTCAGGCCTCTCTCATCATCAACAATGAGAATATTTGGTTTATTTTCTTGCAAAAATACTTCGGTTATATTATCAAAAAACTTTAAATAAGATATAGGACACCGAAATATAATTTATTTTTCTTATAAACCGAAATAGTTTTCCAATTTTGAGAGTAATTCTTCTACAACAACCGGTTTATTTATCAAACCATCGCATTTTATCCACTCTTTTTCTTCTTTTGTAGAAGAATTGAATTTGAACCCTGTTTCATAGGTAGCTGAGGTCAACATAAATACAGGTATTTTTTTCCCGTGCTCCGTTTTCTTAATTTTATGGCATAAGACGAAACCGGAATCCATCTCTTCCATAATTAGATCTACAATAGCGGCATCGGGCTTCTCTTTTTGAAACACTTCAAATCCCTCTTTACCTGATTCGGCCGTAACTACTGTAAATCCTTTCGATTCCATAAGAAGCTTATGCTGTTCCAACAAATCAATATCATCATCAACTATAAGGACTTTTTTAACCTTATCCTTCAATTCCATTCTAATCTCCAATTTTTTTACTTTTATGTATGAATATTCAAATTTATAGGTAATTTAATTGTAAACGTAGAACCTCCGTTAGGAGAACTTTTTGCTCGTATATCGCCTTTATGCATTTTTATAATACCATAACTAATCGATAACCCTAAACCGGTACCTTTACCAATCTTTTTAGTAGTAAAAAATGGGGTGAAAAGTTTATTCATATTCTCTGACGGTATTCCGCAACCTGTATCAATTACATCAACTAAAACATAATTTTCCTTAACTGAAAGGTTAATTGTAACCGATTTTACTTCTGAAAATTCTACTGCCTCACAAGCATTATTTATAACATTCAGGAAAACTTGTTTTAATTGGTCGCCATCGGCTTCTATTTCAGGTATGTTATCAGTAGAATTAATATTTATAAATGTATTTTCGTTATTCTTATTTAATCTTGCTGCTTTTGCTATGCCTTGAATTAAACCAACAAGATTCAATTTTGCTATTTTAAGTTTACCCTGCCTTGCAAAATTTAGAAGATTAGCAACAATATTTTTACACCGGGATGCTTCTTCAATTATCATTTTGGCATCTTCTGATCTTTTTCCCATTTCTAAATTTTTCTCAAGCTCTTTTTTAAGCATGGAAGCATAGATCATTATAGTGCCCAATGGATTATTTATTTCATGCGCTACACCCGCGGCAAGTTGTCCTATAGATGCAAGTTTTTCCGCAGTTTGAAGCTGATTTTGTGCACTTTGTAATTCTTTATTTGTTTCTTCAAGTTTATCAATAAGAAATGGAAGGCACATATCTTCTTCAGCAATTCCTTTGGCTATTGCAATTGCATATTCACGGCAAGTAGAATAGCCGCATGCACCGCAGTTTAATTCATCCGATTTTGTAAATTTGTTTGTTCCTACAAGAATGTGCTTAATTTCCTCTTCAGGAGGATTTGGTTTTCTTTGATTCTTTGGCGAAAAGGATCTGCTAAGGTTTAAATTCCTTGAATTATATATTTCACCCTTCCAAACATTTCTATCAATATTATTAATATTAGTTTCAATATAATCTATTACTTTTTCCCTTCGTGAATAATAATTGAGATCGCTATCTATAGCAGGTCCGCTTATGCACCCTTCACAAAAAAGAATATCGATAAATTTCGACTTAATTTTTTGAGCAGATAAATCTTTAATTATTTCTTCAACTTTATCTTTTCCTTCAACAACAATAACATCTTTTGCGAGAATATCGCCATCAATATTAGCTGTTTTAATCATCCCGCCGGGTAATGGGAAAGATTTACCTGATGATGCATGAGGAGGATCTAATTCTGAATCTTCAAGCTGATTAAAGTCTATTTTTAATTTTTCAAAAATATCTTTTAGCTCCCTGAATGTTAAAACCGAGTCGATAGCATCACTTACTTCGTTATCAATGTATTCACTTTTTTTTGCAACACATGGGCCTATGAATACAACCTTTGTCTCTTCACCGAAATTCTTTTTAACATATCTGCCCATAGCAATCATTGGCGACACAATTCTTGCAAGGTGAGGTACAAGTTCCGTAAAATATTTTTCAATGTAATTATTAATAGCCGGGCATGCTGAACTGATTATAGGCTGGTCATCATTACTCTTTTCAAAATATTCACGGTAAGCGGGGCTTATTAAATCTGCTCCGAAAGCAGTTTCAATTACTTTCGTAAATCCTATGGTTCTTAAAGCAGTTGCTAATTTGGAATAATTTTCCGGGAATGAAGCTGCGAATGAGGGTGCTATAATTGCAACTGCATTCCCGGTTGGGAGTATATCGTACATTACTTTCGAGACATCGGAATAAATTACCTTTGCATTCTGTGAACAGGTCTTAACACAATGCCCGCAGCTAATGCATCTTTCTACTATAACGACTGCCTGACCGCTATCTACTCTGATAGCCTGTGCCGGACATTCCCTTACGCAGGAATAACATCTTCTACAGTTTTGCCTTATTGTGTTAACAATACCTGTTGTCATTATATAAATTATTCTCCTTTAAGCATTTTTTTTCTATCGATATAGGAAGTATGCAGTATTTCGTGCGATTTATGACTATTAGGTTCAATAAAGAATTCTTTATATAATTTTATTACAGATTCATTTTCATGCGATCTTCTCTTTTTCATCTTATTATCAATTTCATAAAGTACAGATATTCTTTTCTTAACTT
>TBL_comb47_HYPODRAFT_10004193_pt1 | contig 16655 bp, 12 predicted proteins | sample TroBogypolimnion_40_FD_10682 | JGI IMG/M metagenome (IMG submission 10682)
TGTGTAATTCCTCCAGATTCACCAGCGATTACATTTTCTTTACGAATATAATCCAATAAAGATGTTTTACCATGGTCAACGTGACCCATGACAGTTACAATTGGAGCTCTTGTTACTAAATCTTCTTCCTTATCTTCAATAATCTCTAAAGAATCTTCAATATCGGTAGTAATAAATTCAACTTCGTAACCAAATTCATCAGCAACAATTGTTAATGTTTCTGCATCAAGACGTTGATTCATAGTAACCATTATTCCTAACGACATACAGGTACCAATAACTTTAGTAATTGGCACATCCATCATGGTTGCAACTTCCCCAACAGTAACAAATTCTGTTACTTTGATAGTTTTACTACCTTCATCGATAGCTCTTTGTTCATCATCTGAACGTTGACGGTGAGTATCTCTTTTATCTCTTCTGTATTTTGCAGCTTTAGACTTAGAACCTTTTCCTTGAAGTCTTTCAAGAGTTTCTTTAATTTGATTTTTAACTTCTTCCTCAGTAGGTTCAACTTTTTGAACAATCGCTGGTCTATTTCCTTTTTGGAAACCACCACCTCCTGGTTTATTGGCCACAAATTTTCCACCTGCACCTGCTGGTCTATTTGCACCACCCGCAGCAGTCCCTCCAGGAGTTATAGGACGAGCTTCTCCTGGTTTTGGCGGAATTCTTTTACGTTTATTTTTATTAGCGTTTGGATCGGTTTTACTTCCGACATTTATTTTAGGAGCTTCAACTTTCTTTTTAGGCTTGTTGAATTGCGATAAATCAATTTTTTGACCTGTTAACGTAGGACCAGAAAGATTTTGGTATTGCGTTGTATGTGTTTCATCAATTACTGGAGCAACTTCAACAACAGGAGTGGTTTTAACAACTTTTTCTGCTTTTTTAGTTTCCAAAGCAGTTTCTTTTACAACTGGTTTTTCAACCGCTTTAGTAACTTCTTCTTTGATTTCAGGAGATTTTACTTCTTTAGACGCAACTTCTTCTGTTACTTTTGGTAATTCAGTTTTTGTTGAAGGAGAATTTTTAGTCTCTAACTCTATTTTTCCAACTTGTTTAGGGCCAGATACTACAGCTTTAGCTTTAATCACTTCAAGACGTTGACGCTCTTCTTCTAACCTTTTCTTGTCTTCAATTTCTTTTTCTCTTTCAAGACGAAGTGCTTCTTTTTCTTTCTTTATTTCTTCGCTAACTCCTTTAGACGCTTCTTTATTGCCTTTATCACCAGCAAATTGGTTTTGTAGAATATCAAATTCTTTGTCAGATATCTTAGCATTTGGGTTTGCATCAATAGCAATTCCTTTATCTTTAAGATAATCGACAGCTCTTTCTAATGAAATGTTTAATTCCCTTAAAACTTTGTTTATTCTAATATTTCTTTCTTCAGACATAAAATCTTTTATAAATTCTTTTTATTTTGGATTGAAAAATTAGTTTTCAAACTCTTCTTTCAATATGCGCATTACCTCTTGTATTGTTTCTTCTTCTAAATCGGTTCTTCTAGCTAAATCAGCAACATCTTGTTTCAATATACTTCTAGCAGTATCAAGACCAATTTTAGCAAATTCATCAATAATCCAACCATCTATTTCATCTGAAAATTCAGTCAATTCAACATCATCATCTTCGACCGTACTTCCTTCTCTGATAACGTCTAATTCGTAACCCGTTAATTGACCTGCCAATTTAATATTTTGACCTCCACGACCAATAGCTTTAGACACTTCTTCTAATTTTAAGAAAACTTCAGCATGCTTTGTTTCTTCATTTATTTTTACAGAAGAAACTTTCGCTGGGCTTAATGCTCTTGTGATTAATAAAGAAGCATTGGTAGTATAATTGATAACATCAATATTTTCATTCCCTAATTCACGAACAATTCCATGAATACGAGATCCCTTCATACCAACACAAGCACCAACTGGATCAATTCTATCATCATAAGAATCAACCGCTACTTTTGCTTTTTCTCCAGGAATTCTAACCACTTTCTTAATCATGATTAAACCATCGAAAACTTCTGGAATTTCTTGTTCAAATAATTTTTCCAAGAATTTTTCAGAGGTTCTAGACATCACAATTTGAGGCTTATTCCCTTTCAATTCAACACTTTCAATAATTCCTTTTACATTATCTCCTTTACGGAAAAAATCAGAGGGAATTTGTTTTTCTTTTGGAAGAACAATTTCGTTTCCATCGTCATCAATTAAAATTACAACTCTTGGACGAACATGATGAACTTCAGCAGTGTAAATTTCACCAATAATGTCTTTAAATTGTTTGTATAGATTAGTATTATCATGTTCATGGATTTTTGAAATTAAGTTCTGACGTAATGCCAAAATTGCTCTTCTCCCTAAATCTATAAGTTTTACTTCTTCCGAAACTTCTTCTCCAATTTCAAAATCGGGCTCAATTTTTCTAGCATCTGATAAAGTAATTTCTAAATGCTCTAAATCTAAATCATCATCTGCAACTACAATTCTTCTTTGCCAAATTTCCATATCTCCTTTATCAGGATTTATGATAATATCAAAGTTGTCATCAGAACCGTACTTCTTTTTTAAAGCATTTCTAAAAACATCTTCTAAAATAGCCATAAGCGTTACTCTATCAATAAGTTTATCATCTTTAAACTCTGAGAACGAGTCGATTAATGCAATATTCTCCATTATTCTATAATTAATTAAAATTTACTGTAACAACTGCTTCTTTTATATCAGAATAGGGTATTTCTTGTCTGTTTTGGACAGTTTCTTTACCTTTTCCTATCTTTTTAGGTTCTCTTGACGACCAAGACAACACTATATAATCATCATTTGCCTCTATCAATTCAGCTTTAATAGTTTTATTATTCACTTTGACAATTAGTGTTCTACCAACATTTTTTTTATATTGTCTAACTAATTTTAAAGGCGAACCAACGCCTACAGAAGCAACTTCAAGTGCATAATCATGTTCTTCCCTATCTAAATTATTTTCAATTGATCGACTAATATCAATACAATCTTGAAGATTGACACCATTATCAGCCTCCAAAGTTACAACAATTTTGTAAGTATCTGAAATTGATAAATCTATCAAAAACATATCTGGCTTTTCAGACAAAGCATCATTTAGAAGTTTTGAAACCTGCTCTTTAAATGTCATATTTTTATAAAAAGAGGGAAGCAGTGCTTCCCTCATTATTCCATTTTCGTTTAACAATGGTGCAAATATAGAATTTTTTTTTATATTAAAACCTTTGCCTTTTATATTTTTTTCTTACCTTTATCCTCTATTTAATAGACAATAACAAAAAATTTATCTTTTTAACAATCATGAAAAAAATTTTAATTCCTACAGACTTTTCTCAAAACGCTGAATATGCTCTAAAAGTTGCCGCACAAATTGCTAAAAAAAATAACGGTGAAATTATTTTATTACACATGTTAGAATTACCTCATCAATCGAGCGATGCTATTGGTAGTGGAACGGATATTCCAGAAATTATGTTTTTTAAAAATGCTGCTATTAGAAAATTAGAAGAATTAATGGATGAAGATTATCTTGACGGGCTTAAAGTTTCAGACATCGTGCAATTTGAATTGGCATTTGATGGAATTTTAAAAATTAGTCAAATTAACAATGTGGATTTAATTGTGATGGGTTCACATGGCGCTAGTGGTTACAAAGAAATGTTTATTGGTTCAAATGCAGAAAAAGTTGTTCGTAATTCTGATGTACCTGTACTTATAATCAAAAAAGAACAAGGAGATTTTGAAGTCAATAATTTTGTTTTCGCATCTGATTTTGCTGATGAAGCAAAAAAACCATTTGAAAAAGCAGTAGAATTTGCAAACAAATTTGACGCTACTTTACATTTGGTAATGGTTAACACTCCAAATAATTTTAAATCTACTTCTAATGCAGAAGAAATTATGAAGAATTTTGTTTCAGGTTTTAATGTAAAAAACATTGCAACGCATATATATAATGAAACTAATGTTGAGAAAGGAATTTTGAACTTTGCCAACACCATCAATGCAGATCTAATAGGAATGAGTACACATGGAAGAAAAGGTCTTTCTCATTTCTTTAACGGCAGCATAAGTGAAGATTTAGTAAATCACGCAAAATTACCTGTCGTTACTTTTAAAATATAATTAAAAAATTATTCAAACAAAAAAACCTCTCAATTACTTGAGAGGTTTTTTGTTGGTCTACAAGGACTCGAACCTTGAAAGACTGCACCAAAAACAGTTGTGTTACCATTACACCATAGACCAATAGTGCTTGAATGCGGGTGCAAATTTAATACATTTTTTATTTAAAGCAAACATTTAGAAGCTTTTTTGCCTATCTTTTTTGAAAAAAAAATTTGGTTGTAGTAAAATACAGATTGTAAATCTTTTAAATCGAATTATTACTTCAAATAAAGATAATAAGAACCCAACTACATCAAAGTTAAATGAAGGTTAAAGATTATAAAAAATCTTGTAGAACAAAATAATCAGATTATTTTTGAATCCTTTAACATCTTAATCCAAATTCTAAATGCTATTATATTTTTTAATCATTGATAATTTTGTTTTAATTTGTTAAGTGATTAAGCAAAAAATAGTTTCTTTGCACTTAAATTAACCTCATACTATAATATGACAACATTTAACTTTAAAAAGTGGAACAACATAATAGGTTGGCTTGTTTTTTCAATTGCATTAATTACCTATACTTTAACTGTTGAACCTACAATGAGTTTTTGGGATTGTGGTGAATACATTCCAACTGCAGCAAAACTTGAAGTAGGACACCCCCCAGGAGCTCCTCTTTTTCAGATGCTTGGAGCCTTTTTTGCTATGTTTGCAACTAGCAAAGAAACAGTAGCATTAATGGTCAATATGATGTCTGTTTTTTCAAGTGCTTTCACAATTTTATTTATGTTTTGGTCCTCTACAATCATATTAAAGAAGGTTATTTCATCCTATACTGAAATTACAAAAAATAATAGTATAGTAATTTTAGGCAGTTCTTTTATTGGTTCCTTAGCCTTTACTTATTCTGATAGCTTTTGGTTTAATGCCGTAGAAGCCGAAGTTTATGCAATGGCAATGTTATTCATTTCCTTATTATTTTGGCTTGGCTTACGATGGGAACAAGAAATGCATGAACCAAGAGGAAACCGATGGTTAATTTTAATAAGTTTAGTAGTCGGACTATCATTTGGAGTTCACTTCATGGCATTGTTAACAATCCCATCTATTGGTTTTCTATATTATTTTAAAAATTATAAAAAAGTTACTATTAAGAATTTTATAGTAGCTAATATTATAATTGTAGCTGTTTTACTTTTTATATTTAAGCTTCTACTTCCTTATACCCTTGCTTTCTTTGGTAAAACAGAAATTTTTATGGTAAACAATCTTGGTTTGCCTTTTAACTCTGGAACAATATTTTCATTACTTTTTATTATTGCTTTTTTCTATTTTGGATTAAGATATACTAAAACAAAAAATCATCCTACCTACAATACTATCTTATTGTGTATCTTATTTGTATTGATTGGATTTTCAACTTGGATGATGCTACCAATTCGTGCTAATGCAAATACTCCTATTAATGAAAATAAACCTTCAGATGCTGCGGAAGTATTATCGTATTATAATCGGGAACAATATGGCGTAAATCCTTTGTTTTATGGCCCTCAATATACTGATGAATTTGCAGGATTAGACCCCAATAATCCTTATCTTGACAAAGCTCCAAATTATGAAAGAAATGATAAAACAGGAAAATATGAAATTGTAAATGATTTCAAAAATGCTGAACAAAATACTGACGATGCACATAAAGCCATTTTACCACGATTATGGAGTACGGACAATGCTCAAGGATATATAAATTTTGTAGGAGTCCCAAAATTTTCAATAAAGCCTGAATATGCCGAAGAAAAAGAACTTACAGATGTAGTAAAAGAATTTAGACAAGCCTATGCTTCTCATAAAATTGATAATGATGGATATGTATCTTTTTTAAAGGCTTATGGTGACTATCTTAATATAGAAAAACCATCAACATGGGATAATTTAAGCTTTATGTTTGAATACCAATTTGGCTATATGTATGGTCGTTATTTGCTATGGAATTTTGTGGGAAAACAAAATGATAATCAAGGAAAATATGACAATCTCGATGGAAATTGGATGAGCGGAATTAAATATATCGATCAAATCCATCTAGGTTCACAGGATAATCTTTCAAAAGACATCTTAAATAACAAGGGAAGAAATTTATACTATTTTATTCCTTTCTTTTTGGGATTAATTGGATTAATGTATCATGCTCAAAGAGACCTAAAAAGTTTTTATGTGTTATTAGCTTTATTCCTATTTACCGGCATAGCTTTAAAAATATATCTTAATGAAAGACCCTTTGAACCGCGTGAAAGAGATTATGCACTTGTTGGTTCATTTTATGTTTTTGCCATTTGGATAGGATTTGGTGTTTATGCAATTTATGAAATGATTAAGGAAAAAATAACTTCAAAAATTGTCGGACCAATAGTAATTGGAACTTGTTTATTAGGAGCTCCTGTATTAATGGCTTCACAAAATTGGAACGATCATGATCGTTCTGGAAGATACACTGCTATAGCTATGGCAAAAAATTATTTGGCATCATGCGACCAAAATGGAATTCTATTTACTATTGGAGATAATGATACCTTTCCTCTTTGGTATGCTCAAGAAATAGAAGGTTATAGGACTGACGTTAAAATAGTAAACACTAGCTTATTAATGACCGATTGGTACATAGATCAGATGAAATATAAAACCTATAAATCAGATGGTTTGCCAATTTCTTTTGAACACAAACAATATGTTGCAGACAATCGAGACGCCATTGTTTTTAATAAAAAAGTCGATAGTCGATGGAATCTTAAAGATTTTATAGCATTTGCAAAAAGAGAAGATACATTGTCACAAGTTGAAATGCAAAGCGGTCATAGGCTTCATTTCTTCCCTACTAATAAAGTTAGGTTCACTGTTGACAAAAATGCCGTCATTACTAATAAAATAGTAAACCCTGCTCAAAACGATTCAATTGTTCCTTTTATCGACCTTGATATAAAAGGGGGAGCATTGTATAAAAACCGTTTAATAATGTTAGATATTTTGAATAATAACAATTGGAAACGTCCTATATATTTCAGCCCAGGAAGCTTTGGCGATGACGATTATTTATGGATGAAAAATTATCTTCAAATGGATGGCATGGTATATAAATTAGTGCCTATTAAAACTCCAGTAGTAGAAGATAATTATCCAGACATGGGAAGAATGGATACTGAAAAAACATATAACCTTGCTATGAAATGGGAATGGGGTAATGGTGAAAGCAGCAAGATATATCAAGATCCAGAAACTAGAAGAAATAGCATTTCATATCGAACTAATTTGTCTAGATTAATGTCGCAACTTATCGCTGAAGGAAAAAATGATAAAGCAAAAAAAGTAATTGAATTAGCTTTGTCTAAAACCCCAATAGACTTATATGGATATTATTTAACACTTGAACCCTTTGCTACGGGATATTATGAAATTGGTGAAAAATCTAAAGCACGAGATTTAATTGAAAAATTAATGTCAAAATACAAAGATGAATTGAAATATTTTAGCACATTCAAATCCTCTGATCAAACTTTTATGGCAACAGATATAGTTACTGCTATCGAACGATACAGAAGTCTTTTAAAAGTTATGAAAGAACAAGGCGATGTAGAGTTTTACAACAAAAGTAAAATCGAATTTAATTCATACAACAACCGCTTTCCAAGATTTGGAAGAGATAAAGAATAGATAATTTGAATTAGTAATAGTAAGTGTCAATGATATAATTGTTGACACTTTTTTTATTTTTGACAAATGAAATTAAGCTGGGTAAAAACACATTGGCTAATTAAAAAATTGTTTTCAAACTATGTTTGGGATATTCCTAACAATGAAAATAAAGTCTATTTAACGTTTGATGACGGACCAACTCCAGAAATAACTAATTGGACGTTGGAACTACTAAATTCTTATAATGCTAAAGCAACTTTCTTTTGTATTGGAGATAACATTAGAAAATACCCAGAAATATTTCAAAAAGTAACATCCGATGGTCATTCCATTGGAAACCATACATTCAATCACTTAAAAGGCTGGAAAACCAAAAACCAAATTTATATTGAAAATGCAAATTTATTCGAAATTGAATGTTATAAACCGTCTGTAACCTTGCAGACTGAATACCCTAAATTATTTCGGCCACCATATGGAAAAATAAAACCTTCTCAATCCAAAATTTTAAGAAATTCTGGTTATACAATAATAATGTGGGACATTTTAAGTGAAGATTTTGACAATAAAATTTCACCTGAACAATGCTTGAAAAATGTACTTAATAACGTAACATCAGGAAGTATTATCGTTTTTCACGATAGTAAAAAAGCATTTCGTAACTTGGAATATACATTACCAAGGACATTAAAATTCTTAAAAGAAAAAGGATTTGTTTGTGAAAAAATAAACATGATCTAATTCCAAATTATCATCCTTAGAGCAACTGAGAACTAAACTTGTTCTTGCACTAAATTTATAATAGTATTAGCGTCCAATTCACCCGATTGTCTCCAGACCATCTGTCCTTCTTTATAAATCATAAGGGTAGGAAGTCCTTTTATACGTAGTGCTTCTGCTAATTCCTGATTTTTATCCACATCAATTTTAATTACTTTTGCTTTATCACCAAGAGCAGCTGCTACATCTCTGATTACAGGATGCATAATAACTGAAGATTCGTTCCACTCTGTGTAAAAGTCAATTAACACAGGAACTTGAGCATTGATAAGTTCTCCAAATTTTGACATAAAACCAAAATATTTTATTTTCTTTAGCTAAAAAAAGAAATATTATAATACAAATGTAGCATTTTTAAGTAATTATACTAAACTTTTACCTTTTTTTAGTTCAATTACACTTATTTCCGGCATAATACCTACTCTACCAGGATAAGCATGAAAACCAAACCCACGATTCACATAGATATATTTACCTGCTTTTTCATATAGCCCTGCCCATTGCTCATAAACATATTGTGCCGGACTCCATTTAAAAAATCCAGGAATTTCAATCCCAAATTGCAACCCATGTGTATGACCAGAAAGCATTAAATGAAAATCTTTAGGATGTTTATTCACTTCGGCATCCCAATGACTTGGATCGTGACTCATTAAGATTTTAAATTCTTCTTTGGTCAATCCCTCTGAAGCTTTGTGCAAATCTCCAGCTTTTTTGAATTTAACACCCCAATTTTCAACGCCAACCAAAGCAATCTTGTCGAGTCCTTTTTGAATAAAAGTATGCTCATTCAACATTAATTTGAAACCGATTTTTCCATACAAACCTTTTATGGCTTCAAAATTAGCGTCTTTATCTTTTTCTGTTTTCCAATCTACATATTCTCCATAATCATGATTCCCTAAAACAGAATATTTGCCATATTGATATTCTTTTATGCGATTAAAAGTATCGATCCAAGGCAACATTTCTTTAGCATGAGTATTCACAATGTCACCTGTAAACAAGATCATATCTGATTCTTGCTCATTGATCAAATCAATAGCATAATTAATTTTTTCAGGATTATCAAAACTACCACTATGCACATCTGATATTTGAGTAATTTTAAATCCGTTGAAGGCATCTGGTAAATCGGGAAAGAAAATTTGTTGCTTGATTACTTTATAGTTGTACTTTCCAAGGGTCATTCCGTAAATCAAAGAAGTAAATGGGATCGCCGCTAGTCCCAATGCTATTTGACTCACAAATTTTCTTCTTTCAGGCAAAAACGAATCAGTAGTGCTTCCTGAAAGCTTATAAATTGTCCCCGAGAATATTCTGAAAATATCTTCTAAAAACAAAATCAATGTCAAAATCAATTTTGGAATTAGAACTAACAATAACACTCCTAAAGTTATCATCGTCATTTTAGTTTGACCCACACTTCTATCAAATTTCGTAAATTGATATCCTATAAAAAAAATAGCTACTGATGAAATGAAAACATAAGCATTTAATACCCATCTCACCTTTGTAAAAGTTTTTACAGCCTGAAAAGCGTAAAGTTCAATTAACCCAATAATTATAAAGAATATTATTAAACGTAAAGCCATTAATTAAATTTTCAACAAATTAACGAAGAAACTATAGGTTAATTGTTATCATTAAATATTATTTAACAATCAATTAAATTCTATTATAAAAACATATACTTCTTTTTGAAAGTTTATCTATTTTTACACTTCATAAAAATTACAATATGTCACAAAAACGACTTTACCTTCTCGATGCCTACGCTTTAATATTTCGTGGTTATTTTGCTTTTATCAAAAACCCAAGAATCAATTCGAAAGGAATGGATACCTCTGCCATAATGGGGTTTATGAATGCCTTAATGGACGTCATCAAACGTGAAAAACCAGATCATTTAGCTGTTGCATTTGACAAAGGCGGTAGTGATTATCGTTATGAAATGTATCAAGAATACAAAGCACACCGTGACGAAACACCTGAAGCAATTAAAATTGCAGTGCCATACATTCAAGAATTATTGAAGGCCATGCATATTCCAATTATTGAAAAAGCAGGTTTTGAAGCCGACGATTTGATTGGAACTTTAGCAAAACAAGCCGAAAAAGAAGGCTTTAAAGTATTTATGGTTACACCTGATAAAGATTTTGCCCAATTAGTTTCTGAAAATATTTTTATGTATAAACCTGCGCGAATGGGTAACGACATTGAAATTTGGGGGATTCCTGAAGTATTGGAAAAGTTTGAAATTACAAATCCATTACAAGTTATTGATTTCTTGGGAATGATGGGGGATGCCGCAGATAATATTCCAGGATTACCTGGAGTTGGAGAAAAAACAGCGAAGAAATTCTTAGCTGAATTTGGTTCTATGGAAAATCTTCTAGCCAATACACATCAATTAAAAGGCGCTATCAAAGATAAAATTGAAGCTAATAAAGAATTAGGGTTATTGTCCAAAAAATTAGCTACTATCCTACTCGATTGTCCTGTTACTTTTGATGCAAACGATTATGAATTATCCAAACCAGATGTAGAAAAAACAGATGCGCTGTTTCAAGAATTGGAATTTCGTCAAATGAAAGCACAGTTTGATAAATATTTTGGAACAGGAAAGGAATATGACGAAATAGACACGAATGGAAATGGAACTACAAATGACGTACCACAACCTACAAAGAAAGCTCCAACTAAAAAAACCAACGAAGATCAATTTGATTTATTCGGATTTTCTGATGAAGAAGAAGGAGAAATAAAAGCCAATTCTCATTATGCAACTTTAGAAAACACCAATCATAATTATACAGTTATTCAAGGTGAATTGGGTACAAAACTATTTTTACAAAATTTAATGAATCAAACTTCGGTATGTTTTGACACCGAAACTACTGGAATTGACGCCTTAAATGCAGAATTAGTTGGAATGTCATTTTCGTTCGAAAAAGGAAAAGCATTTTACGTTCCGTTTCCAGAAAATCAAGAAGAAGCTCAAACTTTAGTTGAAAAGTTTAAACCATTTTTTGAAAATGAAGCAATTGAAAAAATTGGTCAAAACATTAAATATGATTTGAAAATTCTATCTCATTATAATATTCAAATCAAAGGAAAATTGTTTGATACTATGATTGCTCATTATCTTATAAATCCAGATATGCGTCATAATATGGATGTTTTGAGTGAAACTTATTTGAAATATTCTCCGAAATCTATTGAGGATTTAATCGGCAAAAAAGGCAAAAACCAAAAATCAATGCGAGATGTAGCTTTGGAAGACATCAAAGAATATGCCGCTGAAGATGCTGATGTAACTTTCCAATTAAAACAAAATTTCAGTCCGATTTTAGATAAAGCAGAAACCAAAAAGTTATTTGATGAAATCGAAATTCCATTAATTCCAGTTTTAGCAGCTATGGAAATGGAAGGAATTAATCTTAATGTTCCTTTTTTAAAAGAAATGTCTGTGGAAATGGCAAAAGAAAGCGCTGCATTAGAACAAAAAATATATGAAACTGCAGGCGAAAAATTCAATTTGGCATCACCAAAACAGTTAGGAGATGTTTTGTTTGACAAAATGAAAATTGGTGGAGCCAAACAAAAGAAAACCAAAACTGGTCAATATGCTACTGGAGAAGAAGTATTATCTTATTTAGCAAACGAACATCAAATTGTAAAAGATATTTTGGAATGGCGTCAAATGGTTAAATTACAAAGCACTTATATTGACGCTTTACCAAACCAAGTCGATAAACACACACATCGCGTACATACTGACTATATGCAAACGGTTGCAGCAACTGGGCGTTTGAGTTCCAATAACCCGAATTTGCAAAACATTCCAATCCGTACCGAAAGAGGAAGGTTAATAAGAAAAGCCTTTATAGCTCGGGATGAAAATTATACTTTATTATCAGCTGATTATTCCCAAATAGAATTGCGAATTATCGCGGCCTTATCTGGTGAAGAAAATATGATAAAAGCATTCCAAAACAATGAAGATATTCATCGAAGTACTGCAGCAAAAGTTTTCAATGTACCTTTAGAAGAAGTTACAAAAGAACAGCGTAGCAATGCCAAAACCGTGAATTTTGGAATTATATATGGAGTTTCTGCTTTTGGTCTTTCTAATCAAACATCGCTTTCTCGAAAAGAAAGTGCCGAATTAATTGATGCCTATTACGCAACCTATCCAAAACTAAAATCATATATGAGCAACCAAGTTGATTTTGCTAGAGAATATGGTTATGTGCAAACAGTTTTAGGAAGAAGACGTTATTTAAAAGACATCAATTCAGCCAATATGATGGTAAAAAGTGGTGCGGAACGAAATGCTGTAAATGCGCCCATTCAAGGTTCGGCTGCAGACATCATCAAAATTGCTATGATCAATATCCACAAAAAACTAACAGCTGAAAAGTGGAAATCAAAAATGCTACTGCAAGTCCATGATGAGCTTGTTTTTGACGTTCACAATTCCGAATTAGAAAAAATAAAACCAATGATAAAATACGAAATGGAAAATGCCTTTATAATGGATGTTCCATTGGATGTTGAGATTGGAGTTGGAAAAAATTGGTTAGAGGCACATTAAATAAAGCGACTAAAAGTCGCTTTTTATTTATATTTTTTTAGTCGATTCTCTTTGTCTCAACTCTGTCTTTATAATCGTAGTTTTATGATTGTAAAACTCCTCTTTACTTTCTAGTTTTTCAATTAGCATTTTAACAGCTTCTTCCCCTATTTCAGGTCCATGTTGACTAACGGTTGACAAACTTGGAGTTAATCTTCTCGACCAAACACCATCAGCAAAACCAATAACTGACAGTTCTTCCGGAATTTTCATTCCTTTTTTGATTGCCATTTTCATAGCCATAACCGATGCATGCTCATCAACTGCAAAAATAGCATCAACTTTATTTTTATCTAAAAATCCCAAAGATTTATCATCAAAATCCTCAGCGTTTTCAGATAATAAAATTAACTTTTCATTGATTTTCAATCCAGCTATTTCAAGTGCTTTTTTATATCCTTCAGCCCTTAGTTTTCCAACACTTAAATTATCTATAGACGAAAATAAAGCAATGTTTTTACATCCCGTGTTAATTAAATGACTAGTTGCATCTAAAGCTGAATCCAAATCATCAACTACTACTTTATCACAATTAACTTCCTCTGCAATTCGATCGAACATCACAATTGGAGTCCCTTCGTTTATAATAGTTTTAAAATGATCAAACTTGTGAAGTTTCTGCGCTTCTTCAGAAATGGAGAGTATAAATCCATCAATAGTTCCATTACTCAACATTTCAAGAGCATTGATTTCTTTCTCCAATGATTCATTTGAAATACAAGTGATGACTTTGTAACCTTTTTCGTCTGCTACTTTTTCAATGCCTGTAAAAACCTTCGCAAAAAATGAATTCAATATATTAGGAATAATAACACCTATAGTTCTAGTAGAACGATTTTTTAAATTTAAACCAATTACATTAGGTTTATAGTTTTTCAACTTAGCATACTCTTGCACTCGAAGTTTTGTTGGCTCACTAATTTCCGGACTATCATTCAACGCTTTAGAAACGGTTGAGACAGAAACTCCTAATTCTTTTGCAATTTGTTTTAATGTGGCTTTCGATTTCATTTTACTAATATAAGGGGTAAAATTAAGAAAATAAAATTTAGGCAACGAATGGTTTGCTCTTTTTTACCAATATAATATCATACTTTTGATTTTAATCCTTTTATCTATAAGTCTATCTTCCAAAAATTTACACTAAAAATAAATAAAACAAAAATGCTATTTGCATATATAATAAATAATTGTACTTTTGCACTCCCTTAATTGGGAATGGAATGTTTAATTAAAATAATATTATGGACGCATTAAGCTACAAAACAGTTTCTTCCAACAAAGCCACAGCTGAAAAACAGTGGATTGTTGTTGATGCTGAAGGTCATAACTTAGGTCGTTTTGCTTCAAAAGTCGCGATGCTTTTAAGAGGTAAATACAAACCAAGTTACTCACCGCACGTTGACTGTGGAGATAACGTAATTGTTATCAACTCAGAAAAAATTAATTTAACTGGAAACAAACTTGACGATAAAACGTACATTCGTCACACAGGTTATCCAGGAGGACAAAGAAGTCTAACTGCTAAAGTAATGCAACAAAAAAACCCTGCATTATTAGTAGAAAAAGCTGTAAAAGGAATGTTGCCTAAAAATAAATTAGGAGCGCAACTATTCCGCAATTTAGATGTAAATGTTGGTTCTGAGCACAAACATGGCGCTCAACAACCAAAAACCGTTAACCTTAACGACTTAAAGTAATGGGAGTTATTCACAAAATCGGTAGAAGAAAATGTGCAGTAGCACGTGTTTATGTTCAAGAAGGAACAGGTAAAATTACCGTAAACAAAAAAGAATTTGCAACTTACTTCCCAACAGCAACTTTACAATACAAAGTTTTACAACCAATGTCTATGACTGAAAATGTAAACAACTTTGACGTAAAAGTAAATGTATATGGTGGTGGTTCGACAGGACAAGCAGAAGCTGTAAGAATGGCATTAGCACGCGTAATGTGTGAAGTTGATGCTGAAAACAGAGCTATCCTTAAACCAGAAGGATTACTAACAAGAGATCCAAGAATGGTAGAACGTAAAAAATTCGGTCAGAAAAAAGCACGTAAGAGATTCCAATTCTCTAAACGTTAATATTCGATATTTATCAGAATATTTTTTCAGATACATTTTACAATTAAAATTGAATTAAAAACAAAGTTGTCGATATTCCTTATAAAAAGGGAATTAGTTTAGCATCGAAATGCAGTACAAAGTCTTAAAGTTGAGTAAACTTAAAGCGAAAAAGGTGACGCATTGCTATAACACGGAACGTAAACTATTACACAATGGCAAACAAAATTGACGTTAAAGAATTATTAGAAGCAGGTGTTCACTTTGGACACATGACTCGCAAATGGGACCCAAACATGGCTCCTTACATTTATATGGAGCGTAATGGTATTCATATCATTAACCTATATAAAACTGCTGCAAAAATTGAAGAAGCTAATGAAGCTATGAAAAAAATTGCAGCATCTGGTAGAAAAATACTTTTCGTTGCTACCAAAAAACAAGCAAAAGATATTGTTTCAGAAAAAGCATTAGCTTGTAACATGCCTTACATCACTGAAAGATGGCCAGGAGGTATGTTAACAAACTTCGTTACTATTCGTAAAGCTGTTAAAAAAATGGCTACTATTGATAGAATGAAAAAAGATGGTACTTTCATGACGCTTTCTAAAAAAGAAAGACTTCAAGTAGATCGTCTTCGTGCGAAATTAGAGAAAAACTTAGGTTCTATCGCTGACATGTCTAGATTACCTGCTGCATTATTTGTAGTAGATATCAAAGCTGAACACATCGCAATAAAAGAAGCACAAAAATTAAACATTCCAGTTTTCGCAATGGTTGATACAAATTCTGACCCACGTGAGGTAGATTATGTAATTCCTGCAAATGATGATGCTTCTAAATCAATTGACAAAATTTTAACTTTAGTAACTGACGCTGTAAAAGACGGATTAGCTAATAGAACTTCTGAAAAAGAAGGTGATGATGCTACAGAAGTTGAAACTGTTGAAGTTGTTGAAGCTGTCGCTGCTCCTGAAGTTGTTGCTGTAGTTGAAGAGACTCCAGTTGCAGAAGTTGAAGCTACAGAAGAAACTAAATCTGAAGAATAAATAAACTTAAATTCCAATAGGTAAATTCCAAGTTCCAAATAATTATCAAAATTTGATGATTTATTAAAATTGGAATTTGGGATTTGTCAATTGGAATTTCTTTTTTTACAAGAATTTTTAATCTTAAAATAAAAAACAAAATGGCAACAATTACTGCTGCAGACGTAAATAAATTAAGAACAATAACAGGTGCAGGTATGATGGACTGCAAAAAAGCATTAGTAGAATCTGATGGAGATTTTGATTTAGCAATTGAAAACCTTAGAAAAAAAGGTCAAAAAGTTGCTGCTAACAGA
>TBL_comb47_HYPODRAFT_10004194_pt1 | contig 16654 bp, 7 predicted proteins | sample TroBogypolimnion_40_FD_10682 | JGI IMG/M metagenome (IMG submission 10682)
GCTGATTGTATCTAGCATGAAAATAAAGTACATCCTGTGGAAGGGAAGCAACTTTCTCCCAATCGACATAGTAGTAGAAGTAAGCTGGCCCAAAACCGGGAACCTCATTGGAGACGGTGATTTTTGCATGTTTTCTGAATGGCATGGCCCAGAAACAGTTGCGCGAACGGCCATGCGATGAGATATTCATGGGGAATGACTGATAATCTTTTGCCGTGCCCTGCCCCACTCCGAAAAAATCGCCCAAAGGGACTTCGACACTCGGTTTTTCGGAATTGTCCCAATAGATCCTGATCACCAAAGCCCTCACCGAATAGGGATTCAGGGAAGCAGAAGTGTTCCAGATGTGCCTGATGATTCCCGGCCCATCGAGATCGGCCAGAACCAGGGTTTCACCAGGTTGAATCTGTTTGGAATCGCCATTCCCATCCATGTTTGAGTCGGTACTTGATGACCGTTTCGACTGACCGTTTGATGGGAGGATCAATTGATCCAATATGGAACGACCGATTGGGGAACTATTCTGGCCAAAGAGGGTGGCCACCTGTATCCATAAAAAGGAGAATATAAAAACACTAAATTTCAGCTTCTTCATTTGCAATTCGATTTCATTTTGAAGCCGAAAATAATGATCCGGTCAAACGGTTGTAGGTTGAAAATTGGTCGTATTGCATGGAATTTCAACACCATTTGAGGTGGATTGATCAATAATTCAAGGTTGGAAGGATTGTTGTAAAAGATCGCTCAGGAAATTAATCGGGATTAAATATCTTTGAAGGATCAACACAATTTTATGAAAAGAACGATCGTTTTAATTAATTTACTGATAATTAACATTCTATCAGTTTTAGCTCAGCCATTATCGTCAGCCACAATCGACAAATTGGTGGAAAGGACCATGAAAACCTTCGAGGTTCCGGGAATTGCAGTGGCCATTGTCAAGGATGGAAAAGTAGTCCATTCAAAAGGTTATGGCGTCAGTTCGATCAAAACAGGCGAAAAGGTGGACGAAAATACCCTCTTTGGGATTGCCTCCAATAGTAAAGCGTTTTGTACGGCGACACTGGCAATTCTCGTCGATGAAAAAAAACTGAACTGGAACGATAAGGTTACCAACATCCTACCTGAATTCAGGTTATATAATCCTTATGTGACTGAGGATTTTATGATTAAGGACCTGATCACCCACCGTAGCGGGCTTGGGATGGGTGCAGGCGACCTTATGGTGTGGCCCGATTCGTCCGACTTTGCCATCAGCGATATTATCCACAACCTGCGGTACCTGAAGCAGGCTTCCCCGTTCAGGACAAAATACGACTACGACAATTTATTGTACATGGTTGCAGGGGAGATCGTTACACGGGTAACGGGAGAGCCATGGGAACAGTTTGTAGAGGAGAGGATTATGACCCCCCTTGCCATGGAGCGGTCGGCAGCTTCATATGCAAGGCTTAAGAGCAAAACCAATGTCATCGAAGGTCATACGGTGATCGACAAACAACTTACCCTCGTGCCACGGCATGATGTAAAAACCGGACAATGTTCAGCCGCAGGGATCTATTCGAGCGTCAAAGACATGAGCAAATGGATGATTTGCCAGCTTGAAAATGGCAAATATGGTCATGATCCTGTAAAACAACTCTTTAGCACTGCGGCTCAGAAAGAGATGTGGAGCCCTCAAACCCTGATCCCCACCAGGGCAGACAAGTACAACAGCCATTTTAGCGCATACGGGCTTGGATGGTTTCTGACCGACATCAAAGGAACCAAACAGGTTTCACATACTGGTGGAATGGAAGGGATGGTTACCCAGGTGGTCTTGTTGCCGGAGATGAAATTGGGAATTGTTGTCCTGACCAATCAGGAGTCCGGTGCAGCATTTAATGCGATCAGCAATTCGATCAAGGACAGCTATCTTGGTCTGGTCCCACAAGATTGGGTGCTCCATTACGATACATTGGAGGCCAAAGCCGAAAAGAGGGATGCTGAGCTGGTTCAAAAAATAGAGGATGAAATCAACGCGGTTATCAGTGCAAACAAGGAAGCTGTAAATCCCGAAAAATTTTCAGGGACCTATAAGGACGAATGGCTGGGTGAAGTCAGGATTACGGATATGAACGGGAAATTATGGTTTCAGTCGGTCCGCTCCCCGCAGTTACGGGGCGAGATGAAACGATACAAAGGGAATACTTTTGCAGTGAAATGGATCAACCGGACCATGAAGGCCGATGCCTTTGTGATCTTTAATCTCGATAGTGAGGGATTGGCGACCGGGTTCCGCATGAAACCGATCTCCCCGGCAGCAGATTTTAGTTACGATTTTCAAGATTTGAATTTTGTCAGGTAAGAAGATTGACGTCCGGTTTTTCAAGACACCCGATGATTTCAGGGATTGGCTGGAGGTCAATTCAGAAACAATGACAGAGATTTGGGTTGGGTATTACAAAATTTCAACCGGAATTGCTTCAGTCACTTATTCACAGGCCCTCAACGAAGCTTTGTGTTATGGTTGGATCGATGGAATCCGGAAATCCGTTGATGAATCCAGTTATTGTATCCGGTTTACCCCACGAAAGCAAAAGAGCATCTGGAGTGCAGTAAACATCCGAAAAGTTGAAGAATTGATCAAAAATGGGAAAATGAGACCGTCAGGAATGGCTGCCTATGCAAAACGGACTGAAACCCGTTCAGCGGTTTATAGTTACGAGAATCAACCTGAAAAACTGGATCAGACCCTTGAAAATATATTTAGGGAGCATCCGAAAGCCTGGGAATTCTTTATGATCCAGGCACCTTCGTATATAAAGGTCCGGATTTATTGGGTGATGAGTGGTAAACAGGAAGCGACGAAGTTGTCGAGACTGGATAAATTAATTGAAGCTTGTGAGGAGGGGAAGCGATTGTATTAAGTATTGCTTAGAACTTATTCGTATGGACAATTTCCAAATATTTGTAAAACCGGTTGGAGCCCGGTGCAATCTCGCCTGTGGATATTGCTATTATCTCGAAAAACAAAATCTTTATCCCGGCAAAACAACCGGTCGGATGTCGGTCGAATTATTGGAAGAATATATTATTCAACACATTAACGCCTCTGAAGGACCGGAAATCTTCTTTTCGTGGCATGGTGGCGAACCGACCCTTGCGGGATTGGCCTATTTCAATGATGTCGTCAGATTTCAACAAAAGCATTTGTCCAGAAATTGCCGGGCTGTCAACGGAATTCAAACCAACGGGACTTTACTCACTGAAGAGTGGTGCCGCTTTTTAAAAAAAGAGAATTTTATTGTGGGGATCAGCCTCGATGGCCCGGAGGAGTATCATTCGTTTCATCGTTACCGAAAAGATGGATCTTCATGTTTTGACGAAGTCATCGGGGGTTATCGGCTGCTCATGAAATACAATATCCCAAATGAAATCCTATGTGTGGTCAATTCGGCAAATGTCAGGTATCCGCTTGAAGTTTATCGTTTCTTCAAATCATTGAATGTCAGGTTTATAACTTTTATACCTCTGGTTGAAGGACATAATCGGGCCGGCACCCTGGTTTCCGATCGTTCGGTTCCAGCCAAAGCGTTTGGAGAATTTCTCATCGCCATCTTTGATGAGTGGGTTGCAGCAGATATCGGGACCATTAAGATTCAGATTGTTGAAGAGGCTCTTCGAATAGCCTTCAATCTGGAACACTCCCTTTGTATATTTAAAGGCACATGTGGCGGTGTCCCTGTAGTTGAATCCAACGGAGACTTTTACTCCTGTGACCATTACACCGATCCGGAACATCTGGTCGGGAATATTTGGAATACGCCACTTAAGAACCTGCTTGATAGCCATGTACAGAAGATGTTCGGAAACTTCAAAAATGATTCCCTTCCTGACTTTTGCCGGCAGTGTAATGTTTTACCCATGTGCAATGGAGCTTGCCCGAAAGACCGATTCATTTCAACACCAGATGGTGAACCGGGCCTGAACTATTTGTGCGAAGGGTACAAACTGTTTTTTAATCATTGCCAACCGTTTGTGGAACAAGTTGCGGAGGTATGGAGAAATAACAACATAGGTTGATAATTAAGTAAATACTTATTTATCAACCTATTGTAACAATAAGAAAATTTGAGGATCAAAAAAAAGCATTCGGGTAAAGAAACTTACTGGTTATATCCTATTTCAACTTTTCCTTGAAAAACGCAATCGTCCTTTTCCATGCCAGCTCGGCAGCTTCCTTGTTGTACCGTTCGGGATTCGAGTCGTTGTTAAAGGCATGTTGCGCCCCTTCGTACATAAACAGCTGATACTCTTTTTTTGATGCCTTTAAGGCTGCCTCAAAATCGGGGATTCCCTTGTTGATCCGCTCATCGTTGCCTGCATAATGGAGGAGCAATGGTGCCTTTATTCTGGCAACCTCTTCTGCCTTGGGCTGACTTCCATAATAGGGTACAGCTGCATCAAGATCCGGGGCATTGACCGCAACAAAATTGGTCATTGCACCACCCCAACAAAAACCAGTACAACCCACTTTCCCGGTAGTCTGAGGATTGGTTTTGAGATAAGCAACCGCTGCAGTAAAATCTTTTTTTGTGGTTTCATAATCCAATTTCTGGAACATTGGGATTGCATCCTCTTGTTTTTCCGGGGTTCCACCAAGTGGTGATAACGCATCGGGTGCTAATGCAACAAATCCTTCCAGCGCAAATCTGCGTGCAACATCCTTAATATGAGGCTGCAAACCACGATTTTCGTGGATCACGATCACTGCCGGATGTTTCTTTTTCCCTTTTGGCCTGGCAAGGTAAGCCATCATCGAACCACTGGCACCGTTATAATGGATCGTTTCCGTCACCAGCCTTTTATCATCCGATTTTGAAATATCACCAAACAAATTGGAAGGGTGAGCTGCAAAAAGTACAGATACACCAGCAATTGCAGCAGTTTGCTTTAAAAACTCACGACGATGTGATTTATTTCCACTTTCAATTTCCGGATTCTGGTTTTCTGGTTCCATCTTATTTTTTTTATTGGTTTAAAACTGAACTGGATAATCAATGATAATTGGGTTGAATTACTTCCAAAGCTAATCATTCTTTTGAAATTCGTTTAAAAAGCATCTTGAAATCTCCCAATTTAGAATCAATATTAATTCATCTATTTTGAGATACCAATCGCTCAATTGAGAAGTCATAACCGGCTTGTCGGGCAAGGATGTCGTTTTATTGAATAGAGAAAGGGTCGTGGCTGAAATCTGCAAACCATCCTTTTTATGCTGAAAAATGACAAAAAGCACTATTTTTCAGTGCTTTTCACCTCTGATTTTTGCCCCAATTTATACTCCAAAATGTCCAACTGTTGTCTAAATGATATCAACCATAAGAAAATCAATACCAGTTATGAGTTCATAAAAAATTTCGCAGTGTTATAAATTAGTTTTGCAAAGAATCGTTCTTCAATAATTTATAAAGGCCCGAAAAGGTGAAAATATTAATCGGATTCATTTCCCAGCATACCTGTTAATTTCTTTGAGCTTTATAACAATAAATATTTATGGGATCAATTAAGTAATATAATCCGATTTAAAAACGTATTTGTATCGGCAAATTCTGCACCGATACCATTAACCTCCCCTAGTTTGCTTGTTTAACAGAGGCATTGGGATCAATGCCTCTGTTCGTTTATTATTCAATCCTCCAACACTTTTTTAAACTGGTAATTGGTACAGCTTTCAAAAAATATGTAAATTGCACCAATTAGATGAAGATCGAAATGAATGATGATGCAATACTAAATATTAAACCTCTTGGATTTACGTGGGAGGCAAAAGACCCGTTTTTATTTTGTGTCCATCACCTTGACAATTATCCGGCCGGAAATGACCAGATGGGACCGGCTGCCTCATTATCAGGGAGAAACCTAGGACAAGATTTTTTACCTAAAGATGGTTGGCGGATGTACCATGGTGACAAAATACCAGGTTTCCCTGCCCATCCTCACAGGGGGTTTGAAACAGTGACCGTTGTTTTAAAAGGTTTTGTTGACCACTCTGATTCACATGGGGCAACAGGTAGATATGGTAACGGAGATGTCCAATGGATGACGGCTGGGTCCGGACTTCAGCATTCAGAGATGTTCCCGTTACTCAACAAAATCAAGCCAAATCCGGCTGAACTATTTCAGATCTGGCTTAACCTTCCAAAAGCCAGAAAATTCGCTAAACCACATTACAAAATGCTTTGGGCGGAAGATATTCCTGTCTGTACTGAAAAAGATCAAAATGGGAAATCGACATCGGTAACCCTTATTGCAGGCAAAGTTGCCAATGTTAACGCACCTTTACCCGCTCCGGATTCCTGGGCAAGCGAAACACTTCATGAGGTTGGAATCTGGTTGATCAGAATGGATGCGAATGCCGGATGGAACTTACCAGTGACTTCAACTGCAATTAACAGGACTGTTTACTTTTATAAGGGATCAGGTATCCAAATCAACGGTAAGGGAATCTCCCCTTACCATTGTGCTGAATTAAGAGCAGATCAAGCAGTAAGAATACAAAATGATAATTCAGAAGCCTCGATTCTGGTACTTCAGGGACAGCCCATCAACGAACCGATTGTACAGCATGGACCTTTCGTGATGAACACAATTGAAGAGATAAAGGAGGCCTATGCTGATTATCACAAATCCAATTTCGGAGGCTGGCCTTGGCCGGGGTATGACAATGTTCTGCCTCGTGAAAAAGGCCGATATGCCAGGTATGCTGATGGCGGGGAAGATTTTAGGTAAATATTTTATCGAAAATCTTAATTTTCTGTATTTCAATTAATCAGACTAAATCATTACACATCGGGTCAATCAATGTATCGGATTTATATAAGTTGGATGGTTGCAATATTGGCTATTTTGGTCCTCAATCAGAACATTATTGCCCAACAGTATATCTTTTCACATTATTCTGTCAATAGTGGCTTGTCACAAAGTGTGATCAAATGCATTTTTCAGGACAGCAAAGGCTTTATATGGTTTGGTACGCAACAGGGTCTCAACAAATTCAACGGCTATTCATTCGATAACTTTCTGAATAATCCGGCAGATACCAGCTCCATTTCTGACAACTGGATCTATTCAATTGCTGAGGACCATGAAGGAAATATTTGGATCGGCACACGCAACGGCTTAAACAAATACAATCACCAAACCGGAAGATTTAAAAAATATCTTTTAAACAATAATGTAACAAACAATATTTCAGGCAATTATATCTATGGTCTTTCTGTTGACACCCAGGGTAACCTATTGGTCAATACAGCAATCGCCTTAAATATATTCTACCCCAAAACGCTCACAGTCAAAAAGTACGCTTATCCCACATTAAACAGCAGCGAAATCAGTGACGAAGGGCGACCTATCCTGCAAACGCACGATGGAAATATCTGGACTGCGACAGATAACGGTCTCCTGTTTTTTGACCCCAATAAAAAGGATTATTCCGGGTTCGCTGCCCTGACGAGGACAAATTCATTGAGCAACAATAACATTACAGCTTTGATTGAAGATTCTTCCCATATCCTTTGGGTTGGGTCGCAGTCGGGATTGAATAGGATCAATTTAAAAACCTCGGAAGTGACAAAATATGATCTGGGACAAAAAGGGATCGATGGCAGCAATTCAAATTACATCCGGTCGATTCAGGAGGACAAAAACGGCAAATTATGGGTGGGTACAAACGGTAGTGGGTTGTTCCGACTCACTTTCAACCCCTACCAAAAAGTAACCGAGCAAATCAATTTTTCAGCTACAGATCAGATAAACAGCAATATAAGCCACAATATCGTTTTATCGCTGATCGTTGATCAATCTGATTTACTTTGGATCGGCACTTTAAATGGAATAGACAAGACCGATCTTAAAAAAAGCAAATTCAGCCTGTACCAAAAAAGCAACAACTTCAATTCGGTAGATTTGCCTGATAATGTGATCGCCGCAGTTTATGAGGACAAGTGGGATAAGTTATGGATCGGAAATTGGGGTAGTGGTTTAAATATACTTGACCGTAAGACAAATAAGGTTGAGCATTACAATTCACAATCGAAAGGCAGGAATTTTATAACAAACAATTTTGTTCACGAAATCTATGAAGACAGCAAAAATCGAATCTGGATTGGAACACGTGACAAAATCAACCTGTTTGATAGAGTCCAAAATCAATTTCTGACCCTTTCGCAATATTTTAAAACCGGGAAACTACCCGATTTTAAAAATATCAGGGTTAACGATATCTTCGAAGACAGTTCCGGATTATTCTGGATCGCGACACAAAATGGTCTGTACAAATTGGATATTGAGAACCAAAAGTTTGAGATTTTCCTTCAGGGGTCAGGAAAGGATAATGTCAGCAGCAATCTGGTCTATCGGATCATGGAGGATTCGACACACAACATCTGGATTGCAACGACGCAAGGGCTCGACAAATTCATCCGGAATAAATCGGCATTTGTCCATTTCCAACGAAATCAAAATTCATCCAACACATTATGCAGCAACTTTATAGTCTCACTATGTGAAGATGATGAACGCAACATCTGGATCGGAACAACCAGCGGGCTCAACCGGTTTAATCCAATAGATTCGACATTTACCTATTACTCCCGGAATGCCGGCTTGCCCAGCAATGTAATTTACGAGATTCAGAAAGATAAAAACAACAAGTTGTGGTTGGCAACAGTAGAAGGATTATGTGTTTATGATATCCGGCAAAACAAATTCCGCAAATTCGGGATTGAGGACGGGTTGCAGGGAATGGAATTTAATACGGCCTCATTTAAGGCACGTGATGGTGAACTGTTCTTCGGGGGAATGCATGGTGTCAACTATTTTTATCCCGATTCGGTTAAGGATAATCGTTACATTCCTCCGGTTGTAATCACAAATATTGAAAAACTCAACTCAAAAGGTAAACAGGTGATCGCTCCCGAAAATTTCGAGAACCTACGCCTCTCCTATCAGGATTATACCTTTACGATCGAATTTTCGGCACTTGATTTTACAAACCCGCTGAAAAACAGGTACGCTTATAAAATGGAAGGGATTGCAGACGAATGGATCGACCTTGGCAACCGGAGAAACATCTCATTTTCAAATTTGCCGGCAGGTGATTATGTGTTCCATGTAAAAGGATCAAACAGCGACGGGATATGGAACGAAAAAGCAACAAGTATGAAAATCCGAATCATACCTCCCATCTGGAAAAGCAAATATGCAATGATCTTCTATTTCGTTTTGGCGATCCTCCTGATTTTCATCTATATCAGAATCCGCGAAAGAAAGTTGATCCTTGAACAGAAAATACTTGAAGAAAAGGTTTCCTCGCGAACCAAAGAGATCGCACTTCAGAAAGAGAGGATTGAAAAAGCATATATCAATGTGAAACAACTTTCAGAAATCGGACAAAAGATCACCGAAAATCTGACTGTTGAAACAATTATCCAGACAGTTTACAGGAACATTAATACCCTTATGGATGCAAGTATTTTGGCGATAGGTATTTACAATGAGAAAGACAAACGGCTTGACTTTTTTGGGGCGATCGAAAAGGGGCAGATTCTGGATTTTCATTACGATTTGCTTACAGAAACCAACCTCCCTTCAATCCTGTGTTTCATTCATAAGAAAGAAATCAATTATCGCAGTATCTCTGACCATGCTCCAAATGAATTGGCAAAAGCAAAAGTTGGTGAACTACCCGAATCACTGGTCTATCTTCCTTTGTTAAAAGGTGAAAAGGCCACCGGGGTAGTAACTGTTCAAAGTTTTACGAAGAATGCCTATAACGACTACCATATCAGCATATTACGAAATATAGCAATTTACCTGACCATTGCAATTGAGAATGCTGATACATTCAGGCTGGTCAGACAGCAAAATTTTGAACTTAAAGAGTCAAATGCGACAAAGGACAAGCTTTTTTCGATCATCGCACACGACATAAAAAATCCATTTACTGTGATCCTCTCCCTGTCAGAGACTTTATCCGAATCCTTCAGGAGTTTTGATGAAGAGGATCTTGAAGAATGTCTGAAAAAACTTCACAATTCGGCTCAGAAAATCTATGAATTACTTGAGAACTTATTGGCCTGGTCGAGGGCACAAACCGGTAATATCCTGTTAAAACCCGAAAAATTAAATCTAAGTCATATTGTGACAGGGATATCTGAACTTCTGAGAAACCAGTACGATTTGAAAAAAATCAGATTAATTGTTGAAATCGATCCCGAAACAATGGTCTGGGCAGATGTCAACATGCTGAATACCATTATTAGAAACCTGATTTCCAATGCTATAAAATATACTCATAATTCAGGGACAATCCATGTCATAGGAACTCGAACAGATGGATCCACCCAAATTCGCATCAACGACAACGGTGTAGGCATTGACAAGGCAATGACAGACAAACTTTTCAGGATAGAGCAAAAAGCGAGTAGTCCGGGAACCAACAACGAACGGGGCACTGGTCTGGGACTGATTATTTGCAAAGAATTTGTCGAGAAACACGGTGGACAAATTTGGTTCACCTCTGAACCGGGCAAAGGGTCATCTTTTTGTTTCACATTGCCTTACAAAAATTAACAGAATAACTGGTATTTATTGGAAATATTGTAAATAGATTGAAATAGAGAATTATACATATAACTTATGAAAAATGCACTGTTGTGTTTTGTCCTATTTATCCCTTTTTTGAAGGCTTTGTCCCAGGTTCCGGTTGAGATTCAGGACCCTCAAATATTTGAAATCAACAGGTTGCCGCCCAGAACTTCGATATGGCCTTCCCCGAACATTGAAGAGGCACAAAAATCCGATTATGATCACGCCGTTTGGGTAAAATCGCTGAACGGAATCTGGCAGTTTCATTGGTCACCCGATCCACAGACAAGGCCAGCCGATTTTTACAAACCTGAATTTTCGCGTAAGGGGTGGAAAACGATCAAAGTGCCCTCGACAATTGAACGCCAGGGATATGGGGTTGCGTTATACACCAACAAAGTGTATCCGTTCAAAGCCAATCCACCTTTCGTTATGGACGAACCTGACAAATCATATACCACCTACACCCAGCGTAATCCTGTAGGTTCCTATTGCAGGACATTTAGGGTTCCCGAAGAGTGGAAAAACAAACAGGTTATCCTCCATCTGGCAGGGGCCAGCTCAGCCACTTTCGTCTGGTTAAACGGCAAAAAGGTTGGGTATTCCCAGGATTCAAGGCTTCCGGCAGAATTTGACCTGAGCAATTTCCTGATTAAAGGCGAGAATTTCCTGGCCATCGAAACTTATAAATATTGTGACGGATCGTATCTCGAAGATCAGGATTTCTGGAGGTTCTGCGGACTATTCCGCGATGTCTTTATCAGGGCAATACCTAAAGTTTCATTGTGGGATGTTTATGCCCAACCATCTGTGGACTTGAAGGCTAATAGTGGATCCTTGGCCCTCCATTATACCATCGCCAATTTTTCAGGAAGATCGGAAGGCAATTTTGCGGTCTCGGTCGCTGTAAAATCACCATCAGGACAACAAATTGTAAAACAGGACTTTAAATTAGAACCTGTTGCCAATGGTTTTGGAAACGAGGTAGTGGTTCCCGTTATCCATCTGACGAAAATCGAATTATGGTTTGGTGAAAAGCCAATTCAATATGCAGTCTATGTCGAACTTAAACAAGACGGCAAAACCATTGAAACCTATAAATTGCCTGTTGCTTTCAGAAAGATTGAAGTATCCGGAAATACAATTCTTTTGAACGGCCTGAAACTAAAGGTCCGTGGCATTAACCGGCACGAGTTCTCACCGGATCTGGGCTGGACAATCTCTAAAAATGAGATGATCCGTGACCTCGAATTGATGAAACAAGCCAATATCACCTTTGTCAGGACTGCCCACTATCCAAACGACCCAAGATGGTATGAGTTATGCGATCAATATGGGATGATGGTGATGGACGAAGCCAATGTCGAATCACATGGGATGAGTTATCACCGGCGTATCCTTCCCGGCGACAAGCCTGAATGGGAAAAAGCATGTACATCAAGGATGAAGAATATGGTCCTTCGCGACAGACAGTTTCCTTGTGTAATGATGTGGTCGCTGGGAAACGAAGCGGGCTATGGGACAACTTTCTTAAAAATGCGTGAAATTGCACTTAAAAATGATCCTGAAAAAAGATTGATCCAGTATGCCGATATGAACCTCGCAGCCGATATGGATAGCCAGACCTACCCGACGGCCGAATGGATGAAGCAACATTTGCAAGGGAAAGCAGCCCGGAAAGGGGAACATGGCGAATCGGCAAATGAGGAGCAACATGGAAAATATCCCTCCGGAAAACCCTTTTTGCTGAATGAATATGCCCATTCGATGGGGAATAGCCTGGGCGATTTCAACGAATACTGGCAGCTGATTTATGCAAATGACCTGTTTGCAGGAGGTTTTACATGGGACTGGATTGATCAGGCGCTCTATAAAAATCAGCAGAAAAAGTCTGGCGGATTCCTTTACGGTGGCGATTTCGGCGATTTTCCGACAGATACTAACTTCTGCATCAATGGGATAATGGGCGCCGACCGTATCGCACATCCCCATTATTACGAACTCAAAAAAGTTTATCAGCCCTTTTCCTTTATTCAGATTGGTAAAAGCCCTTTAACTTTCGAAATTATTAACCGAAATCTGGCAACAAATTCAAATGAGTATCTATTTAATTATGAGGTAATTGAAAATGGGGTTAGAACCTCAGGTGGATTATTGCCTTCTATTGATATCAAGCCTTTGGAGAAATTACAATTTAAACTACCGGATGCGGTCAGATTTGATCAAAAAAAAGAGTGTTTCATCACTTTGAGTTTAAAACTTAAAAAAGATTGCTTGTGGGCAAAAAAAGAGGATGTTGTAGCCTGGGAACAATTCCCGTTGACCGGAATACAGGAAATTGAGCCACCATCACCATCCAGGGGATTACCGAAACTGATCAGAACAGAAGACGCTACATCCTATAAAATTACTGGCAGTCAATTTTCTGTTTCCATTGACAGGGTTACCGGAATGATCAGCAACTATACAATTAACAATCAATCGCTTATACAGGACAAAGTCCGGTTTGACTTCTGGCGTGCCCTTACCGACAACGACAGGGGCTGGCGTGTTGACCTGAAAATGAAAGATTGGAAAATGGAAGGGGAAAATTACAAATTAACCGGCCCCGAATTTGATACAACTGAACCGGATCTGGTACGGATAACAAGCAGGTATTTGTTCCAGACGACAGGTTCGTCTGTCGTTTTACAACATTTGATCTATCCTAATGGTCAGATTCAGATCGTTTTTGAGATGGACATTCCTGAGAAAACAGCCAATGTTCCACGTATCGGATTGCAGTTCCAGATTGATAACCAATTGCAAAATATCAAATGGTACGGCAGGGGTCCCTATGAAAACTATTTTGACCGAAAAACAGGTTCTCCTTTCGGGATATATTCCATGAATTTAAATTCATGGATTACCGACTATGTGAAACCACAGGAAAATGGAAACCGGTGTGAGATCCGGTGGATCAGATTCAGTGACCAGAATAAACGGGAACTTCAGTTCAATCAGACCGGGTCAAATCCATTTTCGGCAGGTGCCTGGCCTTACACCCGGGAAACATTGAGCACTGCCCGCCATGGTTTCGAACTTAAAGAGAATAACCGCATCACCGTGAACATCGATTGTGCCCAGATGGGCGTGGGTGGCGACAATTCCTGGGGACTTCCTGTACTCGATCAGTATCTCTTAAAACCCGGAAAGTATCAATATCGTTTTACGATCAGTGGAAAATAAGTTGGGTACTACGGATTAAAATCATGTGGGAAAATCCTATGTAAATTAACTATAATTATTCTGTGATTAATTTGTCTTGATAAAAGCCAAAATTGTATTTTTGTGTTCAACATTTTTTAGTGGCAGTACCTTTAATTCAAACCTCGATGATGAATAAAATAATTTTCTGTACCCTTTTGCTTGTTTTATATTGCGGATCCATCAAAGCACAAACACCTGAGCGTTTAGATACGATTCCACCATCAGGAAATGACCTTGTCAATCAAGGAGTTGAATTATACGACAAGGGAAAGGCTGAAGAGGCAATCAAAAAATACAAAATGGTCAGTCCTTTGGATCCGGCATATGCAGTTGCATGTTACGAAACGGCCCTCGCCTATGATGACATGAACAATTTTGTGGAAGCTTTACAGAAATGCGAGGAGTCACTTGCACTTGACAGTACCGATATTCACGCTTTGATTATGAAAGGTAGCGTATTGGACGAGCTTAACAGGACTTCAGAAGCGATTGCCTATTTGGAAAAAGTGGAGCGCAAATATCCATTCAATCAGAGCCTCCTTTATAATCTAGGGCTTTGCTACCTGAACAACAGGGAGATTCAAAAAGCAGAGAACCTCCTGATCAAAGGGTTACATTTTAATCCGTATCATGGTTCGTCCCATATGGCATTGGCAAAGATCAATTTTATAATGGGACGCAAAGCCCAGGCTTACCTGTGCTATAACATGGGAATTATGATGAACCCAAGGATTGACTATGTCAAACGGTACGAAGAGGCAATCAGTGGTAAAATCGATTCAATCTCGAAAAGCTATCAATATCCATACTCCCCAGATTTTAATCATTCCAAATGGGACGACCTGACTGGTTTACTCAATGCTGAAGTCGCTTTCAGGGAAGATTTTCAATACGATTACAAACTTAACTTCATCAGCTGCCGTCAATCCTTCATGCTCTTCCAGAAAATGAAGTTTGACGAGAACGATACGACTTTTTACAATCAGATGTATGTCAGGCTTTTCAATAAAGTAATCCAGAATAATGAATTCGAAACCTACCTCTATTACATGTTAAAAAACACCGATGCAAAAGATGTAAAAGAATGGGAGACGAAGAACGCAACGAAGAATGATGATTTTGTCACCCATATCAGGGCACAGATCGACGCGTGGAAAGAGTATGGATTCTCCACTGCAAATGAGGCAAGACATCAGAAGTTAATTCACTCCAATGATAAAGGGGTTATTGAAAGTTATGGCATATTAACCGATGCACCACAAAACTCCAAAGAGGGCCCCTGGGCGATCATCAGGGAAACAGGTGCCATTAGCCAGAAGGGGAATTATAAAAACGGCAAGAAAGAGGGTGTGTTTAAACTTTTTTGGATGGACGGTAGTTTAAAGCAACAGATCAATTATAAAAATGACCTGTTGGACGGGTTAAATTATACCTTTCACCACAACGGTACCAAATCAGGAATTTACCCCAGAGAAAATGGAATTCCAAATGGCGTTGAAGAGGAGTACGATTCTGCGGGCAAGCTCATCTCCAAATTTCCTTACAAAAACGGTAAGATCGACGGAAACACATTATACAACAATTATGACACCGGTTTTAGTCGTGAAATGACTTATGCAAACGATAAGCGTTCAGGAAAAATGGTGGAAAAGTGGTTGAACGGGAACAAAAAAAGTGAAGCCACATATGTTGACAGCCTACTTCAGGGGTCCTTCAAGAAATGGTATGCAAACGGCCAGCCCGAATGGGAAGGGTCTTATGATAAGGATATTCAGACGGGAAAATGGATTTCCTGGTATGCCAGTGGCGTAAAGAGTGCGGAAGGTGAAGACGATTTAGCAGGGGATCCTATTGGTGTGAACACCGAATATGACCACAATGGTAAACCGAACTCGATTATTTCAGGTTATAAGAATGGTAAACCCGACGGGATCCAGACATTTTATTTTCCTGACGGAAAGGTTCATGCGAAGATCCTTTTGAAAGAAGATGTGATCAAACGGATCGAATGGTTCAACACGAAAGGTGAGAATATTTATACTGCTGATGAAAAAGAGGGTACAATGCCATTCAGATATTATTTCCCGGTGGGCACCCTTAAACTTGAAGGGAAATACGTAAATGGTCAAAGGGAGGGTGTCTGGAAAGGTTACAGTTCACTTGGAAAAGTCCTAAGTGAAGAGCAGTACAAGGCCGGTTTACAGTCGGGATTGCAAAGAATTTTTCACCCCAATGGAACTCCTTCCCTCGTTTATTCCTGCGATAGTGGCAAAATTAAAGGAAAGACAATCAGGTATGCCATGAATGGCCATATCTCGTTAACCGGCTTTTACAATGCAGATGGCACCACTGGAAAATGGGTCTCCTATTACAGCAACGATTCGATTGAAAATATCTCTTTTTTTGCAAACGGCAAACTAACAGGAAAAAGGATGAACTATTCCCCCGAAGGGAAACCAACTATTGAAGAAACTTTTAATGACGACGGGGAACGCATTGCCATCAAATATTTCGACCATGATGGAAAACTTAAAGAAGTGGTGAATTTTCCATATGGTTCGCTTAATTATACCCTTCAATATCCTGATGGTAAACCAAAAGCAATTTTATCGGTCAACGATCGCAAAATGAATGGTAAACAAGAATATTACTTTCCAAACGGGCAGTTGAGAAGCATTCAGGAGTATATCTATGGCAACGAACAGGGCAATTCAATGGTTTTGGACCATCATGGAAAGCTTGTTGATGACAGGAACCTTGTGATGAACCAACT
>TBL_comb47_HYPODRAFT_10004196_pt1 | contig 16647 bp, 3 predicted proteins | sample TroBogypolimnion_40_FD_10682 | JGI IMG/M metagenome (IMG submission 10682)
GGCGCGGCAGGCGCAGGCGTGGCGGCTAGGAGTAACGCCAGAATGGGCGCGGTGAAAAGTGGGACGGGCAACCGGTTCATCGGCCGATGTCCTGCCACGGCTGGAGCAGGGGTGTCAATCTAACTCATTTTCAAGGGAGCCAGTGGCGGGGACATGGACCCCCAACCTGTCCGGGCTAACAGAAACCGCGGACGGGCGGTTGGTGCGGGACGTGGGCTGGGAGATGAGGCATCCCGTCAGGTGGACAGGCAGGATGCCGTCTTGAACAGGAGCAAGCAGCGGCAGCAGAGGTGGGGGAACCCACACTCCCTGCTTCCTCGGCTGCCTCCTATTCAAAATTCTGAATTCGAGGATTGGAACAGATGGATGAATTAAGAGATTGGTAACGACAGGCTGGAAGCCCGTCTTCCATGACAGGCAGGATGCCTATCCTCCTTCACTTGGCTTTCTTGGGTTTGGAGCCGGGTTGTTCGTTGGCGAACTGGTCGTCGTCCTTGAGTTCCTTTTTGAGGCGATAGAGTTCGGTCTTCAACTTGGCGACGGTGTCGGCCTGTGCGGGATCCTGATAGATATTATGCAACTCGGCGGGATCCTTGACGAGGTCATACATCTCCCATTGGTCGATCTTCCAGAAATAGATCAGCTTGTGAGTCTCGGTGCGCACGCCGTAGTGGGCGCGGGTGTTGTGGTCGCCGGGATCATGATAATAGCGGTAATACCAACTCGTGCGCCAGTCGGAGGGGCGCTCGCCCTTGAGCAGCGGCATGAGGCTGCGGCCCTGCATGTCGGCGGGCACGGGCAGACCGGCGGCCTCCATGAAGGTCGGCGCGAAATCGACGTTGATGCCCATGGCGGCCTGGACCGAACCGGGTTTGGCGACGCCGGGCCAGCGCACGAGGAACGGCATTCTGATGGATTCCTCATACATGAAGCGCTTGTCGAAAAGCCCGTGGTCGCCGAGGAAAAACCCCTGGTCGCTGGTATAGATGACGATCGTGTTCTCGGCGAGACCCGACTTGTCGAGGTAGTCGAGGATCCGCCCGACGTTGTCGTCAATCGACTGGACACAGGCGAGGTAGTCTTGCATGTAGCGCTGGTACTTCCATTTCAACAGGGCGTCGCCGGTCAGGCCGGCGGGGGGCGGTCCTTTGGTGTCGTTCGAGTTGAGGTTCTCCAGAATCTTCTGCGTGCACTCGTGGATCGCGTCGGTGCGCGTGGCGTAATCGTCGCGCAAGGTGTCGGGCTCGGGGATGACCTTGTTAGCAAACATCGCCTTGTGCTTTTCGTCGGGCTGCCAGTTGCGGTGCGGCGCCTTGTGGTGGCACATCAGGAAAAACGGCTTGTCCTGGGGGCGGTTCTTGAGGAACTCGATGGATAGGTCGGTGATGATGTCGGTGACATAACCCGTGATGACGCGGCGGCCGGCGGGCTCCAGAAACGCGGGATTGAAGTAGTCGCCCTGGCCCGGCAGGATCGTCCACTTGTCAAAGCCGGTCGGATCGCTCTCGAGGTGCCACTTGCCAAACATGCCGGTGTAATAGCCGGCGGCTTGCAGATACTTCGCCACCGTCGGCTGGGAGCCGTCGAACCGGTTGAACACGGGCACCCCGTTGATGTGACTGTACTTGCCTGTTAGAATGCAGGCGCGGCTCGGCGTGCAAATCGAGTTGACCGCATACACCCGGTCAAAGCGCATGCCTTCCTTGGCGAGACGGTCGATGTTAGGCGTCTGGTTGACCCGGCTGCCGTACGCGCTGATGGCGTGGGCGGCATGGTCGTCGGCCATGATGTAGAGGATGTTAGGCCGCTTGGCGTCGGCGGCCTGGAGGGCTGCCAGGGGTGCCAGCAGCAGGCTGGCGAAAAGGAGGCTGGGCGTGGGCTGCATGGCGTGGATGCTTGGGTTGGGTCGCTGCGCGTCTGTAATAGCCCGTTTGGGCAACCCTGTCCATTGGTTTCTGCTCGCTGATAGAGACGGCATGAGGGACACGGCCAGCTTGGCCGCGCTTGAAAGCAGACACACGGGCGGGCCGCCCGTGCCCCACTTGGTGCTAGGGCTGGGTGACCTTGGCGCGGAGGAAGCCCTTGCCGGAGAGGCCGTTGAAGGCGGAGAAGGTGCGGTATTCCCAGTCGGTGGCGGCGAGGCTGGGCAGGCCGCTGCCGGCCGGCGCGGTGTCGGACTTGCCGATGTAGGCGACCGGGCTGTTCCAGGTGCCGGTGAGGGAGGTGCTGCCCTCGATGGTGTAGGTCACGCCATCGATGGTGGCGGTCTGGGCGTTGTTGGCGTCGGCGGTGAATGAGACGCTGGTGGAGCGGCGCACGGCGCAGGTGAAGGTGAGTTCCTTGAGTGAGTCGGCATTGTTGTCCTTGAGGGTGGTGAAGAACAAGCCCTTGCTTGACGCGGCGTTGGGCGTGCCCTTGAACGCGAATTCGGATAGGTTGTTGGCGCCGTCGTGGTCCGGATCGGCACCCGGCAGGCGGTCGGCGGGATTTGGAATGCTGGTGGAGTAGCTGTCGATCCAGGTTTGATAGGGGGAGGCGGTGGCAGTGGAGTCCATTGAGACATTGGCGCGAATGAAACCCTTGCCGGCCAGGCCGTTGAAGGCGGAGAAGGTGCGGTACTCCCAGTTGGTGGCGGCCAGGCTGGGCAGGCCGCTGCCGACCGGCGCGGTGTCGGACTTGCCGATGTAGGCGACCGGGCTGTTCCACGCGCCGCTTAGGGTGACGCTGCCCTCGATGGTGTAGGTGACCCCGTCGATGGTGGCGGATTGGGCGTTGTTGGCGTTGGCGGCGAAGGCGGTGGCGGAGCGGCGCACGGCGCAGGTGAAGGTGAGTTCCTTGAGGCCGTCGGCGTTGTTGTCCTTGAGGGTGGTGAAGAACATGCCTTTGCTGGAGGCGGCGTTGGGCACGCCGTCGAACGCGAATTCGGATAGATTGGTGGCGCCGTCGTGATCCGGATCGGCACCCGGCAGGCGGTCGCTTGGGTTTGGAATGCTGGCGGAGTAGCTGTCGATCCACGTCTGATAGGGCGAGGAGGTGCCGGTGGCGGCAGTCCACTGCAGCACGACGTCATCCTTGCTGTTGGCATCGGCGACGCGGGCGACGCTGAAGGTTCCGAGCGAGCTGCTGTAGCCGCCGCCGGTGATGGAGCCCAGCGCGAGCGTATCGGTGCCGCCGGTGCCGGATACCCCGCTGAGCAGATCGACCAAGGTCCAAGACTGGTTGGAGGTCCAGAAGCTGTTGGTGAAATTGACCGTGCCGCCGAAGCTCAGGTCGAGGGTGGCGCCGGGGGTGATGGCAAAGGTGCCGCCGGAGACGTTGACGCCGTCGAAGGAGGTGCCGCGCGCGGTTGTAACGTTGTCAGTCAGTTGCCACTGGAGATGGGAGGAGGCGGCCAGCGCCAGGCTGTTGGTGAAGGTTTGGATTGCGATGCCAGAGCCGCCGGGTGCCTCGATACCTTGGAGGGTGGTCGAGCCACCGATGCTGCCGCTGCCGGCCAGGGTGGCGGAGGACTGGACGGTGAGTGTGGAGTTGGCGAGGCTGCCGGCCGTGCCGATGGCCAGCGTGCCAGCGGCGACGGTGGTGGTGCCGGTATAGGTGTTGACGGCGGTGAGGTTGAGCGTGCCAGCCCCGTTTTTGGTAAGGTTCATGCCGCTGCCGCTGACCGCCCCCGAGATGGTTAGATTGTCGCTCAGGCTGGTGGCCGTGATGGTGGCATTGCTGGCCAAGACGAGCGGCGCGCTGAGGGTTTGGGTGCCGGCGGCGGTGATGCTGGGGGCGCTGCCCGCCAGGGTGATGGCGGTGCTGCCGCTGCCCTGGGCCAGGGTATAACTGCCGGCATTGTTGAAGGTCAGCGCATTGAGGCTGGGTGCCGCGCCGTTGAGATTGACCGTCACACTGCCGGAGGTGTTGCCGAAGGTGGCGGTGTCCACGCCGGTGAAGCCCGCGTCCAGGCCGGGTGCGACGTGCACGCTGGCGGCTTGCGAGTCGTTCCAGTTGGTGTTGGTGCTCCAGGCGCCGCCGGACACACCGCTCCAAGCCATCAGGCCCGAGTACACCGTGCCGGTTAGATTCACCGTCTGGGTGCCGATGGCGGTGGTGGCGTAGCCGCTGGTGCCGGTGCCATCGGAGTTGAGGGTGATGGTTGCCGTGCCGCTCTTGTTGCCGACGCTGGCGGTGTTGATGCCCGCGAGCAGGCTGGTGCTGTTAGTCGCCTGGGCGGCCAACTGGGTGAACGAACCGCTGACCACCGCATCGCCGGTGGCCGCGCCGATGCTGGCGTTGAGTTTTTCGCTCAAGCCGTCGGCCGCCGCGGTGTTGGTTAGGCTCAGCGCCGTGCTGGCCGCGGCCCCCACGTGGAACGTCCCCAGAGTCACCGGCTCCGGCGTGTGGGAGCTGGCCGTCGCGAGCCGGAAAAGCGTTAGATCCACGGTGCCGTTGGAGGTGCCGTTGTAAACCACGCTTTCGTGCAGGGTGGCGCTGAGCGGGTTGATCACGCTGGCAAAAGTGGTGCTGCGCGTGCCGGTGAAGGTGATCAGGCGGTAGCTGCCTGGCCCGGCGGAGCCCTGGCTGTTAGCCCCGGCATTGTCACTGAGGGCGAGCGTCGAACCTGTTAGAACGAGGTTGCCGGTGACCGCGGTGCGGTCGGAGATTCCGCTGGCGGGGGTGGCGAGCGGTCCCGCGGTGCCGAGTTGGGCGGCATAGGTGCCGGCGAGGGCCAGGCCGGTGCCAAAGGTCAAAGTGCCCACCGAGTTGCCCGGTGCCAGGGTGTTGCCGGCGGTGACGGTGACCCCCGGGGTGATGGTGCCGGTGCCGCTGAGGGTGCCGCCGGTGCCGGTGAAGGTGGGGGCAAGAGTCAGGGCGGTGGTTGAGTTGTAGTTGAGTTCCCCGCCGCGGATCGTGATTCCGGAGGTCGTGTTGATCGTACCGGTGGCAGCTACGGTCAGCCTGCCGCCGTTGACGGTGGTGGCACCGGTGTAGGTGTTGGCGGCGGCGAGCACGACGGTGCCCGCGCCGAGCTTGGCCAGGGCGGATGCCGAGGAATTGTTTTGGATGCCCGCGTTGATGGTTAGGTTGCTGGCGGTGTTGTTGTCAATGAGCACCAACTCGCCGCCGGCCGTCGCAGACGTTAAGACGCCGTTGCCCGCCGCTGCGCCGATGGTCAGCGCGGCCTGGCCGCTGGCGAGCATGATGCCGCCGGCTTGCAGGGTTTTGCTCAGCGTGTCCACGGTGGCGGCGGTGGTGGAATTCTGCATCAGGGTGCTGATGGTGGTGGGCGTTGTGGCGAGGGCGAGGATGGCACCGGTGCCGGCGCTGTTGATGCGCACGTTGGTGGTTGCACCCGTGGCGATGGTGCCGCCCAGCGCGGCGATGTCGGTGTAGGTGCTCAAGGCAATGATGTTGTTGCCGCTCTTGGTGGCCCAGTTGCTGCCGACCGTGGCGTAGGCGCCGAGGATGCCGTTGACGAGCCCACTGGTGGTGGTGATGCCGTTGGTGACGGACTGGGTGCCGGCGGGCAGGGTGAAATCGATGTACCCGGCGGTGTGGGTGATAGCCCCCAAGGCAAGCAAGGTGCCGCCGCCGCCATTGGCGTTGACGCTGATGACCGAATTGCCGGCATTGCCCACGTTGAGCGTCAGGCTGCCCAACGATTGAGCCGTGGTGCCCGTAGCCTTGCCCTTGACGCTGAGGGTGGCGCCGGTGAGCGTCATGGCGGTGCTGCCGCTCAGGATGCTGGTGGGATTGTTGACGCTGAAATCCAAGGCCAGCGTGCCGGCCGAGACGGTGGTGGTGCCGGTGTAGGTGTTCGCGCCGGTGAGGGTTTCGGTGCCGAGGCCGATTTTGGCCAAATACAGGAGGCCGGTGGCGCCATTGCGCATGACCCCCGAGAACGTGCCGCTGGCATCGCCGTCACCAAGGGTCAGGTGCCCGGCCCCGGCGGCATCGCCATAGACCGTGCCGGAACCGTTGAGGCCGTTGATGGTTTCCGAAGCACCGACCAAAGCCAAGGTTCCGGTGGCGCCGATGAACACGTTGCCTTTGCCGAGACCGTTGGGAATGACATTGCTGGCCACGGTGATCGTGGTCAGGCTGCCCGAGTCGATCGAGGTGTCGCCGCTATAGGTGTTGATGCCACCGAGGGTGACGGTGCCGCTGCCATACTTGTCAAACGAGACCTTGCCGCTGCCGTTGTCGGCAATGACCGAGTTGATGGTGGCAGCGCTGGTGGCCGTAACCGTCAAGTCCCCGGCCGTGTTGTTGGTCGGGCCGCCGGCGGTGAGGGTGCCGGCAGTGCCACTGACACCAATGGTTTGGCTGCCGCCAGCCAGCAAAATGCCACCCGTTGCGCCCAGGCGCAAGATGCCCTGGGTGGCGCCGTTTCTAACATCAATGGTGCGGGCCGCGCTGTCGTTGAGCACCAGGGAATTGAGGTCGATGGTGCCGGTGGCGGCGAGGGTCACGTTGCCGGTGGTGGAGCTGTCAATCTTGCTGTTGGCAGCGGGTGCGCTGGCGAGGGTGGGGGCGGAAGGGGTGCCGGCGGCGGCGGTGTAGCCGGTGTAGGCGACGATTTTGCTGCCGTTGTAGAGCGCCCAATCGGTGCCACCGGAGGTTGCCCAAGGGGTGAGGGTGTTGGTTCCGAGCAAGGTGCCGAGGCCCGCACCGGTGATCGTGCCGGTGGTGCCGAAATTAATCCCGCCGCCCGCGCTGCGGGTGATGGCGCCGCTGAGTGTCAGGGTCTTGCCGGCGGCGGCACTCCAGGTCGGGAAGCCCGAGATTGTGGACAACACCGGACCGATGCTTGTGTCCACGTTGGCGTTGATGCCTCCCAGCGGGACGCTGGTCAGTACGCCGGGGTCCAGGATGCCGCCATTGAAGGTTACGGCGCTGCGCTGGAGCGCGCCGGCATTGGTCACGGTAAGGGTGCCGCCGTTGAGGATGGTCGCCCCGGTGGAGATGCTGGACCCGGCAATGGTGAGGGTGCCGGCATTGACGGTGGTTGCGCCGGTGTAGGTGTTGGCCCCGCTGAGGATTAGCGTGCCGTTGCCCAGTTTGGTCAGCACGGTGGGTGCCGTGNCATCGGCGATGACCGGCGTGACGGTCAAGGTTTTGGTNTCGGCGACGGTGACGTTGCCGGTGCGCAGCGACAGGNCCGAGCCGGCGGCGATGGACGAGGTGTCGGTGGCTGAAATGTTATCCACGCTCAAGCTGACGGCCGTTTGGAAGGTCAGCGCGGTGGACGCCCCAGTTAGATTCAGCGTGCGTGCCCAAGCTGGCGGCGGCGGAGAAGCCCAGGTTGATGGTGCTGGTGGCGGTGGCGGTGACGCTGGTGTTGGGCAGCGTCATGCCGGCCAGCGCCTGGCTGCCGTGGAGGAAGTTGGTCCCCGGAATGTTGACGAAGTTGCTGCCGCCCGCCGGATCCCACTGCACATAGAGGCCTTGTCCGCCGCCGCCCTGGAAGAACCGAACGATGATGTCGTGGTAGCCAACGGTCAGGGCGATGGGGGCGGCCGAATTCGCCTGTGTCATGCCATGACTGCCATCGTCGTTGACGTTGGCTGCGCTCAAGGGCGGATTGGTGACGCCGGGATCGATCCACAAGGCGCTGCCATCGTCGCTGGTGAGCGAAAAGGTGTAGCTGCCGGCGACGGTGATGTTGAGTTTGCCGCGGTATTCCACCGTGAAGTTGCTCGTATAACCGGCAGGAGAACCGGTCGCCACGCCGCTGCCTGGGTCGGTGAACCAATCCGCGGCTTGGGTATAGATGGAATTGACCGCATAGCCGATGGAGCCATCGGTGGTGCTATTGGTTGGCGTGCTGTCGTACAGGGTGCCTTCGAGCGTTCCCGTGGAGCCGTTCCAGGCCCGCACCTCCAGCCCTGCGGCGAAACTGCCGATGTAGTGTTCGAGTTTGGTGGTGCCGCCGGCGACGATGACGTTGTCGATGTTAGAGACGAGGTTGCTGCCGTTCACCTTGAAGCCTGGGGTGCCGGCGGTGAGTGCGTAGTAGCCGTTGCTCACCGTCTGGGTCAGCTTGCCCGTAACGGTCAGTTCCTGGCCGGCGGGGGCGTTGAAGATGGTCGTGGCGGTGAGCAGCGGCAGCGTCACGAGGGCGGCGGTGGCGGCGCTGCCCAGCGTGTTGACCGTGCCGTCGGTGATGCTCAGGGTGCTGCCCGTGCCCATGGTACCGGTGAGGTTGAGCACGCCGCCGCTGACCGTCACGCTGCGGGTGACACTGCCACCGGCGGCGATGGCCATGGTGCCACCGGTGGGAATGGTTACCATGCCACCGGAACCCAGCGTGCCAGTGACCTGAAGGGTGCCGGCGGAGACCAGGGTCGTGCCGCTGTAGGTATTGCCGCTACCACCGTAAACCAGGGTGCCGCTGCCGAGTTTGGCGACGCCGCGAGTGCCGGTGATGTTGGGAGCGGTGAACGTGCCGCCGACGGCATTGGTGGTGTCGAGGCCCAAAATGGCGGTGCCGGCGAAGGTCGCATTGGTCACCAGCGCGGAGATGTCGGCAGAGGCGAATTCGCCGGTACCGCCGACGTTGACCGCCAGGGTGGCCCCGCCGGCCACGGTGATTTTGCCTGCCGTGGTGCGCCCCGGCAGGGCGGCCGGAGTGGCGGCTTGCAGGGTGCCGGCGCTCACGGTGGTCAAACCGGTGTAGGTATTGGCACCCGAGAGCAGCAGCGTGCCGGTGCCGGCCTTGGTCAGGGCATGGGCCGTGCCGTCGCCGTTCTGGATGATGGCGCTGATGGTTAGATCGTTGACGGCTGCGGTGGAATCGCCCACCGTGAAGGTGCGGTCGCCCAGCAAGCTCAGCTTGCCGCTGGTGCCGGTGATGGTCGCGCCGTTGGGATTGTTGGTGGCGAGGAACGTCAGGTTATCGCCCAGTTGCAATTCGCCGGTGCTGATGCTGATTGCGGCGTTGCTGAGGGCCGCCCCGCCGCCGAGAGTCAGGGTGGTGATGGCCTGGGTGGTGGCGTTGAGGTCGAGGGTGCCGCCATAGATGCCGAGCGGCCCGGCCGTGCCGAGGGTGCCGGCGCCTGCCAGCAGCAAGGTGCCGGCGTTGGTGCCGTTGGGGGTGCCGATGGTGGTGCCGAGGTAGCTGTTGCTCCCCGAGAGGGTGAGGGTGTTGGCACCGAGTTTGGCCAGGCCGATGGTCTGGTTGATGCCGCCGGAGTAGGCAAACGAGCCATGGCTGGTGTCGATGGCGAGGGTGGAGTTATTGCCGAAAACGACGTTGAAGAGCAGATTGGTGATGTTGCTCGCAGCGAATTCGCCGCTGCCGCCGACGTTGACCGCCAGGGTGGAATCATCTCCCACCGTGATTTGACCGGCAATCCCCTGCCCCGGCAGCGAGGCCGCCTTGGTCGCTTGCAAGGTGCCCGCGTTGATGGCGGTCAGGCCGCTGTAGGTGTTGCTGCCGGTGAGCGTGAGCGTGCCCAGGCCGGCCTTGGTGAGGGTGCCGCCGCTGCTGGTCAAATTGGCCGCCAGGGTGACCGCCTGGCCGTTGGTGTCAAAACTGTAGTTCTGGTTGGCCGACGTGCTGAACCGGCTGGAATAATCGGTCTGATTGTTGGCGGTGAATTGGAGCGTGCCGGAGCCGGCGAGGCGGATCGTGCCGCTGCTGCCCAGGGCACCGCTGCTGCCCAGCGCCAGCACGCCGTCGAGCAGAGTGACGCCACCGCTGTAAGTGTTGGCCCCGGTCAAGGTCACCGTGTCCGGGGTGTCCTTGGTCAGGATGGCACCCGGCCCCAGGAGGTTGGCGCTGATCGAACCGTTCGCCACGTAGAACGACGTGCCGGTGAGCGTGCCGTTGTTGATCTGCGCCCCGTTGAGCAATTGCACCGGTCCCACCGACTGGCTGGTGCCGCCTAAATTGACGAGCGTCGTGGCCCCGTTGGCCGTCAACCCGCCGGGGGCCGTCCCAAGGCTGCCGCTTGCGCCAATGACCAGCGAGCCCCCGCTCACGATGGTGCCGCCGCTATAGGTATTGCCGGACCCGGCCAGCGTCAGGGTGCCCACGCCCAGCTTGCTGAGGCCGAGGGCGCCGGTGAGGTTCTGCGAGTAGGTGAAACTGCCGCTGGTGGCGTTGGTGGTGTCGATCCCAAGGACCGAGTTGCTTGCGAAGGTCGCGTTTGTTAGAAGACTGGCGATGTTGGCTGCGGTGAATTCGCCGGTGCCGCCGACGTTGACCGCCAGGGTGGCGCCGCCGGCCACCGCGATGAGGCCGGGACTGCTCTGGCCCGGCAGCGAAAGCACCTTGGCGACTTGCAGTGTGCCGGCGTTGACCAGGGTGGCCCCGCCGTAAGTATTGATCCCGCTGAGGGTGACGGTGCCAGCGGCGTTACCCTTGGTCAGCGTCGCGCTGGCACCGGCCAACTTAACGCTGACGACGCCACTCTCGAGGTAGAAGGATGAGCCGGTGAGCGGGCCGGTGCCAGTGATCTGTCCGCCATTGAGCAAGCTGACCGCGCCGACGGTTTGGAGGGTGGAGCCCAGACTGACGATGGCCGTGCCCGAGGTGGCAGCGTCCACGGTGAGCGCGCCGCTGGTCGAGCCGAGCGCGCCGGCGATCGAGAGCGTCAGGGTGCCGTCGGTGACCATGGTGCCGCCGCCGTAGGTATTGACTCCCGACAGGGTCACCGTGCCGGTGTTGCTTTTGGTCAGTACGGCGCTGGGGCCGGCGAGTTTGACGGAAATGGAGCCGTTTTCCACGTTGAAGGCCGTGCCGGTGAGAATGCCCGTGCCGGTAATCTGCGCCCCGTTCCACAACGAGACAACTCCAACCGTCTGGTTGGTGGTGCCCAGGCTGACGACGGCCGTGCCGGTGGAGAGAGCATCCACGGTCAGCGCGCCGGTGCTCGCGCCGAGGGTGCCGCTGCCGGAAAGTGCCAGCGTGCCGCCGGTGACCGAGGTGCCGCCGCTGTAGGTGTTGCTGCCGCTCAGGGTCAACATGCCGGGTCCGAACTTGTTGATGCCGAACGCCCCGTTGAAGTTTGCGGAGGCGGCGAACGCGGTTGTGGTGTTGAGCCCCAGCATCGAGTTGGCCGCAAAATTGGCATTGACCAGCAGATTGGCGATGTCGCTTGCGGTGAATTCCCCGGTGCTTCCCACATTGACCGCCAGGATCGCCCCGCCGGACACCGTGATGAGCCCGGGCGTCGTCTGCCCCGGCAGCGCTAGCACCTTGGTGATTTGCAGGGTGCCCGCGCTCACCAGGGTGGAGCCGCTGTAGGTGTTGGCCCCGCTCAAGACCACGGTGCCAGAGCTGTTGGTTTTGGTTAGGCTGGCCGCGCCCGCGAGTTTGGCGCTGATCGTGCCGCTTTCCAGATTGAAGGCCGTGGCGGTGAGGGTGCCGGTGCCGATGATCTGCCCGCCATTGGTTAGACTCACCGCGCCGACCGTCGGACTGGCCGAGCCCAGATTGAAAACTGAGGTGCCCGAGTTGGACGCGTCCACCGTAAGGGAGCCGGTGCCGACCAAGGAAGTGGTTCCTGAGAGGGTGAGGGTGCCATCCAAGATCGTGGTGCCGCCGCTGAATGTATTGGCCCCGCTCAGGGTCACCGTGCCACTGGTGTCCTTCGTCAAGCTGCCGGAACCGGCGAGAATGGCGGTGACGGTACCGCTTTGCAGGTTGAAAGTCGCGCCGCTAAGGGTGCCCAAGCCAAGGGTGCCGGTGATCTGCCCGGCGTTGGCCAGGTAAACGTCGCCCACCATTTGAGAGGTGGCACCCAAACTGAGAATCCCCCCCAGCGTCCCGTCCACCGTCAGCGACCCGCTGCTCGCCCCGAGCGTGCCGCTGCCGGAAACCACCAGGGTGCCAGCATTCACCGTGGTGCCATTGTCGTAGGTGTTGGCAGCCGTGAGGGTCAGCGTGCCGGTACCGATTTTGGTCAGCCAGCCACCGGCGCTGGTCAGGGGACTGGCCAGGGTGACGGCTTGGCCGTTGGTGTCGAAATTGTAGGCTTGAAACGGGTCCGCGCTGAAACGACCGGAGTAGTCGGCCTTGTTGATGCTGGTGAACTGGAGGGTGCCGCCATACATGCCGATGGCACCGCTGGTGCCCAGCGCACCCGCACTGCTGAGGGTCAACACACCGTTGTAAAGGCTGGTGCCGCCGGTATAGGTGTTGGTGCCCGAAAGCGTCAACGCCCCGTAGCCGGCAATGCTGAGCGCGCCGCCGCCGTCGATCGCACCGCTGAGGGTCAGAACGGTGCCGGTGGTATCCACCTGGATGGCCCCAGCGCCGCCGCTGGCCAAGGTGAACCTCTTGTTGCTGCTCGTCGTGGCACCGGTGTATTCCAGGGTGCCGGTGCTGCCCGACTTGCCAAGGGTCACCGACAGCGCGCTATTGCCAAACACTCCGGCGTTGCTGGCGTTGTTGACTGTGGCGACTTTCAAGTAGCCATTCTCCACGGTCAACGCTCCGGAAAAGGAATTCGACCCGGCCAGGTTCCAGATGCCCGTGCCGCTCTTGGTCACCGCCATGACGCCCCCGAGGCTGCCATTGCCAATGGTCCCGGTGACGATGTTGTCGCTGCCACTCCCGCCGTTGAGCGTGAGGGTGGTGGTGTGGCCGGTGGTCGATACCCCGGTGACCCCACCGCCAATGCTCAACAAGCTATAACTCGAAATGGCGTCCGCAGTGAAGGCGGCACTGCCGCCGTCGCCCTCGATCACGACGGCCGAGCTGACGGTATCGGTGTGGTCGCCATTATCCGTGGTGGTGCGGATGACCCCGCCGTTGGACAGCAGCAGCGAGCCGCCGCTCAGGATGAATCTGTTAGTCGAGGAATTGGAAAACGTGATGCCCCCGATGTTGCGGTTGGCATCCACCGTGACGGTGCGGTCCGCGCTGATTGGATACCCGAAGTTGGCGATGTCACCGTTGCTGGTGCCCGAGGTGGCGCCGGGAATCCCAGCGGCCCACGAACCGACGGTGGCCCAACTGCCATTGGCATCCACGTTCCAGAAGCCATCGGCGGCAGCGGCGGACTGTACGGTTAGAAGGGCGGCGAACGATCCATTGCGGAGGTGGCGAAGGGCGGAGAAGGAGGACATGGAGGCTACTCTGGTAAATGGGTGGGCCGAGAAGAAGAGGAATCCTAAGCCCTCACTTGCTCCCGAGAACCAGTGAGTTGGCAGCCCCCGTTTGTCAAGTATATATTAGGCCGCATCCCAGGCTAATTGGCACTTGTGAGAACCGCAAAAATTGCGTAAAGTTGCGCCCACCGATGAAACACCCACTTTCTCGACGTGCCGTGCTTGCAGCGCTGCTGTGCTATTTTGCCCTGCCCACCACCCTACCGGCCGCGCCCCCGGATTTGACTGCCAGCGGGGTGATGGTTGACACCACCTACACCTACAACCTTGGCCCCACCGGCGCGCGCGGCTGGATTTACTCCACCGGCAATGAATGGCTGTTCACGCCGGAGGGTCTCACCACCGAGAGCCGCCAGATCCTGGTCACCCAGATCGACAGCGCCTCGCCGGCGGCCGGCATCCTGCAAGTCAACGACGTGATCCTCGGCGCCAGCGGCACCGCGGCGACTCCCGTCAATTTCACCAGCGACGCGCGCAAGAGCCTCGGCCTGGCCGTCGGCGACGCCGAACGCAGCGAAAACTCCGGCACCCTCAAGCTCAAAATCTGGCGCGGCGGGGTGACCTCCACGGTCCAACTCACGCTTGCCGTCATGGGCACCTATAGCGCAACGGCCCCGTTCAGTTGTCCGAAATCCACCAACATCATCCACAAGTCGTGCGCCTTGTTGGCCACCCACTCGATCAACAGCGGCTACACCGAAGGCGATGCGGTCATCGGCCTGGCGTTGCTGGCTTGCGTCTCACCCGGCGATTCGTACTACGCCACGGTGCAGTCCAAATTGCAGACCTACGCCCGCTCGCTCGCCTCGCAAAACCTCAGCCTCACCATCCCGGTCAACGCCATGGTGGCCTGGCCCTGGGGCTACTCCAACGTGTTTTTGAGCGAGTACTACCTGGCCACCGGCGATGCCCAGGTGCTGCCCGCCATCCGCGAACTCACCGCCACCTGCGCCACCGGCCAAAGCCTCTTCGGCACCTACGGCCACGGCATGGCCTGGTCCAAGTCCGATGGCTCGTCCACCCACGGTTACGTCGCCCCCTATGGCCCGGTCAACCAGGCCGGCGAAACGGTGAACCTCGGGATCATGTTAGGCCGCAGGGCGCTCAGCGTCGCCGGCGACGCCACCATCGATCCGGAAATCGAACCGGCCATCACCCGCGCCCGCAACTACTTCGGCTATTTCGCCGGCAAGGGCGCCGTGCCCTACGGCCATTCGCCGCCCGAAGACTTGCATGATGACAACGGCAAAAGCGGGCTGGCATCGCTCCTCATGGCGTTGCAGACCCAGGCCGACATGAGTGCCCAGGCGCAGTATTTCGCCAAGTCCTGCACCGCCGCCTACAACTTGCGCGAAATGGGCCACTGCGGCCCGTACTGGGCACACCTCTGGCAACCCCTCGGCGCCAACGTCGGCGGCCCCTCCGCCATGACCGCCTACTTCAAACAAATCCAGTGGGAACTCGACATGGTCCGCCGCTGGGACGGCTCGTTCGCCTATCACTCGGCCACCGGCGCCACCGCCGACGCCACCGGTTTGGGCACCGACAGCGACACCGCCTGCTTCCTGCTGACCTTCGGCACCGCACTGCAACGCATTTATCTAACCGGCAAAAGCCAGAGCTCAGCCAACTTCATCAGCTCCGCCGACGTCACCGAAGCCATCACCGACGGCGTCTATTCGCTGCACACCGATCTAACAACCCTGACCAGCGATCAACTCGTCGCCGCCCTGGGCAGTTGGTCGCCGCAAAAACGCAATTGGGCCGCCGCCGAACTCGCCACCCGCTCCGACGCCTCGACCAAAGTGCCCACCCTGCTGACGATGGCCGCCGATCTAACCAACCTCAACGCGCGCAAGGGCGCCTGCCAGGCCTTGGGCCAAATCAAGGACACCCGCGCCCTGACGGTGCTCAACGCCCGCCTCACCGACAGCGATTATCACGTGCGCTATTACGCGGCGAGCGCTTTGGGCAACATGGGCTCGGCCGCCAGCCCGGTGCTCACCAACATGCTCAACACCATCGTCAGCACCGCCCAACCGGTCGAGCCGATCAATTGGGCCGACCCGTTCCAAATCGCCTACTCCACCCTCGGCAGCGCGGTGTTCCAAGGCCAACTCGGCGGCTCGGTTTCCGGGGTGTCCACCAGCCTGCTCTATCCGGCCATCACCAGCCTGTCCACCTCGCTCGGCCGCGCCAGTCTGATGGACACCTTCAACAACGCCCTGTCGGCCGCCGATGTCCAGGCGCTCGCTCCGGTCATCACCACCGCCATCCTAACCGATCACACGATCTGCCAGGGCGGACTGTCCACGTCCTGCGTCAATCTGTTAGCCAAGTACAACGTCGATGAGGGCATCCCCGCAGCCATGACGTTCCTCAACCAGGAGTACGGCCGCGCCTGGCCCGTGGATTCCAACACCTGCCTCAACGCCCTGCAAAAGTACGGCTCGGCCGCCGCCGCCACCTTGAACACCCTGAACTACTGGAATGTCAACGGCTATGACCTGGCGGCCACCATTGCCGCAATTCAAAACGACACCACCACCCACACACTGCTCAACTTCAAAAGCATTAACTCCTGCTCCGCCACTCCCACCACCGTGGCGCTGCCGCTGGGCACCACCCTGCTCGGTGCCGCCGCCGCGGATATCGACGGCAACTCATCCTCCCTCGTCTATACCTGGAGCAAACGCCGCGGCGCCGGCGCCGTCACCTTCAGCGTCAACGGCACCACCACCAGCAACAACACCCTCGCCACCTTCGACACGCCCGGCACCTATCTCGTTCGCTTGGGCGTGACTGACTCGGCCCTCGATCCTAACAAATACGGCCCGGTCACCCGCGACCTCACCATCATCGTCACGCCCGATCCGAACCAACCGCCGGTGGCCGCCAACCAAAACGTCGTCACCGCCCTCAACACCGCCAAGACCATCACCCTGACGGCCACCGACGCCAACGCCGACACGCTGACCTATAGCATCGTCACGGGCCCGGCCAGCGGCAGCCTCTCCGGCACCCCGCCCAACCTGACATACACGCCGGTGGCCGGCTTCAGCGGTAACACCAGCTTCACCTTCAAGGCCAACGACGGCAAGACCGACTCCAGCATCGCCACCGTCACCATCGCGGTGGGCGTCAGCGGCAACACCACCCCGGTCGCCCAAAACCAATGCGTCAGCACCAGCGAAAACGCCGCCAAAGCCATCACCCTGGGCGGCAGCGACGCGGACAGCGGCACCACCTTAACCTACAGCATCAGCACCCCGCCCGCCCACGGCTTGCTGACCGGCACCGCGCCGAATCTAATCTACACGCCGGCCTTGAACTACCATGGCAGCGACAGCTTCACCTACACGTCTAACGACGGCACCGCCACTTCGGCCCCAGCCACGGTGGTGATTCTCGTCGCCTGGGTGAACCAAGCGCCCGTCGCAGTCGGGCAAAGCCTCAGCACGCCCGTCGATACGCCCATCCCCGTGGCCCTCGTCGGCACCGACCCCGAAGGCTACGCCGTCATTTACACCCTCACCAGCC
>TBL_comb47_HYPODRAFT_10004197_pt1 | contig 16645 bp, 9 predicted proteins | sample TroBogypolimnion_40_FD_10682 | JGI IMG/M metagenome (IMG submission 10682)
CGTGGATACCATTAAAAAGAATATCCGTTATATTGGGCATGTTCATACAGGGGGCGTTCCCGGAAGACACGAACTCGACGAAACACAGGAACTCCATTATCCCGCGATTATGAGGGCACTGGTGGAATCAGGGTACAAAGGGTTTGTAGGTCAGGAGTTTGTCCCGACACAGACCGATAAGTTGGATTCCCTGCGCAAATCGGTTCTTATTTGCGATGTGTAATTTTAATTGATCCGTTATGCATGATGAAATCACCCTTACCACCCCGGCATTGTTGTTTTCAGCCATTTCGCTGATTATGCTTGCCTATACCAACCGTTTTTTAAGCTATGCGAATCTTATCCGTACGCTCCACGAAAAATTCAAGGTCAAACCCGATGATATTTTACTTGGACAGATTGCCAATNTGAGAAAGCGGCTTTATTTGACCAAGTATATGCAGATTTTAGGAGTGACCAGTCTCTTCCTTTGTGTTTTAACGATGTTTTTAATTTTTGTCGGCAGCCAGGTACTTGCTGTGTGGATATTTGGGGTGGCTCTCCTATTGCTGATTGCATCATTAGGTCTTTCTATCCTTGAAATCCAAATTTCTGTCCATGCGCTCAACCTCCATTTGGGAGATATGGAAATAAACGGGAGGACCTAATCTTCTTCAAATTAGTTATCTTTGTGGCTTAGTCTAATCTAATTCTGATGTTCACCGACATACTGATTACTTTAATCCTGGTATTCTTCAACGGATTCTTTGTTGCTGCCGAATTTGCCATTGTAAAGGTAAGGGCTTCACAACTTGAGATGAAGGTTCAGAATGGAAGCCATTTTGCAACTGTCGCCAAACGCATTGTTTCCCGGCTCGACAGGTATCTTGCGGCTACTCAGCTCGGCATAACCCTGGCAAGTCTTGGCCTCGGTTGGATAGGTGAACCTGTAGTCGCCAGGATTGTCCTTCATTTAATGTCATTGGTGGGGGTTCAAATGGATCCGGAGTTAGCTAATCATATTGCATTACCCGTTGCATTTTTGATTATAACCCTGTTACACATCGTATTTGGAGAGCTGGCTCCTAAATCCATCGCAATTCAAAGTTCACAGCGCACAATACTTGTGATCGCCCTTCCTCTCCAATTCTTCTTTTTTGTTTTCCGCCCCTTTATATTTGTGTTGAACGGCACCGCAAATTTAGTTCTCAGGGCTATAGGCATTTCGACAATCCAAGGGCAGGATGTTCATAGCAGTGATGAATTAAAATACCTGGTTAAACAGGGTAAGGAGAGCGGGGAGATCGAACAGGCTGATTATGATATTATTAAAAATGCCTTTGAATTCTCTGAACGCATTGCCAAACAAATCATGATTCCCAGAACACAGGTGGTGGCTATTGATGTTGAAGATTTTCAACAGGATATGGTCGAACATCTGATCGAGGAAAACTATTCACGGATTCCCTGTTATGCCGGATCACTGGATAATATCGTTGGGGTTGTTTACCTTAAAGATATTCTTATAAAATTACACTCAAATGAATCGATCAAGATTTCCTCGATCATGCGTTCTGTATTAATTGTCCCTGAGACAAAGTACATTGCTCAGCTGCTTAAGGAGTTCCAGTCGAAACACCAGCAGATTGCCGTTGTTGTTGACGAATATGGCGGAACCCAGGGGATTGTTACCATGGAAGATATCCTCGAAGAACTGGTTGGCGAGATCCAGGATGAATATGATAACGAAATTCCTTTTGTGGAGAAAAAAGGGGAGAAGACCTATGTCGTACTTGCCTCTGCCTCTCTGGACGATATCAATGAATTGCTGCCGCATCCCCTAACTGTAAATGAGGAATATGAGACACTTGCCGGATACCTCATCCTTAAACTGGGAAGAATACCTAATATCAATGAGAAAATCAGCATGGAGGATTACGAGTTTACGGTTCTGAAGAAAAATAAAAACTCAATTCTACTTACCCAACTTGTAGATAAGACATTGATTGTCTGATAATCGGCAGAAAATGCCGGATGCGAAGCGATCTTCCGACCGTTGCCGGACGTATGAAATTCCTTACCTATTTAATTCTTTGAATTCCCGATCTTTAAGTTGGTCCAAAAGATCTATTTTTTCCCGAATAATTTCTGTTCCAGATCCGGCCGGTTCATTTTCCGGAGTTCCCCGATCAGTTCACTTCGATTTTCAGGTTTGTACCAGAAAAAGAATTTACGCTGGGTAAGTTTCTTGTTCGCTTCCCTTGCCGTACTTATTTTCTCTAAGGTATAGGGGTGGTACCCCGAATAATAGATTACTGTGGCAAGGGTCATAGGAGTTGGGGTGAAATCCTGGACCTGTTCCAGTTTGAAATCCAACCCCTTGGTTTCAGCCGCCAGTTCTGCCATCTCGGCATTACTGCTTCCAGGGTGACTCGAAATAAAATAGGGGATCAGCTGTTGACGGAGTCCGTTGGCCGCATTCACCCTATCAAAAAAGTTCTTTAGTTTAAAAAAGATGCTGAATGAAGGCTTTCTCATGATATTCAGAACCTTATCGGCTGTATGCTCGGGTGCAACCTTCAACCTTCCCGAAACATGGTTTACGATCACATTCTCCAGATACTCTTCATTCCCTTTGTTTACCTGCTCATCCTTTGTTTTGTGAAAGATGATGTCGTACCTGATCCCACTGCTTACAAAAGCTTTTTTTACCCCCGGAACGGCTGAAACCCGCCGGTAAAGCGAAGTCATGCCCCGATGGTCCGTATTCAGGTTGGTACAAACGTCCGGAAATATACACGATGGACGACGACAGGCCTGGCACATCACCAAATGTTTTCCCTCCATTTTGTACATATTGGCGGATGGCCCCCCTATATCTGAAATATATCCTTTAAAATCTGCCATTTGGGTAACCTCCCTGACTTCTGCCAGAACTGATTCCTCTGAACGTGAGGCAATAAACTTTCCCTGGTGCGCAGAAATTGTACAAAAAGTGCATCCCCCAAAACAACCCCGGTGGGTATTTACCGAGTGACGGATCATTTCATAGGCAGGAATTGCCCCTTTGTTTTTATACCGGGGATGCGGAGTGCGGGTAAACGGAAGTGTGTAATAGCTATCCAGTTCATTGGTAGTCAATAGAGGATAAGATGGATTAATAATGATTCTCTTATCTTTCCAGCCTTGAATCAGCTTCCGCGAAGCCATCTTATTTGACTCCTCTTCGATATGTCTGAAATTTTTGGCATAGTTTATTTTCTCCTTGAGACAGGCCTCGTGGGAGTTTAGCTCAAGCTCCTCCCATTCCCCGTTGGTTTTATAGTCTGCTGTTTGATCCACCATAAAGGCGGTTTGGGGAACATCGGTTATCTCATGAAAAGGGGTTCCTGATTTTAATTTTTGAATGAACTCGACAATTGACTTTTCGCCCATCCCATAAACAAGCAGATCGGCTTTTGTGTCTACCAGAATTGAGGGTTTCAGCTGATCGGACCAATAATCGTAATGGGTTACTCTGCGTAATGAGGCCTCAATTCCTCCGATCAAAACGGGTATTTCGGGATAAATTTTCTTGAGAATATTCGAATAAACGATTGAAGCATAATCGGGCCGGGCTCCCGGGCGGCCATCCGGCGTGTAGGCGTCATTCGACCGCCTGCGTTTATTGGCTGTATAATGATTTACCATTGAATCCATGCACCCCGCGGTTATTGCAAAAAAAAGCCTTGGCTTTCCAAGCTTTTTAAAGTCACGTAAATCATCCTGCCAGTTAGGCTGGGGGACGATAGCCACACGAAGTCCTTCACGTTCCATAATCCTCCCGATCACTGCAGCGCCAAAAGAAGGGTGATCGACATAGGCATCTCCTGAAAACAGAATTACATCAGGCTGGTCCCATCCAAGGGCTTCCACCTCTTTCGCAGTGGTTGGCAGCCATCTTCGTGTCGAATATCGTTCAAAATCTTCCATATCTGGGGCAAAAATAGTTCATTTAATCAGGCATATAACAATAATCGTGATTTATTGACTTTAGCCTCTGAACAGTTAACGGCTTTGACCCTGCATTGTTCAATCCAATTCATTGTTCGGTCGAACACCCTGAAAAAAAATAGTGGATATTAACTCCAATTTTCTATTTTTGAACCCAATATTAAACAAAACTAATGAAGCTAGTCAAACCGCAAGACTTATTGAAGGTAAGTCCAGTGATGCAACTTTTAGGTGGGGAGTATCTGGCCAGGTTGCTGATGCATCTTTTGCAATTTAACAAAATCAATAAGTTATACGATAATATAAGTGATACCAAAGGGATAGAATCTATCGACGGCATTCTAAGTTATCTTAATGTCACTCTTGATTTTAATGAAAATGATTTGAAGAATTTACCCGCTAAAGGGCCTTTTATCACTGTTTCCAATCATCCTTACGGCGGGATTGACGGAATATTGCTGATCAAACTGCTTTCTTTGGTCAGGTCTGATCATAAGGTGATCGCCAATTTCCTGTTGAAGAAGGTGGAGCCAATTTCGGACTATTTTCTGGCCGTTAATCCCTTCGAGAATAACCCCAAGGCTGCTTCGAGTATCGGGGGATTGAAGACGGGATTGGATCACCTGAATAATGGGGGTGTTTTAAGTTTCTTTCCTGCCGGCGAAGTATCCACCAATTATGCCGCCAAAGCCATTACCGATCGTGAATGGCTGTTTTCTGCCTTACGTTTTATTAAAAAGGCGGGTGTGCCAGTCGTTCCAATCTATTTTCATGGCAGTAACAGCCGTTTGTTTCATTTGCTTGGTCAGATCCATCCATCTCTTCGAACAGCCAAACTGCCGTCTGAAATTTTGAATAAAAAGGGAAAAACCATAAAGATCCGGATTGGCAAGCCAATATCGGTGAAGGATATGGATAAATTCTCGGATATTCATCAACTTGGAAGATATCTGCGTGCAAAGACCTATTGCCTCGATTCGGGGATTGAGGTGAAACATTTTTTTAACTATTCGTTGATAAACCAGCGTGTACCTCATCCTATAGCCGAAGCGCTTCCAACCGATAAACTGATCCATGAGATAGAAGATTTGCGCAAAAATAGCTGCTTATTTACAATCAAGAATTATTCGGTATTTTGTGCACCTTCAAATAAGTTGCCTTTGATAATGAGTGAATTAGGAAGACTTCGTGAGATTACCTTTCGCGAGGTGGGAGAGGGGACTAATCAGGCTTCCGACATTGATGAATTTGATCTTTACTATAACCAGTTGATAATCTGGGACAATGAGGCGCACCAGATTGTAGGGGGCTATCGCATCGGGAAGGGGCATGAAATTTATAATCAGTTTGGAATAAAGGGATTTTATACTCAGAGTCTTTTTAAGATGAAGAGCGGGTTTGTGGAGACTTTGAAACAATCGGTCGAACTCGGCCGCTCCTTTATAGTCAAGGATTACCAACGTAAGCCGCTGCCACTCTTCTTGTTATGGAAAGGGATTCTTTATTTTATGCTGAAAAATCCTGAATATCGGTACCTGATCGGACCGGTTAGCATCAGCAATACCTATTCCGAAATTTCAAAAGAGTTGATTATCCGGTATATCATGGCTAATTTCTTTGACTATAAAAGGGCCGCTTTTGTGAAGCCCCGGAACCGGTTTAAGGTCACGACCAATGATCAGCACCTGAATGCGGCCCTTGAAAATATGACCCCTGATCTGAACTCGCTTGATAAATTTATTGGCGATATCGATCAGTATAATAATGGATTACCTATTCTCCTTAAGAAGTACCTGGGACTTAATGCCAAAATTGTGGCCTTTAACGTGGACCCCAAATTCAATGACTGTATCGACGGGTTACTGGTTTTGGACATCTTTGAGGTGCCCAAATCAACCATCGAATCGTTATCCAAAGAGATTAATTTGTAGTCATCATTACTTCGTTGAGATTTGCGTCAACGTCTAATCCAAGTTTCTTGCGCAGGCGGTACCGGTGATTTTCCAGGCCACGGACTGAAATGCCGAGCAGGGGAGCAATTTCTTTTGACGAAAGGTTCATCCGGAGATAGGCACACAGCCGAAGATCGCTCGAGGTTAGCTTTGGATAACCGGTTTTTAACTTCAAAATAAATTCTTCGTGAGCCCTTTCAAAATTGGTTTCAAACGTTTTCCAGTCGTCGTGGCTGGCGATGTTTTCATCAATTTTTTTCACCAGCTGGTTGTAATATTTATCGGGGAACCGTGATTCCAATTGGTTCTTTTGGGATTTTAGTTCCCGTTTCAGGTCAATCAGGAATTCATTCTTTTTAATGATTAATATGGTGGAATTGGCTAATTCCTGACTCTTGAATGAGATCTCATCCTGTAATTTTTCGTTTCGCAGACGTATTAATTCTTTTTCTTTCTCTTCTCTTTTGCGGTGCTCCTTTCGACGTGTCAGGACAATAACCCGATGTCGAAAATACCAGAGCAGCAGACCGATTATGACAAGATATCCCAGATTTGCCCAAATGGTCATGTACCAGGGGGGGAGGATTACGAGTTTTACTTCTTCGGTTTTACTTTCAGCACCCCAAGGATCAATCGCCTTAACCTTTAACGTATAAGATCCTTCTGGCAGACGTTCGAACTTAAAAATCGGAAGAGTAACCGGTAACCTCCATGCAGGATCAATTCCCTCGAGGTAAGCCTGAAAAGCAATCTTGTCCGTAGTGAATAACGGGAATGAGAACTTCACGTGGACATTACTCTGATTGTATTTTATCGTGTAGATTGACTGAGTCGGTGTCAGAGTATCAGCTTTTCCCCTTTGGTCAGTCGTAATTAGTTCTCTGAGCTTTAGCGTTTTTTCCTTGATGAGCGACTCACTTTCGGGTTGGCTCGCATTTAATATTGCATATCCGTTCTCAAGGCATAAGATTGCTTCATATTCTGACAGGGGATTTATGTTTTCAAAGTTTTCGATTAACTGATTGTGAAATAGTGTCGCAGGGTAATTTTTGATCAGATGAACCCTGTTTTCCTTGATTTGAAACAGCGCTATCGATTCGCGGGTAATAAACCAGTAGTGATGGTTTGGAGCAGCAAATATTTTGCGGGCTCCGGCATAAGGTCCCAGTTGCTTATTTAGTTCCTGGTATATTACGATTGAATCCTTCAGCTCATCATAGGTAAATAGTTTTTCTCCGTTTGTAAAAACGATCCGGTCTTCAATTTTAAAGGGATGAATCCCGTAGTCTTTGCCGAATGGAGAGTTTTCACCGTAATAGGTTGTCTGAATTACTTCATCCCTGTTTTCAGAAAGTTTTAACCGGTAAACTCCGCGATGCATGTGTCCTGCCCAAACATTCCCATATAAATCCACCTCAATGTATTGGATCAGATCGTTAAAGTTTTTCAGGTTTTTATTCCACCGTGGTTCCTTGCCAGTGAAATCGAGTGAAACAATTTCGGAATATGTTGACTGTAGCATAAATCCCGGCTTTTTCAGGTCCGGAGTAATAGCAAATACCCCATTTATATTCGATATTTTTTGTAAGCCCTGGTCAGTAACAACGAAGGTTCCGTTACTTAAACCCGCAAAAAGTTTTCCACTGAAAATCTTGCAGATCCAGGCTTGACCTTCAGATTGGGGAATCAACCTGAAATTCGAATCAGGTTCCTTCAGTTTCTTATAATATAATCCCTGATTGGTTGCCAGATAGATCTTTTCATTGTGAATCGCGGCAGAATAAACAGCCCCGATATCTTTAACCGGATGCAGGGTGAATGACTCTTTCTCACGAAAAGTGATAAAATCTATCCCCTTATCCAGTGCTTGCCAGATATTCTGGTTCCTGTCAATGGTCATCCCCAGGACTGTATTATTTTGTAGTCCGTTTTGGGTATTTAACCGGAACAGCACCTCCCCCGATTTATCAATGGCGATGATCCCTTCGAGATGGGTACCGATTATGATATTCCCATTAGATGACTTTGAGGCCTGTGTTACTTTGTTCTTTATAAAAAAGTCGTTCCATTCAGGATTCAGGACATTGAATCGCTGACCATTATAAGTAAAGATCCCATCCGAAAAGGTTCCGATGATTAATTTTTTATTTTCGTCCTGGAATACAAACTTGATCTGCTTTTGATTAAAGAACGGATCTCTGAGAAATGGTTTTAGCTGATTATCTTCAACCGTATAAAGTCCATCGGCCTGATCAATGACGATCTTTTCGCCGATCTGGTACATCGAATTAGAAAAGGTTGGGAGGTTTACCGTTGAAATTTGGTTGCCATCCCATATCATCATTTGTCTGAAGGAGTGAAAATATACTTTTTTGCCGAGTGAAATTATTCTCCAAAACTCAACATTAGGGATGAAGTTCTTTTCCGCTAATCCTTTGAGCGAAATATATATTAGCGTTCCCGACTTGTTACGCTTCCAGTAACCAAGCTCTCTGTATCCGCTCGAATAGATCCTGTTAGCATTGTCCACAGCTACACTCCGGATTATGTTCCCTCTTGGAGAGGGGTAAAGCTTCCATGAGATCCCATTAAACTCAAGCAGCCCTTTATTATTTGCAAAAAAAACATTCCCTTCTGAATCCTCTGCGACAGACCAATTTTGATTATCTGCATTGTAATCGAATTTTGAAAAATTCTTCACTACCGGATTCTCATATTCTGAACCCTGCAGTTGCTGTGAGCAGAGACACAGCAAAAAAAAGGTGAAAATGGAGGTAAAAGCCCTGTTTATTTTCTTAATCTTCATATTCTGATAATTCAGGTATAATTGTTGAAAAATTAACATTTATTTAATGTTTTACCTGGTTATATATGGCCAATATTATTTAAAAAAACTCATATTTCGATCAGTATTTTTCAAAAATAGTGTAAAATCCAAGAAAATTAACTCACTCTTTAGGATTAATGAGATAGTAATTAAATACCATAAGTCAAATATACAAAGAATTATCTAATTGACAAATAATAATATAACTAAAATTAATGTTATATGATGAGGTAAATGTGAGGTACTGTTATCGTTTGAAAATAATTGGAGTGTAAGAAGTGTATCGATTTTTTTCCATTCGGAGGAATAGCGCCGTATGTTTGTAACATATATTTTAAAAATTTAACATATGAAAAGACTAATCTTTCTGTTGTATCTCTTTTTATCAGCAACTTTCCTTTATGCCCAGCAGGGAATGATCTCAGGTAAAGTATCTGATAAATCCGGAGGTTTACCTGGCGTGTCAGTTTCTGTTAAAGGAACTACTATTGGAGTCATTACCGATGCCGAAGGTAATTATACACTTCAGGCTTCTAAGCAGGCCACCCTTGTCTTTAGCTTTGTCGGTTTTAAATCGCTGGAGGTTGATGTGAACGGCCGATCTTCCATTGATATTAAAATGGAGGAGGACGTCGTAGGACTAGGTGAGGTGGTTGTTGTGGGTTATGGTACCCAGCGAAAAATTGATGTTACAGGTTCAGTTGTTCAGGTTAAAGGGGGAGACATCGCAAGTCAGGCCTCTGTTAATCCGATCAGTGCACTTCAGGGGAAAGTTGCCGGCGTTCAGATCACCAATATGGGGACACCGGGTTCATCTCCGGAAATTAGGATCCGGGGTATGGGTACTATTTATGGTAATCCAAATCCTTTATATGTGGTTGATGGCGTCTGGTTTGATGATATTAGTTTTTTAAACCCGGGAGACATTGAAAACATTAACATTCTGAAAGATGCATCCAGTGAGGCCATTTACGGGATCAGGGCTGCCAATGGTGTAGTTATTATTGAAACAAAAAAGGGGTTGGCCGGCAGGACCATTGTGAGTTACGACGGGTCTGAAGGGTATCAGAAGGTGACCAACCAAATAACTATGGCTAATGCCAATCAATATGCCACCATGATTAATGAGCTTTATGGGACATCGGTTCTCGATCCTACCAAGTATGGCAAGGGAACAGACTGGTATCATCAGGTTTTGCGCGATGCCAATGTAACCAATCACCAGGTGACTGTTAGCGGGGGTACTGAAAAAACTACTTTCAATCTTTCGTTAGGTTATCTTGATCAGCAGGGTATTGTTGAAACCAATGATTATAAGCGGTATACTGGCAAATTGCAAAACGATTTTAATATCAGTAATGCCATAAAGGTTGGTTATACAGTAACCGGGGTACATAGTTTTTCCAGAGATATTCCGGGGAGTATTTTCCACCAGCTATATTCGGCCTATCCTGTTCTTCCTGTTTATTACGCAGATAAGTCTTATGGCGATCCTGCGGACTTTCCACTGGGCGACGGCGCAAGGTTTAATCCTCAGGCTGCAATTGACCTGTACAACCAGACAACAGTTAATAACCGGGTGACCGGGAACCTGCATGCAGAATTAAAATTTGCAAAACATTTTGTATTTAAAACCAGTGTTGGGGGAGAGTACAATGACGGTGCAATTGAAAATTATCAGGCGGTTTACAATGGATCAGCCACCTTCAAAAATACCGTCAGCAAGTTAACGGTAACCAATAATCAGAATAAAAACTCAATTCTGGAAAATACCCTGACCTATGACAATAAGTTTAATAATCATAGCGTTAAGGTTTTGCTGGGACAATCTGCTCAATCATATGATTATACAAGTGTAACTCAATACGGTGAAAATGTACCGGTAACGACTGATGGAAAATACTACTTTGCATTGGGCAATAATTACCGGATTACGGATATTGACATCAACAATACCCAGCTTCCCTCTTATCCGTTATCGACCAGGGTCGCTTCCTATTTTGGAAGGGTCAATTATTCCTTCATGGGTAAGTATTTGTTCAACTTTTCAATGAGGGCTGACGGTTCTTCAAAATTTTCAGCTAAGGACAGATGGGGGTATTTCCCATCCGTTGGTGGGGCATGGATTATTACCGATGAGGATTTTATAAAAAAGACAGACCTTCTCAATTTACTGAAACTGAGAGGAAGCTGGGGTAAGATCGGAAATGCGTCGGTTCCGGGGAATTTATCGACCCAGATTGTAACTACGGGTGATAATGTAACCGCAATCTGGAATAACCAACCGGTTGTTGGCGCAAGTATTGCCACAATAGTACCTCCGGTAATCAAATGGGAAAGTGGAATAGGAACAGACATTGGTCTTGAAGCTGCTTTTCTCAAGAACAAATTAACCCTTGATCTGGATTGGTATAACAAGAAAACCGAGAATGCCATCTTTGCCATTCCTATCTTAAGCTCCTTGGGAATGTCCGGAAATCAGTTGATTGGCAATCAGGCAGATTATCAGAACAGGGGAATTGAATTTGCAATTGGATGGAAGGACAAGATTGGTCATGACTTTACTTACAGCATCAATGCCAACGCCGGATTCAATACCAACAAAGTCCTCTCTGTTTCAACAGGTGCAAACCCAATCTATCAGGCGGTGGGGACAACCGGTTCCAATAATTTTAATACCAAAACGGTCGTAGGTCATCCTATCGGGGAATTTTTTGGCTACAAGGTCGATGGTGTCTTCCAAACCGAAGCTGAAGCTGCCGCTTCGTTCCAGAGTGCATCAGCCCATGCCGGGGACTTTAAATTCCGCGATATTAGTGGTTCGAGCGGAAAACCGGACAAACAGATTAATGATTTTGACAAAACCGCAATCGGCAATCCGAACCCAAAATGCATCTATGGGATCAACACCAATTTTACCTATAATCAAATTGACCTGGCTATAGACTTTCAGGGTGTGGCTGGGGTTGATGTATACAATGCCAACATGGGTCTGAGGTACGGAAGTGAAAACTTTACCAAGGACTTTTATGATCATCGCTGGCACGGTGCAGGAACATCCACTACCTATCCTTCGGTAAAGATCGGGGGAGATCAGAATTACCTTGCCAACTCCTTCTATGTTCAGGATGGCAGTTATTTCAGGATTCGTAATTTACAATTAGGTTACTCTTTTCCTCAGTTGATCACCGGGAAATTGGGTATTACCAGATTTAGGCTTTTTGCCGATGCTCAGAATCCATTCAACTTCTTTCGCTACAAAGGGTTCAGTCCTGAAGTGGGGGGAGGTCCAACCAAAGCAGGCATAGATGTAAATGTATATCCATTATCTGCAACCTATCGGGTTGGTGTTAACGTAACATTCTGATAATTAAAAAATTAATATATTATGAAGCGAAATATGTCTCTTTTATACAGGTATAAACTGAATGCCATTCTCCTTTTTTCAGCATTCGTTATACTTACAGGCTGCAGCAATAACTTTCTGAGTGTACCACCTCAGGGACAGACTCCGGCCACTCAATTTTGGGTTACATCCAGCGACGCCACAAAAGCTGTTGATGCTATCTATGCCAATCTTCATACCTGGGCTAATGTTGCCTTTGCCCCAATAGCAATAGAGAGTATGGGTTCTGATGATGTTCTGAAAGGGAGTACCCCTGCGGATGCCTCATTTATGAATGATTTTGGAAATTTCTCAGCCTCCTCAAATGAAGGACAAATCTCCGATTTCTGGTCAGGCCAGTATTCGAACATCAATTTCTGCAACCAGGTATTGGACAATGTTCCGAATATCAAAATGGATGCGACCTTGCAAGCCAGGTATCTTGCTGAAGCAAAGTTTGTAAGAGCGTACTCCTATTTCCGTTTGGTACGTGCTTTTGGTGGAGTTCCATTACGGCTGAAAATTCCGGCCTCTTCGGCAGAATATAATATTCCAAGAGCTGCGGCCAAAGACGTTTGGGCTGCCATTGAAACCGACCTGACTGATGCAGCCAGTGTTTTACCCCAGAGCTATGGCCCGAATGATGTGGGACGTGCCACCAAGGGTGCTGCTTTAGCTTTGCATGCCAAGGTTGCCATGTACCAGAAAAAATGGAGCGATGTGCTGAACTATACGAATCTGGTAATGGGATTAGGATATTCCCTGTTTCCAAATTACGAACAACTGTTCAGAGTTCCCAACGAAAACTGCCAGGAATCTGTTTTTGAACTGCAATGTGCCCTGATTCCCGGTAACTCGAATGCATCTTTCTCTCAGTATTCCCAGGTGCAGGGTGTCAGAGGGGTAACCGGCGGAGGATGGGGATTTAATGTTCCGAGTCCTGCTCTTGTCGCTGCCTATGAACCGGGTGATCCACGTATGGATGCAACCATCATATTCAGAGGAGAAACAACACCTGAGGGCGATGCCATTCCTTTAGTCGGAGACAACCCAATGTACAACCAAAAATCATACGTCCCGTTCAGCATGTATGTAAGCGGTTACAATGAGGGTTGTCAGCAGAATATCAGGGTTATTCGCTATGCAGAGGTGTTACTGATGAATGCAGAAGCTGCCAATGAAACAGGAAATACGACGCAGGCCCTTACCTCTCTTGAATTAGTCCGGGCTAGGGCACGCGGAGGAAACCTCACTATTCTGCCAAAAGTTACCACAACTGATCAGTCTGCACTTAGGACCGCTATTTACAATGAGCGCCATGTTGAACTGGCCATGGAATTTGACCGTTACTTCGACGTAATCCGCCAGGGGCGTGCTGCAGCTATCTTTGGTTCCAGAGGCTGGACTGCAAATAAAAATGAAGTGTGGCCACTTCCGCAAAGCGAAATTGATCTGAGCGCAGGTTTGCTCACTCAGAATCCTGGTTATTAATCATTAAAATAAAAAGCTATGAAAAGAATAAATATTAAACGGCTGTTTGCCCTTGCTGTTGCTGGTTTTTTATTGGGATCTTGTTATCAGAAATTCGATCCGGCCAGCTACGCTCCGCCACTCTCGATCAATGGTTACAGCAGCTCAGGCGAGATAGCAAGAACAAATTTGATAGGGTACTGGTCGTTCAATAACACCCTGGCAGATAGTGTGTCCAATGCCGTGGCTACCAATGTGGGTACAAGCTTTGGGGCCGGTGTTGTCGGACAAGCGTTGCAAGGGGCTAACAATGCCTATTTGCTGGTTACCCCTGGTAGTGCAATAACAGGAATGCACAGTTTCACGATTGCTTTCTGGGTTAACAGCCCTGCACCTTCCAATGGAATAATTGGACTGGTCAATCTCTCAAACACAACCGGTTTCTGGGGAAATATCGATATGTTTTTTGAGAATGGAAGTACTGTAGCTGCCGCAATTTTCAAGGTTCACATTACCAATGGAACCAATGAAACATGGATTGTCGGGTCAGGACTGCCGAATGTTTTGGGAAAATGGTCACAGTTAACTGTTTCTTATGATGCAACCTCTGAAACCTTTAAGCTTTACGCAAATGGTTCACTGAATGTTACCCAACATCAAGCGGGCTATGGTCCTCTTAATTTTATCAACAGCGGGAAAATGGTCTTTGGAACTGTACAGTTTCAAACAACCCCAAGTCTAACCTCCGGTTCCGGGAGTCAGGGTTGGGCCAGCTTCCTTACCGGCCAGCTTGATGAGGTCCGGATTTATAACAGGGCACTGACAGATATCGAGGTTAGTGCAATGGTTGCCTTACAAGGCAGGGGGAAATAATGAACAGACGATAAATAAAAAAGAGGTTGCCAGGATTGCGGCGACCTCTTTTTTTCTTCCAAGCGGGTGGAGCGAATAATTTTTAAAAGAGACTAATAAATCTTTCCATGACGTTAAAATTGATCAGTCTTATAGGCCTGATTTTGATCTTATGTAACTGCGCCAAAAAAAGCAGCAATCAGCCTATTGAACCACCTGTACCGGCTTCTTTTACATTTAATTATTTGAAGATCAACTCTATATATAATAATTTTAACTGTTTTAATGTCAATGTCAAACCAGTCATCAAATTAAAATTCTCCGCACCACTTTATCAGGCCTCCGTGTCCAACAGCGTTTCGTTTACAAATACTTCAAGCGGAAATGTTTCCTTTATTACAACATTTGAGAACAACGACAGCACAGTTGTTTTTACACCAACTCCGGCCCTGAGCTTCATCACCCTTTACCAGGTGAGCGTTTCAACTTCGTTGCAATCGAAAACCGGCGGGGCCTTACAATCAGCTTTAAGTTTCAAGCTGACTACGGCAATCGATTCTACCAATAAGTTTCCCCAGGTTACTGACGATGCATTGCTCACCTTAATTCAACAACAAACCTTCAAATATTTTTGGGATTTTGGCCACCCGGTTTCTGGGATGGCGCGTGAACGGGACAGTTCCGGAGATATCGTAGCCACTGGCGGAACCGGTTTTGGCGTCATGGCGATCCTGACCGGAATAGAGCGGAATTTTATTTCGAAGAGCGACGGGTTGAATCGCATCGCCACTATCGTCTCATTTCTGAAAAATAAATGCACCCGTTTTCATGGCGCATTTTCCCACTGGATCAATGGAGCCACCGGGGCAACGGTTCCGTTCAGTACGCTGGATGACGGCGCCGATTTGGTTGAAACCTCTTATATGATGCAGGGGTTGCTCTGTGCACGCCAATATTTTAACGGCACCGGTTCGGATGAGGCAAACCTGCGTTCGGATATTAACACCCTTTGGAATGGGGTGGAATGGAGCTGGTTCAGACAGCAGGATAATCAAAACGTCCTTTACTGGCATTGGAGCCCAGATAATCTGTGGGCCATAAACATGCCGATCCATGGCTGGGATGAAGCATTGATTACCTATGTCATGGCAGCATCATCTCCTGGTTATCCGATTCCTAAATTGGTGTATGACAATGGATGGGCAATGAACGGATCGATGAAAAATGGCCAGACATATTATAACACAATACTACCCCTTGGCCCCGCATTGGGTGGTCCGCTGTTTTTTGCCCATTATTCTTTTCTGGGGATTAATCCCACGGGACTGACCGACGCTTATGCCAATTATATGGATCAGAATGTGGCACATTCAAAAATAAATTATAATTATTGCGTTGCCAACCCATTGGTATATAATGGTTATAGTCAGCAATGCTGGGGTCTGACTGCCAGCGATGACAATGTGAGCGGGTACTCAGCACATGCTCCGGGAAACGATGACGGTGTTATCTCTCCAACGGCCGCCGTCTCCTCGCTCCCCTATACTCCGACCGAATCGATGAATGCCATACGGTTTTTCTATGATCAGCTTGGAGATAAAATTTGGGGAACTTATGGTTTTATAGATGCATTTAATTTGTCCAGTGTCTGGTTTTCAAACTCGTATTTGGCTATTGATCAGGGGCCTCAGATTGTAATGATTGAAAATTACCGTTCAGGATTGCTGTGGAAACTATTTATGAGTTGCCCCGAAGTTAAAACCGGAATGACAAACCTGGGTTTCCAGAGCCCTAATTTATAACGTTGTATGAATATTTCTTAAAATCGTGCTGCCATGAAAAATCATCTATATTGTCTCTTGAGCACCGGGTTGTTAATCATTGGAGTAGTTTTTCCATCTAAAGCAATACAAATATTCCCAAAGCAGGATCTGAAAAGTAAAATCCTGATTCAGAAGAATCTGTCTGATACTGCATTGCTGACTTTAGTCCAGAGGCAGACGTTCAGGTATTTTTGGGACTTTGCCCACCCGGTTAGCGGGATGGCGCGCGAGCGAAGTAATCCTGCCTATGGTTATGGAGACGAAGTGGTTACTACAGGTGGAACTGGATTTGGTGTAATGGCTACGATAGTTGCAGTCGAAAGGAATTGGATTACAAGGGATTCCGCCGTAATCCACTTGTTAA
>TBL_comb47_HYPODRAFT_10004198_pt1 | contig 16643 bp, 16 predicted proteins | sample TroBogypolimnion_40_FD_10682 | JGI IMG/M metagenome (IMG submission 10682)
GTCGTAAGTGATGTAGGGATCGTCCATGTTGACCCAATAACCCATTTTGTGGGTGAGGTCTTCCCACAGGTCGGTGTACTTCATCACCTCACGACGGCATGCCGCATTGAAATCGACGACAGATATGTGTTTTCCAATGTCCTCCTTGGTGATGCCAAGCATTTTCTCGACACTGAGCTCTACCGGCAGTCCATGGGTGTCCCATCCTGCCTTGCGCTTGACCAGAAAGCCCTGCTGGGTTTTGTACCTGCAGAAAATATCCTTGATGGCACGGGATACCACGTGGTGAATGCCGGGCTGGCCATTGGCCGACGGAGGTCCCTCGTAAAAGATGTAAGGTTTCCCTTCGGCCCTGGTGGAGATCGATTTGTGAAAGGTATCGTCTTCTTCCCAGAACTTTAAAATATCCTTGTTTACCTGTGAAAGATTAAACTCCTTGTATTCCCTGAATTTCTTACTCATAGCGTGTTGCAGCTCCCTTTTTTTTAAGTGCACAAAGATAATAAAAAGTACTTAAAGTGAACTAAAATGACTAAAGTGACTAAAGTTAGGGACACCATGCTAATCCTGATTGCTGCAATGAGTACCTTAGTCGCTTTAGTTCACTTTAGTCACTTTAGTTCACTCTTTTGCGCAACCAATGTCACTCCAAATTCATCTTGAAATATGAAAAACCTCCTTTTGGTGGCAGTGGTACTGAGTCTCCTGACGGGATGCCTGCGGGCGGATATTTTCTCCATCGGGGCAGAGAGCCCCTTGATTTTTCAATCGGAATACACCAACTACGCCTGGGGATACAGTCACAGTGGCTGGATCATGGATGGTACCGGAACCCCCTACAGGTTTCGGCAGAGTGCCAAATGGGTTTTCCCCGATTCGAATGGGTATATTTCTGCTGCAGATATGACAAATAATTTCAGCGCCTGTGATTCAACTCTGACGAAAGTCTCCTCTTCCGATTTTTCCTTCTATTCGGGAAAGGCTCTGACTTGTGCAAACGGACCATTCAGCCCACAACAAACCACCATGGCAGATGCCGGGGAGCAGATCCAGTGCTTCTACACCTACGAGGCAGCTCAGCACAGGTACAAACGGATAATTCTCAAGGTTTGGGGAGATTATTCACAGGACAATCTTGCGGCAAATACGGGTGATCTCGTGACCTGGATGAAGAAGATCAAATAATGTGTCAATGTGCCAATGAGGTCATGTGCTCATCATGCAATGCAGTAATTATTCTATTAATCGATCAATTCAATTGTGCAAAATCACCTCTGTTCTTCCATTAAAAATTACCTCATTAGCAAATTAGCGGATTCTCTCCCATATCAGTTTCTTCCCGAACCCAAGTCTGTTGTCCGTCATCTTCAGGTAATCAATTTGAAGAATCCAGAGGGTTGTATCCATCAGGGCAGTAAAAGGAAACCTTCTCAGATAGGCTGAGCTTGCTCTTTCGAGTGCTGCATCCTCAGCCTTGATCAAAGTGCCGGAAAATTGAATCCCCTGTATTTTCCCGATGATACCGGTTTCCAGTACCACATTTCCTGCCACCTTGTTGTTCTGTTGAACCTCCTGAATGTGTCTGGTTTCGTAACCGGAAGTAAAAACAAATGCCATCTCCACTTCCAGAAAAGCATAAAAACAGCTGGCCACCCAGGGCTGGTCGGCGGATACAGTGGCAAGCGAAAGCACATGGTGCTTCTTGAGGAAGGTTGCGATTTTGGAGTCTGGATGCATAAAAAGTGATTAAAGTGACTAAAGTACTTATTTCAGGAATGCGTTTACAAGCGGCCAATAACTTTAGTCACTTTAGTCACTTCCAACTTATTGCAGGGGATTTTCGACCTTCCCTGCAAACAAAATGGCACCGGTATCCTCCTCCGTGATGAAAAAGAGGAAGGGACGGGTCAGGTAGAAGGCGGGCGGATCGACAGGCATGGCGGTGGTACCGACTCCCACGGAGGTGACCGCAGCAGCCTCAGTGCCGGACTCATTCACATCCATGTAGGTCTTGTGGATGACAGTGGTGAGAAAGAGTTGATTCTGTGCATTGATGCCTGAAAAGTTGGCGTTGTTTGAATCAAAGGCAATGGCCATTCCAAGCTTGGACAAGACATCATTGAGGGTAATGTTCCAGGAAAACTTCCATTTTGGAATCCAGACAGGAATCTTTGTTTTGGTCTGGAGGGCTGCATTCAGGGCACTCCATTTGTCCGGATTCAGACCGGCTGCCAGTTGATCGGGAGTAGTTCCCGCATCCGGGAGCAGAAGCGTCATCTGGAATTTCTCTGCCCCGTAGGGCATCTTCATGGCCTTGTAACCCTGTTGAACCGTGTAGCCAAAGCTATTTTCCATTTTCATCATGGGAACTGAAACGACACTCTTGTCCTTGCAGGTAAACTGCTCATTCGCCGTTTTGGCAGTTTCGAACTGGTATTTCCATTTGCCGTTGAAATAGATGGCATTGATCAGAAACATAATTTCATTGGATGAAATCTCCTTCAGGATGGTCGGAATCTTGCCGTTGGTTTTGTCGCTGACCCAATTGTTGATGGTGGTCAGGGCTGCAGCATTGAACTCCAGCCTGGATACTTCCGCCTGGTAATAGCTCTGATTGGTTTGCACAAACGAATCCAATACCGGAAAATCCTTTCGGATCCAGATGGAGTTGGCAATGTTCATCGTGACAGTCGGATCTGCCTTCACCAGTGCCGCCATCAAGTCGGAATAGATGCCGTTGATCTCTGCCACGGTGAGCCCATCGAGTCCGAGGGCCTTCTGCATCGCGTCGAGAGTTGTGCCGGCAGCACCGTTGAGGGTCATCGAAAGGGCCAGAGAAACGCTCAGGGGAGAGACCATCCTGTTTTCAACAGTTCCGTCCAGACATTTACTGAGCAGGGAAAAGCTGAAGGTATTTCCGGCCTGAACCAGTTTCAGGGATTTTTCAGTCAGAACGATTTTCCCCCCTGCCGGGGAAGGTTCCGTACTGCGGGTACACCCGGCCGCAAAAAGCAGTGAGCATACAATGAATGTTAGGTATTTCAGATACATCATCTCAGTTGTTGATACGCATAATAGATGCAAAAACGGGGCCAAAAGTTACAGGAGAATCCAGATTTCTATTGGAAACCAGATTTCGTTTTTCGAAACACGAATGTGTTTAGGAGGGAACCCAATACAACAATAGCTCCCCACAAAATTTTGCTGGCTACTTGAGTGAATTGCAGGATTTACTTTCTGAAAATAATCACTGAGGTTGGAGCCTTCCATGTCTGACTAACGGAGAATCCTGGTCGATGATTGACAAGGTCAAATCATTGTCTTTTTCCCTTATCGTCCTACCCTCAACTTCCGGTTTTGCATCCCATATTCCGCTTTTCTGCTACCTTTGATCAAAATTTGTAACCATGACATTTTCAAACTGGAAAGAGTTGTGCGACCATTTGGGCCGGCAATTCGATATCGATATAGATCTGAACGGAGTACTTTTCCTGGTAGGCATCCGTGAACGCGGACTTACTTTTCAACCCTTTTCGAAAGAGGAGAAGATGAACCTGATCCACCTGGGCAGTTGCACCTTGTATCAGGAGATGGGCCTGACGGAAAAGAAGGGAATTGATGAGGATGGATGGCCCATCTTCGTGCAAAAAACGCTGGCTCCCACCATTCCCGAAGAGCGGAAGCACAAGGTTTTGCAGGATTGCGCCATTCGCTATTTTGAGAAAATTTATGCGGATTCAACCGGAATTTAAGAGAGAAGAGCGATCCAGGCAGGGAGGATAAATACAGAAAGAAAAGTAGAGAGCAGCACCAGTCTGCCGGCCAGTTTGGTGTCGAGTCCATACTGTTGGGTCAGTGCGTAGGCAGTCAGTCCCATTGGCATCGCTGCATCCAGAATCGAACAGCGCAAAGGAATTTCTCCCAGCGAAGTAGTTCTGAGGACCAGCCAGAAAATGGCCGGCAGCACCACCATGATCAAAAGTGACAAGCCAAAAATTGGCACCCACTCTTTCACACTTCCGATCTTTTGCGAACCCATGAAGATGCCGAGCGAAAGCAAGACTACCGCAGTTACCGACTGGCCGATCACATCCAGCGATTTCATCAGGCTGCTCTGGGGAGAGAGTTTCAGTCCGGAGGCAGCCAATCCGAGGATTACGGCGATCAGCAGCGGATTGGTGGCAAGCTTGGTCAGGATGGTGCGAAAATGGATCTTCCCCTCTCCTGCCACCTCAATGAGTACCAACGCCAACGAAAACATCCAGAAGAGGTAGATGGAGGTCAGGATCACTGCCGTTCCCATCACCTGCTGGCCCATCGTACTGACCATCACCGGTATACCGAGGTAGGTGATGTTGCCGAAGGCAAGTGCCAGGATCAATGTTTGCCTGGTCTTTACGGATGTTTTAAAAAGAGCCCCTACCGGGAATGCCATTAACATGCAGGCTATGAGATAGAGCGAATTACCAAGTATCAGGGTGGAATTTTCCGAACAACTGAAATCCAGCTTGGCCAAAGCAGCAAAAATCAGGGCCGGAAAACCGATTCTGAGGGCATATTTATTTAGGATATCCACCCAGGCCACGGTAGCTGCCTTGAGCCGGATCATCACGATCCCAAACGAAATAATCAAAAAGAGAGGAAGAATGGTGTGGAGGGCGAGGAGGAAAGAGGACATAGGATGATATATGATGGATGAGACCATTGGCTAACAGCAAATAGCTAACAGCTAAAATTTACTTCTGCATATTTTTCTTCGCAGTTAATGATGGGGCTCTTGAGTATTTTCAGCAAAGATTCTGTCGCCTCCTTTAAGGGAAAACATTGATCATCTGCGATATAACAAGTTTCAACAAGGAGTTCCAGCCAATAAATGGTTTCACCGCATTTCTTTTGGGCAATACCAAGTTTGTGCACAAAATCGACCCTGCTCCCGGCATTTTGTGCCTCTCGTACCAGCGCACCGATCGATGTTCCGGATTTCAGAAGTTCCCGTGGAAGAGTCTGTTCACTGCTGTTTTTCGTTGATGATTTAAACAGTTTGATGATCTTGACTGCAAACGCGTGTGAGTTGATCAATAAAATATTTTCCATCTTACGTTCATTGTCCCTTCAGAATATTCACCCTCTTTCATCCATCAATTTTTCAAAATCGATTCAATCGCCTCCAGCTCTTCGTCCGCAAAAAAGAGCATCTTCCGCGCCTGAAGGTTCTCCTTCAGCTGCGCCACAGAACTTGCTCCGATCAATACGGAGGTAACCCTCGCATCCTTCAGCAACCATGCGATGGCCATCTGGGCAAGGGATTGTCCGCGCCGAAGGGCGAATTGGTTCAGCGCCTTTGCCTTTTCGATGGCGGGAGCGACCTGTTCGGGCCGCAGGTAACCCCACGATTTGGAGGCCCTGGATCCTTCAGGAATATCATTCAGGTAACGGTCTGTCAGCAATCCCTGTGCGAGCGGGGAGAAAGCAATCACCCCAATTCCCTCCTTCTCTACGGTATCCAACAGCTCTTTCTCCACCCACCTTTCGAACATCGAATATTTGGGCTGGTGGATGAGGCAGGGCGTTCCCAGTCTGCGCAGGATGGCGGCTGCATCCCTGGTCATGTCTGCCGGATAGTTGGATATTCCTGCATACAATGCCTTGCCCGAACGGACCGCCTGGTCGAGTGCCATCATGGTCTCTTCGAGCGGGGTATTCGGATCCGGACGATGAGAGTAGAAGATATCGACATAGTCGACCCGCATCCGCTTCAGGCTCTGGTCGAGGCTGGAGAGGAGATATTTGCGGGAACCCCATTCACCGTATGGACCGGGCCACATCAGGTAACCGGCCTTGGTGGAGAGGATGAGTTCATCCCGGTAGGGTCTGAAATCTTTTTGGAAGATGCTGCCAAAATTTTCCTCAGCAGAACCGGGCGGCGGACCGTAATTGTTCGCCAGATCAAAATGGGTGATGCCGTTGTCGAAGGCGAAACGCAACATGCTCCTGCCAGTTTCATAGGTGTCGACTCCACCGAAATTGTGCCAGAGACCAAGGGACAATACAGGTAGTTGCAATCCGCTGCGACCACAGCGGCGGTATTCACATTGGTTGTCGTATCGGTCGGAAGCTGCCAGATAGTCCATATTTTCCTCATTTAGATTTTTGTAAAATTACGAAAAATAGGTCCCGACAGATTGCAAAAGATGCGAATCTTACGGTCCTGATTATTTTTTTATATTTGTTTACTCGATTTTCTTGCGTGATCATGCCAGAATAAAAGACGAATACAAATAAATCAACGAAACCAGGGCAAGCCAGCTACAAATTTGGCAGGACCTTCATCACATAGAAATATTTATTAACCATGATAAAAATATAAACATGAGACAAGTTGCCATCGGTTTGGATATCGGAGGAACCAACACCGCCATCGGTGTAGTAGACAGGGAAGGAAATGTTCTTTACGAAAAGATGCCACAGTTGCCTACGCCACAAAAAAAGGAAAACCCGGATGCAAGGTTGGATATCTCTGATAAATTGGTTGAAAATTTTATTTCACTCATCGCATCGGAGATCCGTATTGCCATCGAGACAGTCCGCAAAATAAATCCCGATCTGGAGGTGATGGGAATCGGGATCGGTGCACCCTATGCCAATTATTACGACGGTTCGATCGGAATCACAGCCAATCTTCCTTTTGTTACCGTTGTTCCGCTTACGCAGCTTATACAGGCAAAACTTCCTGAAATCAGTATCGTAAAAGTCACCAACGATGCCAACGCTGCCGCACTCGGCGAACTGATGTACGGCGGAGGGATCGGCATGGCCAATTTTGTCATGATCACTCTGGGGACCGGACTGGGCAGTGGAATCATCGTCAACGGCGACCTGGTTTACGGCCACGACGGACTGGCCGGCGAACTTGGACACATAACGGTGGTCCCCGACGGCCGTCAATGCGGTTGCGGATCCAAAGGACACCTGGAAACCTATTGTTCGGCTACAGGCATCAAACGAACCGTTTTTGAGTTGCTTGCCCAGACCAACAACACCGAAAGCCCCCTGGCCAATGTGGCATTCAACGAGATGACATCCAAACTGGTGTATGAAGCAGCCGTTCAAAACGACCCAATTGCCCTCGAGGTTTTTGAAATCACAGGAGAAATTCTGGGCAGAAGTTTGGCCGATACGGTTCATTACCTCAGTCCGGAGGCGATTTTCCTTTTCGGCGGACCTATCGCAGCCGGCGAACTGTTGTTCCGTCCAACCCGTGAAAGTCTCGAACGGTACGTACTTCCGTTCTACCGCAACAGGATTAAAGTACTTCCTTCCAAATTGAAGATGGGATCTGCTGCCATCGTTGGCGCAAGTGCCCTGGTTTGGAAAGAGATAGATAAAATAAAATCGTGACTGGGGTGGTTTGCCCTGCCAACGGCATGCCCATTCGACCCAATCCCGATTTTAAAATTTGCTGCAGCAACCTCTAAATTGTCCTATGAAACGAGTCGTCCTGGTCCGTCATGCCAAAACTATCTCACACGGTTACGATCAGGATTTTGACCGCACGCTGACCGATCGCGGGGAGCACGATGCAGAACGGATCAGCCATGAAATGGCGAAAGCCGGAATCGTGCCCGATCTGATCATCGCGAGTCCGGCTGCGCGCACCACCCAGACCACCCGCATCTTCGCCAAAGAATTTGGCTACCCTACCGGGAATGTCAGGTACGAAAAGAAGCTCTACTCCGGGATGATGACCACCAATTTCCAGCGCATGCTTCAGGAGCTGGAGGATCATCACACGACCGTGATGGTGGTTGGCCACAATCCAACCATCTATTATTACCTGGAACTCCTGCTTCCTGAATTTTCGCTGGATGTGCCGACCTGTTCGACGGTAGTAATTGAATTTGACATGGACCATTGGGAAGATCTGGAAGAGCAAACAGGCAGGATGGTCAAGAGGTGGATTCCGGATTTGTTGTAGGTTTACACCAGCCCCCTGAACCTCTTCCTGTATTCCGTGGGCGTTACGCCTGTGTGTTTGCGGAACTGCTTGTTGAAATGGCTCAGGTTGTTGAATCCACTGTCGAGGCAGACATCAAAGATTCCTATGTCGGGATCCATCAACAGTTGACAGGCAAATTCCACCTTGATCTTGTTCAGGTATTCAAAAATGGAGCTGCCAACATTCATTTTAAAAAACCTGCACAGTGATCCTTCGGCCATATTCACCATGGATGCAAGTTTCTCCAGGTTAACCTCTTCCCGGTAGTGGCGCATCAGGTAATCGTGCAGCAGCTTAATTCGCCTGTTTCCCGTGGTGAACCGTTTTCGCATAAACTCTTCACTGGCCAGACTGATATTGGATTCACTCTTGCCAATGATGTCCATCATCCGAAGGAAATTATTCATCCTTTCAAAACTGTTGAGGTAGGGTAATTGAAGCATAATGGCACTCACTTCGTTCAGGGTCTCTCCCACAATCTGAATACCCCGCTCGGCACTTTCGACGGCCCTTTTTACATTCCTGAATTCTGGAAGAGCCAGCATCTGGGGCACCAGCAGGTTCGCTGAAAACTGCAGGAAAACCATCTCTAGCGTCCGTTCCGAAATAGCACCCTGCTCCTTTTCTGCAATCCAGACGTGCGGAATGTTGCCACCCAGAAAAACCAGGTCACCCGGCTGAAAATCCTCGATAGAATCGGCTACGATCCTTTTGCCTGATCCCTCCGTGATGAAGCTGATCTCATAATTGTTGTGGTAATGCCAGGTACTCTTCTCCAGGTTGTCCTGAAAAATGCCAATGGAAAACGATTCATCCTCCTTTAAATTACGCTGTTCGTATTTGGCCGTCATGGTGGTAAATATTGCACATATACCTGAATTTATGTGAATATTGCATCAAAAATAGTAAATATAGGCGTAGATTAACGGCTGAAAGAAACCTATTTTTGTTTGAATACTTTAGAACCAATCGACCAAATAGCTGTAATTATGAATGAATTGATCGAAAAACTGCTTGAAGCCGTAGAATTTGGCAAAATTGACCAAAAATCGCCCTACCCACCCCAATTAAGGGGGATGGATGGGGCCCACGAGCTGACCCGGCAAGCACTCGAATCAGGAGTAAATCCCAAAGCCATATTGGAGGAAGCGCTGATTCCTGCCATGGGAAGAGTGGGGAAAAAATTCTCCGAAAATAAAATATTCGTACCGCAGATGCTGATGTCTGCAAAGGCCATGGGAGCTTCCATGGTACAGCTGAAACCTTTTTTCGCCTCGGGTGCCATCCAGTCAAAAGGGACCTTCATCATTGGAACCGTGAAGGGCGACCTTCACGATATCGGAAAGAATTTGGTTGCAATGATGGTGGAAGGCGGTGGCTGGACCATCGTTGACCTTGGCGTGGATGTCGGTCCGGACCGCTTTGTTGAGGCCCTGAAAAACAACCCCGGTGCCGTGGTTGGATTGTCGGCACTGCTTACCACCACCATGGTAAATATGGGAGAGATCGTGGCAGGAATCAAAGCATCGGTTCCCGAAACAANGGTCTTGATTGGCGGCGCACCCGTCAACGCAGATTTCTGCAAAAGCATCGGCGCCGATTTTTATGCCCCCGATCCACAGAAAGCCGTTGAATACTTGAACAAGCTGGCCTCTTAACAGTAGAATTTTTCGTTTTTTCCTTTGTTGAATGTCCCGTTTTCGAGGCAATTGGGAGAGAATTGCGGTTGTCAAAATCCGAAAATAACTTATACATTTTTGATTATCTGATATTTGAATAAAAAATAATCCTGAAATGAAATACAAGAGCCTGGTTATTCAAAATCCGCAGGAGTTGATGTTTGGCATCGCTCCAAAACCCGTTACCACAAGACGCGGACTCGTCATTGGTGGCGGACAAGTGTATGCCGAACTGAATTTTACCTTGCCGATGATGAGCATCAACGGCAATTCGTTGGTAGAGGTTTATGCTCACTACCGTGAAATTGCAGAGGGTGCCCTGGAGCGAGCGGTGCAGCTGAATTCAAAGGGAGTCGTGCTGGAATTTGAAACCCTCCTTGAAATGACAAAAACGCCGGATATCGGAGTCGAAATCATCAAGATCATGAATGAAATATGCGAGACCTACCACCAAAAGCATGGACTGGCCTCAGAAATTCGTTTGACACCCAACGACCTTAGGGAATTTGAACGTCCGGCGAGACAACGGAGCTCCGCATGGCTGGAGCCCATGATGGAGTTGTTTGAGCGGGGAATGGTGGCTGGCGGCGATCTGCTATCNATAGAGAGTACGGGCGGCAAGGAGGTCTCCGACGATGCCCTGATGATGTGCAACCTGAAAGGGGTCATGTTCGCCTTGTCTGTACTGGGCGTAAGGGACATGCGGTTCCTGTGGCATAAAATAGCTACACTGGCCAATGGCCACGGAAAGATTGCCGCCGGCGACTCAGCCTGCGGTTTTGCCAACACGGCGATGGTGCTGGCCGAAAAGAGATACATTCCCAAAATATTTGCAGCGCTGGTCAGGGTAATCTCCGTTGTGCGGTCGATTGTGGCCGTGGAGGAGGGTGCCGTTGGTCCGGACAAGGATTGCGGCTACGAGGGACCATTTCTGAAGGCAATTACGGGTATCCCCATTTCGATGGAGGGGAAAACGGCGGCCTGTGCACACCTGAGCCCGATCGGCAACATCGCCTCGGCCTGTGCCGATCTGTGGAGCAACGAATCTGTCCAAAATATCAAACTACTCTCGGGGATGGCCCCTACGGCATACCTGGAGCAACTGGAATACGATGTCCGCCTGATGAACGAGGCCCTGCGTCGCGGGAAAATGCACGGCCAGGTCTTGCAGGAACTGTTGGTCGGATCTGACGAATACACAGATCCGCAGGCTTTGATCCTCTCTCCCGAAAATGTGATCCGGATATCGAAGGCCTTGATAAAAGGTAAATCTTATGTTGCCAATGCCAGGAATGGAGCCCTTGAAGCACTGGATATCATCGAAGAGGCCTTGCGATCGGGGCTGATGAAACTTTCGGAAATGGAAACAAATTACCTTCCAATATTCAGGGATGACCTGAACAGCATTCCGGAAGATGAAAGTGATTTCATTGACATGATGCTTCCCTTGCTGGATCCTGGAAAATTCATCCTGTCGGAATATGGCCTCTAAAACATTCATCCTTCATCATCCATCCTCCCATTGATCCCCGTCCATATCATCACAGGTTTTCTGGGCGCAGGCAAAACCACTGCCATTCTCCGGCTTTTTGACAAAAAACCTATCCGGGGAAAACTGGGCCATCGTCATCAACGAATTCGGGAAGATCTCGATTGATGGACAAATCCTGCAGTCCAAATCTGCCGAAGGTTCCGTTTTTGAAATTTCGGGTGGTTGCATCTGTTGCTCCGCCAAAGGCTATTTCCAAGAGAATCTGGAAAAAATCATTGCCCTGAACAAATTTGACAGAATCGTGATCGAGCCCAGCGGAATCGGTGGAATCAGCCACATTACCGATCTTGCGAAGAGACACAAAGGGCTGCTTTTGATGCCTGTGGTCTGCCTCACAGATCTTACGATGACAAGGCATCCCCGGCTGCTCAAGGCCCCCATCTTCCGCGAACAGATTGAAAATTCAGATCGTATCATCTTCACCAAGCTGGATTTATTAACGGAAGAGGAAATTACCGACAACCTTGCAACCTTCAGCCTGGAATTTCCGGCCATCCACTTTGAATTGAAGACAACAGACGATATTGATCTGCATTGTTCGGACATGAAAATCCCCGAATGGGGAAATCCGAAGTTGCCCAAAGGATATCCGGCCCTGATTTCCGGCAAGGAGCACTGGCAGGTCCATAGTCTGAGCGATCCGGGCAATAATCCCGTTGATCAACAAAAACTGGGTGAACTCCTTCGGGCAGAGCATTCCGTTGTGCGGGCAAAAGGTTACATTTATACCGGCGAAGGTTGGGTACTTTTCAATTATACCCTATCGGGGATTTCTGTGGATGTGTGTCCGCCGAGAAAATCCGGTGAGTTTGTTGTCATTTATGACATAACTGTAAATGTTAACATTCAGTTGTTTAAAATAAAATTAGCACAGCTCATTTCAGGAATATGAAGCAACATACCATCCGTCTGCATCCGCTGGGAAAAGAGATTATGGTCAACGACCAGACCCCCCTGGTCGACGTGCTGCACGAGTATGGCTTTGAGTTTCCGTGCGGCGGAAATGGCACTTGCGGAAAATGCAGGGTAAGGCTATTGGACGGAAACATCCCCCTGACTGATTTCCACAGGCGCAAACTGGATCAATTTCAGCTCCCTCCCGGCTGGCGACTGGCCTGTATGAGCCGTTGTACGGAAAATTTCACGCTGCAGGCAGACCAATACGAACACCTGATTCTGGCCGATGAATCGGAATTTGAATTTATCCCGGAGCCGGGATATGGCGTGGCCGTGGATCTTGGAACCACGACACTGGTCGCCCAGTTGGTCGACCTTAGCTCGGGCAAAATTTTGGCGGTAGAGACCCTGCTCAATCCACAGGTGAAATTCGGAGCAGATCTGATCACCAGAATCCAGGCAGGACTAAATGGCCACGCAACCGAAATGACGGAAATGATCAGGTGTGCCATCGGACAAATGATCGAACGAATGCTGAATGCCTGCAAGCTAATCCCAGACAAGGTGATAATGGTGGGGAATACGGTGATGCAGCATATCTTCGGCGGCCTCGATCTCACACCCCTCTCCTGTTACCCGTTTCAGGTGGATAATCCAGTCAACGAAAATTATTCTGCCGCCGAACTGGGATGGAAATTTGAAGTGGCCAAAACCATTCAGTTGCTATCCCAACATCGGCAGCTTCGTCGGCAGTGACATCCTGGCGGGGATCGCCGCAACGGGTTTGCACAGAAACGAAAGATATACCGCACTGATTGATCTCGGAACCAACGGCGAAATCGTGGTTGGGAACCGTGACCGGGTCATTTGCGCCTCCACGGCTGCGGGTCCTGCCTTTGAAGGTTCCGTCATTTCGATGGGGATGCGGGCCGTGACCGGGGCCATCTCATCGCTGAGGCTGATCGAAGATAGGATCGTCTCCTCCGTCATCGGAAATGTGGTGGCCACTGGAATTTGCGGAAGTGCGCTGATCGATGCAGTTGCCATCCTGCGAAAGCAAAATCTGATTGGTCCTTTCGGCGAGATCCTGTCGGGAGAAACAACCATCCAAATGCAGGGTTCCATCCGGCTCACCCAGAAAGACCTCTATGAATTCCTGCTGGCCAAGGCGGCCATTGCCGCAGGGATTACCCTTCTGGCAAGAGAACTTTCCCTGGACCCTACCGGGATATCCGAATTATACATCGCGGGTGGATTCGGCAACTACATAGACACCGAACATCTCCTCCTCACCGGGATGGTTGAAACAACGCCGGACAAACTGCACAAAATGGGAAATACGGCCCTCATTGGTGCCAAGATGTTCCTGTTCGGAAACGGTGAACTAGCCTCCGAAATTTTAGCCAGGTCACACCACGTGAACCTGGAAGATTTCCCGATTTTCAGGATGTCTTCATCAGCAAGATGATGCTGACTTAAAGAGAAAATCCATCCTACCTGCCGTCCTCTTGCGCGCCCGTTTTAGATTTTTACAAAGGTCTTGTTCCGGTACATGTACCGCATCACCACGAAAATGGTCAGAAAAGCCAAAATATAGGAGAGCGTTTGGTACCAGTCGTTGATGGCCGGTTTTAACCCTTCCAGAAAGACTCCCGCGATGGTGGTAAATCCCGTCTCCAGCAGGTTCCATACCACATAGCCAAAAATGGCATTCGATCCGAGTACGATCAACCATTTTGTTCCGGTCCGAACCTTCCAGATGTCGATAAGAAGGTAGAAAAATGCCAGCATCAGAACGCTGATTCCTCCCGCAAAAAAGACAAAGGAACCGGTCCATACCTTCTTGATGATCGGATGCCAGATGTTCCATATCAGCGCCACGAAGATCAGCGAGACGCCAAGTACCACAAAACGGCGAAGCTTTTCTTTCTGCTCCACATCAGCCTGAAGCAAGTAGCCGCAAAAGACCCCCAGCATCACGGTAGCAGAAAAACCCAGGCTGGTCAATATCCAGGTGTACTGCAGTCCGTCGTGGAAACTGCCGAGCACCCAATGGTCGAAGCTGAGGGCCGCATTGTTGGCCATGGTAAAGGTTCCAATGGGATTTCCCCCTACCGGGATGAGCACCAGGATTGCCCAATAGAGCAACAGCAGTCCGATCGTGGCAAAAAGTTGATAGAGCACAGGCAGGTAGAGGATGAAAATGGTGGCAACCAGATAACCGCAGGCAATGGCCTGGAGGGTGTTGGAGTAGAGCTTGATCTGGTGGATGTCGTAGGTCAGGAGATTCCCTTGCACGGCCATCCCCAGCACCCAGAGGATGGCAATTCTTTTGGCAGTATGCATCCAGAGAGATTTGTCCGTGGCGCCGTTGCCAATTCGTTTCCGGGTGGAAAAAACGAGTGAAATGCCAACCAGGAACAGGAAAAGTGGCATGATGATGTCGAAAAAATGAAATCCGAGCCACTCTACATGTTCTGTTTCCAGTTTAAGAAAAGCCGTCAATTTGTTGTGATATACATTGTCCAGACCCTGAACTATCATCTCTCCGCCCATGATCCAGAACATGTCGAACCCCCGAAGGGCATCCACGGAGATGACCCGTTCGTTGGAGAGTCTGGTTGGATTGCGAACCTGAAACTTTGTCAGTGATTGTGCAAATTCCTTGATTTTTGTCTGCATAGTTAAAGTAGTTTACCCCGATTAAAATTCCCCCGTAAAAAAATTTAAATTTAATCTTTTTGGGAAGAGTTCTATCGGGACGACTACCCTGCGGATCAATTCTTTGCAATTTTTCGTTTCATTGGTTTATATTTACGTAAATTTGAACTGATAATTTAAACTGATTCATTGAAAACGCATGCAACCTTTACAGGCAAAACACACTGCCATAGTTCTGTTTTGGTTGAATGGTTTCCTACCAACGAACTGATTATTTTCATCTAACAAAGTCATTTTCACATGAAAAGAATTTCCCAGATCATCCTTCTCCTTGTTGCTGCGCTGATCGCCATCTATACGCAGATGCCGGTGGTGGCCTATGGATTTGCCGGATTCCCCGCGTTGATCGGGGCACTCACCCTGCTTTGGGTCATCCTGAACATCCGGATGGTGCCGCAGGTGACCAACGAAATGCAGGCCCTGAAACTGTTTACCTCCCTGGCCGTTCCAAAATGGATCTTTATTGCCCTGCTGTTTTACATGACGGTAGTTCCATTTGTCACCTCCTGGTCACTCTTCCGTTGGAACGACTACCGTGGAATGATCGGCAATGTGGAGATTGGCGAAAACCTCTCCAACCACATGGCACCGATCTCGATCGATAAAATACGTGTGGTAGACGAGTCGCTGGCCAACCTGTTGGGTGATAAGGTTCTGGGAGCTCAGCCAGCTTTGGGAAGTCAGGTCCGTCTGGGAACGTTCGTCATCCAAAAGGTTCGCAATGACCTCTATTGGGTGGCGCCACTGCTCCATTCCGGATTCTTCAAATGGAACAAAAACCAGGAGGGCACCAACGGATACGTGATGGTGAATGCCTGCAACGAACGGGATGTGAAGCTGGTGCAACAGGTCAACGGGCACAAGACCCTCATCAAATACCAGCCCGAAGCCTACTTTGGTGACAACCTCGAGCGCCACGTCTATTTCAGTGGTTATTGGGATGCCGGACTCACAGATTACAGTTTTGAAATCGACGACGACGGAACCCCCTTCTGGGTGGTGACCAAATTCAAAAAAACCATCGGATTTTATGGCGACAATGCGGTAAGCGTGGTGGTGGTCAATGCCGAGACAGGCAAGTGCAACGAATATCCAATTGATCAGGCCCCGGCCTGGATCGATAGGATTCAACCCGACAAATTCATCGAAGAGCAGCTCAACGATTGGGGCAACTTCGTGAAGGGATTCTGGAATTTCTCCAACGAAAACAAGTTGCAGATCACGCAGGGTCTTTCGCTCGTTTATGGCGAGGATAACAAGTCCTACTGGTATACCGGACTTACTTCGGTAGGTGCCGATGAAGCCACCGTTGGATTTGTACTGGTGGATACCCGCTCCAAGAAGACGGTGTGGTACAAGCAAAGCGGTGCCACGGAGCACGCAGCCCAGAATTCGGCCATGGGAAAAGTTCAGGAGAAAAGGTACACCTCTTCCCTGCCGATTCCCTACAACATCAACAACATCCCTACCTACATGATGACCCTGAAGGACAACGGCGGACTGGTCAAGATGTTTGCGATGGTGGCCATCGAAGACTATACCATCGTTGGCGTTGGTAACACTTTGGTTGAAACCCTGATGGCCTACAAGAATGCTTACAACATGGCAGGGAACAAGATCAATCCGAAAAATGTGACCAAGAAAATGGTGTTGAAAACGATGGTCAGCCGGATCCAGTCGGACATCAAGAACGGCAACAGTTTCTACTATTTTACCGTCAACGGGATGAACAACATCTTCATCGGCTCCTCACAGATCTCGAACGAAATGCCTGTTACAATGGCCGGCGACAGCATCC
>TBL_comb47_HYPODRAFT_10004200_pt1 | contig 16637 bp, 11 predicted proteins | sample TroBogypolimnion_40_FD_10682 | JGI IMG/M metagenome (IMG submission 10682)
TGGGCTATGGTTTCGTTGTAGGCAAATGGGCTTAATTCTGGTGGAAAGAACTCTCCGTATTTGTATATCCTACCTTTAGCATCTATGTAGGGCATATCGTTCATGTGCTTTATGATCTTTGGTACTAATTCTTCGTATTCTTCTTTTGTGTATTGTTTGTTCAAGATACAGTATTGTTTGTTACGGAGACCGATGCAGGCGAAAATATGATCACAACTAGAACAATTAATGGAATAAGAAACACTATTTCCACCCCTCACAAAAAAACTAAACCTACAATTGTAATGCTCATTTGAATCAAACCCAATTGCAATAGTTTCATATAACATTTCTGCTTTTGAAACTCCGTAATTATCCCAGCTATCTTTTATACCGAGAACAACATGTGTTGTATATTTATTATTTTCTGAATCATTACCCATGATATCAAAGGAATATTTTGTATTCCTCGCGTTTTTAATATTATTGCCTGTACAATTTGTAGTATTTATCTGATAAGAAAATCGGTGAATTGAATTTAAATAAATATCAATAAATTTATTTTTTAACTCTTCTTTTTCCTTGAAACTTCCAAGATTTATTTTTTCAATTTTTTCAAAATATTTTTCCCTAGTTAATTGTTTGTTAAATAAACAATATTGTTTATTTCTTAAATTAGTGCACCCAAAACAATCTGTGCAATTCCTGCATTCATATAAAAAGTAGGAATTCACGCAATTCTCACAGTTTCTACTAAAAAACAATCGATTTGAATTTTTACACTCAATACATTCATATGAAAGTTCTAATTTTTCTGAAGCAGAAACATCTGCGGTTTCTTTTGACCCAGCTGTATTATGAGAAAATAGGACATTTTCATTGTTCTTTCCTCCAAAAAATAAGTAGGAGTTTTTGTTTTCTGCAGCAAAGTTACAATAATCAGAATTAGTCGATTTGGTGTTAAATAGACTCATTTGGGGAACACTAGAATATAATTCTTTTATTTGTGAAATAAACGATTTAGAAAAATCCATTTCCCTAGAAAAAGAAATCGGGTCCCAGTTGTCACTCCACCAGCAGTCCTGACAATAAACACTTATACTACTAAATTCTGGATAAACCGAAATAACATTTTTATTACATAAATTACATTTTTTATGATACAAAGATCTTTCATTTCTAAAATTCATTCTACGGACCATTCTACACTCTGGACAAAATGTCGGTGGTGGAACTTTTATCTTTTCATAAAAATTAAAATCCTCGGAATCAATGATGAATTCTTTTTTGCAGTTCTGACAAATTTTTGTTTCGTTTTTATTCTCCATTTTATATTTAATCTACTTTAGTTAACTAAAGTTACTAGTAAATCTCTTTATTGTAGCAACTTTCGCAATAAATAATCTCAGGACGATCTGGCGCATATGTCGTCTCAAAAATATTTACACAACCTTCATGCATGCATTGTCTTGTGTAAAGCCTCATTGAGTTTCTATATTTCAATCTTTGGTAATGACGACAGTTTGGACAATATCTAGGAAGTGGAAGGTTGTATTGTTTGTAAAATTGCAATTCATTCGGAACGATCTTAAACGCAGTAGTACACTGGAACATCTGGTTCCCCTCATTAGGACAAGCAATTACTTCTTTTAGAATACTCTCATCCACATCTAAAATACTATCAGCTAAATCATCAATTTTTTTTGTGATATGATAATCTCTTTTTTCGCGTTCCTTCCATGGATAACCTTTTTTCAGAGCTTCTTCTTTAGTTAAAGGACAATAATCGCTTGCAGTTGTTTCATTATACCCAAATGGTGACATTTCATAAGGATAAAATTCTCCATATTTATACACCCTGCCTTTTTTGTCGACATATGGCATATTGTTCATATGCTTTTTTATCTTTTCTACCATTATAAAATATTCTTTTTCAGAATATTGTTTATTAAAAATACAAAACTTTGCATTGATAAGACCAACACACCAAAAACAGTTTAAACAATTTCTAAGAAGCAAGCAGTACTCGCATTCTCGACAGCCAAGAATTGTTATATAACAAAAATAATCTTTATAGCTATTATCTGAGGCAGCATTCGATTCATATATCAATTCTGAATTTATACTTGATCCCTGGCAATCATAACAATCCTTGCATTTAAACTGACGAATTCCATATGCTACGTTTTCAGCATCTTTCGTATCAAAAGAAAGTTTTGTATTTCTTACGTTGTGAATATAATCACCGTTTGAATTTATGCAATTATAGGCATAAGCATACTTATGAATAACTCTTTTTTCTATCAAACTATCGAGTTCATTTTTTGTGTTTTGAAATCCAGAATATGTTTCAAGTCTCAAGTCTTTTACTTTTTGTTCATATTGGTTCTTTGATAGTTTCTGATTTTTAAAATAATATTGCTTATTACGAAGATTATAAGACAAACAACAATTCTGACAATTTGCGCAATCGTAAATAAAATGGGAGTCAATACAATTCTTCGACTGAATAGCATGGTGAGTATTATAATTGTTTTCACAATCAATGTTATAGGAACTATTTTCTATCTTATCCACACTATATGAATCAAAACAATTTCTCGATTTATCAATTATTTCTGAATACATCACATCCTCACAACCGACAACAGAGTAAGATAGGTAAACATTCCTATTGTCGACAGAATAATTAGCAAAATCGGAATTAACTAGATTTCCAAAAGCATATGAAAAGTGACGTGGCACAGCTTTAATCACTTTTTTAAACTGTTCAAAAAATGGCTTTGAGAAGTCGTATGCTTGTCCATAAATAATTGGGTCCCATTTATCACTAAAAAAACAATTAGTACAATATACCGGAGTTTCGTCAGAATATGCACTAATTAATGTTTTCTTACACAATCCACATTCTCTCTTAAAAAGAGATCTAAGATTTCTCCAAATAGCTCTACGTATTCTTCGACACTCAGGACAAAAAGTCGGTGGTGGAACTTTTATCTTTTCATAAAAATTAAAATCCTCGGAATCAACGATGAATTCTTTTTTGCAGTTCTGGCATGTTCGATTTTCATTTTTATGTTCCATTTTTTAATCTACGCTATAGCGTAGATGTGTCAAAGACGGTCTTTGACATTAATACACTTCTTTATTATAACAACTCTCGCAGTAAACTTTTTCTTTTCGTTCTGGCGAATACGCAGTTTCGAATTCTGTTTTACATTTCCCATCATGTCCATGATTTCCTTTTTCACACATACAAGACCTGTGCCAAAGCCTGCGGGGTAAACGAATCGCAAAACGTTTTTTGTGTCTACATTCTGGACATTTTCGCGGAATAGGAATTTGTTCTTTACGATAAAAAGTTAACTCGTTTGGAACAATATTGTAATTTCTACTACAGTTTTCGCATACCAATACTTCCCGAAGTATTTTATCCTCAACCTCTTCTATCAAATCAGGTATTTCATTTGTTTTGAGCGTTTCCTTCCCAAAAATTCCGGGTACTTCGCTTTCCCACTTTATCTTCATAGCTATGGCATTTTCTTTAGACATAGGCATATAATAATTTGCTTGGGTTTCATTATAGCCAAATGGAGAAATCGACATTGGAAAAAATTCGCCAAATTCCCCGTCTTTTTTCATTTGTTCAATAATTTTTTCTTTCAATTCAAAATATTCTTCTTTTGAATATTTTTTATTTAAAATCATGTACTCTCCATTCTTAACCGAAATACAACCAAATAAATCTTTTGAATCTTGGCATGAATCTGAATATTGAATGTTTGCATTATTTCCACTGTGGTGACAAAATTGGCAATTATAATAACCTTTTGACCCATGTATCTCATATGCGAGTTCTGTCCCCCAACCAATGTGGTACATATCCATGGATGATTTTACGTTAATAGTTGAGTAGACAAACTTTGAATCTTCAATTGAATCTGAATCAAAGGAAGATTTTACATTTTTACTATTAAATAACATGCTACCAGTACAATTTGTATTCCTTTCACTAACTACATATCTACGTACAGCATTTTCAAGAAGAACTAAAAATTCCTTATCTAAGTTTTTTCGAACCTTAGATGACCCTAGGTTAAATTCCGCAACCTTAGCTAAATATTGGTCGCGAGAATATTGTACATTTTTAAATACATATTTCCCATTACGTAAATTTGAAGAGAGAAAACAATTAGTACAATTGTGCATATCATAGCAATAAAAACATTCAATACAATTTTCTAAAAGTACTCCATACTGGCACTGATAAGATTTTCTTGAATCAATACATTCGTAAAGCTTTTCCCCTCCTTCGTAAATATAACTATTGTCAATACAATTTCGAGAATTCATTATCCAATTAGAATACAAAACATCCTCGTCATAGAAACAACAAGAAGATAAATATGTATTTTTACAATCACCAGAATGATTAGTATAGTCAGAATTTATATTTGTTTTATTATATACAGCTATTCGAGGAACTAGTAATTGTAATTCTTTAAATTGTAAAAAGAAGGATTTAGAAAAATCATAATCTTTTCCATAGACAGCTGGATCCCAACCATCCCCCCACCAACATTTAATACAAAAAACCTTAAATGGCTTATTAGGAGAATACATCGTGACAATGCTTTTACCACACAAATCACAATTGCGTCTATAAAAAGTTCTTTCATTTCGCCATACATAGCGACGTTGCTGACGACATTCCGGACAAAACGTCGGCGGTGGAACTTTTATCTTTTCATAAAAATTAAAATCCTCGGATTCTATTGTGAAATCCTTTTTACAGTTTTTACATTGTCGTGTTTCTGGTTTCATATTTACGTGAATTAGATTGAATTTTTGAAACCGCCAGCTTGAAGATCCCACAACTTTTTATATAATCCTCCTTCTTTTTTTATAAGTTCTTCGTGAGTTCCATCTTCGATAATCTTTCCTTTTTCTAACACGATAATCCTATCCATTTCCCGAATAGTTGAAAGTCTGTGTGCAATGACAATAGTTGTTTTACCTTTTATCAAATTATGAAGTGCGTCTTGAATCAGCGCTTCAGAACTTGAGTCTAGTGAAGATGTAGCTTCGTCTAAGATAAGAATCGGTGCATTTTTTAAAATCGCACGAGCGATAGCCACACGTTGTCGCTCGCCTCCTGAGAGTTTTACACCTCTTTCTCCTACATACGTCTTATAACCTTCTGGTAATGCATTTATAAACTTATCGCAATGTGCAAGGTGTGCTGCTGCCATTACTTCTTCGTCTGTCGCATCACGTCTGCCATAGCGAATGTTTTCTATCAAGGTACGATGAAAAAGAACTGGATCTTGCGGCACAAAGGCAATTTGTTCACGAAGGCTTTCTTGGGATACAGAAGAAATATCAACACCATCGATAGATATTTTTCCAGAGGTAAGATTAAATAATCTTAATATAAGACGTACGAAGGTTGTTTTACCCGCGCCAGAAGAACCAACAATTGCAATCTTTTCCCCTGCAGGTATTTTAAGATTAAAATTATCTAAAACTTTTGCATTATTATTTTTGTAAATATAAGTAACATTATCAAAAGAAACTTCACCGTTAATCTTTTTAGTAAATATATTTCTACTATCTACTAATTCATAAGGAGTATTCATAATAACTGCCATTTCTTCCGCATCAGCAAAACCTTCATAGTACGCACGAACGATACTTCCAAAACTCCATAAATTATTAATTAAACGAACCAAGTAGCTTTGCAATAGTACCATTATAGGCAACGTCATTAATCCGATCTTCCAATCTCCAATCGCAAAATAAAAAATAATAAACTCTACTGTCACTGAATAAAAACCTCCAATAGCTGCAAATCCTTCCCAGAGATACCAGTTAAAGGCAGTCGCTTTTTTTTGATTTTTTATTACTTCCCCTACGCGTTCTTTTTCATACTCATGTCCAGTAAATAATTGAATTGAAGAATGATTGCCTATAGAATCAGCAAAAGCGCCAGTTGTTTTAGTATCGGACTCAGAAGCAATAACATCGTATTTTAATTTGTAACGTATATAAACAAAAGAAGAGACCAAGAAAACAATACAAAATATTCCAAGAACATATGAATATTTTGGGAACAATGTATAAATCGCAATAACTGTTCCTATCCCCTGAACAATAAGTGGCAAACCATCAGAAGCCATCCTATCAGCAAGTTTTTCAAAAGCTCTAGCGTATTTATTTATTTTATAGGTTAGTGACCCAGCAAAATTATTCACAAAGAAAGAATGTGAGTGCCCAATCATATATGAAAATCCTTGTTCACGAAGACCCGCCATAACTGAAGCTTCGAAATACGAAAGACTCAATCCCGAGATTCGACGAAGAATCCAACCGATAAAGTTTAAAACTAATATTAAGATAATTATTGAACGAGCAACAGGAACAACATTAAAATTATTAGAACTTAAAACATTCCAAAGTTTTAAATATTGAAGTGGTATATAGACATTGAGAACTGAAACTAAAATAACTGAAAAAATAACAGAAAAGAACGACACTTTGTAGTGTTTGATTACCTGCCAAAAATATTTCAGCACCAAACCTCGATGCAAGTTTGTATATTCTTCTTCCATATAAAAATGGACAAATTGTAATATGTCCGGCCCATATTATACCACAAAAACCATAAAAATCCTAGTTTTTAAAGCTCTTCCTGAGAAGGAGCGATGATTCTTGTATTCCAGAACTTGGTCTTTAACGTTGCCCAAAGTTCTCTTATTTCTTCGTTTTTTAGGAAATACAAAACCACGATACCAGCTAAAATACCTAAAATTCCTGAGAATAGTCCTTGGAAAAACACTCCGAGAAATGTATCCGTTCCAAATATAGGAGAAAAGAAATTTAATCCTAAATACGCCACGAGACCGATAAAGAAAGATGCTCCGAGACTTTGAAAAAATGTTTTTGCGATAAATTGTTCTCCCTCCATAAAATCTTTCTTTACAAACAACCAATGCAAAATAAAATTAATTATTGTTCCGACTGAATATGCAAGTGGCAACATCAACACTTCCGTTCCTTTTATGTCTGTAACTTTTAACAGAGATTCAATAAAATATCTAAAAGATATGAAATTTTCAAAAACATGGATGAAAACATAAGACAAAACGATTATCAATACTGAACAAATAAAATTTATTGTCAGTGGTCGAGTAGTTTCTCCTTTTGCATAATATGTACGAGAAAGTAAACCTATCATACCTTGAGCAAGTATTGAAAGTGAAAATACTGCAAGCGATGCAGCAACGAGACGTGTATTGTCCCAAGAAAAAGATCCTGAACCAAGAATGACTCTCACGATTTGTGCTCGCAAAACAATAAATAAAAATGTTATAGGCAGTGACCAGAATACAATCTGTCTGCCAGCAATCCTCAAATGATCTCTAAATTCCTTCATCTTCCCACCAGAGAAATATCTTGCGAGCGTCGGAAATGCAGCGACTGCATAAGACACCCCGATGATATTTAACGGTACAGTTTGTAGATTGTATGAGAAATTAAATATTGAGATAGACCCACTTTTTAAATACGAGGCAAGAGCAATGATTGAAATGAGCGCAATATTATTAAATGCTAATCCTAGCGTTCGGGGAAAAGAAATTAATATTGCCTTCTTTATGTCTTTAAAATCAACATGGAAAGATAGTCTCGGGGTAAAACCACAACCTCGCGAAGCAATAACTTGAATTATAAAATGTAGAAATGCTCCTACAGCAACGCCGATACCCATACCATAAATACCAAAAAGTGGATACAAAAAAATTACTCCAAAAATAATACCAATATTGTAAAATACCGGGCTTAATGAATAAAAGAAAAATCTTCTGAAAAGCTGAGTAACCGTGCCAAATAAATTTGAAAGCCCCATCAGTATCGGAGAGAGAAGCATTATACGTGAGAGCATTACCACTTTTGCTTGCATAATAGGAGTAAATCCCGGAGCAATAAAATGTGCTAAATACGGCATTATAATAAATGCAATAAGAGAAACAAAAAGTATCGTCGCGAAAAATACTGTAAATACATCACTCAAGAACTTCCTTGCACTGTCTGTTACCTTGTCTCCATCCATCTTTGCAACTATGAAAGGAATTAAAACGGTAATAGAAGCCAGCGACGCAATAGATATAAAAATTAAATCTGGCACACGAAATGCTGCGTAATAAACATCAAGCGGTGCTGAAGGCCCCACAAAGTGTGCAATAAAACGGTCACGAAACAGAGCTAAGATTTGTGAAAGTAAGGTAAAAAAACCAAGCAAAATAGCCGCTTGGTTCACATTTGTAAATTCTTTGTTAAAAATTTTAAAAAATTTCTCCATTAAATAACAATATTAACTAATCTATTTTTTACATAAATAATTTTCTTTATCTCTTTGTCGTTAGTAAACCTGACTACTGCCTCATTGTGCAGAGCTTTCTTTTTTACTTCTTCTTCTGCCTCATCAATATTTATCATAATCTCAGCACGGACTTTACCATTTACTTGTAATACTATTTTAACTTCCTCATCTTTAATTAAATTTTCATCCCACTTTGGCCATTCAGATATATTTATATCTTTCTTCTCTCCTAGTGTTGCCCAAATATCTTGCGCTACATGCGGTGCAAATGGTGCTAAAATTTTCAAAAACTTTTTATAATCTTCCACATCAACTGCTCCTGATTTTTCCATCTCTCCTGCAAGTATCATCATCGCTGAAATAGCGGTATTAAATCGCATTGCTTCAATGTCTTCAGAGACTTTTTTTATAGTCTTGTGAAGAAGTTTGGTAAGCAAAACAGAATTTTCTTGGCGGGGTGTCTCGCAGGCTGACGAGCCGAGAGGCAGCGCTCCGCGAGCACGCGGAGACAGCGACCCCGCAAAGGAAGATTCTGTTTTGCTTACCTTCTCTCCAATTCTCCAAACTTTTTCTATAAATCTCCTTGCTCCAATAATACTATCAGTATTCCAAATAGCCGCCTCTTCAAACGGCCCCATAAACATTTCGTAAACTCGCAAAGTATCTGCCCCATATGTTTTTACGATTTGATCAGGATTTACAACGTTACCAAGCGACTTGGACATTTTCACTCCACCCGCACCTAGTATCATCCCGTGGCTTGTTCTTTTCTTATATGGTTCAACTGTTGGAACAAGTTTCAAATCATATAAAAACTTATGCCAAAAACGAGAATATAAAAGATGGAGTGTGGTATGCTCCATTCCGCCGTTATACCAATCAACAGGCGTCCAGTATTTAAGATTTTTCATATCTGCAAATTTCTTTTTATTTTTTACATCAGTATAACGTAGATAGTACCAAGAAGAACCAGCCCAATTTGGCATCGTATCAGTTTCTCTTTTTGCTTTTCCCTTACATTTTGGACATTTTACATTCACCCATTTTGAAATATTTGCAAGTGGGCTCTCTCCAGTATCTGTAAGCTTGTAACTTTTTACTTCTGGAAGTTTTAATGGTAAATCTTTTTCCTGCACAGCCACAGATCCACATTTTTCACAATTTATTATTGGTATCGGCTCACCCCAATATCTCTGCCTCGAAAATACCCAATCACGTAATTTGAATTTGGTAACCAACTTGCCTTTTACTTTTTCAGTAATTTCTTTTGCATCTACTAATGGTTTATCTACAATCGGCAGATTATATTTTTCAGCAAATTCTTTATCACGGGCATCGTGCTCGGGTACTGCCATAACTGCACCTGTGCCATAACCAGCTAAAACATAATCTGCGACCCATACAGGAATCTCTTCACTATTTGCTGGATTGATAGCTTTTATACCCTTTAATTCAACCCCTGTTTTTTCTTTATCCTCTGCTGTTCTTTCTACTTCTGTTTTACTTTTTACTTTTCTGACATACTCGGAAACTTCTGCCATGTTTTTAGACTGTACAAGAAATTCTCCTATGTTTGGATGCTCTGGTGCAAGCACAACATAAGTCACACCAAATAAAGTATCAGCACGAGTAGTAAAAACTTTTATATTTCTATTGATACTTGTTTTAAATTCAATTTCGCTCCCCTCGCTTCTCCCTATCCAGTTTCTCTGAGAGATCTTTACCCTTTCTGGATAATCTACTAAATCCAAATCCTTATCTAATCTGTCCGCGTATTTTGTAATAGCGAGCATCCATTGTTTCTTCATCCTCTTTTCAGTAGGTGTACCACAACGCTCACAAATACCTCCAACAGCTTCTTCGTTTGCAAGACCGATTTTGTCTTTTGGGCACCAATTTATTTCTGATTCTGCTTTGTAAGCTAGGCCCTTTTTAAAGAATTGCAAAAATATCCACTGGGTCCATTTGTAATAACTTGGATCGGTAGTGTTCACTTCCCTAGCCCAATCAAAAGACATCCCCAAAGATTTAAATTGCTTTCTAAAATTATCAGTATTTTTCTTTGTAATAACTTTGGGTTGTTTTTTTGTTTTAATAGCATAATTTTCTGTAGGTAATCCAAAAGCATCCCAACCTATCGGGAAAAGAACATTTTTCCCTTCCATTCTTTTCTTTCTATTGATGACATCCATCGCAGTATATCCGCGAACATGCCCAACATGAAGACCATCACCTGATGGATATGGAAATTCCATCAAACCATAAAATTTTGGTTTTTTTGATTTATCATTGGCTTGGTATATCTTTTTTTTATCCCAAACATCTTGCCACTTTTTTTCAATTTTTTTATGATCGTAATTTTTCATTTAAACTTGTTTACCAAATTTTTTTATTGCCAGCCAAATCAACGCACCTAGGGCCACGGCGAGGATCAATACCTTTACCCAATTATCAGCATCTGACCAATACCTGATTGAAGCAATTATAAAAGAAAGTACTCCACCCCAAGAAAAAGAGAGGATTATTATTTCATTAGGAATGAAGGTGCCCAGCAGAAAAGAAACCACTCCTAAAATAACGAGAATAATAAAAATATTTCTATTATAAACTTTTTGTGCTTGATTAAACTCTTGTTGCTTTGTGAAGTTAGGATCACAATAACTTTTCATTTCTGGAGTAGTTGCACTTGCTGGGACAGTGTTATTGTAAACTGCTCCATTTTCATTCCACTGACCTCCGACAGCAAGACATTCTTCTTTGGTAGTTATTGGTTTAACAACCTGCGATTGCGCAAAGTAATTATTATAATCTGGCTCTTTATAGAATAAAGAAATTGAATAATTAAAAAATAAATTTAAAACGATAACGATACCAATAATAAGCGCCCACTTTAATACTTTTGGTTTTGTTTCCATTTACATATTATAGCAAAAAAATGACATAAAAAAAGCTCTTTAATATAAGGTCTAAAATCGTAAAACCAAATTATTTAGCAGTCCAGACTGCAGTATTTGCAAGCGGCACTGTACGGTTATTTGATTTCTCTTGTACGCAAAGTTCACCTTGCTCAACTTCACCATTGAAATCTTTCATCATTTCGCCTAGTGCATATCCTAGTGATAAAGACGATGAATCTGTAGCATAAGATGTTAGGATAACAAAAAGAGGCTTGTTGCTTAAAATCTTTCTTACTTTAACTAAAAGATCCGGTAAGTTCTCCTCTATCTTCCATGTCTCTCCTTTCGGACCTCGGCCGAACTTCGGCGGATCCATAATTATTGCATCATACTTATTTCCTCTTTTCGCTTCTCTTTCAATAAATTTCATCGCATCATCTAGAATAATTCGCATCGGCATATCTTGAAGTCCAGAAAGTTTCTGATTTTCTTTCGCTGTTTTTAATGTCTGTTCTGATGCATCGATGTGTGTAACGTCTGCTCCAGCACAAAGTGCAAATAAACTAGCTACCCCGGTATAACCAAAAATATTTAAAAATTTAATTTTCCTGCCTGCATTTCTGATTTTCTCATCTATCAAACTCCAATGACGTGCCTGTTCGGGGAAAAAACCTAAATGTCGGAATGGTGTAGGCCAAGCCCAAAATTTAATACCCTTGTGAGACATTTCCCATCTAGGGTCAATTTTATTTTTCATTCTCCAGCCCTTTTTTTCGCCTTCTTTTGAAGAAAAAAATATGCCATCAGCCCTGTCCCATTCTTCTTTCGACAAGGTTTTTTTCCAAAAAGCATCTTCGTATGGTCTGACAAAAATATATTTTCCAAAGCGCTCAAGTTTTTTACCCTCTCCTGTATCGAGCAGCTGATAGTCACACCAGTCATCTGAATAAAATGTTTTAATATTATTTTCCATGTTTTTTAATTATACCACGCAAGACTTCTGTTTCTCCATTTTTATTTATTCTAATCAAAATAGATGATTTTCCTTTCAGACTTCCTTTTGATGAATAGAAATCAACTTGATCTCCAAAATAAGCCTTTGCTTCCTTGATATTTTCGGCATGTCTAAAATTTTCTGGGTTCGCACTAGGTGCTACTAGTGGCCCAGTTTTTTTAAGAATTTCAACTAAAAATTTACTTCTCGGTAATCTAAATGCAATATCATATATTACAATGCTTACTTTCCCTGGCCAAAATTTATTGAGCATTTCTTTTGTTTTTGCATCAACTTTTATTTTAAATTTTTCTAGGTCTTTCACTGAAGAGATAAGAACAATTAATTTTTTATTTTTATTCCTTTTTTTTATTTTATAAATTCTTCTAACCGCTTTCTTAGAAAACGCACTACCAACAAGCCCATATATGGTATCCGTAGGCATAACCCCTACTCCACCTCGCTTTAAAATTTCTATTTCTTTTTTATATTTTGAATTCAACGACATCGCCATCTTTTACTATGTAATCTTTGCCCTCAGTACGAACCAACCCTTTTGAACGTGCATTTACGTATGAGCCTGAATCAATTAGCATTTTCCAATTAATAACTTCAGCGCGAATAAATTTATCTCGAAAATCTGAGTGGATTGCCATGCCAGCTACCGGTGCTGTACTACCTACCTTTATGGTCCATGCTCGTGTTTCATCTTCTCCTGTCGTCAGGAATGTCTCTAATCCAAGAAGTTTATAACTCTGTTTGATTAAATCATCAAACCCACGTTCGAATACTGGATCTATTTTTACAGATAACCCTGGCAACGCAAGATCAACATTTTCGCCTGCCTCAGAAACATTTAAAACATAAAGCATTGGCTTTAGTGTCAATAAATTTAATGATTTAATTTTTAATTTTTCATCATCACTCAAACCTGCCTCAGTTGCCATCAATCCAGCCTCTAAAACTTTTTCAACCTTTTTTAAAATATTTTCTTCAGCAATTGCTTCTTTGTCTCCTTTTTTTACGTCTTTAGTTAAATTAGAAATTCTTTTTGAAACAGTTTCCATGTCTGCTAAAGCAAGCTCAAGATTAATGACTCCAATATCTTCTATCGGATCAACCTTATTCGCAACATGAATTACTGAATTATCTACAAATGTGCGTACAACATGAGCAATAGCATCAACTTCACGGATATTTGTAAGAAATTTATTACCAAGCCCTTCCCCTTTTGAAGCCCCTGCAACAAGACCAGCAATATCCACAAATTCTATTACTGCAGGAATCGTTTTCTTTGATTTGGAAAAATTAGAAAGCAATTCTACTCTCTCATCAGGCACTGGGACAATCCCAACTGACGGATCGATAGTACAAAATGGATAATTCTCTGCCGGTACACTTTTCTTGGTAAGCGCGTTAAAAAGCGTCGATTTTCCGACGTTTGGCAGCCCTACGATTCCTATACTTAGTGACATACTCTCGATTATGCCTTTTATTTCAACAAATTTCAAGCACATGATATAATGTCACCACTATGAATAGACAAAAAATAACTATAAATGTGCTTCGTTATATTATGAGTTTTGTTTTTCTTTGGGCTTTTATTGATAAAGTTTTTGGTTTAGGATTTTCCACAAAATCTGCTGATGCTTGGATACATGGAGGATCTCCAACTCACGGATTTTTAGCATTTGCAACACAAGGTCCACTTGCTGGGATGTTTCATTATTTAGCAACTTTCTCGGGGACAATTGATTGGATATTTATGACAATTCTTTTATTTGTTGGGTTAACCCTTGCAATAAATAAATATGTAAAATGGGGATGCCTTGTTGGATGTATTATGCTATTTCTAATGTATCTATCTCTTCTTCTCCCAGCAACTAATCCGATTATCGACGAACACATCGTATATATACTTGTGCTCATGATTATCGCTTTTGGTAGTGAAGAAAAAGCAATTGTGTAATTCTACCTTTAAATAATTCTCGTTTAAGGACAAGTAGTACCTGGTCTTGACCCGTATGTAAACGTTCCATCAGATGAATATGCTGTACCTGTAGCATTCGTAGCATAGCCACGGTAGTAATATGTAGTTGACGTTGAAAATGGTGTTCTATTGTGAGTGAATACTCCCGTCGAAGTTCCTCCTTCGGCTGCGCAGTTTGTGGTTGGAGCTGGGCTTGTTCCAAAACAGGTTCCACGAGCTGAGATAGATGCGGGAGTTCCGAGACTTGTAACGTTTGCCCCGAGGGTATAAGTACTTGCACAATAGAAGGTCGCTGTTGGAGTAGTTACTGTTGGAACAACTCCACTCGACGTCGTTGTAAATGTTCCATCAGATGTATAAGTAGTACCCGTAGTATTGGTTGCATAACCAGCATAATAATATACAGTTCCCGCAGTTAGACTAGTAATAGATTGAGTGAATACTCCTGTGGTTGTTCCGCCTTCTGGAGTACAATTTCCTCTTGGAGTTGCACTTGTTCCATAACAAACTCCACGAGCTGAGATGGAAGCAGGTACTCCAAGAGATGTAACATTTGCCCCAAGTGTAACTGTTGTATCAGCAACAGATGTAGATGTCGGAGAAGTTACTGTTGGAGCAACGTTACTAGCCGTAGTAGTAAATGAATCATCAGCAGAATATCCTGTACCAGTAGCATTTGTAGCATAACCACGATAGTAATATAATGTTCCGGCAGTTAGACCCGTAATAGATTGAGTAAATACTCCAGTTGTTGTTCCTGATGCTGGTGTACAGTTTGTAGTTGGTGCAGGAGATGTACCATAACAAACACCTCGAGCAGATATTGAAGCTGGAATTCCTAAAGAGGTTACGTTTGCGCCGAGGGTGACTGTAGTCTGAGCAACGGAAGCTTGAGTTGGAGTAGTGACAGTTGGGATAGAGGTTGCTTGTGTATAACCCGCACTTCCAATAGCACTATTTGTATAGCCTGATTTTATTGCTATCGCCTTAAGAGTAACAGCACTACTTATAGTAACAGGCGTAGTATATAGAGTACTACTAACTGTAGGGTCACTTCCATCAGTTGTATAATAAATAGAATCAGCACCATTTGAAGAAATTGCTACTGTCGAACCAAATGTTATCGCACCAGAAGATGGATTAAATGTTGGAGTAGTTTGAGTTGGCGCAACCCCAGTTAATTCACTCCACGTTGTCGACGTAATTAGACCATATTGCAAAGTTCCATCATTAGTTCCACTATCTAAAACAAGATTAACTTGTATTGTACGTGAATTTACTCCCACTACTCCTTTTGAGGTTATAACTTTTGGATTTGCTGTATCACCTGCAGCCGAGGACACGGAAACTTTTGCGCATCCAGTTCCTGCTGAACAACCGTTTGTAACAAAATCAATAGTATAGCAATCTGTAGATACACAAGAATAATTTTTATTATGGGAAATTTTCCAAAGTGCATCTCGAGCACCTGCTTCAGCATAAGAAAGTGCTCGAGTAGACTGGGATGATCCTTGTGAAATCATTAATTCAGAAAATGCTACTGATGTAACTCCGACAGCAATAGCAAGAGTAAGCATCCCCAGAACCATTATCACGGGTAAGGCTGCAATACCTGTTTGATTTTCTTTTTTAAATAAAATATTTTTCATAGCTAGCTACTACAAGAACATATTGCATACCAATACATACGTGTACCTGATGTACAAGCGGAAGTCGTAACATTGCCAGTTCCACAATTCCAGTCTTGTGTAGTACGAGGCTCACATGACCCACCATTGTATCCAGGATCATTATTATTAAATGCGGAATTAACATCCCAAGAACAACTCATTCCAAGACCCCCAAAAACAGCTTCATCTTGTTGACAATTTTGGGTGCTATTAATACAAGATCCATGACTTGCACAAAAAGTACCACAACTTTGATTTTGCACAGTATCTTTATACCAACAATATCCATTGTAACTATAGCCTCCACAAGCAGATGTCGTCGTAAATGTCGCATCTGTAGTATATGCAGTGCCTGTTGTATTCGTTGCATAGCCAAGGTAGTGATAAAGAGTTCCACCAGTTAACCCAGTTACTCCGACAGTATAAACTCCCGTTGTCGTTCCAGATGCTGTTGCACATGGGGTTGTTGGATTTGATGAAGTTGCATAACAAACCCCGCGAGCAGAAATATTAGGAACACCAACAGATGTAACATTTGCACCGAGGGTCGCAGTTGTTGCAGCAACGGATGCTGAAGTAGGACTGGTGATGGTTGGCAATGCTAGCATCGTAAAATTATCATCAGCAGAATATCCTGTACCAGTTGTATTCGTAGCATAACCACGATAGTAATATTTTTGTCCAGCAGTAAGTCCTGTTATACCAACAGTGTAAGTCCCTGTTGTTG
>TBL_comb47_HYPODRAFT_10004202_pt1 | contig 16633 bp, 17 predicted proteins | sample TroBogypolimnion_40_FD_10682 | JGI IMG/M metagenome (IMG submission 10682)
AAAATAATATTGAGGTTGATCGTCTTATCAATGATAGAACCACCCTCGAACTAAAACAAGATATTGAAAAAGCGATTTTAGTATTAAAAGAGCAATATCTTAAAAATGAAAGTAAAAGCATAGAAGACAAAGCAGTAGAATTTGCTATAAATAAAATTACTTCCCACGAAGCTGGCTTTACGCATAAAGAATTAGTAAAGGAAGCGCTAACATATGCCCTGCAAAATGAGCTTAAGCCAGGCGCTCAGATTACCCACGAAGCTATAATGAATACCATTGAGCAAAAACGAGCTTCTGGCGACCTCGTGATGGGTAAACACTTTAGTGATGGGACAAGATGGACCACAAAAGAACATTTAGATTTAGAACGCTCTATTATAGAGAAAATTAAAGATGGTAAGGACAAAGTAATTCCGTTACTAGATTCAAAAACCACAGCCAGTCTTTTGGATAAGGTAAGCAGCAAGAACAACCTTAATTTAACTCAAGATCAAAAAAACGCTTGTAATTTAATTACCACTACAAAAGACCGATTTGTTATGATTCAAGGATACGCTGGCACGGGAAAAACTACATTATTTAGGTCGATGAGAGATGTACTTAATGAAAGAGTTGAAGTTAATAAACATGAGATAGCTAGCTCTAAAGGTGAGATGGCTACCAATATGCATGCAGAAGCTACAACCATTTTTGCTTTAGCTCCAACACATCGCGCTGTTAAAGAATTAAAAACCTTGGGCATTGAGGCGCAAACACTAAAAAGCTTTCTTGTTGAGCAAAATAAAGAAATTAAACAAGATGGTTCTATCAATAAGTTTGATAGGACTCTGTTTATATTAGATGAAGCTTCTATGGTTTCCAATAAGGATTTTACGGACTTTTTGAATATTATTGATGGAACTAACTGCCGCGTAGTATTAAGCGGCGATATAGCACAACATATATCGGTAGAATCCGGTAAACCATTTGAAATAATTCAAAAATCAAATATTGTCGATACTGCATATTTAAAAGAAATCATACGGCAAAAGAATTCTATCATTAAGGGTGCGGTTGAGGATGTTATCTCAGGAGATTATAAAGAGGCGTTTAATAAAATAGATAAGGCAAGCTCCAGGGGTGATATAGAAAGAACGAAAGAATCTTCCTTTCTCGCTTCCATTCAAAACTCAATTATTGAGCGGGATAATAATAAACTAAAATCTAAAGACAAGACTTTAGAAGCATTAGTTGCTGATGACTTTTTAACAAGAACAAAGCAGGTAAGAGATAACACGGTGGTAATAGTCCATGCCAATAAAGATAGAAAAACTATTAATGAGCTTATAAGAGAAGGATTAAAAAAAGAAGGATTTATAGCCGAAAACGGAATTAAACTGGATTGTTTAATAACAAAAAATCTGACTGATGCAGAGCATAGGGTGCTTAGTTCTTATAAAACCGGCGATGTTATTAAGCTTGCTAAAAATTATTACCGCGTGGCAGAGATTGATTATGATTCAAAAAGTCTACTATTAAAAGATGATAAAAATAACAGTAAACTATTTTATCCTGACAAATATGCAAAAAAATATAACTACGGCGTTTATGAAAAAACTAAAGCAGAATTAGCAGTTGGCGACAATATAAGGCTTACAAAAACCGATAAAGAACGCTCTTTATATGCTAATTTTAAGTATGAAGTTACAGACATTAATGAAGATAAAATAATGCTTAGGAAGGCTGATTCCACTAACATTGACAGCAAAGAAACTGATTCTACTATTGCACTTAACCCTAAGGAGTTAAGCGATTCTCATTGGGATTATGCTTATACAGTTACAGGATACGGAATCCAGGGTGGTTCAAAATTTCATGTTATAGACTTTGAACCAAGCTACCGTAAGAACCTGGCAAACCAAAGAAGCTTCTATATTGCTGTAAGTCGTGCCATTACTCATCTAACAATATATACCGATAATAAAGAAAAACTTTTGCAAAGAATTACTATTAACAAAGGGGATAAGCTATCAAGTCTTGAGGTTACCAACGACATAAAATCTACTAAAAGTTCAGAGCAAACCGCTAAAAAACAACAGCAAAAGTCTGCAGAAGTAAATAAAAATAATGAAACTGAGCACAAACATTATGAACATTATGACGCCAAAGCAATTGAAAAACTTCTTAACAATCAAGCAGAGTTTTTTGTTGAAAGAGTCTTGGGCTCACCTAATCAAAAATTATCATCTCTGTCTGAATGGCGGTATGGAAATAAAGGTAGCTTAGTAGTTTCTATGGCTGGGGAAAAGAGAGGACTTTGGTATAATTTTGAAACAGGAGAATCGGGAAATATATTAACTTTGATTCACAAAGAAACAGGACTTCCTTTTAAAGATACTCTTAAATATGTAAGCAATATGATTGGTAATATACTTTCTCCGAGTCATTCAAATCATGCTAAAAGTTCTACCAACGCGGAGACTCAAAAACCTAATCTTTCTGAAAAAGAGCACGCGAATAATACCAGTAAATACGCTAAAAAACTCTATAATGAAAGCTTACCAATTGTCGGTACCATTGTTGAAAAATATTTAAAGAATACTCGAGGAATTAACAATATTTATGTTAATGACTTAAGATATCACCCTGGTGTATATATAGGCAAAGATGCCAAATCAAATGATATGTATTCTCCGGCAATGCTCGCAATAGGTAGAGATAAAAATAACGATATGCAATGTGTTCAAGCTACATATCTTGACCTAAAAACTGCAAATAAAGCTAATCTCTATATAAAAAAAAGAACATATTCTTCTCCTTCAGGTGCATCAGTTTTGCTTAGTAATTCTGACAGTAAGGCACAAAATAACAAAAAATCTGTAAATGAAATGACATATATTGCTGAAGGAGTAGAAACTGGACTAAGCATTAAGAGTGCAGCAAAAGATGCTAATGTTTTAGTAACGTTAGGTAAATCAAACTTTGCTACCATCGAGCTTGATAAGTTAACAAATAAAGTAATGTTTTGTTTAGATAATGACGGGGTTAATACCTTTAAAGATCCAATAATCAGCAAAGCAATACAACGATTAGTTGATAATGGCAAAGATGTTTTTATTTCAATACCAGAGCAAATAAACAATAGAAAGACTGATTTTAATGACACATTAATGCTCAAAGGTATTAATATTATTAGACATCAAATTAATAATGCATTACCTCATGACCAGTTTGCTAAAAATCAATTATCTATCATCAACAATCTAAATGATGTAAGCAAGAACACACAACGTAAATTCGGTGGCGATGAGCATAATATCTCGCAATCTCATGGTAAAAGTAATACTGAAGACCTTGTAAGCAGAAATGTAAGTCCTGTTGATAATGAAATAAAAAAAGCGCCAACTCGGCAGTTTGAAATGGATATTTAATAAATATATTGCTGTATTTAACTGCCTTATAATACGGTATTCGTACATTTATCTTCAGTATTAATATAAATGGCTGTTTACCGGTTTAGATATCAAAACTATCTATAAATCTTGATTTATTTTCTATTTAAAAGTAAATAGATTTGTATTTTATACTGATAATATTTTATGTTTTTATGAGCTATATTTAACAATAAAACTAGCAGTAGAATATAGGGTGATATAGGGTGACGTATAGAGTGATATACAGTGACGTATAGGGTGACGTTTTCTTTGATGAGTTTTTTCGTAAAACATGTTATTGTTATTATAATCAAAATATTATATATAGGGTGACATAGGGTGATATACAGTGACGTATAGGGTGACGTGAAAAAACTGTGCTAAAATTTATAAACACAGCTTTATTATTTTACAAACAATGAGTTATCGCTTGTAGTCACTTGTGACGTGGTGTGTGCATTTTATAAATCATAAATCGCTAAAATTCTCTCTACTTTTCTATCAACCATCATCCAAAAATAAAATTCATTATATCTTTTAATTCTATTTAAATTCGGCAAATGCTTTTATAAAACATTTGTTATAGTAACAACATTACAATGTGCTAGATTACTTAACATAATTATTATATAATCATCCTTCAAAATAATTAGGAGCGCGTATATGCCAATCATTAAGCAAGATAAATCAGAGAAGCCTATAAAAGTTAAACTTTCTATCAACCCTAATCTTTTAAACGAAATTAAAGAGTATTGCAAATGGGCGAATATTAAGGATGGAGATATAGAAACATTTTTTGAACAAGCTGCAGATTTTGTTTTAAAAAAAGATATTGAATGGAAAAAATATAAAAAGTCTAAAAAATAGATTGATTTATATAACTGATTGTATTTTAATCCATTGAACAATTTTCACTAATGAAGAAATAAGAGGATATCATGACAAGAGAAGAATTGGTAAAATCATTATCAAAAAAATTTGATGTAACCAATGCTAAGGCTGCTGAGATCATTAAGCATGTTTTAGATGAAATCAAAATATCATTAACTAAAAATAAGCCAGTTGCATTTCTTGGATTTGGTTCATTTTCTGTTCGCAAAAGAGCCGCTAGAAATGGTGTAAACCCACAAACCAAAGAAAAAATAAAAATACCAGCATGCAAGGCGGTACATTTTTCAGTAGGTAAGGATTTGAAGGAGTCAATCAATAATAAAAAATAATTAAACATTTTATCTACCTGGCAACTATTATGAACGAAAATAACCAACAAAATAATGAGAAACAAGATGACGCTTCAAACAAATCATGTTGTTGTAAAAAATTGTTTGATACAAGTAAGTTAGGAACAAAAATATTAATAAGCATTGGTGCAATCATCCTAGCCTTGTGTGTATACAATAAGACAAGGACATGGTATAGCTGTAGTCAAATTGAAAAAATATCTAAAGAACTTATCCTTGTAGATAATGATTTTGGATGGTTAACACTTAGAAACAGACCGGTCTACGTTGATGATCTTGATAGTGTAAATAGTAAAATGCTGCTTCTTCAAATTATCAAACAACAAAACGAAATATTAAAAAACCAAAAAAATATTAGCTCCATACCAGCTTCATGCGATCGTTGTTCAGTTGTGTCCGAATCAAAATCGGCTGCAAATCAGGCTTCAAACACAAGTGGGACAACTACAACGCCTATAAATAATCCAAATGTTGTTGACAAAATGATACAGAAAAATAATGCGGATATGTCATCACAAAAAAACAATGATTCGCAACCAAAAACAATTTTGCATCAGTAGCTTTATTTTAAATAATTTTCGTTACGTTGCTGCAGTACTAAGAGCAGTACCACGAAAAGAAATAATCGACAATTAATAAACAAATTAGGAGCCAATCAATGACCGACCAAATTTCAGAAAACAAATGCTGCAGTATATTCACCAAAGAAAGTTTTTTTAAAGCTGGACGCAGTATATTGCTTATACTGCTTCAGATTGCCATAATGATAATCATGTTTTGTATTTATGATTTATACAGAAAGCCACATGTTGGGGTAGTTAATATTACCAGTATAGGCAGGCAATTTGTAGAAAATCAACGCAGTAAAAATGTCTCTAACGTAGAACTACGTGTTCAATTAGAATCATTTACCACTTCGATAGAAAAAATTTTAAAAGAAGTAAGCTCAGATAAACATGCGATCCTTATCCCTTCAGAAGTAGTTTTAGCTGGAGCAACTGATTATACCAAAGAAGTAGAAGCACGCTTGTCAAAAACAACGAAGGCTCAGCCTATACAAAAACAGTCGATTGAGAAGCCTCAAGCTGCTGTGGAGCAGGTTATGACAACTGAAGCTACTAAACCGCAGGTGCCTTCCGTAGCTCAGCAGCCAGCGACAACGGAGCCTGCAAAATAATTAATTAATATACCAAAAAGCCTTAAGTCTATTAATTTATCTTCGATAACCAAAGGAGCATATTTTCGTTTTGAAAAAGACACCAGATATTATGAAGTGCTTTTGGGTAAAAACCTTTTTGATGAGTGGTCAATCTCTATAACCAATGGAAGGATAAATTCACGATTAGGTAAGCTACGCCATGAACACTACGCTTCATTAACCGAAGCAATCAAACGCATGGAAAATATTTTTAATTACCGGATAAACAAACGAAAATATACCTTGGTAAAATTCTAATGAGCAAGTATGATTTACTACATATTATGAGGACTACCTCTGTAAGCATAATTAATACATCTATCGGCTCTATTCATAGCAGGCTAAATAATTAAGGATAAAATATGGCTGATAACGACATCGCCCACCCTCACGATAAATTTTTTAAATCAGTAATGTCTGATCCAAAAACAACAAAAGAGTTTTTTGAACAACACCTGCCGGCTAATATTTGCAGTAGCATAAATCTGGATACTATCGTTTACAAAAATGAATCCTACATAGATAACGAACTACGTTTGCAGCTAGTCGACGCACTCTACTCTGCTGAATTTGACGGCAAAGCTGGATATCTTTATTTACTTGTTGAACACCAGTCTAGCCCGCATGAATTAATGCCGCTGAGGATTTTGAAATACATAGTAGCAATAATGGAAGACCATATAAAAAAGACTGAAAAAAATATTCTTCCCATTGTGTATCCTATGATCTTATATACCGGCTGGAAAAAGTACAACTATTCTACTGACCTTTTTGATCTGTTTGGTGGAAACAAAGAGTTAGCGCAGGATATCTTTTGGCGCCCGTATCAGCTAATCGATTTATCTAAAATCGCCGATGATAAATTAGCCAAGACCATATGGTTTGGAACAGCCGCGTACGTAATGAAACACGTGTTTGAAAAAGATCTTAAGGCGTACATTAAAAACGTTGTTGAACTACTCAAGCCTATTGATAAAGTTGGTGGTGTAGACTATATTTACCAAGTGCTTTCATATATTGTTGAAGTCACCGAAATAGAAAGAGAAGTTTTTGTAGATGCAATAAAAACTGGTTTAGCAACGATTAGCGAGGAGAAAATTATGACACTAGCAGAACAATGGAGACAAGAAGGCGAGCAAAGAGGTCTGCAAAAAGGCTTGCAAGAGGGTATGGAAAAAGGCATAGAAAAAGGCAAAGCTGAAGCTCAGAAATCCTTTGCTATGAAACTTTTTGGCCAAGGTATGACGATTACCCAGATTGCCTCTCTTACCGGACTAACTGTTCGGGAAATAGAGCAATTAAAAAATAATTCTACTCATTGAAATTGGGAGGTATTTTATGGATTATGCCAAGCGAGAAATTTTAAAAGTTTTTATTGAAGAACCAGTTCAAGCAAGCTTTGCCACTGTATCTAAAGATGGAAAACCATGTGTGCGCTATGTAATGATTAACATAGATAGAAAAGACATGAGTATGCGCTTTTCTACATTTGTTAATTCCCCAAAGGTTGCTCAGATAGCAAATCAACCAGAAGTATCTTTAACCTGCTGTGGCGCTGATCCTGAATCGTCTCAGAAAATCTATTTACAAATAAAGGGAAAGGCATCCTTTTCGACCGAAGCTAATGAGCGAGCATTGGTTTGGCATAGTTCAACAGAAAAGATTTTTCAGAATATGGATAATCCCAATTTTGGAGTAATAAAAATAGCACCTTATAAAATAGAAGTAACGTTAGAAAATGATAAAGGTCATGACACATTGATCTGGAAAAATATTCCAGAAACCGGATGTTGTTGTAATTCCTAGCAATTGATTTCATGTGTGTTTAAAGCTATATATAAAGCGTTTTGTTTAGCTCTTTTATTAAGGCTCTCATAAGGATTTAAAAAAGTATCCACAATATTTGTGGATAAACCTGTGGATATTGTTGTGAAATTAAAGCGTACTGAGCATGTTTACTAGTTGCCGATCAGAATGATTTAAATTCAACCAACATTTTTTTTTAAAATATTTTTGACTTCAGTGCACAAAAAAATTAGAGCACCGCACACGGTCTATAACTAATTAGTTTTAATAACATAATAATTGGAACAATATGAGTAATGGTGTAAATAAAGTAATTTTAATTGGTAATCTCGGTGCTGAGCCAGCGGTCAAAATGACCACGGGCGGGGTGGCAATGTTAACAACTTCGCTGGCGACCAATAGAAGCTGGAAAGATAAAGAGAGCGGTGAAATGAAAACCGCGACAGAGTGGCATAGATTAGTTTTCTTTAATCGGTTGGCTGAAATTGTTGGTCAGTATCTACATAAGGGTTCCAAAATCTATGTTGAGGGATCCTTGCGTACGAGAAAATGGCAAGACACTAATGGAATAGAACGCTACACCACAGAAATTGTTGTCAATGAAATGCACATGCTTGATAAGCCAGGTCCGAGCGCGCATGGGTCACTAAATACGCAGCCGCCAATAAAGGCTACTGATTCTCTGGCGACGTCTTCTTTTGGTGCCTCAATGACATTGAATCCACAAATTGTTATAGAACCGATCAAAGAAGCGGTTCCTGCGTATGATGATGACATTCCTTTCTAATTCCTATGTTCAGTGCAGGAAAACAGACCTCAACGAGCAGGGGATAACGTGCACATTGTAAATGTATCCAAAGAGCCCTTTTTTGAAGCGCTTGCGCGAAAAAGCCTTTGCAGCTAGTTAACTCTTGTTTTGTGAGACGTGATGTGAATTTTAATTTGGAGAAATTAAAAAAATGATGAATAAAATTGATTTAAGTGCCATATGTCAAATTCAATATGGCGTTTTCATTGTCACCTCTTTTTCTAATGACAAGCTAAATGGTCAAATTGCTACCGTTGTCTTTCAAGTAACAATTCAACCAGTACAAATCGCAACCTGTTTAAGTAAAAAAAACTTAACTTACCAATTCGTTATGGAGAGCAAAGCATTTGGGGTGTCAATTTTATCGGAAGAGGCCGATTTAAAATTCATCGGCAAATTTGGATTTCGTACTGGCCGAGATTTTGACAAATTTACAAATACTAATTACAAAAAATCCGTAGCTGGAATCCCTTTGATTTTAGATCATGCTTCGGGAATTTTAGATCTAAAAGTAAACCAAACTATAGATTTAGGCACGCATACAATGTTCGTAGGTGAATTATTATCTGCAGAAAAAGTTAGTGATAAAAAGCCTATGACTTACGACTACTACCATAATGTAGTTAAAGGCAAAACCCATCAAAATGCACCTACGTTCCAATAGCGAAGAAAAAGGAATACTTATTATTTGTTTTTGCTGCGCGATCCCTTTTTTACAGAGCTGGCCACTTTTTTAACTGTCTTTTTTGCTACCGTCTTTATTGCTTTTTTAACTACTTTTTTTGCTGGCATATATTCCTCTATGTTTTTGTTGTAAGTCGAAATAGTATAGTGCCAGAAAATGAAAAAATTCCAAGTAATATAAATTGATAGTAAAATAGTTAATAAATGTTTCATAAATAGGGTAGTGTATGAGCGATATAAAAGAAGTAACTGATAATTCATTTGCTGTTGATGTGCTTCAATCTTCTATTCCGGTATTAGTAGAGTTTTGGGCAGACTGGTGCGGACCATGTAAAACGATGGCTCCCACCTTAGAGATAATTGCAAAAGAGTTTGCTGGCAGGATAAAAATTGTCAAAGTAAATGTGGATCAAAACCTAGAAACTACAAATAATTATAAGTTACAAAGTATACCAGCCATCGTTATAATTAAGGATGCGGCAATTGTAACAACTAAAGTGGGAGTTTTAACTAAGTCGCAACTGGAAGATATTATTAATGGCGCTATATGATTCTTATACTGTATCATAAGGCCGGTACCAGATATTGTGTTAAAGTTTTCTTGCTTTGTTTTTACGAGTAAGACATAAGTTAGTTAAGCGCCCTAAATCACTAAGGGCTATTAAAAGAAAGAACCACCTATATGAATGAAAAACAACTGATACATTTTAAAGATCTTTTACTTAAATTGAAACAAGATACAAAAGCAAACATTACAGCCGCCGAAAATGTTGTAAAAAATAATGCGGATAAATCAGCTGATCCTCTTGACCAAGCTGGGCAAGAAGAAAAGTTTAGTATGGATTTAGCTGCTCGTAAAAGAAATATTAGTTTGCTCAAAGAAATAGAGGCGAGCTTGGATCGTATTAATAAGAATGATTACGGTTATTGTTTTGATTGCGGGGACGAGATAGGCATAAAACGCCTTGAAGTTTATCCTACGGCAACGCAATGCATTGAGTGTAAATCTATATCAGAAAAAAAAGAAAAGCAGCTTGGTTCGTCATTTAATACTCAAGAGTTAAAAGAGGATGTTTTGTGACAATCTATAGTTTTTTAAGAACCTACGTTATTGTAATAAGCTATACTTCTTCTTTTTCCCGTAACAAATATTATGCTTGACACATGTAACGTGATGCGTTACTATGGCAGTAAGTACGCCACGAAGCTGGCGTTTGCTAGCAGGCGCAAGTCCTGTTCGGGTAAATTCTCAACAACATGTATACACATATGAAGGGTTGCCCGATATCGTGTCTGGTGCAAGCTAGGTAACGAAACTTGTAAAGTGTAAGACAGAGAGTCTGTAGGCCATTAGGTGGAACAGCACCTTTAGGCGATAGAGCTCCGAAAGATAATTGGGATGTGATGGGCTGAGTTTGTGTACCGAAAACGAAGGCAATATCAAATCAAAAATAAAATTGATTTGACCATCCGGAGTCAAAGAGTATGGCATGCAGATACAGTAAACGTCGGAACGTGGGAGATCCATAGGGAATAGATATGATATCGAATGACAAAATCAAGAAAGACAATTTCAAGACTAGTCCCATTTTCCTTATGGAAGTCAGACTGGCTCGTATTAGCCGGGAAGTTGGGTAATGCCAATGGAGCAAAGGAGCCAGCAAAATCTGAATCTTGTTACAGGTACTCATATTACTCGCAGTAGTAATAATAATGAGCACAATGACCAAACAAAAGAATGGTTTGTAAACCGCTGGACAAGAATAAGTGATAGAGCACAAGATAAAAATTTTGTGTTCAATAATCTTTTAACACATATTAATGTGGGCTCCTTAACGGAGGCTTTTAAAGCTTTAAAAGGAAAGAAGGCATTAGGAGTAGATAGTATTAGCAAGACTGAGTACGGTAAAGATCTAGAAAATAACTTGATGCAATTATCATTAAAAGTGCAACAAGGAGCCTATAGACCGAAACCAAAAAAGGAGGTTCTAATTCCAAAAGCGAATGGTAAAACAAGACCAATCGCTATAGCATGTTTCGAAGACAAGCTGGTCGATTGGGTGGTAGGAAAAATACTAACTCAATTATACGAGCCCCTGTTTATAAGAAACTCGTTTGGATATAGACCTGATAAGTCGGCAGATGGAGCGATCAAGGCATGTTATTACTCAGTGTGCAAAAACACTAGGAAACACATGGTAGAAATTGATTTCTCTAGCTTCTTTAACACAATACCACATCAAAAACTGATGAAGATACTGGGTAAGAAGATTGCTGACAGAAGATTTAAGGGACTCATTGGCAGATTCCTGAAAGGAAGTCTGATAAACAAAGAAGGTGAAATACTTCCTAGTTTTATCGGTACTCCACAAGGTTCCATAATGAGCCCAATATTAGCAAACATTTATCTGCATGAAACGGTTGATACATGGTTTATTGAAGAATATGCTTCATATAACAATGTAATAGTTAGATATGCGGACGATGCGGTATTCTTCTTTAATAAGGAAGAGACTGCACAAGAGTTTATGAGTGATCTGAAAGAAAGGGTAATGAAATATGGATTGAGTTTGAATCCTGACAAAACTCGAAGTTTAAGATTGGCAAAAGGTGAACATAAACAATTTAACTTTTTAGGTTTAACTTTCTATTGGGGTAGACATGAAAGCAGAAATGTTTTCAAAGTGAAAACTCAAAAAGAAAAGTTAATCAAAGCGATGAGAGAATTTGATCAATGGATCAAAAGTATCAGAAATCGCTTGAAGCTAAAGGAAATATGGGCATTAGCCAAATCTAAAATAACAGGTCATGTAAACTACTATGGATATTGGATGAATAGTTCAAAACTGAATCACTTTTATCAGTCAGCTATACGTTCTATGTATAAATGGCTAAATAGAAGAAGTCAAAAACGTTCATACGATTGGGATGGATTTAATGAGAGAATTAAAAACTTTCCATTAATGATTCAACCAGAAAAAATGAAGCTAAAACAATTGGGATACAACCCTTATAGCTAATATGGATAAACTGAAACAGATTTTGAAGAGCCCCGTGCGGGAAATTCGCATGCGGGGATCTGTGAGGGGCTTATCTTTTGATTCTAGGATTAAGGGATAGGTCTACTCGATTGATAGTAACCTTCAGAAATAAAGGATTACAATTGCTTTTTTTAACTGGTAAGAGTGCGAAAGTTCATCAAAACCACGTTAGAAAACTGCAACTGGTTTTAGCTAAACTAAATACCGTTACCCATGTATCGGATATGAATTTTCCCGGTTCGGGGTTACATCGGTTGAAAGGAGAAAAAGAAGGATTTTGGGCGGTTAGCATTAACGGGAATTGGCGTTTAATTTTTCGTTTCGAAAATGAAAATGCTTACGATATCGACTACTTGGATTATCATTAAGGGTATTAAATTGAAATGTAAATGCGCTCGAATAAATGAGGATAATAATTATGCAAATGCATAATCCACCACATCCTGGTGAGATACTTAAAGAACTTTATATAGCACCGTTAAACCTAACAATTACGGAAGTAGCAGCAGGGCTTCACGTGACTAGAAAAACACTTTCTGAATTAATCAATGGAAAATATGGAATTAGTTCAGATATGGCGATACGTTTAGCAAAAGCATTTTCTACTACACCAGAATCATGGTTAAATCTGCAACAACAATACGATATTTGGAAAGCAAAGAAGAAACAAGGTAAATGCACGATAAGAGCATTTGTTACACCTAATCATGCCTATGCATGACCTGTGCAACTTGAATGCGCGGGGTTGGCAATAAGTATAATTATATTGGTGTATCTATGAAATAGCCGTATAACTACAACATGTGCGCTGCTATTGAATAGATTTTAAAAACAACGCCGGAGATATATGACAAAACATTTTTATATGACTAAACCTAGGCGCCTTTGTGTTACTCAAAATCTTGACGTTTTTCGTATTGATCCAAAAAAACAAGAAGAATCTCATGCCGTGGATAATAAAAACAACACTCCAACCACATCTATTATATTTGATGAAGCATGGAGCCTACTGGGTACACCCAAAGTTAAAAAAGAATATAAAACAGGCAGTACAGTACAAACGAAACTTATAAGTGCATCTTTACACGGACATACTTATGAAGTAGAAAAGTTTATTAAAGAAGGAGCTGATCCTAATAGAACCGAATCATCCTTTGGTGCAACCGCGCTTACGATTGCATCTTATTTTGGTTATATTGAAATAGTAAAAGTGCTTCTAAAAAATGGGGCTAAACCTAATATAACTGATGGAATTGGTTGTACAGCGCTTATGTGCGCATCAAGAAATGGATATACTGAAATAGTAAAGCTACTTCTAGAAAATAATGCAGATCCAAATATAAAAGACAATATAGGACTTAATGCTCTTGATCGAGCAATGAAGGAAAAACATTCGGAATGTGTTAGAATTTTAAATGAGTATCAAAAAGCATAGGAACTTATTATGTTGTTAAGCTTATATGTTTTTCGCGTTGAGTCATAGTATTGTCAATTGTTGTTGGTTTTCTAACTAATAGGGGATTGCAAATAACGCGCGCTTGGAATTAACAATAAGCGTGATTAGTGTGATAATTAACCTGGTAATCACTCTGCAAAAAACCGTGGCAATTCTGGCTCTAATGACCACATGCAGATACCTTTCGATCATTAAGCCGTTTAAAGTACGAAAATTAAACAACTATATCGTACGTGTTATGGATATATTGCTATTTACAGTACACAATTATTTTGTTAACATAGTACTTTAAAAGACTTACACGATACCAAGAGATACTATGAACATATCTAAATTTATAGGCAGAGAACAAGAATTAATCACCTTAAGTAGATTCACTAAAAAAAACACCGCATCCTTATTGGTTATCAAAGGAAGGCGTAGGATAGGAAAAAGTAGATTGGTGGAAGAGTTTAGCAAATGTAATAAGATAAAATTGTTTAATTTTGTTGGATTATATCCTGAGATAGGGATAACAGCTCAACAGCAAAGAAATGAATTTGCAAAACAGATGGGATTTGTTGGCCTTGTAACGAAAGATTGGTCAGATCTGTTTAGAGCCTTAGCTGATAGAGTGCAAAAAGACAAAGTGATTGTATTGCTTGATGAAATATCATGGATGGCATATGGCGACAATACTTTTTTACCAAAATTAAAAAACGCTTGGGATATTTATTTTAAAAAAAATGATCGGTTAATTTTAATTATATGTGGTTCTGCATCTTCATGGATAGAGAAGAGCATACTAAGTAGTACGGGTTTTGTTGGAAGGATTTCCTTCACATTAACCTTAGAAGAATTACATATTAATGAATGCAGTGTTTTTTGGGGGGAGGCGATTAAAAACATTTCTCCGTTAGAGATTTTGAAAATCCTATCAGTTACGGGAGGTATCCCTAAATATTTAGAAGAAATAGATCAACATCTGGATGCAGAAGATAATATTAAAAAGCTATGCTTTACAAAAGGCGGAATGCTATTTGATGAATTCGATAACATTTTTCGTAGTTCTTTTATACGTAAAAGCAACATGTATATAAAAATAATAAGGTTGTTGGCCAATGGCCCAAAAGAAATGATTGAACTTTGCAGGTTGCTTAATATCAAACCAACAGGAAGGTTTTCAGAATATCTTTATGAATTAGAGCTGGCCGGCTTCGTTAAGCGAGATTATACCTGGCAGTTACGTACTGGCCTGGATACAAAAATGAGTAAGTATAGACTTAGCGATAACTACATACGTTTTTATCTTAAATATATAGATAAATATAAAACTAAGATAGAGCGTGGTAACTTTGATATTAAGTCGCTCGCCAATTTACCAGCATGGGATAGTATTATGGCCTTGCAATTTGAGAATTTAGTGCTGAATAATAGAAAAACGATTTTGAGAACCCTCGGTATTAATCATGATGACATAGTATCTGAAAATCCCTATTTTCAACACGGCACAACCAAACAAGAAGGATGCCAAATTGATTACATGGTACAAACCAAAAGTGGCTCTTTGTATATTTGTGAAATTAAATTTTCCAAAAATAAGATTGGTTATAAGATTATTAACGAGATGCAGAGGAAAATTAATACATTAAAAGAGACAAAAAGAGCGTCTTATAGACCAGTATTAATACATACAGGAGGAATTACAAAAGATGTAGAGAGTAGTGATTATTTTATAAAAATAATTGATTTTTGTGGGCTACTTAAAAACTAGAAAAATTCGCTTAAAAAACACCTCATAATGGTAGTAACAGTGGTTACTAATATCAATTTTTCCTAAAAAATAGCAAAAACAATTAGTGGTTTTATTAGCGCTATTCATAGCTGGCTATATTACCCACATCAAAAAATTGGCAGTAGTATTTTGACAATTATTGTGTTTTTGTTACTATGGCTTATCACAAAATCAAGAGGCATCATCTTAATCGAAAACAATTACAGAGAAAATAAATGACACAGCACTTAGTTAGATTTGACTGGGCAATAAAAAAACTTTTGCGAAGTAAAGCCAATTTTGGCATTTTAGAAGGCTTTCTGAGCGAACTGCTTGGATTCGACTTAAAAATAATGAGTATAATTGATAGTGAAAGTAACAAAGAAGACAAGAGCGACAAATCTAATAGAGTAGATATTTTAGTAGAGTTATTAAGCAAAGAAATAGTGATTGTCGAAGTACAGGTGAATACAGAACACGATTATTTTCATCGAATGTTGTATGGCACATCAAAAGTTATAACTGAACACATGCGAGCCGGACAGACCTACTCTCATGTTAAGAAGGTATATTCAGTAAATGTCCTTTATTTTAATTTGGGACATGGAGATGACTATATTTATCATGGCACTACCTACTATACTGGAGTTCACAGCCACAATCCATTGGGGTTAGATGAAAAGCAAAAAGCGCTTTACCATAAAGAGTATATCCATCAAATTTATCCTGAGTATTATTTAATAAACGTAAATCAATTTAATGATGTGGCAAAAGATACTCTAGATGAGTGGATATATTTTTTAAAAAATGAAGAAATAAAAGAAGATTTTCGTGCTAAGGGTTTATTGGAGGCTAAAGAAAAACTTGATTCGTTCAAGCTCCCTGAATCAGAGAAAAAGGACTATGATAGATTTGTAGAAAACATGCGTTATCAAAACAGCATGGCGGAGTCTACTTATGACTCTGGTGTGATCGATGGTGAAATCAAAGGTAAAATTGAGGTTGCTAAAAAAATGAAAGAAGCAGGGATGGCTATAGAAATGATTCAACAAGTAACGGGATTGAGTGCAGAAGAAATCGAGATCGCAAGTTAGGATCTTTTTGTAAGCTTGCTTATTTCGCTAATTACGACTTGGTACTATACCTCAATTATATTCACAAAAATAATCATAGTACTAAAAAATACTTAAGATTCAATTAATTTTTTTCAGCTAAATTTAATTTTTTTGTTGA
>TBL_comb47_HYPODRAFT_10004203_pt1 | contig 16632 bp, 16 predicted proteins | sample TroBogypolimnion_40_FD_10682 | JGI IMG/M metagenome (IMG submission 10682)
GGTTTTAAACGCACCCGTTAAATAAGCCGAAGCTAATTTTTGTTGCGCAGATACATCACCCAATCGGGCTGAGCTCAGGATTTTTAAGAATTCGCGGCTTGCCATATGACAATTTTGTCATCTGGAAGCGATAAAAGACAGAAAACAAAGGTCTTGTTGCCGGGATACAACGAAGAAAGCCCAAAAACTACCTTTTGACAAGCAAAAAGAGCTCCTAAATACCCTTACCCTCAGTCTAGTGGGGCAAAAGAAGCAAAATTCGTTGGTCCCAGTTTTATTTGGGCGTTACTTTTAATTTATGGAGATTTAAGAATGAAAAAATCGCTATTAGCAGTTGCAGCAATGACAGCATTTGCTGGCGCTGCACAAGCTCAGTCCAGCGTTAGCATCTATGGTGTGTTAGATGAAGCTGTTGGCTATGAGACGCGCTCACCTGGTGGCAATAACCAGTATGGTGCAACAATGAATATTCCGACAACCCCAGTCAAGCAGCCTAGTGCGACAACTACTGGAACAAATGCGCCTGGAAATAATCCTGTGCCTGTCGTTAAAGGCGCAACCTTCTTGGGTAATGGTGGCGTTACAACATCCTTTTTGGGTATTGGCGGTAAAGAAGATATGGGTGGCGGTAACAGCGCATTTTTTAACTTAGAGACACAGTTTGATGTGAATAGTGGTCAAATTGCAAACGCACAAGGTGCGCAATCTGACTTGAACGGTTCTTCAGGTGCATCTTCCATCAACGGACAATTGTTTAACAAGCTAGCTGTTCTTGGTTTGAAAAACAACACTTGGGGTCAAATCGGCCTAGGTCGTCAAAACAATTCGACTGCGGGTGTTATTGGTAAGTATGACCCAGTTGGGGCAACCTACTTCTCACCAATCACCTTCTCTGGTTCATACGGCGGCGGTGGCGGTATTACCACTAACCAACGTCAAGATAACTCGATTCGTTACGACAAAGACTTTGGTGCAACACACGTAAACGCTATGTACAAGTCTGGTAATCAAATGGGTTCTATGGGGCCTCAGTCTGCTTACAGCTTTGGCGCTGACTATTCAGGTAGCAATTGGGCAGTAGGCGCAGCCTATAGTAATACTAGCTCTGATCCTTTGACTAGCTCAACGGCATTCGGTAGCCTGTATCAAACTAACGGCGTTCAAAATGCAGCAATACCATCGCCAACATCTGCAACAAGTGGATATGTAAACGCCGGCGCAAATATGGCAGTTCTATATAACTACAATACTTCAGCAATTACTGTTGGTGGTAAATATGACTTCTCTGACAAAATTACTGGGTTTGCTGGTTATAACCGTTTCGTAATGAGTAATCCAAGTCAAAATATGATGGCCGGTACTACTGGTAATGTATCTCAAAGCAACGGCTTAAACGTGGCAGCCGCATATAACTATAGCGGTCAAAATGTTAATTACCAAATGTTCTGGGCTGGCACATCGTTTAAAGCAACTCAACAAGATACCATCAAGATTGGTTACTACCTTCTTAACCAAGGCGCGTTTAGCATGACTAAGCCTGCGGCTTCAAGCACAACAAGTTATGCCGCTGGTATGCAAGCTTGGTACTCACTACTGGCTACGCATGACCTTAGCAAGCGCACCTCGATTTATGGTGGCTACATGTTTGGAAGTTCACATGGAAACCAGGCTGGTGGAAACCCTATGAGCCAGGTTGGTACAAGTCAAGCTGCGTATTATTCAGCTAACAGCGTATTGGCTACTGGTATCCGTCACGTATTCTAATTTGAATATTTAAACTTAGATTAAGTAGACCGTTTAGGAAGAAACCCATCGCATTGCGATGGGTTTCTTAATTTTGAATTGACGAAATGTTTAGTTTTTAATCCCAGTTTTTACTCTATATGATTCGCCTAGTTAGGCTTGCGCTTGAAAAGCCCTATACGTTTATTGTCATGGCAATTTTGATTGCATTGCTTGGCATCTTTAGTGCAATACGAACACCAGTCGACATCTTTCCTGAAATTCGCATCCCTGTAATTAGCGTAGTTTGGACATACTCCGGAATGCAGCCCGAAGATATGGCCGGTCGCATTATTTATGGCTACGAACGTGCTTTAAGTTCTACTGTAAATGATATTGAACATATCGAATCACAGGCTTTGCCTGGCTATGGAATCGTAAAAATATTCTTTCAGCCAAGTGTTGATATTCGAGTTGCAACCGCTCAAGTAACAGCTAGCTCTCAAACGGTTCTTAAACAAATGCCGCCCGGCATTACTCCACCATTGATTTTGAATTACAACGCTGCAACAGTACCAATTGTTCAGCTTGCTCTCTCAAGTCTGTCATTATCAGAGCAAAAAATTTTTGATTTGGGCCAAAACTTTATAAGACCAACTCTTGCAAGCGTTCCTGGTAGTGCAGTTCCATCTCCCTATGGCGGTAAAACTAGACAAATTCAAATTGATTTACGCCTGCCTGCTTTGCAGGCAAAAAATTTGACCCCTACAGACGTTATTAATGCTTTAGCAGCACAAAATTTAATCATTCCAACTGGCACCCAAAAAATTGGCGAATACGAATACAGCATTAAGTTAAATAATGGTATTGAAGAGTTTGATGAACTTGGCGACTTTCCAATAAAACTAACGAATGAGGCTGTAATTCAATTACGAGATGTTGCACAAGTGCGTGATGGCTCGCCTCCCCAGACGAATCTTGTTAGGGTAGACGGCAGCAAAGCGGTATTGATGACAATTCTCAAATCTGGGGCCGTCTCAACACTGGACATTATCAATGGTGTTAAAGGGCTTATCCCAAGATTCAAGGAATCAATTGGTAACCAATTAAACATTAGCGTTACTGGTGACCAATCTGTTTTTGTAGAGGCATCAATTAGCGGAGTTATTAAAGAAGGTTTGATTGCGGCAGCCTTAACTAGTCTAATGATTCTTCTATTTCTAGGTAGCTGGCGCTCTACCATCGTTATTGCCTCTTCTATTCCTTTGGCAATTTTGCTCGCAGTTATTCTTTTAAATATTACTGGCGAGACTCTCAACATCATGACCTTGGGCGGACTTGCTTTGGCAGTTGGTATTTTGGTTGATGATGCAACGGTGACCATTGAAAATATCAATTGGCATTTAGAGCAGGGAAAAGATATCCGAACAGCAATTTTGGATGGGGCCGAGCAAATTGTTGGGCCTGCATTTGTAGCACTTCTGTGTATTTGTATTGTGTTTGTTCCAATGTTCTTTTTGGAAGGTGTATCCAAATATTTATTTGTGCCGATGGCAAAGGCGGTGATGTTTGCCATGATTTCATCATTTATTTTGTCTAGAACATTTGTTCCAACTTTTGCCAACTACATATTAAAAGCAATTCATGGGCATGATGAGCATGCATCAGCCCATCTGAGGTGGATGATGGATATAAATCACGTAAATCCGCGCGTGAGAATAAAGGGGCGATTAGCATTATTTCAATACCAATTTGAAAATACTTTTGATTCAATTCGAAAAAAATATTACAGCTTCTTAGAAAGAGTTATCCAAAATCAGCGTGCCTTTATTTGGGTATTTATGTCTTTTGTGCTCGCATCCTATTTATTAATTTTTACATTTGGAAGAGAGTTTTTCCCAGCTGTAGATGGCGGTCAAATCAAAATGCATGTCAGAGCCCCTGTGGGCACCCGTCTCGAGGAGACCGCATTGAAATTTAATGAGATTGAAGATGCCATTCGGAAAAAAATTCCCAAAGAACAAATCTCTAGTCTAGTTGACAACATTGGCCTCAGCGTTAGCGGAATTAATATGGCCTATAGCAATACGGGAACCATTGGCCCTCAAGATGGTGATATTTTGATTTCGCTTGATGAAGGGCATGGCCCCACTAGCAAGTTTGTTCAGATGCTTCGCAAAGACTTGCCTAAAGAATTTCCAGGCGTGACTTTCTCTTTTTTACCCGCTGATATTGTGAGTCAAATTCTCAACTTTGGGGCGCCTGCTCCAATCGACATCATCGTAAAGGGCGTTAGACGAGATGAGAATTTCAATTTTATAAGTGATTTACTTAGTAGTATTAAAAAAATTCCAGGAATTGCTGATGCACGTATCCAGCAAGCGACGAATTACCCGCAAATTAACGTTAACGTTGATAGAGTACAAGCATCAAGACTGGGAATTACGCAACGAGATGTCACTAACAACATGGTGACCACATTGGCAGGCAGTGGTCAAATTTCCCCTACTTTTTGGCTTAACCCAAAAAATGGAATTTCATATCCAGTAGTGGTTCAGGTGCCCCAGATACAGATTTCCCGTCTGTCTGACCTACTGAATGTCCCAGTGTCAGGCGTTAATGCACAAACCCAAACTATTCTTGGTGGGATTTCGATTTTTAAAAGAAATTTTTCCGATGCAGTCGTAACACATGACGCTATTCAACCTTCTTTTGATATTTATGCCGATACAGAGGGAAGGGATTTGGGCGCAGTAGCATCGGACATACAGGAACTAATTAAAAAAAGCAAAGCAAAGCTTCCAAAGGGGTCAACTATTGAATTGCGTGGTCAAGTATCAACGATGAACTCCGCGTTTATGGGACTTGGTCTTGGATTAATTGGCGCAATTGTTCTCATTTACTTGATTTTGGTGGTGAACTTTCAGTCTTGGTTAGACCCTTTTGTCATCATCACTGCGCTGCCTGCAGCAATTGCTGGAATTATCTGGATGTTATTTATTACTTTCACGAATTTATCAGTGCCAGCATTAACTGGAATCATTATGTGCATGGGTGTTGCAACAGCAAATAGCATCTTAGTGGTGAGCTTCGCTAGAGAGCGATTATTGGTTGTAAGTGACCCAATTAAAGCTGCCCTTGAGGCGGGCTTCTCTCGCTTTAGACCGGTCATGATGACGGCCTTAGCAATGATTATTGGCATGGCTCCAATGGCATTAGGCCTGGGAGAAGGGGGAGAACAAAATGCACCGCTTGGAAGGGCCGTGATTGGTGGTCTCCTATTCGCAACCGTTGCAACTCTGGTATTTGTCCCGGTCGTTTTTAGTCTTGTTCATAAAAAGACAGCTTCATCATGAAAATCCCTAAATTTAGTTGGCATCAAATTCATTTTTTTCAAAAAAAAGTAAATATTGCCTATCGCCTTTCTATAGATAAGGTTTCATATGCTTACGCAAAATATCAATCACTTGATAGGCGTTATCAAAAAGCAATATTAGCTTTAGTAGCGATTATTGGATTAGATATTTGCCTGAGGATATATGGCTATGTAGAGGCAAGATATGAATCTGAGAGGGCATCGCACATTATTGTTACTCTTATTAATCCAACTATTGGTGGGGGAGAAAGTGCTATTTCATTTCCAGGAAGGCTTGAGGCCTATCTAAATGCTCCCATATATTCGCGTGTTAATGGCTATTTAAAAAAATGGAATTTTGATATTGGTGCGAAAGTTAATAAAGGGCAGGTATTAGGGGAAATCGAGGCGCCCGAAGTGGACCAACAGCTGCAACAAGCTAAATCCGATTTAATTTCTGCAAAAAGTGCAGAAGCTCTTGCAAAAATCTCATATCAACGATGGAAAAATTTACTCGAAGTAGATGCAGTTTCTAAACAAGAGTATGACCAAAAGCTCACTGACTATGATGCAAAAAAATCTCTAAGGCAGATTGCAGAAGCTAATTTAGAAAAAGCCAAAACTTTTGATGGATATAAAAATATACCGGCGCCATTTGCTGGGTTGATTACTGAGCGTAACACGGATGTTGGCGCTTTAGTTTCTGCCGGCTCTGGAAAACCACTTTTCAATATTTCTAATATTGATAAATTAAGAGTTTTTTTAAATATCCCTCAAATTTTTAAGAATGATGTTATTGCTGGATTAAGTGCAAAAATAAAGGTTCCGGAGTTTCCCGAAAAAATATTTGAAGCAAAAGTTATTCGCTCATCTGGGGTAATTAATGAAAACTCTGGGACGATTTTGGTTGAAATTGAACTTGATAATTCCGAGCACATACTTACCGCTGGAGAGTATGCACAAGTTAATGTGGATTTACCCTCAAATACATCGCTGCCAAGGGTGCCACCATCAGCATTAATTATTCGCAAAACAGGCACTTATTTAGCAACTGTTGATGGTCAAAATAAGGTCGCCTTTATTAATGTCGACATTGGAAGAGACTTTGGTCAAGAAGTTGAAATTATTGGTCCCATCACTAGAGAAACCAAAGTCATTAACAACCCTCCAGATTCTTTAATTTCACATGAAGAAGTTGAAGTCGTTCATCAGTCTTCCCAGGCAAAAAAGGAAATTTAAGTGAACTTCAGATTCTTAATATCTGTCTTTACACTTCTAATTTTTGGAGCTCTTTCTGCGTGCTCTTTAGCGCCAGAATATCATCGCCCCGAAATCGAGATCCCAACAAAGTTTAAGGAAACTTCTTCTGACTGGATTTCAGCGAATCCAGCAGACCAGATGACCAAGGGAGAGTGGTGGAAAAATTTTAATGACCCAATATTAAACGAATTAATTGAGAAGGCAAATAGTAATAATTTTCAGATTGCCGCAGCTGCCTCGCGCCATGAGAGCTCACTTGCATTTGTAGCTTTTAATAATGCTGGCCTATATCCTCAGATTGGAGTTTTTGCTGGAGCATCTGAAAACAAGCAATCGATTGGAAGACCTTTGCGTGGAGCAAATCAACCCAATATTTATGACAATAATCTATTTGGTGCTAGCGCTTCTTATGAATTCGACTTATGGGGTCGAGTTCGCTCAAGTATTAATTCTGCTAGCGCACTTTCTCAAGCAAGCGAAGCCGATTGGGAATCAGTTCGGTTGGTCGTCTTATCCGATTTAGCCAGAAGCTATATTGCAATGAGGGGGGTTGAATCTCAAATTGAAGTCTTAAACAATGATTTAGAGTTGTATCAAAAGCAAGCATCGCTCATGGAACTTCGTTTTAAAGAGGGCATTAATTCAGGCGTGGATTTCTACCGCGTACAGGGCTTAGTAGAATCTAGTAAAGTTCACAAAGCCAGTCTGGAAACACGAAGAGCACAACTCGAACATGTTATTGCACTTCTCATTGGAGTTCCAGCATCGTCGTTTGAACTTAAGCCTAAAGGCATTTCAAATATCACATTGCCGCCGATTGCTTTGCAAATTCCATCAACATTACTTGAACGTAGACCTGATATAGCTGCCGCAGAAAGAAGGGTTGCCGCAAGCAATGAAGATATTGGCTTTGCTAGAAGCGCATTTTTTCCAGTGATTTCATTGAGTGCTTTAGGCGGTTACCAAACAGCTAATCAGGCAAACATACTTGCCGCTCCAAATGCTTTCTGGACTATTGGCCCGGCTGCTTTTTTTACTTTGTTTGATGGAGGTCGTAGGTCTGCCTTAGTCGACCAAGCCATTGCTAAAAACAGTGAAAATACGGCGCTTTATAAAAATGTGGTGCTAGCGGCTATCAAAGAGGTTGAGGACATTTTGGTGGATATCAAAGACCGCCAATCTAGTTACGTTAATGTAGAAAATAACGTCAAATTTGCCGCAAAAACTTATTTAATCTCTACAGCACGGTATCAACAGGGGATTGCCGGTTATTTAGAAATTGTTGATGCTGCAATTGACCAATCCAAAGCAAAGAATGTGCAAATTGATTATCAAACTCAGCTTCTCATCGACAGGGTTCTACTAATAAAGGCCTTGGGTGGCTATTGGTAGATATTTTTTTACTTAAAAAACACTACTACAAAAATAGATATAGAAAATGAACATATATATGGCAATTCTTAAGGCAGGAAAACAGGTGGAGCGGACTACCTCTATCTCTAGGGTAAACCCAAGAGATAAATTGGAATTTTCCTATAGACCTAGAAAAGCATTTATTCATTGATTATAAATATTCAATGTCAATGAAAAATAGATTTACCGACACACCAAAAGATGTCTCGATATTAGATGAGCCTATCTTGAAGTACGCCCAATTAAATTTATCTTTTGAGGCGGCAAACGATGATTGTTTGCTGGGATTTACGCTATTGAAAAAAAATGAGAGCAAAGAGAAAAAAGAAGACCCAAAAGATTGGGTATTGAAAGAGCAAAAAGCACTCAACTTAAGTAATGGGTCTAAAGGGGCTGGGGGCGAAAAGGGTTACTTCAAATATCTAGCAAAACGAGCATTAGAAATTGAAGAGGGAAAATTACTTCTTCAGGAGATTACCCCCCAAACTCACGCAATGTTTATAAGTCGAGTAAATCGATTCTTGGTGCCTTACTTTGGAGAAATCAATCTAGAGACATTGATTACCAAAAAATATCTGAATTTATTGCGCACCTAAGAGCTGAAAGTATTGGAGCAGTAACAATTAAGCAGTATCTGGGTTTGCTAAAGCGGGTTCTCACGGTTGGGCTATCTGAAGGTCTCTTAAGTCAAGTACCACTTATCCCAAAGGTAAAAGCAAAAAGCATCCCAAGGGGTAGCTTTACGGTTAAAGAGTATTCGAGCATCTTACGGGCCTCTAAAGAGCTATCAAAAATTGTCGATAAGGTAAATGAGCCCACACATCGAAATACAGCTAGCGGAGCATTTATCAAAACAGAATCTATTCCAAAAGAAATAATTTGGATGATTGGGTTTATGGTGAACACTTTTGTCAGGCCGGTAGACATAAAGCTTATCAAGTACAAACATATAGAAATAGTTAGGGGAGAATACGATTACCTAAGAATTACCCTACCAGAAACCAAAAAACATAGTGGACAGATAGTTTCGATGAAAGCGGCAGTCAGAATTTTTGAGGCCCTAAAGCAACATCAAGCAAAGCGCGGATTTGGAAATGCAGAGGATTATCTATTTTTGCCGCAAGTATGTGATAGGCAAAGTGCAATCCAGCTAATTTCAGGACATTTTAGAAAAGTACTTCTGAAAACAAACCTGGAAAGGGGGCAAGCAGGTCAAGTCAGAACGCTATATAGCCTAAGGCATACCGCAATTACGTTTAGGTTGCTATATGGAAAAGGCATTGATCTTCTTACTTTGGCAAGAAATGCGAGAACTTCAGTTGAGATGATTGAGAGATTTTATTCATCAAACCTAACTGCTGAAATGAATATTGGCATGCTTCAAAGTAAAAGAACTGGCAAAGCATATCCTGAATATTATTAGGGTTATTTAATGTTTAAATATCGATACAATAGAAGGGTGACGGCTAAGAAAAAATTCGCTCTATGCTTGCTTTGCCTTTTTATATTAGCTTTTAAGGTTGCGGCAACAAACTTATTTATCGATAAGGGTTTTGACAGAGCCCAATCTATTAGCGCCCTACAAAAAGCTGATAGCAACTCAAGCTTAGCTGATTCCATAATGCACATAAAAGTTGATTCAAGCTTAAATCTTATGGCGCATGTGGTGGCAAATTTCGCAGAAGCCAAGAGTGTTTTAATGCATGCCCCGCATTTGAAACCCATTCAAAATGGCACTTATCAAATTCTTAAACTATCTCAACTGCCAGAATCTATCTATAAGCCTCCAAAGGTTTAATCCCCCAAGCCAATTGGCTTAACTACCTTCAGTAAATATTAAAAAGTAAGCTACCTCTCTTCTTTTTTGAAGAAGGGTTGGTCACGATTATTTAATTCAAGGAATGAATATGCCTATTAATTACAGGTTCGTTTGCACCTCTTGTAGATACGAGGTGAAATCAGATACCAGAACTGAGCGAGGACCTTTTTATGCAATAGCTCCAATGTTATGCAGGAAGTGTCAAATCGTAGATAACGTAGTGGTTTGGAAGTCCCTTACTGCGGGAGATTTACTTCCAAGAGTATCAACCTGCTCTCGATGTCAATCGTCTGATTATATGGAGCCCTGGGATGCCTTAACTTGCCCGAAATGCGACGGCAAAGTTAAAGGCATTAGTCGACGCGGCAAAGAAATTACATACGGCGGCATGATTATGAAGCGTCGACTTCTTGCTGGTAGCACTACAAATGAATGAATCCTATCTATTAACTTTTAAGGAATAAAAATGAAAAAATCACTCATAACAATTTTGTTATTTAGTTCTATTGCTGCCCAAGCAATGCCCACAGTAGGAAGCAAAGTTTCTGGAAGCATCAACGAAACAGCGGCCATAGGAAATATTGCTATTCCAATTCCATCGGGGGAGTGGACTGTAGTTTATGAGGGCAAATTTCAGGGTCCAAGAACGCAGAGGGCTGGACTGGATTTGACGGGATACTACGGTGAGGCATCGAATAAGTTTGAGGAAATAGTATTAGCTCAATCAAATGGGAGCGCCCTAAGGTCTATGATAGAAATAAAGTTCAATCTTACTAATGAGCTAAAAACTTATTCTGACAATCTTTGCACCAACAATGCTGCATATTACAAAGATGATTATGGAACCAAGCTTTGGAAGCAAAAATGTCTTGAGGTGGGCTCTGCAAACAATGTAATTTATTCTGGACAAGATGCTAAAGATAAAGCGATTAGGGCTTATATAAGCGAAAATAAACTGGCCACGCCCAGAACATTTGTGGCAATGAATTATGCTCAATATGACCAGGATGGCAGTAGAGTAGATATTCGGTTAAATGAAAATCCAATAGTCCAGGGATTGGATGACCAGCTTGATAGCAGCGGGCTTTCTCAATGGAGTAGCGAGGTTATTTCTAGGTACCCTCAAAAATTATCCTTCATGGAGAAGTTCAAAAACTTTGCTAAAGGCTATGCCCAGGAGGTGAGTAATTCATTTAAATGAGTAAAGCTGTAAGTGTATGGGCTGCTAATAGTTAGTGCTTAGTAACCCATGCTTATGCCATACTTCCCTGGCTAGCAGTGGTGATATACACATGTTAGCCAGGAAAATGAGCGCTAGTATTGTCATAATAGGATGACATTATTAAAAACTTACACCGATGATGCATGACGAGGAACTTGCTTGATAAAGCTTAGCAAATATCAGCAATAAATTCTGCACGAATTAAATCATTTAACTTTAATCGAGCAACTTTTCTTACCGACAAAACATGTGACAGGATTTGAATCTCTTGATAATCAATTGGAGAAAAACTTTGAAGACTTAAAGCCTCTAGAGTTTTGTAGCAAGATCTCATATTATTTTCTAGACCACTGATATTTTGCATGGTGCTCTCAGGCTTTTTGTTTATGATAACTAGAGATTGGGCTAACGTGAAATGCTCCTCTGATTTGATATAGCAATATTCTGTGATGCCAAACTTTAATATGGCCGCCAGTATTTCCGATGAAATGAAGTTATAGATGCAGGTTACATGCTTAGGATAAATAGGCTTATTACATGCGTTATATAAGTTAAGCATCGTAGCAATATCTTTATGCGCTTTCTGAGTGCTGTAGATTTGGTTTGCGCTAAAAGTTAGTGTTACTGGACTTGATATTAAGTGATCAAGCCCCTCTAATTCTGTTTGATGAAACAAATATGCTTTTGGATACATAAGCCCCCCTTAACTTAAGCAGGCAACAACGTCGCCTGTATAGCAAGGCAAGAGCGTTACTTCAGCGCCTGCTAGATTGATAAATGGATTGCGTTTTTTAAGCTCTTGTCCGAACCAGGCAAGTTTGGCATTGGCACGATGAAATCCCTTGTGCTTACGAATGCTGTCGGTACCATTTACGAGCTCTAACACTCCGCTAAATGTGGCGCCGCGATATTTAGCATTTTTAACTTCAATGGCAAAGACATCTTCTACGCGAGTTAATTTACTAACCTGTGCTTTAGAAGATGTGTGTGGAATAGTGTTTGTGGATAAGTTTTTCATTTTGATTCCTTTTAATTTCAGTAAGTGATTTGTTGATTCCAGCGTCTAGTAACGAGACGCTGGAGATGCTGCGTTAAACCAGTGAAAGCTTGATTTTGTTTTGGTTAAGAATGATGTTTGGTGCAGGAGGAAATGTCCCACCTGTCTTAGATAGAAAGATGATTTCGTCTAATTTGGCAAAGTATTTCCGCAAGTCCCCGAAGTGCTCAATCTGCGTTAAGTAATGTAAGACTTGTTTGTCAGGTAGGCTCACGCCTTCTGCAGCAAGTATTTTTAATGCGCGCGGCAATACTTGACGAGCAGTTAATGCAGGGAAGGCAATTTCATCGCAGCGTGATCGTAGGCTTTTGTGAATGTTCATCGGATCATTGGTGGTGATAATGAGCATTAACTGATCTGCGTACTCCTCAATAACAGTCCAGAACTTGCTGACGTTAGCTTTTGTATTGTCAAATTCATGGAAGACCATAAAGTACTTAGAGTTTGAAAAGTTAGCAATGCTGCAACAATTAGCTATATAGGCTCGCAAATCATCTTTTTTGAGAATATTGTCAAAACTTTCAGCCTCAATAAAAGCGTCATCGCCGCCGATATAGTGCGGCAATAACTCAGCCACCGTTGTTTTGCCAGTCCCATTCGGTCCCCAGAGCAAGATATTGCCTTGAAGCGCCCCAGACATATACGCTTGTATACGTGTTTTGACGGCGTCATTTGGGTAAATGACTTCGCCTAAATTTTTAGGCGCATATTTGATTGCTGTATTCACTATTACCTCCTTATGTTTTTAGTGAAGAATGAAAAAAGGGTGGCAGGAAAATCCCGCCCCCTTGAATTACTGCTTAGGCTGCAAGTACTTCTTTGATGACTACAGAATCGTTAGCTGCTGCAGAACTACTGCCAGCTAATAAGTCGGTGCCTTCTTTGCTAAGCGCCAAAGATTCAGCGTTATCTGCTGCTTTAACGCGGGCCATCTTTAACAAGCAAGTGTTGTAGAAGGCTTCGTTGATGTCAGAGATCACACCCACGATAGACACAGTCCCGTCTGGTGCAGGCTTAGCTAGAAGTAATGCGTAGTCTCCGCTAACTCCAGACATGCTGAATTTTGCTAGTGGCGTTACAGAAGCTTGCTCAACATTAGCGATAACTTGCGCTTTTGCATTTGCAAGGGCTGCTCTGTTTTCTAAGGCTTTTTCCGAAACAATCATTTGACGGCGAACTTCTTCGATGCCGCCTTGCTCAACAATCCAGCTAGGCAAGTTTGCTGCTGTAACTTCGTAAGAAATCGCTGCTTTGAGCACATAGGTATAACCGTGCGCACGTTTGCGATCACTTCCGAATACAAAACGTACAAACATGGTTAAGGTAGTAGTGTTGCGTTGTACCCGAACCCCATCTGCTGTTAGGCGAGCAGTTAATTCCCCGCGTAGTGTTTTCTTGCTGTTGTCATCAGCAGTTACAAACTTGCTGTTAAAAACGTCAAGACAACTTGCTAATAAGCTATATAAGCCCTCATTAGCTTTTTTGTAATCAGTAGCTTCCCACTGTTTACGCTTAGCAACCAAACCATCTAGTTGCGTTACTAGGGCGCTTGAAAAAGCCAGGTTTTCTTTTGTTGGAACAAATGCTGCTTTTACTGATGTAGTTGCTTGTGCCATATAACCTCCTGTATAAGAAATGGCGTTAAAAATGCTGCGCTGCGATATGCAATGCAGCAATCGTGAGTACCGCTTTGCGCCGGGTGGCGCATTACAGCTTTGGACTACTTCGTTTGTTAAAGAGCGGTGATGTGAATCACGATATGTTCATTAGAGCATTTGTAATTTAATTTAGAACCTACACGTCATTTATTAATAATTTGTGTTAACAAGTATTGATATTGCAATGGATAAAAGGATTTAATTGTTCTTCAAAAAAGTAGATAAAATCCATTTATTACTTTTTCTTGATAACAATATGGAAGAAATTGACCAATACGAGCCATTACCCAATAAGCACATCCGCGGCAGTTTTAGTCGTGGGCTGGGGCTGAATGACGAAATCAGAGAGGCTAAGAAAACGCCGATTTACTGGTGGTTCTTAACTTTGCAGGCAAGTGATGAATATTTGCTGTGCTGTCGTAGTCAAGGCAAAGGAAGGCTTGCAAATCTGTATAAAGACTTTGGCGATATAGATAAGAAGTCTTTTGCTCAATGGTGGGCAAATCAAGGCAGAAAGATTTTTGCTGAGCGCAAGAAATTAAAGAAAGTGGAGGTAATTGAAGATCGACGTCAGTTAGAGCGCCTTTATATTCATGAAGATAGGTTGATTATTGAAGTGCCATTAACGTTACGCAGACAAACTGCTATCAGACAAATTGGCAAAGAATTAAAGAAGGTATATGAAGCTAGGGAGGTAATTGATATCTGGCAGCAAAGTACTGCAAAGCGTCAGGTGATTAAAAGCAAGATACGGATGAGTACAGTAGAGATGCTATTAAAAGTATGGCAAATTCGTAATCAAAATCCCACCTTAAGCAATTATGAGATTGGGCAAAAAGCTAAGATAGATTTAGATTTGCTGGCAAGAACTACTGATGGCGATCAGCTAGATGAGGCGCTTGAGCGCAGAAGAATGCAGATTGCGGTGAGTCGTTATCTTGCGCAGGCTAAGAATTTGATTGCCAATGCAGAGAAAGGAATATTCCCATCTCTGCAAGATCCTAGTAAAACTTAAATTAGATTCATTGCATTTCGCATCATCTCAGGATTGGCGTCGATATATTTCTGTGTCACTGCAATAGAGCGATGACCGGCAATTTCGGCTAATACTCGAACTCCAATTCCTTTATTAGCCAAAGTTGTAATCATGGTTCTGCGACCACTATGGCTGCTTGCACCACTAATACCTGCACCCCGATAAAGTGAAAAGAACCAAACGCACAGACCGTTTGGCGAAAAGCCTAGCTTGTTATCGGTATGAAAGAACGGGATGGTTGGGTCTTTGATATGCCTAGTCTTTAAGTAAGCTGCATATTCAAGCTTGAGCTTGTCAGGGATGAACACAGTTCTGGGGTGACCGCCCTTAGTTTGTGAGCCGGCTAGTCGTATTTCATTTTTAATCGTGCCATCTTCATTCACTACATCCCCCAGTTTTAATAAGGCAATTTCAGCAACACGAAGTCCGAGATAAAAACTGCTAAGGATTAAAGCGCGATTGCGCTCAGGGTATTGGCGTGTACTTGCGTAACGCAGAACTTGATCAATTTCTGTTTGAGTGAGTGTTTTTGCTTGAGCCATTTGTTATTATCTTTCATAAATAAAAAAGCACATACAAGTGTGTTTTCTTATTACAAAAAAAGCGACCGATAGCTTTTTAGTAAATTTCTTTAAAGAATCAATGACTTAGTAAATCAGGTTAAGAAAACAACACTTTTCTTAACCTGTATTTGCTTTAAATATTTATCTGTTTTTGTCGTCTTTAGACGACGATTTAGGCAATAGCTCAAATCAGCCCTACACGCTATTTGATAGGCGTCCAGCAACTAGACGCTTTGAGGCTTGAAGATCGTTGCTTGTAGGGCTTTTTTGAGGGGTTTTGCTTAATTACTGCTTAGCGTTTAAATCTACATTTGTAGCAACGAACACGGGCTTATTGGCGCCTATCGCTTTGCAGTGATGCGCTTTTAAGTCCCATTCATCCTTTGTTCCATTAAGAACATCATCAATTTCAATATGCACCTCACCTGTCGATTGCAAATAGATACAGTAGCCATCAACCAGTTCTTTTGATTTGGTTAAGGGTTCGAAATGAACAATCCATGACATTACTAAGTCTGGTGTATTGCCTATCCCACAAGCGTCTAGTTTCTTAAGTGTTCTGATTTGATCATCGGTTTTAGCGGTATGCTGGAATTGCTCATACTCATAAAAGTCCACTAGGTACTTTTGATTGGGGTTTAGCAATTCCACAGAGCCGTTGTAGATTGCTCTTCGAAATAAGCCTTTGCCAAATGGAGTGTTGTACTTCTCGTTAATAAAGCCTCTGATTGCGATTTCTCTCATTTATTTTCTCCTTGAGTTCTCGTTGCAGGTTGCTTAGTTGGTTACAAGAGAGATCAGAAGAGATCAGTTGCAGTTAGAGTCGCAGATCTCAAAAGAGGAGTTACGAAGTTGTGTTGCTTAGTCAGAGTTACTCATTTGCCACTACGAGTAACTCACTAGCAACTACTCAAACTCAACATTGCAACTTCTTTTATCTATTTGCGACCTAACTTTGTAACCAAGCAACTCGCAAAAATATTTATGACTGCCACATAAAAACCGTATTTTTTCTATCCAAAATGAGCCGATTTGCGCCATATACCAAAAAGAGGTCGTTCTTTTGATTAACTGAAATTAACTTGTATATGCCCATTAACTACATAGGAGAAAACAATGAGCGCATTAAATAGTTTGAAGTTAGTAGCAGTTAAAAAACCACGCAATATCCCTGCAATCGTTACTCGCAGAAATAAGTTGTCATCTAAGATTTGGGAGCAGATAAATTTGGCTAAGAGCCAAATGGACGGCAAGCCATTTGTAGTGATGAAATATCGTTCCGTTAAAGATCCTGCTACCGGGTTGCGTAAACAAGTTGAAGTGCCCAAGCGTATTAAGCCTTGGTGGTTCCAATCAGAACAAGGAAAAGTTTGCGTGTCTGTGAAATATGGCTCTTGGACTATTGAGCTTGCTAAAGGTAAGCCTAGTGTTGAGGTAGCCAGCGGTGAAGAGCTTGTAAATGCGTTAACAGCAATTAAGCAGGCTGTAGAAGCTGGTGAGCTCGATAGTCAAATCGAGATAGCTAGC
>TBL_comb47_HYPODRAFT_10004204_pt1 | contig 16630 bp, 14 predicted proteins | sample TroBogypolimnion_40_FD_10682 | JGI IMG/M metagenome (IMG submission 10682)
CCCCAACACCCCCTACAACGTCGGCGGCCCGGTGGCCGCCTACCAGGTGAACCCGCCCCTGCCGGCCGGACTGACCCTCAACCCCGCCTCCGGGGTCATCACCGGAACCCCGACGGCGGTGACGGCGGCCGCCGGCTATGAAGTAACGGCCCTGAACCGCGCGGGCAGCACCAGCGTCACCCTGCGCCTGACGGTCAACGACCAGGCCCCGGCCGTCAAGCCGGTGGTGACCATGGCCCCCTTCGTCACCGAGAAGACCGCCGGGCTGGCCGCCAGCACCCAGGACCAGGGCGCGGGCGCGACCTACGCCTGGACCCTGCGGGGCGGCACCCTCAACACCGGCCAGGGCACCCCGGCCATCACCTTCACCGCGGGCGCCGCCGGCCCCCTGTCCGCCTCCGTCACCGTCACCAACACCGGCGGAAGCGTCACCGGCAGCGGCGAGGCCGTGGTGGTGCCGGTGCCCGACGCGACCCTGACCCTGCCGGTGGCGATCCAGACCCTGGACGCCAAGACCGCCCGGGTGCCCGACCAGCCCGGGATGACCTACCTCTGGACCGTCATCCCCGGCTCCGCCACCGCCACCATCGCCTCGGGCCAGGGCACCAGCTCCGTCCGGTTCACGGCCGGCGGCGCCCCGGGCACCTTCCAGCTCCAGGTGAAGGTCCAGAACCAGGCCGGCAACTACCTCACCACCAGCGGAACCATCAAGGTCCAGACCGGATACTGAACCCAAGGAGCCGACCATGTCCATCGCCCGAAGCTTCCTGATCCTGATGCTGGCGCTGCCCGTGGGGCTGGGCGCCCAGGCCCCGCCGGCCTGGGTCCAGACCCAGGGCGCGGACCCGGACTTCCCCCCCGCCCGCTACCTCACCGGCTACGGCCTCTCCGCCCCCGGGGGCACCGAGGTGGACCAGCGCCGGCAGGCCGTGGCCATGGCCAAGGACGCCCTGGTGTCGTCGATCCGCACCCACGTCAGCTCCGAACTGTCCGTGCGGGTGACCCAGCAGGACCAGCACATGTCCCACTACGCCCAGAACCTGGTCCGGACCAAGGCCGACCTTGAGCTGGAAGGGCTGGACACCCTGCTCACCTGGCAGGACGGCAGGAAGAGCACCACCCACGCCATGGCCGTGCTGGACCGGCCGAAGACGGTGCTGCTGCTGGACGGCCAGCTGCAGCGGGAAGGCAGGGAGTGCGCCACCCTGTTCGAGACCGCCCGGGCCGCCGGCGACCCGGCGGGCCTGGTCAAGGCCCAGCACCTGCGGGAGCGGATGGAGGAGCAGCTGCTGATCTACTCCGTGCTTTCCGGCGGAGCCCCGCCGGCCGTACACGGCCCGGGCGCGGCCGACATCGCCGGGGAACTGCGGAGGATCTACGCCGGCCGCAAGACCCTGGACGGCTGCGTGGCCATGGCCGCACTCGACCTGGGCGCGGACCTGCCCAAGGGCATCCGCGTGCTCATGGACCGCATCACCTTCGCCGACACCCCCTTCTGCGGCAGCCTTTCGGCCTACCTGGAACAGACCCTGGCCGGCCAGCTGGCCTCCTTCGGCCAGGTGAAGATCCTGGACAAGGCCCTGGCCCGGGACGCCATCCAGGCCGCCAACCTGAACGGGGACCTGGCGGACGCGCTCCGGTCCCAGGCGGCGGTGCGCGGGGTGCTGTTCGATCTGGGCGAAGAGGTGAAGCTCACCCTGAGGGTGACCGCGGCCACCGGCGAGGAGCTCGCCACCGCCTCGGCCGCCCTGCCCGCCCTGCTGGTCCGGAAGGCCGGGCTGAAGCTGGTGCCCGACAACTACCAGGAGGCGCGCAAGACCCTGGAGATCATCGACGCCCAGGTCCAGGCCTCCAAGCTGCAGGTGAAGCTGGCCATGGACCGGGGCGACGGGGGGATCTACCGCAGGGGCGACAAGCTCCACCTGTTCCTCAAGTCCAACCTGGACTGCTACGTCAAGGTCCTCTACCACCAAGTGGACGGGACCAAGGTGCTGATCTTCCCCAACCGCTTCCACCCGGACGGCCGGATCCAGAAGGGCCGGATGTACCAGATCCCGCCGGACGACAACTCCTTCGACCTGGTCGTGCAGGAGCCGTTCGGGGCCGAACTGGTCAAGCTCATCGCCTCCACCGAGCCCATCGACATCCAGGGCAAGGACCCGGACGTCAACGGCCTGTCGGTGGTGCGGGACGACCTGGCCAAGCTGCTGGGCAAGACCCGGGGCATCGCCCTGAAGAAGGCGGAGGTCCAGTACGGCGAGGCCACGGCGGTCGTCAACACGATGGACGCCGCCAGGTAGCTGGCGGCGTCCATGGCATTGGGCTACTGCTGGACTCCATGTCCGGGCTCCGCCTGGGCATGGAGTGGAGTGTGGGGGGACGAAGAGCGAGCTTTGCTCGCGGGCGGTCCCCCCACGGCGTATCAGTTGGCGGGCTTGGCGCTGGCGGCGATGGCGGCGTCCAGCTTGTCCAGGGCCGCGTTCAGGCTCACTTCGCCCTGGGCGATCTCCTTCTTGATCTGGGCCTTGGCGCTGCTGGCGAGGGCGGTGTCCATGGAGTCCTTGGTCATCACCACGAACATGTAGAGCGAACCGTCGGAAGGATCGACGTAGGTGCCGCGGGTGTTGGTGCCGGCCAGTTCCTGGTCGATGACCTGGCGGGTGACGTTCTCGATGACCCGGTTCATGACGTCGACCTTGATCGGCTTCTTGCTGGCGTCCGAAGAGGCGGTGGTCACCTGCTGGTTGAGCTGGCTGAACATGTTCTGGACCCGGACCTTGAGCTTGCCGGCCAGCTTGGTGCGGGCGTCGGCCACCGCTACGGTGCGCTGCAGGCCCTTGTCGCCCATGACGTTGGCCTGGGCGATGCCCACGGCGGCGAGGCCGTCGGGGATCTCTTCGTTGTCGATCCAGGCGGGAGCGTTCTTGGCCTGGGTGGTGGTCACCGGCGCGGGAGCGGCGACGGGCGCCTTCTCGCCGGCGCAGCCGACGAGAACGAGCAGAAGCGTGGTGAAGGGGAGGACGGTGCGCATGCGCATGGAGGCTCCTTGAAAGGGGATGAAGACGGGTGGCGCTGGGGATGACCGGAAGATAAGGGCAGCGTATCGGGCTGACCTGGAGATCGAAAGGGATATTTTATTTTAGCACTCTTCGCAACGGGGTTCGGGTGGAAGGCCCGTTGGCTTGAGTGTTTTTTTCCTAGTTCCGGGCCAGCACCGCCTGGAGGAAACTCCGGGTGCGGGGTTCCCGGGGGTCGGAGAAGATCTGGGTCGGCGGCCCCATCTCCACGATGGCGCCCTGGTCCATGACCACCACCGTGTCCGCCACTTCCCGGGCGAAGCCCATCTCGTGGGTGACGATCAGCATGGTCATCCCGTCGCCGGCCAGGGCCTTGATTACCTGCAGCACCTCCCCCACCAGCTCCGGGTCCAGCGCCGAGGTCGCCTCGTCGAACATCATCACCTGCGGCCGCATGGCCAGGGCCCGGGCGATGGCCACCCGCTGCTTCTGGCCGCCCGAAAGGGTGCCCGGGTAGACGTGGGCCTTCTCCGAGAGCCCGACCTTCTTCAGGAAGGCCTCGGCCTCCTGGTCGGCCTGGCGGTGGCTGAGCCGGTCCAGGGAGCGCGGCGCCAGGGTGATGTTCTCCAGCACGGTCAGGTGCGGAAACAGGTTGAACGACTGGAACACCATGCCCACGTCGGTGCGGACCTGGTTGAGCCTGGCCTCGTCGATCATCACCCCGTCCTCCACCAGGGGGTGCCCGCAGATGCGGATCGTGCCCTCCTCGGCGGTCTCCAGCCCGTTCAGGCAGCGCAGGAAGGTGCTCTTGCCCGAACCGCTGGGGCCGATGATCACCACCACCTGGCTCGGCTCGACGGTGAGATCGATGCCGTTGAGCACCCGGTGCTCGCCGAACGACTTGCCCAGGCCCTTCACCTCGACGATGGACTCGGACATCAGACTCTCCCATCCGCGCGCAGCACCCGCTCGGTGCGGCGCAGGAACATCGTGGTCACGCTGGTCAGGGCCAGGTAGATGCAGGCGATCGCCAGGTACACCTCGAGCGAGCGGTAGGACACGCTGATGATCTTTTCGCCCTGGTGCATCACGTCGTCGATGGTCAGGAGCGAGACCAGCGCCGAGTTCTTGATCAGGGCGATGAACTCGTTGCCCAGCGGCGGGATCATCCGCACGAAGGCCTGGGGCAGGATCACCTTGCGCATGGCCATGCGGTACGGCATCCCAAGCGACCGGGCCGCCTCCATCTGGCCCCGGTCGATGGACTGGATGGAGCCCCGGACGATCTCCGACACGTAGGCGCCGCTGTAGATGCCCAGCCCCAGCACCCCGCACATGAAGGCCGGAAGCAGGATGCCGAACTGGGGCAGGCCGAAGAACAGCAGGAACAGCTGCACCAGCAGCGGCGTGCCGCGGATGAAGGTGAGGTATGCCGTGCACAGGCCGTAGATGATCCGGCGCTTGGGCGAAAGCCGGCCCATCCCCACCAGCAGCCCCAGCACGCAGCCCAGGGCGAGCGAAGCCGCCGTCACCTCGACCGTCACCAGGGCGCCGGAGGCCAGCGCCTGCCAGCCTTCCCAGACCGGGGAGAAATCCATGCTCATCGACTGCTCACTTCACTTGGAGGCGGCGAACCACCGGTTGACCAGCGTGTTGTAGGTGCCGTCCGCGCGCAGCTGGGCCAGCGCCTTGTTCATCTGGGCGATCAGGGCGTCGTCCTTGCGCAGGGCGTAGCCGTACAGCTCGACCGTGAGCCCCTTGTCCAGCACCCGCATGGCGGTGTTGGTCTTGGCGAACTGCATGGCCGCGGGACGGCCGGTCACCACCGCGTCGACCCGGCCGATGTTGAGCAGGTCGAACATCTCCTGGTTCTTCTCCACCTCGACCCGCTGCACGGTCGGGTAGGTCTCCTTCAGGAAGGTCACCGACTTGGTGCCCACCTGGACCGAAACCTTCTTCCCGGCCAGGTCTTCGGGCTGGTTGATGGCCTTGTTGTCCTTCTTCACCAGCACGGCCAGGCCGCCCTGGTAGTAGGCGTCGGTGAAGGCCACCACCTTGCGGCGCTCGTCGGTCATGTAGATGCCCGAGGCGGCCACGTCGAACCGGTTCGCCAGCAGGCCCGGGATCAGCCCCTTGAAATCGATGTCGACCCATTCCACCTGCTTGCCCATCACCTTGGCCATCGCCTCGATGAGATCGATGTCGAACCCGGTGCGCTTGCCGTTCTGGACGAACTCCAGGGGCGGGAAGGTCGCGTCGGTGGCCACGCGCATGGCGCCGCCGGCGGCGTGGGCCGCGAGCCCCATGGCGAACAGCAGGGAAAGGACGGAAAACACTTTGCGGAGGTTCATGGCCGTTCCTTCTGAAGGGGGACTGTGACGCATCCGGCGGGCCCGCGGAGGGCATGGCCGGGCAAGCGCGCTGTCACAAGGTGAATGGGCAATACGATGCCACCGCATCGTTCCAGGCGCAACAACTAATGACTAATGACGCAGATGGCTGGTCGTGCGGACTGGACTGTTCTGGTAAAATACCTGCACGCACTGACCACACCGGTCAGACAAGGAGGCGGCCATGGCTGTGAAAAAGATCCTCATGCTGGTTGGCGATTTCGTCGAGGACTACGAAGTGATGGTCCCGTTCCAGATGCTGCTCATGGTCGGACACACCGTGCACGCCGTATGCCCCGACAAGCAGGCGGGCGATTTCGTCCGCACCGCCATCCATGATTTCGAAGGCGACCAGACCTATTCGGAAAAGCCCGGCCACCGCTTCACCCTCAACGCCGCGTTCGCCGACGCCCGGGCCGAGGACTACGACGCCCTGGTCATCCCGGGCGGCCGCGCCCCGGAGTACCTGCGCCTGAACCCCAAGGTCCTGGACCTGGTCCGGGCCATGGCCAAGGCCGGCAAGCCCATCGCCGCCATCTGCCACGGCCCCCAGATCCTGGCCGCCGCCGGCGTGCTCAAGGGCCGGCCCTGCTCGGCCTACCCGGCCGTGGGCCCGGAAGTGTCCGAAGCCGGAGGCGAGTTCATCAACATCGCCGTGGACAAGGCCCATGTGGACGGCAACCTGGTGACCGCCCCGGCCTGGCCCGCCCACCCGGACTGGATCGCCAAGTTCCTGAAGGTGCTGGGCACGCGCATCGAGGCCTGACGCGGGAAGGCGGAGGAACCGTTCCCCCGCCTCCCGCAGTGCCTACTTCTTCTTCTTGGCCGGGGCCGCCTTCTTGGCGGGCTCGGCCAGCTTGCTGGCCAGGTCGTTGCCCCGGGACGTGGCCCCGTGGACCACGGCGGGTTTGGCCTTCTTGGGCTTCTTGTCGTTGGACATGGTGCTCCTTGGAGGCCCGGAGGATGGGACGTGCCGGGCCTTTTCCCAGCATGGGCCGAAAATTTCAAATCCAGGGCTTTATTCCCCGCCCGCTTCGGATTGCCTTTTCATGCCGGGTTCGCCTACACTGGGGCCTGCGATGTTGAACCTGCACCCTATCCCCCGCCCGCCCTTCCGTCCCACGGGAGCTTAGGGGCCGTACCGGGGACAGCAGGAACAGGCAGCAGGCCCTCGACCACGGAGCAAATGGCTTCCGGGGCCGGGGGCCGGCCATTTTCACGGAGTCCGCGATGAAAGAAACCTCCCGTGCCGCCCTCGCCCAGACCCGGCGCCTGGTGGTGAAACTGGGCACCAACGTCATCATGCGGGCCGACGGCCTGCCCGCCCTGGGCCGGCTGTACGGGATCCTGGAATCGGTCGCGACCCTCGCCCACCAGGGCAAGGAGGTCCTGCTGGTCTCCTCCGGCGCCATCGGCCTGGGAGCCCAGCAGCTGGGGTTGGACCACCGGCCCCGGACCCTGGCCGAGAAGCAGGCCTGCGCCGCGGTGGGCCAAGGCCGGCTCATGGCGCTCTACCAGGAGGGGTTCGCCCGCCTGGGGCTGGTCGCCGCCCAGGTGCTGCTCACCGAGTACGACTTCAGCAACCGCCGGCGCTACCTGAACCTGCGCGCCACCCTGGACCACCTCCTGAAGCTGGGGGTGGTGCCCGTCATCAACGAGAACGACACCGTCTCCACCGTCGAGCTGGAGCCGCCCGCGGGCTTCCGCACCACCCCGGTGTTCGGCGACAACGACAAGCTCTCCGCCCTGGTGGCCAGCGGCGTGGCGGCCGACACCCTGCTGATCCTCTCCGACGTGGCGGGACTCTACACCGGCAACCCGCACACGGATCCCGGGGCCCGGCTGATTCCGGTGGTCCAGGAGCTCACCGCCGAGATCGAGGGTTTCGCCGACGGCCTGAGCGCCCGGGGCCGGGGCGGCATGGCCTCGAAGCTCGCGGCGGTGCGGGTGGCCACCCAGGCCGGGGCCCGGGTGCTCATCGCCGACGGCGCCTGCCCCGGGATCCTCGAGCAGGTCCTCGCGGGCGCGGAAGTGGGCACGCTGTTCGAACCGGGCCGGCGGATCCGGGGGCGCAAGCGCTGGATCGCCCATGCCGGGCAGCTTTCGGGACGGATCCGGGTGAACGCCGGGGCGCGCGAGGCCCTCGTGGCCGGACGGGTATCCCTCCTCGCCGCCGGGGTCGTGGGCCTGGAGGGGGATTTCGAGCGGGACGACGTGGTCGCCATCGCCGATGAAGAGGGCCGCGATTTCGCCCGGGGCGTCGCCACCATGGGCCGGGCGGAAGCCGGCCAGGACGGAGCCCATGGCACCGGCCGGGTGCTGGTCAGCCGCGACACCTTCGTCCTTCTGGAGCAGTCATGAACGACCAGCGCGAACAGCAGATCAGAACCAAGGCCCGGGCGGCCCGGGATGCTTCCCGCCTGCTGGCGGCCACCCCCGCCCAGGCCCGGGACCAGGCCCTGCGCAACGCCGCGGAGCTCCTGTCCCGGCAGGCCGACGCGGTGCTCGCGGCCAACGCCGGGGACTGCGCCCAGGCCCTGGACCTGACCCCCGCCACCGCCAGCCGGCTCAAGGTCGACGCCGGCAAGCTGCTGGAGATGGCCCGCGGGCTGGAAGCCGTGGCGGCCCTGCCCGACCCCCTGGGCCGGGTGCGCCTGCGCCGGCTCCTGGACGACGGCCTGGAGCTCACCCAGGTGACCTGCCCGCTGGGCGTCCTGGGGGTGATCTTCGAGGCCCGGCCCGACGCCCTGTTGCAGATCGGCTCCCTCGCCATCAAGTCCGGCAACGCCGCCCTGCTCAAGGGCGGCCGGGAGGCCGCCGGGACCAACAGGCTCCTGGCCGGGATCCTGCGCCAGGGCCTGGCCATGGCCGGCCTGCCCGAGGACGCGATCCAGCTGCTGGACGGCCGGGAGGACGTGGAGGCCCTGCTGGCGCTGGACGACCTGGTGGACCTGGTGATCCCGCGCGGCTCCAGCGCCCTGGTGCGGCACATCCAGGCCCACACCCGGATTCCGGTCCTGGGCCACGCCGAAGGGATCTGCCACATCTACCTGGACGCCAGCGCCGACCCGGCCAAGTCGGTGGCCGTCGTCCGCGACGCCAAGCTGCAGTACCCGGCCGCCTGCAACGCCGTCGAGACCCTGCTGGTCCACCCGGACGCCGCCGGGGTGCTGGCCCTGGTGGCCGAGGACCTGCGCGGCCTCGGCGCCGAACTGCGCGGCTGCCCCCGGGTGCGGGCCGCCCTGCCCTGGGTGCTGCCCGCGGTGGAGGCGGACTGGGACACCGAATACGGCGAACCCGTCCTCGCCATCCGCATGGTGGACGGCCTGGACCAGGCCATCGCCCACATCCACGCCCACGGCTCCGGCCACACCGAGGCCATCCTCACCGAGGACCCCGAGGCGGCCGCGCGGTTCCTGGCGGAAGTGGACGCCGCCGGGGTCTACCACAACGCCTCCACCCGCTTCGCCGACGGCTACCGCTACGGGTTCGGCGCCGAGGTGGGCATCAGCACCTCGCGGATCCACGCCCGGGGCCCGGTGGGCCTGGAAGGCCTGCTCTCCTGCCGCTACCTGCTGCGCGGCGACGGCCACCGGGTGTCCGACTACACCGGCGCCGAGGCGAAGCCCTTCCTGCACCGGGACCTCTGAATCAGACCTCGATGTTCTCCCGCACGTGCTGCATGAAGGCCTTCTCGGCGAAGCCCAGGTAGCGTTCGGGGTTCCAGACCAGGTAGGTGGAGATGCGGATCTCCTGGCCCTCCCAGGGCAGCGCCACCAGCCGCCCGGAGCGGAGCTCGGCCTCCACCGCGATCCTGGGCAGGGGGGCGATGCCCAGGCCCACCTCCACGCAGCGCTTGATCGTCTCGACGCCCTGGAACTCCAGGAAGCTCCCCGGGTGGGCGCCCGCGGCGATCAGCTGGCGCTCGAACTGGTTCCGGTAGCTGCAGCCGAGCGCCTTGAGCAGCACCTCCTCGCCCATGAGGTCCTGGGCCGACACGCTCCCGGCGGCGGCGAGCCGGTGCCCGGGCGCGGCCACGATGAGGATGTGCTCGTCGCGCAGCTTCTCCACCGCCAGCACCTTGGAAGGGAACGGCTCTTCCAGCACGAAGGCCAGGTCGACCGCGCCCTCCAGCACGTTGCGCTTGAAGTCCCGGACGAAGCCCGGCAGGAACAGCACCCGGACCTGCGGGTGCTTCGCCTTGAAGCTCTTGAGCAGCTGCGGCAGCAGGTAGGTGCAGATGCTCTCCGGAGCGGTGAAGCGGATCGTGCCGCTGGCCGCCTCGTCGTTGATGGACGCCTTGGCCTCATGGGTCAGGGCGAGGATCCGCTCCGCGTAGATCAGGAAGCGCTGCCCTGGCTCGGTCAGCTCGAGCCGGTTGCCCACCCGGTTGAACAGAGCCGAGCCGAGGTCCTCCTCCAGACTCTTCATCTGGGCGGTGACGCTGGATTGGGCACAGCCCAGGGTGGCGGCGGCATTGGTGAAGCTCAGCGTGCGGGCGGCGACGCTGAAAGTGGAGAGGGTTCGTACGTCCATGAACCATTGTACCGGCTAATCCATCCGCGGGCGTCCAGGTCCCCCTCGACGTGCCGGCCGTTCGTCGTATTTGAAAAACGCCTCGGGGCCGACAGATGCTCGAGTCGTTGGGGCCCCGAGGCGTTTTTCAAATCCGACGGCGATCCGGCCCCAACCGAGCGTCCCGCATGCCTTACGGACATCAGCCGGCGCAGGAATTTTCTTGCCCTCCAACCGAGACCCCCAAAAAAACCGGGGTTGGGACACGCGCTCCGTTGGAATTGAAAAGCGCCTCGGGGCCCCAACGACTCGAGCACCTGCCGGCCCCGAGGCGCTTTTCAATTCCAACGAACCGCCGAGCCGCCCGATCAGGGAATCCGATTCCTGCTATCGGGAAATTTTAATTGTTTCCGTTATTGGATATATCGATATTAAGAGCTATCCGCCTATTTGAAGGAATACCGACATGACCACCGGGCTCCATGGGTCCGGGCAATCGTTTCGTTATCGGGTGGTCCCATTTCCTCAATCCAACTTTTTTGAAGGAGGACTGCATGCCTGTGCAGTGGAGCCAGAACTATGCCGCCTTGAACGGGAGCCTGCTGCTCACCGCTCTGGTGGCCGCGATTCCGATCTTTTTCCTGTTCTGGGCCCTGGCGGTCAAGCGCATGAAGGGGCACGTGGCGGGGATGCTCACCCTGCTGATCACCATCGTCATCAGCGTCCTGGTCTACCGGATGCCGGTCAGCGCGGCCCTCTCGGCGTCCCTCCTGGGCATGCTGACCGGGCTCTTCCCCATCGGCTGGATCATCCTCACGGCCGTGTTCCTGTTCAACCTGACGGTCGCCTCGGGCCAGTTCGAGGTGATCAAGAGCTCCATCTCCGCCCTCTCCCCTGACCGGCGCATCCAGGCGCTGCTCATCGCCTTCTGCTTCTCCGCCTTCATGGAAGGCGTCGCCGGACAGGGCGCGCCGGTGGCCGTGGCCGCGGCCATGCTGATCGGCCTGGGCTTCCCGGCCCTGCCCGCCGCCGTCATCTGCCTGGTGGCCAACACCCCGCCGGTGCCGTTCGGGCCGGTGGGCGTGCCCACGATCATGATGTCCACCATGACCGGCTACCCCGCCGCCACCATGGCCCGGGCCATCGGCCTGGACATGGCGCTCATGGCGCTGATCATCCCGTTCTTCATGGTCGTGGTGATGGTCGGCTTCAAGCACGCCAAGGAAGTGCTGCCGGCGGCCCTGGTGGCCGGCATCAGCTACGCCGTCGCCTCCCTGGCGGTCTCCACCTTCCTGGGCCCCGAACTCCCGGCGATCACCGCCTCGGTGGTCTCCCTGGTCTCCCTGGTGATCTTCCTCCAGTTCTGGAAGCCCAAGACCAACTGGACCTTCCCCGAAGACCTCGACGCCCCGAAGACCGCCGCCCGCAGCTACTCCGCCGGGCAGATCTTCAAGGCCTGGTCGCCCTTCCTCATCCTCATGGTGGTCATGGCCATCTGGGGCACCCCGGTGTTCAAGAACTTCGTCAACAAGAGCCTCAAGTGGTTCGTGGTGGTGCCGCACTGGCCCGGCCTGGACGGCGTGGTGCTGAGGACCGCCCCGATCGTCGCCAAGCCCGCGGTCTACGCCGCCAGCTACCGCTGGGACTTCTTCACCGCGGCCGGCACGGCGATGATGATCTCCGCCCTGCTCTCAATGGTGGTGCTGGGCATCTCCCCCGCCACCGGCGCCAAGGTGCTGGGCAAGACCTTCAAGCAGCTCCAGTTCACCCTCATCACCCTGGCCTCGGTGCTGGGCATCGGCTTCCTGGCCAACTACTCGGGCATGTCGTTCACCTTCGGCCTGGCATTTGCCGCCTACACCGGCATGGCGTTCCCGATCTTCTCCCCGATCATCGGCCTGGTCGGGGTGTTCCTCACCGGCTCGGTCACCTCGTCCGCGGCCCTGTTCGGCAAGCTCCAGCAGGTCACCGCGGTCAGCCTGGGAATGAATCCCATCCTCACCACCTCGGCCAGCCTGTTCGGCAGCGTCATGGGCAAGCTGATCTCGCCCCAGTCCATCGCCGTGGCCTGCGCCGCGGTGGGCCTGGTGGGACGGGAGACCGACATCTTCCGCAAGACCCTCAAATACTCGATGATCCTGCTCGCGTTCGTGATCGTGGTCGTCCTGCTCCAGGCATTTGTCGCCCCCTGGTTCCTTCCCGCCGCCCCGGCGATCGGTTAAGCGCTAGAATTGCAACCATACCCAAAACCTACGGAGGACACGAACATGACGAGCTATACGCCTGGCATGCTTAAAGGTCTCATCGATTCCACGCCGGATGTGGCGCTGCTGCTCAATCTGGCGGAACAGTATGCCCAACGCAAGCTCCCCGCCACCGGCGTGGACAGCCTGCTCGCCTACGAGTGCCCGCGTACCCAGCTGATGATCCGCACCGCCGTCAAGGGCACCACGGTCGGCACCCACTTCCACACGGTCTGCGACGAATACGTGATCGTGGTGGGGGGCAAGGGCGAGATCATGGTCAACGGCGAGTGGAAGCCGGTCAAGGCCGGGGACGTGCACGTCTGCCCGCGCGGCATCATCCACGACACCCGCGCCCTGGCGGAGGATCTGCAGTACCTGTCAATCTTCACCCCGCATCTTCCCGCCGGCAGCGACATCAACTGGCTCTAAACACAACCCCAGAGGAGGAATCGCAATGACAATGAAAGCTCTGCTTCCCAACATCGATCCCGAAGGGCTGATGGAGTTCTCGGTGGTCTACACGGACCGCGCCCTGAACCACATGTCCAAGAAGTTCCAGGGAGTCATGCGGGAGATGAACCGCATCCTGAAGCTGGTCTACCACGCCCAGGCCGCCATCCTGGTCCCCGGCGGCGGCACCTACGGCATGGAGGCCGTGGCCCGCCAGTTCTGCACCGGCAAGAAGGCCATGGTGATCCGCGACGGCTTCTTCAGCTACCGCTGGACCCAGATCTTCGACACCGGCGGGATCCCGTCCAGCCACGTGGTGCTCAAGGCCCGCCGCACCGGCACCGACAGGCAGTCGCCCTGGATCCCGACCCCCATCGCCGAGGTGGTCGCCGCCATTGCCGCCGAGAAGCCCGCCGTCGTCATCGCCCCGCATGTGGAGACCGCCGCCGGCATCATCCTGCCCGACGACTACCTGAAGGCGGTCGCGGCCGCGGCCCACGAGGCCGGCGCCCTGTTCGTCCTGGACTGCGTCGCTTCGGGCGCCATGTGGGTGGATATGGAAGCCATCGGCGTCGACGTGCTGGTCACCGCCCCCCAGAAGGGCTGGAGCGGCACCCCCTGCGCCGCCATGGTCATGCTCTCCGAGAAGGCCCGGGGCGTCATGGAGACCACCACCAGCACCAGCTTCGCCTGCGACCTCAAGAAATGGTCCGCGATCATGGACGCCTTCCTGAAGGGCGGCCACGCCTACCACGCCACCATGCCCACCGACGCCCTGGCCAAGGTGTGCGAAGTGATGCAGGAGTGCGAGGCCTACGGCTTCGAGAAGCTGCGCGCCGAGCAGGCCGAACTGGGCGCCAAGGTCCGCGCCCTGCTGGCCGGCTGCGGCCTGCCCAGCGTCGCCGCCAAGGGCTTCGAGGCCCCGGGCGTGGTGGTGTGCTACACCACCGATCCTGAAGTGCAGTCCGGCAAGAAGTTCCTCGCCGCCGGCCTGCAGATCGCCTCCGGCGTGCCGCTCCAGTGCGACGAACCGGCCGACTTCATGACCTTCCGGCTCGGGCTCTTCGGCCTGGACAAGCTGCACAACGTGGACCGCACCGTGGGCTACCTGGCCGCGGCGCTGAAGGAACTCGGCCTCAGCAAGTAGCAAGCTGCACCTGACGAGGGCGGCCCGGTCTCCGGGCCGCCCTTTTCCGTTCACTCCACCTGGACGATCGCCTCGGCGCCCCGGGACACGCCCTGCCGGGTCACCCACTGCAGGACCACCCGGCCGGGTCCCGGCAGGGCGAACCGGCCTTCCTCGCGCACCGCCCCGCCGCCCAGGGCGGTCCCAAGCTTGCGTTCCGCCGCGCCGTCCGCCTGGATGAAGGCCAGCGTGTAGAGCACGGGCTCCTCCTCCGGGCGGTGGGCCGGAACCGTCCAGTCCACCGCCAGGGGCGCGTCGCGCCGCACCGACCGGCTGGCCAGGACCAGCCCCGCGGGCCCCGGGGCGGCCGCGGGAAGGCGCTCCCGGCACGCCTGGGCCAGCCACGGCCCGGTGGCGACGTAGATCTGGCCCAGATCGCCGGCCGCGAGCCCGCGGGGCGCTTCCAGCCCGGCGTAGGCCCCGCCCAGCGGCCCGGGGATCCCGTCCCTGAGCAGCCCGGGGCGGTTCCCGCCCAGCCCCGGATCCCCCGCCAGGGTCCTGAGGGTCCCGGCGGCGGGATCGAATTCCCGGAGCGCGCGGTTGCCCAGGTCGGCGATGTAGAGCCGGCCCCCCGCCGCGGCCAGCCCGCAGGGGGTGTCCAGGCAGGGTTCCCGTCCCGCCTCCCGGCCGTCCCGGAAGCCCGCCCGGTCCGGCACGCCCAGGATCGTGGTCACCTCGCCCGCCAGGGTGATCCGGCGCAGGGCGTGGCCGTCCGCCGCCACCAGGGCGTCCCCGTCCACCGCCAGGCCCTGGAGCCCGGAGAACCGCGCCTGGGGCCCCTGGCCGTCCCGGGTGCCGCTGCGCCCAGGCTCCCCGGCCAGGGTGGTCACCTGGCCGTCGCGCCCGATCCGCCGGATGACGTGGTTGCCCCGGTCGGCCACGTAGACGTTGCCCCGGGCGTCCAGGGCCAGTCCGCGGGGATCGCTGAAGCGGGCCCGGCGCGGGTCGTCGGCGTCCCGGAACCCGGCCTGGCCGGCCGTTCCCGCCAAGGTCGCCACCTCGCCCCGGCCGTCCACCCGGCGGATGACGTGGTTGCCGCTGTCGGCCACCAGGAACCCCGCGAACGGCTCCCAGGGCGGAGCGCCGCAGGGGAGCGCGGCCACGAAGGTGGGGCCATTGAACCGGGCGCAGCCGGTCCCGTCCCGGTATCCGGGTTCGAAGGCCCGGCCCCAGGGGGTGCCGACCTCGCCGCCTGCGGAAACGGCCCGCACCACGTGGCTGGCCCGGTCGGCCACGATGACCTGCCGGGACGCGAACTGCCCGCAGCCCACCAGGGCCAGCCCGAAGGGTTCCCGGAAGCGCGCCGTCCCGCCCTGGCCGTCGCCGTGGCCCGCCGCTGCGGGGTCGCCCGCCAGCGGCAGCAGGCCCCGCACGCTGACCGGGAGCTCCAGGAAATGGCTGTAGTAGGCGCCGGGGCGCCGGGACCGGTCCAGCGTTTCCAGGCCGCAGTAGCCGATCGGGCCCATGGGATGCAGCACCACGGAACCCAGCCCGGTCACCTCCCTGCGCACCCACCGGCCGCCTTCCCGGTAGGAGAGCTGCGCGCCCGCCCCGGCCGGGCCGGGCGGCCAGCGCAGGACCAGGGGCAGGCCGCAGCCGACGATCTGCCGCGGAACCGAGATGGCGCTGCCGGGCGGCCGCCAGCACTGGACCTGGGCCCCTTCCCCGCGGCGCTGGTCCGTGGCCGGGTCCAGGAACGGCAGTTCCCCCGGGCCCGAGGGGTCCGAAGCGGGAGCGGCCGGTGCCCCGAACGGCTCCCGGGGCAGCACCAGTACGGTGGCTTCGGCCTGTTCCGCGGGTCCGCCCAGGCGTTCCGCCCGGAGATGGAAGGCGCGCACCGCGGCCACGTCGGGCGCAAGGTAGCGGCCCGCAGGGCTGACGCTGCCGCCCTCCGGCTCGGCCAGGCTCCACCGGCAGGGTTCCTCCCCCGGCACGGAAAAGGCGGCCTGCTCCCCGGACAGCACGATCCGGAACCCGGGCTTGATCGCCATGGTGGCGGCCCCCAGCGGAATCAGGCAGCACCACGCCAGGGCGCAGCCGGCCCGGCGGAACGAGGCAGGAAGGGAATGGGACATGACACGCCGCGCTTTCAGAAAAGGTTGATCACAGGTGAACCTTCACATTTTCAACATCCAGGAACAGATGCTTCGACAATAGGCCCGGGTTCCCTTGACGGAACATCAAAAGGTCGGATGCTGGGGGAAACCAACCCAATCCGCCGCAAGCCAGTCCAGTCCAAGGAGGTCAGCATGGCGCACCGAACGCTAGCGGTCATCATGGCCGGCGGCATGGGGGAGCGGCTGCGGCCGCTCACGGACATCCGGACCAAGCCCGCGGTGCCGTTCGGGGCGATCTACCGGATCATCGATTTCACCCTCAGCAACTGCATCAACTCCGACGTCCGCCAGATCCTGGTCCTGACCCAGTACAAGTCCCACTCCCTCAGCCGGCACCTCACCCTGGGCTTCAGCTTCCTGTCGCCCCGGCTGGACGAGTTCATCGAGGAGGTGCCGGCCCAGATGCAGGTGGGCAACCACTGGTACAAGGGCACCGCCGACGCCATCCGGCAGAACCTGTCCTTCATCAACAGCGTGGCGGCGGACAGCGTGCTGATCCTCGCGGGCGACCACATCTACAAGATGGACTACCGCCTGCTGCGCCGGTTCCACCAGGACCACGCGGCCAGCCTCACGGTCTCCGTCATCCGGGTGCCCGCCGCCCTGGCGGCGGGGCAGTACGGGGTGCTGGAAGTGGACGGCAGCGGGCGCATCGTCGGCTTCGAGGAGAAGCCCGAGCATCCCAAGTGCATTCCCGGCACCACCGACT
>TBL_comb47_HYPODRAFT_10004205_pt1 | contig 16623 bp, 12 predicted proteins | sample TroBogypolimnion_40_FD_10682 | JGI IMG/M metagenome (IMG submission 10682)
TCCTTTGCGGTATGGAACCTTTAAAATATTCGTATTGGTAAAACCTGTGGTGCATTACACCCTCACCTGATGTAGCAGTTAGTATTTTGCTGCGTAGGCCAATTATGCCGCGTGAGGGGACATGAAATTCGAGCTGTTGGACGCTCCCTTTCGGTTCCATTCTTTTCAGTTCTCCTCTACGCTGGCCTATAATTTCTATTACTTTGCCTGCAAATTCCTGTGGGACGTCTACAATCAGTACTTCAATTGGTTCAGTTTTTTTCCCGTGTAGTTCTTTATAGATAACCTTTGGCTGGCCAACCTGCAATTCAAATCCTTCCCTTCTCATATTTTCTATAAGGATGGATAAATGTAAAATACCCCTGCCTGAAACTTTGAATGTATCAGGAGAAGCAGTTTCCTGTACTTTAAGAGCCACATTCTGTTTTAATTCTTTAAACAACCTTTCCCTCAAATGACGCGATGTAACATACTTCCCTTCTCGGCCAAAAAATGGAGAGTTATTAGACATAAATGTCATACTGATAGTAGGTTCATCAATAGAGATAATTTCCAAAGGTTCCGGGTTTTCAGCATCAGCAATAGTATCGCCAATATCAACATCTTCAATACCTACAATAGCACAAATATCACCGCATTCAACACATTCTGTTTCATTTCTAACAAGCCCTTCAAATAAAAAGAGCTGTTTAATATTGGCAGGATGTTCTGAACCGTCTCTTTTAATAATAACATGAGGATTATTTTTCCTAAGTTCGCCTCTGAATACTCTTCCTATGCCTATTCTACCTACATAATCATTATAATCTATAGTCGTTATTTGAATTTGCACATGTCCTTCTTCACTATGCGGAGCAGGAATATATTCCATAATAGTATCAAGTAAAGCAATCATATCTTTTCTTTCATCTTTCAAGTCCTTTACTGCCCAACCTTCCCTCCCACTAGCGTAAATAACCGGGAACTCCAACTGAATATCGTTTGCACCAAGATCAATGAACAAGTCATAAACTTCATTTAGCACTTCCTGAGGCCTCTTATCCGCCCTGTCTATTTTATTAATTACAACAATAGGCTTTAAATGCAGCTGAAGAGCTTTTTCAAGAACAAAACGGGTTTGCGGCATTGGCCCTTCAAACGAATCTACTACAAGAAGAACCCCATCAGCAAGGTTAAGAACACGTTCAACCTCGCCGCCAAAGTCAGCATGCCCCGGTGTATCAATAATATTTATTTTTGCATCTTTATATGGAATACTGATATTTTTAGATAAAATCGTAATTCCTCTTTCTCTTTCAAGATCGTTTGAATCAAGAAATCGTTCCTGCACTACCTGGTTTTTTCTGAATATATTTGATTGTCTTAATAGTACGTCTACTAAAGTTGTTTTACCGTGATCAACGTGTGCAATAATTGCAACGTTTCTAATATCTCTCAAAAATCCTCCGGATTATATGGGTATATGTTAATGGTTTTATTATAGATGTGAACTTATTCTTTAGTTAAAAATATTTCATACCCAAATGTAACAAATTCCCTGATTAAAGGCGCGTTTGGTAGCTTAATTGTTGGCAGGCCGAATCTTCCTCTGTAAATTGGACGAAAAAGGAATAAATCCTTTTGAAGTATTTTATATTTATACTTTTTAATAAATTGTTCGAATTTTCTAATTCCCATGCCTGTAAAGTAATTATATTTGATTTCGTCAATATAATCTTCTTTCTCATGAAGGGCTTTAGCTGCTTTGTCTAATAAAGATTTTGGCAATAAATGAACAAAAGGAGTCATTTTCATAAATGATCGTCCTATTTGCTGGTGCCCGGCAAATGGAGAATATTTTGGAGGAAATGAGACAAACAAAAAACCACCATTATTTAGTAACAAATCAAGATTTTTAAAGGTTGACGCTTTATCAGGAATGTGTTCAATTACTTCACGCATAACAATGAAATCAAACTTTTCAGTAATAACCTCATTAATATTATTTCCGGAAATATCTCCTACAAATATTTTAATGTCAGGGTTCTTTTCATGGGCAATATTTACCCTGTCTGGGCTAATTTCTACACCGAAAACTTCCGCCCCAAGTTCCTTCATTACAGCCAGGAAGCCGGCCTCTGCACAGCCTATCTCAAGGACTTTCAGCCCTTTGAAATTACTCACATATTTTTGAAAATAGGGCAATAAATATTCTTTTGTGTAATTGTACTGTTCGTAATAATGTTTTTCTGGCATAAATAAATAATTTTTTTGCAATACTATGAAACAAATGCTTAATTTCAAAAGGAAAATTGATAAAATAGAGAAGAAAATAAATTTTTTACATTTTCTTGCATTTATTCATCTATAAAAATAAATTATAACTCGATTTTTTAAAAATGACAGAATCTACAGAAGAAAAAAATATAACAACAAACCGTAAAGCACGGCACGAATATTTCATAAATCAGACTTATGAAGCAGGAATTAGTTTATTAGGAACCGAAGTTAAAGCATTAAGGCAGAATAAAGCCAATCTAGTCGATAGTTATGCGATAGTAAAAGATGGTGAAATTCTTCTTATTAATGCCAATATAGGGGCATATGACTTTGGCAATATTAATAATCATGATCCTTTCAGAACAAGGAGGCTGCTTCTAAACAGAAGTGAGATAAAGAAACTGAACCGCGCGGTTCTGGAAAAGGGGGCTACTTTAATTCCCTTAAGATTGTATTTTAAGAAAGGATTAGTTAAGGTTGAATTGGCTATTGCATCAGGTAAGAAACAATATGATAAAAGAGAAGCAATAGCTGAAAGAGACTATCAGAGAAGTGAAGAAAGAAAATTTAAGCAATAAAACGGAGCATTATATTGAGCGATAAAAAATTATTCCCACCACTCAATGAACAAATGGATATTATCCGCAGAGGCGCCTCAGAAATAATCCCCGAAGAAGATTTAGTAAAAAAGATTGAAAGATCAATTAAAGAAGGGAAACCTTTAAATATTAAATTAGGATGTGATCCTACACGTCCTGATCTCCATCTCGGCCATTCCGTTGTGCTTAGAAAACTGGCTCAGTTCCAGCAGCTTGGACATTTGGCAGTTCTTATTATTGGTGATTTTACAGGTATGATAGGAGATCCGAGCGGAAGAAATACTGCGCGCCCTCCCCTAACAGTAGAACAAACAAGAGAAAACGCTCAATCATACTGGGAACAGGCTGGAAAGATACTTAACCGCGATGTAACAAAAATAGTATATAATTCGGACTGGCTAGGCAAAATGACATTTGAAGATGTTGTTAAACTTTCCTCCAAATATACTGTTGCAAGAATGCTTGAAAGAGATGATTTTACAAAACGCTTCAAAGGGGGCATTCCAATAAGTATGCACGAAATATTATATCCCCTTGCTCAGGCCATGGACTCTGTTGCTGTAGAGAGTGACGTTGAATTAGGCGGAACCGATCAGAAATTTAATCTTCTAGTCGGCAGGGACATACAAAGAGAATTCGGCATGGAACCACAGGTAATATTAACTTTACCTCTGCTTGTGGGAACCGATGGTATTGAGAAAATGAGCAAATCATATGATAATTATATTGGAATTAGCGAACTGCCTAAAGATATATATGGAAAAACTCTCTCTATTCCAGACAATATAATTTATACCTATTTTGAACTTTCAACTGATATCAGCAATACTCAGCTTAAAGAAATAAAGGCTAAACTTGAAGATACTTCTGTAAATCCGAGAGATATTAAACGAGCACTTGCAAGAAAACTTGTTGAAATGTATTATTCTGCACAGGCTTCACAGGAAGCTGAAACAGAGTTTGATAATATTTTTATCAAAAAAGGGTTACCGGATGATGTTCCTGAATTTAAGGTATCCGGATTAAATGAAATTGAAATTATTGACCTTATAGTTATGACGGAAGCTGCTCCCACGAAGAGTGAAGCAAGACGCCTGCTTCAGCAAGGCGGCGTTACAATAGACGGCGAAAAAATTGAAGATATGAAATTTGTTGTAAAACTGGAAAATCCTTTTATCTTGAAGGTAGGAAAAAGAAAATTTTATAAAATTATTAAATAAATATAAGGAGATTTGTGAATTGTACATACCATCGAAAATATTCTTTACAAAAGGGGTAGGTAGACATAAAGAATACCTTGCTTCTTTTGAACTGGCTCTGAGAAGCGCCGGAATTGAAATTTGCAATCTTGTTGCAGTTAGCAGTATTTTTCCTGTAGGATGCAAACGCATTACTAAAGAACAAGGGGTTAAATTTCTAAGCCCGGGACAAATTACACACTGTGTAATGGCACGTAATTCTACTAATGAACCTAACCGCCTTATTGCCTCTTCAATTGGCGTTGCTCTTCCGAAAGATAAAAAGGCTTATGGCTATTTATCTGAACATCACCCATACGGCCAGACTGAAAAAAACTCAGGCGATTATGCCGAAGACCTTGCAGCTACTATGCTTGCTACTACTCTTGGTATTGATTTCGATGCTGATAAAGCATGGAATGAAAGAGAACAGGTTTTCAAAATGTCAGGAAAAATTGTAAATACTTTTAATATCACTCAATCTGCTCAAGGTGATAAAAACGGCCTCTGGACAACTGTAATTGCAACTGCCGTTTTACTCCCATAATTTTATAAATTAAAAAGCCGCTCTCATGCGGCTTTTTTTTAATCTTCTAAGTTTATGTAATCAATTAGTTTTTATTCGGCTATTATACATTGCTATCAGATGTAATATTACAGCTACAACTAAACCTACTATCATTGGTTCAATATCAGAAAAAATCGGCGAGGCTACATTCGATCTCAAGATAAACCATGATAGCGCCGATAAAGTGGAAAAAAGCACTTCACAGAATGCCCATTTACCCGGAATTTCAAATTTTTTATAATATGCTCCTATTACAAGTAATATTAGTCCCGGGATACAGATACTGCCAACCGTGAACCAAATTTCAATTACGGAATTAAAAAAATATGCTAAAATAATTGCTATAATAGTAGTAATAACCGTCCCAATTCTTGTATAGTAAATTATTTTTGTTTTATCCTTTATTTTCTTAAGCTTAAAAATAATATCGTACCCTATTGTAGTAGAACTTAAAAACACAAAACTGTTAAGAGTAGCAAGAATAGTCGCGAACATTGCAGCATAGAATAAACCTTTTAGCCCGGGACCGAGTATTTTTTCTGCCAAAGCCGGGAATGAAAGAACCGGATTGGCTAAATCCGGCATCGCTGCACGCGCATAGAGCCCCGTAGAAGTGGTTAAAAAGTCGAACAAGGCAAATAATAGGATTGAAATAAGAATGCCCCACTTAGCTGTTTTACCGTTTTTAGCAGCATTTGTGCGCTGGTGGAAACCCGGATCAGTAAATGTCCATAATGCAATTAAAAACCATACTATAAGATATAATGGGGGCATATTTCCGGAAAATTTCAGATGAGCCGATGGAAGATGTTGTTCAAGATAAGGCATACCGCCGAAAGTAAAATAAGCCATCAATACTATTAAAATGAAACCTCCGAACATAACAAAAAACTGAAAAGAGTTCGTATATAGGTCTGATTTGAAACCCCCTTTTATCAGATATGCAGATGATGCAATCCCTGTTATTATTAATCCCCAGATAATACTAATATTAAAAATAACAGAAATCAGATATCCAATCATCAACATATATGGAGCAGGAGAAACCAGAAAAAATACCAGAACAGTAGATATAAGACTTACTTTTCTTCCATACACAAGCTCAAATTTTTCAGGGACGGTAATAAGAGATGCTTTCCTAACTTTTTCAGAGAAAAATAATGCAAACAGAAAAGCAAAAACATAATAAGGAAATCCTTGAGTTGTCCAGCTTAACAGTCCGTATTTATATGAGAACTCCCCTACTCCTAAAATACCTCCATACCAGGACGATACAGTTGTAAGAACAAATACTAATAAACCGACTTTTCTTCCGGAAAGAAGGAAATCTTCATGTTCATTTTTTTTAATTTTCTTAGGCAGAAATCCTAAAAAAACAACAATTATAAAGAAAGCTGCAATTATAAAAATATCAATAAAGCTTAAGGAAACCATTCTCACTCACGACTTTATATTCCCTGACAATAAATATTTTTCCACCATTTACAGTTAGCTTAATCTTATCTTTAATTGCAACATTGCTTGTACTTTCCCTTTCACCAAACGGCAATGGCACATTTTTTAATGGGAATTTTAATCCATTGGATTGTATTTTCGTTTTCTTGTCAAAACCATACAAAGAGATTGTCTCCCCTTTAAAAGTAGTAAACATTACATTGCCGGTATGAGCAGAAAGAACTGATTTCTGATGAATAATCTTTATTTTTAATTTATTAAAATACTTTAGAATAATACCAAGATTACAGTACGAGTGATCTAACCGGTCCCCCGTTACACCAAGCAATATTATATCCGCTATACCATGTTTAATACAATACTTAAGACATTTTTCCACATCAGTATCATTCTGGCGTGAAATTTTTATTATCTCGGTATCGGGTTTATAAAATTCCAAAACGGCTTGATTCACAGAATCAAAGTCACCGATAATTACATTGGGTAATAATCTAAGCTTATATGCACTATTGGCTCCCCCATCAGCACAAATTAAAAAATCATACCCGGATTTTTCCAGAAACCTAAAAACACTTTTTGCCGGAGGCATTCCATTTGCAAGAATAACAGCTTTTTTCATCATAAACCAAATTTTAAACCGAACAATATATTTCTTTCTGCTGCAGGGAAAAATTCGCCGCCTATGGCATTTGCAGCGTAAAGATTATCAAATACATTATTTATTTGAATATACATTTTAATATTATTGAAAAATAAATTGGTTTTAAAATCATATGAAGCAAAAATATTAGCTACAAAATAAGGGTCTATAACATTATCCGAATAATCAGTAATCCCTAAATAAAGCTGTCTGTATTTAGTCAGGTTATCGCCATAATTATCCGAATAAAATTTACCCATATATTTCATATCTGCTTGTACAAGAAAATTACCTGTTTTATATCTTATTACTCCGCCAAGCATAAAATCAGAGAAACCGCAAATAGTATTTCCTGAAAGGTCAAGTTCTTTAACTTCACTGCTCAAGTCAACAGGATTAGTATAGGTTATAAAAGTTTTACCGCTGCTTATATAATTATCGCTAAGTGTACTATTTAATATAAGTTCGAGTCCGCTCACAGGTTTAATATTTACAGAAAGTTCAATTCCGTAATGCAAAGTTTTTTCCATATTTCCTGTAACAGGCTGGCCGAACTGATCAACTGTACCGTTTTTAACTATTTCATTATTGAAGAACATGTAAAAACCGTTTGCTGATAATGAAATGGATTCCGAGTAATAATTAATTCCTAATTCAAAATCATGCATCGTTTCCGGCTTCACAATAGGCTTGCTGAAATCATGTTTACCGTTTGAATCCTTTTCAAATTGAGGTACCTCTCCGCCGCTTGATTCATCGGCATTGTAATAATTCTGGAGTGTTGGTTCCCTTGAAATATTTGCATATGAGATATATGCATTAAGAGCAGGAGTTAGTTTATAATTTATGCCAAAACGCGGATTGAAAAAGAGATCACTTACACGGAAATCATTATTTAAATACTTTTCATCATAAAAAAGATAATTATGATATGCCAATTGGGTTTCTATCTGGATATTTAATTTCTCAGAAAAGGAATAATTCTCATTAGCATAAACTGCAAAAATATCTTTTCCTCCATGATATTGGTAATACCTATAGTCCGGAGTAATCCCTACAGGAAGATTCTCACCATAGGCTAATGAACCCCAATGCAAAGAACGGTGAATTCTAAGCTCTCCGCCTAAAATCAGTTCTCCATTTGTATGAGAAATATCCAGTCTTGGGATCCAGCCCCATTGCGTATTATTTACCATTGCCTGAATCAGTACATTTGTTGGATTCTGTAGAGCATTAAACCCGTTCAATTTTGTAAGCCTGTAATAAGTTGTATCTCCCCATGAACCATCATAATTAAAATAACCATCGCCAATTACCAAAAATAAAGCAGAGTTTAATTTTACCTTATCACTCAATTTAATGTCATTAAGAAGCTCAAAATGAGGCTGCGAAAACTCTTCCATTTCTTCAGGCTTTCTTTCTGTAATGTATGTAAAATTTTTATTGTCTGTTTCCCAATACGAATAGTTTAATTTACGTAAACTACGGTCATTTATTGCAAACTTAGGCAATCCGGTATAAGCCAAACCGTCTTTTATCGGTCCTCCGTAAAAATTAAATTGAGTAGTAATATCATCATCATATCTTGCAATAGAAATATGATAGGCGTTAAAATCGACCCAGCTTAAGTTGCGATAGCCGCTGCTTAAGGTTTTTGATAATTTAACATAAACTGAATACTTATTATCTATCAGCCCGCTTGAAAACGCAGCACTGTACTTTCTTGTATTATAACTGCCTATTGATGAAGAAAATTCCAGGCCCGGAGTATCTGCAAATGTAGATGTAATAATATTTACTGAACCTCCAATTGCAGGATAGCCTACCAAGCCGTTTCCTGCACCGCGTTGAATTTGAATAAGTTCTGAACTTTCAAGCAAGTCGGGAAAATCCAGCCAGTAAACATTGTGGTCTTCCGGATCATTCTGAGGGATACCGTTAATAGAGACAGATATTCTGCGCTGATCGAACCCTCGTATACATAAATAATTATAACCAAGTCCGTTTCCATTTTCAGAATAGAAATTTGTTGAAGGGGTTAAATTCAAGAATTGAGGTATATCCTGGTCTGTATAAGTTTCTTTTATAGACGCCCTTGTAATTTTTGAAAATGCCATAGGCGTTTTACCTTCTTTACCTATGTTGCCTTCCACAAATACAGTCTGGCTTACCATAGGTTTTGATATCAATGTAAATTTATTCACAATAGATAAATCAAGCGTGTTAAGTTTGATTTTAAGAGTTTCAAAACCAATGTGTGAAATTACCATGTAATCATCGGTATTAAAATTACCCTGGAGGTCAAATACCCCCTTGTCATTTGCAGACATAATTAGCTGTGTATTTTCAATCTTAATTGTGGCATAGGCAATAACCTGTCCCTCGTTGCCTTGTATTACGCCTTTAAGATGTGCAGTTTGAGCATAAATTTGAAATGATAAAAAGAGAAGAATAATCAAGTGTTTCATTTTTTACTCCATAATAAAATAAGAAATAAAAAAAGCCGTTTAGGAAAAAACGGCTTCACTCAATTATTTAGGTTTCTTCCTACGCTGGCATTATCCAGATCAGGTTCAAGGGTATTATCTCAGCCGCAATAGTAACTTTTTGCTGGCACCCCTAACGGCTTATAAAAAAGAACTATTTTCCTTTAGTCGGTATATTTAATTTTTGGCCCGGTTGAAGATCGTCATTCGTAAGGCCGTTTAAATTCATAATTTCAAGATAACTAACTTTATATCTTTTTGCTATCCTTGCAGCAGATTCACCCTTTTTAACTATGTGAACAATTACTTTAGTTGAAGATGTGTTCTTGGATGCGGTTTCTTTCTTAGTCTTTTCAGCAGATTTCTTTTCAGAACTTTTTTCTGCTTTAGATTTTACCGCTTTGCCTGCAGAAGATTTCTCATTTTTACTTTCTGAAGGGCCTGCAATATATTTCAAAGGCTGTCCAACTTTTATCTTGTTCCCTTTAATTCCATTTAAAGTTTTTAATAGACTTAAACTTACGTGAAGTTTTTCTGCAACCGTACTGGGAACGTCTCCATCTTTAACTGTATAATATTTATAATCAATATCTGATTTGGGGGTATTAGAACCGATTGAACTTTCATTCTCTGAATTAAAAATTTTCAGTTTGTCACCAACTTTAACAATGTCTTCTTTATGAATTTTACCTCTGTTCCACAATTTTAAGTTAGCAATACTGGTTTTTGTTTTCATTGCAATTTTTTCAAGTGTGTCATTCTTTCTAACTGTGTAGTACCGTTTTGAGGGAGATTTGATTACATACTCATCATCTGCAATTTTTGACGCATTTATTGCTGCAATTTTGCTGTCCTTATCTGATCTCGACATGCTATCAACTGCTGCATAAGTATTCTGGTTATCTTTATCAACATAGATTCTTATTTTTTGTCCCGCTGTTAAAGGCTGTTTCTGGTAATAAGGAATATTATTCCAATTTCTAATATCCATCTGTTTAACATCGTATAACTGGGCAATATCCTTAATATTATCTTTTTCATCTTTAATTGTATATTCAATTAATACTTTGCCTTCAGGAATAACAATACGTGTTGCATCGCTACCATCAGAATTGGAACCGGGAGTAACCTGAACCAAACGGTAAGTGGCAGTAGAATCCTTGCTGTTTAATTCAGCTTCAATATCCAGCATTGAGTCATTGTTTACAGTAAATGAGTCACTGCTTCTAAAACTGATAGGTATTTTTAATACGGTTTTCTTATATATTCTCTGCTTAGCTGTAAGGCCGTTAAAACTTGCAAGCTGTTCGACTGAAATACCATGTTCTTTTGCTATACTGCGTAAAGATTCTTTATTACTTTTAACTACATATCTGTCAAATCTTAATTTAATATCATCAGGTATATTTTTTACATTGGAAACAAATGCATCATAGGTCTTAGCGGGAATTTTAAGCTGATAACCACCATAAGATGCCGGAGGTGTACAAAATTGTGTAAGCGAGGGATTCATATCCATCAACGTTTCAGTGCTTATTCCTGCACATTTGGCCAATACACCAAGGTCAATAGATTCTTCTACTTTATATGTCTTATAATCATACGGTTTTTCATATTGAATATTGGTAAATCCATATTCCTTCGGCCTTGAAGCAATTAAATAACATGCAACGTACTGAGGAATATAACTTTTAGTCTCTTTTGGTAAATATTTTTTCAAAGTCCAAAAATCGTTTGAGCCTTTTGATCTTTTAATAGCTTTTCTAACTCTTCCTTCGCCCGAATTATATCCTGCAAGAGCAAGATACCAATCGCCAAGGGAACTATATAAATCTTTCAAATAACGAGCAGCAGCCCGGGTTGAAAGTTCAGGATCTCTTCTTTCATCAACATAAAAATTAACTTCCAAATCATATAATTTAGCTGTACCTTTAACAAATTGCCATAAACCTACAGCTGCTTTCTTGGAACGGATTGTAGCTGTTAATGCGCTTTCAGGCATGCTGAGGAAAATCATTTCAGGGGGTACTTTTTCTTCTGCAAATATTCTTGCAAACATTGGAAAATACTTTCCTGATCTTTCAAGTTCTTTTCCCATCCAGCCATGAAGTTTACCTGTGAAAAGGTCTAAAAATCTTTCAACATAATCATTAACTTCAAATGATAGTTCGCCAATTTTTATTATTTCAGTAGGTTTAATATTTTCTGCTGTAGTTAGAGTATCGGCAGCAGAATCAATAGTAGAATCTTCCATATCGGCTAAAGCATCATCGTCTGAATTATCTGGAAGGTCTTTATTAAGCCATATATCCATAGCTGCTAAAGAAGCATCTTCCGGTAAATCAGGCAGGCCTTCAACGAATGATGTGTAATCTTCATCAACCGATTTTTCAAGCTCAACATAATTGTCATTATTATCAATATCCGGGTAATAACTTAATTTTTCCAATAAAGCTCTTGCGGATTCATAAGCATCAAGTGTCTCTTTATTAAGCCCAAGCTTTTGTTTATACAAAGCGTCAATGTAGGCTTGTCTGGAGCTTTCCAGTAAGGAAGCAATTTCGGATGTAGTATTGTCAACAGTCTTAACTGTGTCCTGTTTAACTTCCTTTGTAAATTGTTGATTTTGGGAAACTGAACTACACGAGTAAATAAGGAGTGCAGAACACACGATACTAATTGGTAAAATTAAATTTTTCAAATTACGCTCCTAATTCGTGAAACCACATTGCAATATAATATCTTACAGTCTTTTTTTCAAGAACTTTCTTATTAAAATTTGTTAAAATAGCTCAACATCAAAATATAGCATCAGAGTGGAATATTACAATGCTTCTTTTTAGGGTTATTATCGACCTTTGTCTTCAAAAGTTGAAAAGCATTTATGACTCTCTGTCTTGTTTCATTTGGCATAATAACTTCATCAATAAAACCCTGCTCTGCAGCAATGTATGGATTAGCAAACTTTTCAAGATAATTAGCTAACAGTTTGTTGGTTTTATCCTCAGGATTATCAGATGAAGTAATTTCCTTTTTGAAAATAATTTCTACTGCACCTTTAGGGCCCATAACTGCAATTTCTGCACTCGGCCAAGCAAAATTAAAATCACCGCGGACATTTTTCGAATTCATAACATCATATGCACCGCCATATGCTTTGCGGACTATAACTGTTACCTTTGGAACTGTCGCCTCGCAGAATGCAAATAGAAGTTTAGCACCATGTTTAATAATACCATTCCATTCCTGCTGTGTACCCGGTAAAAAACCGGGAACATCTTCAATAGTAAGCAAAGGAATATTAAATGCATCGCAGAATCTGACAAATCGTGCACCCTTTACAGAAGCATTTATGTCAAGCACTCCGGCTAATACTTCAGGCTGATTAGCCACAACGCCAATCGAAATACCTCCTACTCTGCCGAATCCTGTAATTATATTTGGTGCATAATGTCTTTGAACTTCCATGAAATCGCCCGAATCAAGAATCTGCTTGAGTATAAGGTGCATATCATATGGTTTGTTAGGATTAGAAGGAAGAACAGAATCCAGTTCAGGCCTCAGCATGTCTTCAGAAAAATCATAATTTGTTTCAGGGGCGGTATCTTTCCAGTTTAAAGGAAGATAACCCATAAGTTTTCTTATGTTATCCAGAACTTCAAGTTCACTATCAAATGAAAAATGAGCAACTCCGCTTTTAACTGAATGCGTCTCAGCGCCCCCCAGGTCTTCAAAACTAACTTCCTCATGAGTAACTGTTTTAACTACATTCGGACCTGTTACAAACATATGGGAAGTATTTCTAACCATAAAAATAAAATCAGTAATTGCAGGAGAATAAACGGCACCTCCTGCACATGGGCCAAGTATAGCCGATATCTGAGGCACAACACCCGATGCAAGTGTATTTTTTAAAAATATATCTGCGTAACCTGCGAGGCTAAGTACACCTTCCTGAATGCGGGCTCCGCCTGAATCGTTCAAACCAATAATTGGGATACCTGTTTTGAGGGCTGTTTCCATTACTTTGCAGATTTTCTCTGCATTTGTTTCGGATAAAGAACCGCCAAGTACGGTAAAATCCTGACTGAATATTGCTACAGGCCTTTGGTTTATTCGCGCAAATCCAGTAATAACTCCATCGCCAAGAAATCTTTGCTGATCAAGCCCGAAATCATTTGCCTGATGCTTAACAAACATATCAATTTCCTGAAAACTTCCTTCATCAACTAACAAGGAAACTCGTTCTCTTGCCGTCAACTTACCTTTAGAATGCTGATTTTTAATTTTATCTTCTCCGCCGCCGAGTTTTGCTTCTTCCCGGAGCAGATCCAGTTTACGATATTTTTCCTGCATTGTTTCCCTTTTAGATTAAAAACTTATCAGGCCGCCTGTCTTATTATTTTTGAAAAAATCTTCTGCCCGTTTTTGAAATGATCCGGCTTCTTTTGAATTTAATAATTCATATCTTCTTTCTCCTTTCAGAGAAAAACCGGTCTTTTCAACAATATCCAATGGAGTTCCTTTCATCAAGAAAATACTATCTGAAAACAAAAATGCATCAGAGAGATTTGAAGTAGCAATTAAAATAGAAATTTTTCTTTTTTTAACTGTTTCTCTTACAGCTTTGCAGATTCTTTCTTTAATAAGTTTTGAAGCACCGGTGAAAGGTTCATCAACAAGAACAAGGTCCGAACCTGACAACAATGCCATACCGAAAGAAACTAGGAACTGAAATCCAATGCTTTTTTCATTCAGATAATGTTTTTCATAACCATCGAGGCCTAAGAGCATTATAATCTCTTTTTGAAGATCCTGATTTTCATTAATAAGACTAAAGTTTTCTTTTACACTAAACCAGTGTAAAAAGGAAGGTTGGGTAGGTATATATACTATTTTTTTGAATGGTTCTAATTTAATTTCTCCGCCGTCAATTGATTCAAGCCCTGCAATTATTTTAAGAAGTGTCGTTTTACCTGAATCCGAGGGAGCTAAAATTGTATTTACGGAATTTTCATCTATTTTAAAGGAAATTTCATTAATAACATTTTGGCAGCTGCCTAAATTACCGTAATATTTTTTTATGATATTAATAATTTCCAACTTTGCCTCTATTTACTATTCCATCTGATAAATCTTCCGGAAAAATATTTTATTATATGGTTCGTAACATAAATAATAACAGAAATAATTATACTTACAGCAAGAAGTGCCGCAAGGTCTTTATAGGCAATTATTTGACCCAATAACTTCCCTATTCCACCTACAGCAGCTATTAATTCAAATACTAAAATATACAACCATATCCTGCAATTGATATTTTGTATTGATTCCCAGATTCTAGGATGTACATGATGCCAGATAACCTGCGAATAGATTTTTTTATCGGGCATTCCAAGGCTTTTAGCGAACAAGATATAACTTTCATGTACGTTTGCTATTTCACTTATAAAAGCATGGAATAAAAGAGAGTAAACTGCTAAGACTGAAAAAAGCAATTCCGCCCAAAATGTGCCTGCAAACCAAAGTTCGAAAAATACAGCTGATAATATAACCGGAATGTATTTAAACATGCCTAATGCAGCAGTAACTGATGGATAGTTATAATATATTTTACATATCAAATTCTTTGATAAATAAATTAAAAAATAACCTGTTAACATACCTGCAAATACAATTGAAAAGGTGAGAGCCAGTTCTGTAAGTAAATTATAATCTTTTATTAAAGGAATAAAAGATTCTAACAACAAAGATGGTTTGGGTAAAATCTTGTTTACCGGAAGTATCAGCTCAAACAGGCATACATATACAAAGACCAAAACAAAAATAAATTTTGCTAAAAACTTTGTCCTTTCAAATCCTGTAATTTCGTTTTTTCTCATTTTTCACAATTTTATTTTTTAATATATCTAAACCGTACAATAAATGAAAGTGACAAAACTAAATATATTGTTACTTTTTAACTCAAATAAACTCGGCAAAATTAGACTAAAAACGAATTATTTGCCTTTTCATAGCCGATAGTGCTATTATCACCATGCCCTGGATAAATAATAATATTATCAGGCAAAGTTAATAGCTTTTGTTTTATTGAGGTTATAATAGTATCATAATCACCGCCCCATAGGTCAGTTCTTCCAATGCTGTCCTGGAACAAAGTATCACCGGTAAAGCAAATTCTCTCTTTTTCAAAAAAGAAGCAATACCCGTCCGGTGTATGCCCGGGAGTTGAAATAAACTTTATTGGAATTGTACCGATGAATAATTTTTTTGATTCAGAGAGCAATGCATCCGGTTTGGGTGACTGTTTTATGGTAAGCCCAAAACTTTCAGCATGTTCCTGCATCAAGTCTAAGAGAAAAACATCCCCTTTTGGTGCAAAAAATTCAAGATTATAATTTTCTTTTATAAATGCATTTCCTAAAACATGATCTATATGGCAGTGAGTATTTAATAAATAAACCGGCTTTAATTTCTCAGTTAAAATAAAATCTTTAATAATATTTTCTTCTTCTTCAACTGAACACCCCGGATCAATTATCGCAGCTTCTCTTGAAATTTCATCCCAAATAATAAATGTATTCTCAGCAAAATAGTTAAAAACAAATTTTTTAATTCTCATTTGTATTTCCCTGATTAGGACTTTGATTTACCATCTTTAAAATTATCAAAAATCCGATAAAATAATTTACCTGTATAAGCTATATAATTATCTTTAACTTCTTCTAAAGAATCACCGCCGAATTTTTCCAGAAAATGTTTTGCTATCACCCATGCAAGCATTGATTCACCAATAACTGCACAAGCGGGAACTGCGGTAAAATCACTTCTCTCTCTTCTTGCAAGGACTTTCTTCATACCGGAAAGATTAACAGATTCTATCGGACTCATAAGTGTAGCGATCGGTTTCATAGCTCCCCTTACAATAAAAGGCATTCCGTTCGATATGCCTCCTTCTATTCCGCCGTAATGATTAGTCTTTCTTAAAAGATTATTCCCTTTTTTAATTATTTCATCATGTATTTCGGAACCAAACAAACCAGCACCTTTGAAGGCCGAACCTATTTCGACTCCTTTTACGGCATTAATAGATATAAAAGCTTGTGCTATATCTGCATCCAGCCTTTTATCATATTGGGTAAAACTCCCTAATCCAACAGGCACTCCGGTAGCTGTTACTATAAAAGTTCCTCCAAGAGTATCCCCTTTTTTCTTTGCTATTTTAATTTTGCGGATAATTTTTTCTTCATGTATAGAATCCAGAACACGTACGCTACTCTTATCGGCCCATTTATTTAAAGAATCGGCTGCAAACTTTTTCCCTGTTTTATTTTCCAATAATTTATCTGTAAAATTTTCTTCAGAGTAAATGCCGCCA
>TBL_comb47_HYPODRAFT_10004206_pt1 | contig 16613 bp, 16 predicted proteins | sample TroBogypolimnion_40_FD_10682 | JGI IMG/M metagenome (IMG submission 10682)
AGGATCAGAGACACAAACGCCTGTTTTAAATCGACCTCCAAAGCTGTTGAGTTGGCAAAACGGTTTGGAACCCGGTTGCATGTTTTGCATCTTTCTACCGCGGGAGAGATCGCCTTATTTGAAGCCGGTCCTGTGAAAAACAAAAAAATCACAAATGAGGTTTGTGTTCACCATTTGTGGTTTACCGAAGCAGACTACGAAAAGAAAGGGACCTACATTAAGTGGAATCCGGCAATTAAATCGGCCAATGATAAACTGGCCCTTATGAAAGGATTAAATGAGAACAGGATCGATGTTATTGCCACTGATCACGCCCCCCATACCCTCGAAGAAAAAAATCAGACTTACTTTAAGGCCCCGTCAGGTGGACCTCTGGTTCAGCATTCGCTGGTTGCTATGCTGGAAATGAGCCGTAACGGTAAGATTTCAATGGAAAAAGTCGTGGAAAAGATGTGTCATGCTCCTGCAGATTTATTTGGAATCGAAAAACGAGGATATATCCGAAAGGGATATAAAGCAGATCTAGTCCTTGTTGACGCAGCCCGCTGGACCGTGTCAAAAGATAATATCCTCTCAAAATGCGGGTGGTCTCCATTCGAAGGTGAATCATTTTATTATTTTGTGAATCAGACATTTGTAAACGGAAATCTCGTTTATGAAAACAATAATCCAAATACTCCGGGAATTTTTCATGACCAGATTAAAGGGGATAGACTCACGTTCAACCGGAATCAATCTTAGAAACGCTGTCATTATCGGGTTTGTTCTCTGTGATGGTGCTTGTCACGATCCGGTAAAAGACGTTTATCCCGGAGGAAAATCATTTGGAAAGATCATTTATGATACCTTTATCATCAACCGCGATACCACAGATTCCTGGGAGACGGAATGTCTTGCAAGCCTCAACCGTAAAGCATTGATTGATCAGATTTTTGATGATGTTTATAAGGGAAGGATTACTCCAACAGACTATTTTACCGGCGAAAAAATTTCGCCGGCTCAATTAAAGAAAATGGAAACTGAAGGGGAGTTTTCCAGGAAAAACATCAGTAAAATCAGGTTTGAAGAGCAATGGCTATGGGATAAGGAAAAGGCTGAAATGCAGAAACGGGTGCTGTCAATAGCGATTGCCTACGAAGTGTATGATCTTTCAGGGAAGTCACGGGGTCAGAAACCCATCCTTAAACTGGTTTTCAGAAAATATTAAAACCGACCACTATTTCATTAGAAATCTAGCCGTTGTCCGGGTTCTTTGCGCGACAAAAACAGTCCGGTGACCTGTCATCTGACGAATTACCTCATCTGTGTAATACCTGATTGTCATTAATTCAAGGCCTTCATTGTAATGCACCACAAATTTTCTCTTCAATTCACTGATTAACTGATCGAAGCCCCTTTCCGGCCGGTCAAAAGCCACTGAAAAATTCATTGCCGACTGTTGAACAAGGTCAACCTTTATCCGGTACAGCGCAAAAAGCTTGTAAATCTTACTGATGCTCTCTTCCGCAATAAATGAAAAATCAATAGGTGAAATGGTAACAAGGATAAGATCTTCCTTTGAAATAAATACTGGAACATAGTTCATAATATGATCAATATTACAGATCACAGAACCTTGTTGTTCTGGTTGGTTAAATGAGCGCACATAAAGTGGTATATCCTTTTCAACCAGCGGCTTCATCGTCTTAGGATGAATGACCTTTGCTCCATAATAGGTCATCTCAACAGCTTCCCGGTATGAAAGCATGTCCAGCTTTTGTGTCGCAATAAATTTGTTCGGATCGGCATTCATGATTCCCGGTACATCCTTCCAAATGGTGACGCTCTCTGCATCTAATATGCTGGCAAGGATAGCGGCGGAATAATCAGAACCTTCACGCCCCAATGTGGTGGTTTGATCTGTCACGGTAGCTCCTATGAATCCTTGGGTCAGGTATACCCGATTCTCCTCAGTGTTGAATTGCGACCGGATCAATCCAGAAGACAGCACCCAGTCAATAGTACCTTCCCTCCAGGTAGCATCAGTTCGTAAACCATGTCGGATGTCCATCCATTGATTGACCTGGCCAGTGGAGTTAAGATAAATGCTTATGATCGTTGTTGAAAGGATTTCACCGAAAGAGACAATCTGATCATATTCAAAATCATAATCAAGTGAAGGAGGATGAGCGAGCCGAGATTCCAGCTGATCAAAAATTGCCTCAACTTCGAACTTCTTAGCATTGGTCAGACCATCGAGAAGATTCGTGAAAATATCAAAATGGTATTGTTTTAACCTGGTTAAGTCTAACAGGAGGTCCGCTCTGTTCCCGTTAAAGTAATTCTTCGTCAACACCTCAAGCGCATTTGTTGTTTTTCCCATTGCAGAAATCACAACAACTAACTTATCGTCATATCCTTTCAAAATGGATGCCAGATTTCTTACACCTGCAGCATCTTTGACGGAGGCTCCTCCAAATTTGAATACCTTCATTTATAATCGTTTATAAATTAAATCCTGATTCTGATTAAATAGACAAAATTATTAAAAACTAAAGTTGGTAAAAGTTTAATAACCGAAATAAATAAGAATATTACACAAAAATGGTAAATAGTTAATGGTAAACGACCCGGATCTCATTAAAATCATCTTGTAATCTAAGTCCTTAACAAAAAAACCCAAAGAAATATTTCGTATCTTTGTCATCCCCAAAAAGGCGGGTAAAAGAGTACAAATAACTATAAAACAATTAAATGGCTTATATAAACGAAAACTACCTCAAATTAAAAGCCGGATATTTATTCCCGGAGATTGGTCGTAGAGTAAGAGAATTTGCAGCTGCTAATCCTTACAGTCACATTATAAGAATGGGAATCGGGGATGTTACACAACCATTAACCCCCGCAATTCTGAAAGCCTTTCATGATGGAGTGGAGGAAATGGGGAACAAAGAGACTTTTAAAGGATATGGCCCTGAACAAGGATATGATTTTCTGCGCGAGGCGATTGCCATCAATGATTATCAGTTGCGTGGGGTGACGATTTCTTCCGATGAAATTTTTGTATCAGACGGTTCCAAATGTGATACTGGAAACATTCAGGAAATATTTGGGGATGAAAATATTATTGCAATTTGTGACCCTGTCTACCCGGTCTATGCCGACACTACGGTTATGTCTGGGAAAACCGGTGTTTGCCAGGCGAATGGATATTTCGACAATATTGTATACTTGCCTTGTAATGAAGCAAATGGATTTATTCCTGAGCTACCAGCCACAAGGCCTGATCTTATTTTTCTCTGTTTCCCAAATAATCCTACAGGTACTGTTGCAACCAGGGAGATTCTTCAAAAATGGGTGGACTATGCTATTACAAACAAAAGCATCATTCTGTATGATGCAGCCTATGAGGCTTATATAACAGATGAGACGATTCCCCATTCCATTTTCGAGATTGAAGGAGCAAAGCATGTAGCCATTGAATTCAGGAGTTTTTCAAAAACAGCAGGTTTCACCGGTACCCGGTGTGCTTTTACCGTAATCCCCAATGAACTTGTCGCCTACGATCGACAAGGAACAGCTGTAGCTGTTAAACCGCTTTGGATGAGACGTCATACGACCAAATTTAACGGAGTTTCATATCCGGTACAAAAAGCAGCTGCTGCAATCTATTCCGAAGAAGGTAAAAAAGAGATCAAAGGGCTTATCCTTTATTATCTCGAGAATGCCCGATTAATCAGGGAAAGTCTTACGGAATGTGGGTATACAGTTTTTGGAGGAATAAATGCACCTTATGTATGGGTAAAGACAAAAAATAACTTAACGTCCTGGGAATTCTTCGACAAATTACTTAATGAGAGTCATGTTGTAGGTACTCCAGGATCGGGATTTGGTCCCTCAGGCGAAGGATATTTTCGATTTTCAGCCTTTGCAGATCGGGAGAATGTAATTCAGGCAATGGAACGAATTAAAAACCTCACCTTTTAAAACAACCTGTAACGGGGAAATTACATCTTCCCTATGTGTCATAGACGTGGAATCCATTTAATCGCTGTGATCCCTCAATCGCATATAAATTTCAACAGATCAAAAAACATCAAATGGCAATAAGAAACTTTATAACTGCTGCATTAATCCTGCTTTTTTCTGTAGGAGTTCAGTTCAAGGCGCATTGCCAATTGTTCTTCCCTGAAGATATGGTAAATGTTAAGGGGCAGGTGATCGATGAAATAACCAAAGAGGGTGTAGTCAATGCTCAGGTTCTCAACATGCGTGTTCGGGGTGGCACAATGACAGATGCCTTTGGTAAATTCTCTATTCAGGCGGACCCAATGGATACGCTAACATTCAAATCACTCAATTACAAAGACAAAAGAGTTCCTGTGAGTGCAATTTTCTCCGGTGAGAATGGGATACCCAAAATTACCATGTCGCCAACAAGAATTCTCCTGGACCAGGTTGAAGTTAACAGTTCGGCACCAAAAATAAATTTATATGGAGTTCCCACCGGAAAGTCTTCAACAGTTCCGCAAGAATTACGAAGCGACTTTTTCGGATCCCGGCCAAAGAACATCACTGCGGTTGTCAAACCGATATCTTTTTTATCGTATTACCTAAGTAAAGATGAGAAAGAAAAAAGGACAGCCCTGAACGCTATCCATACGGAAAAGGACTGGCAAATCCTTTCTTTGGTATATAACAGAGACGTTATTCAGAAAATATCTGGTCTTCAGGGAGATGCTCTGGACGATTTTATGCTTTACTGCAATGCATTTAACAAGCTTCCAACGAATGCAACCACTTATGAAGTTGAACAACGAATCAGGGAGTTGCTTATAGAATATAATGAAAAACAATCAAAATCAAAAAAGCCTTAATCCTAAGCTCTCAATCTTTTGGGGTTAACTTTACGTATCCGTTCCTAAAAAGGTGCAATTGGAAATCAATAAAACAATATTAGGGATCGATCCCGGATCAAATATTATGGGATATGGCGTGCTTAAAATTACGAAAAGCAAGGCTGAAGTTGTGGCACTGGGTGTTATAAAGACTTCCGGATTTTCGGGCCATTATCAAAAATTAAGCCATATTTTTGACCGTACACTTTATCTGGTCGATGAATACAAACCTGATGAAACAGCCCTGGAGGCCCCTTTTTTTGGTAAAAATGTTCAATCCATGCTAAAGCTTGGCCGTGCACAGGGTGTCGCCATGGCAGCCTCTCTTTACCGGAAGGTCCCCATCTTTGAATATGCACCGCTGCGAATAAAACAGGCCATAACCGGAAATGGTTCTGCTACCAAGGAGCAGGTTGCCTACTTTTTAAAGCAAATGTATAATCTTGAAATTTTGCCAACCGATCTTGATGCTACTGATGGTTTAGCTACGGCAGTGTGTCACTTCCTTCAGTTGAAAAACCCGGTTGCAACCGGGACAATTAAAAATTGGGAAGAATTTATTCGAAAGAACCCTGGCAGAGTAAAATAGTTCAGAATTTACACAAACTGATGGGCAATTTTGGTTGAGATTTCCAAAAACTGATCGACAGTGAGTTTCAATTTGGGTTTTAAGAAATTGATATCACTTTCGCTGTTCAAAGGAATAAGATGAATATGAGCATGTGCAACTTCCAGCCCAAGAACAGCTACGCCCACTTTTTTACAAGGAATTGCCTTTTTTACCGCAATTGCAACCCTTTTGGAGAAACGCATTAATCCTACATAATCATGGTCTTCCAGATCAAATAAATAGTCCGTTTCGACCTTGGGAATTACTAAAACATGACCTGTCGCAACAGGGAAAATATCTAAAAAAGCAAGATAGCTTTCGTCTTCAGCAACTTTATAACACGGTATTTCACCATCTACTATTTTTGAAAAAATACTTGCCATAACGCATGAATAATTTTCAGTTAAATACCTAGTTCAATGTTAATTATCTCAAAAGGAATCACACCTGACGGGACCTTAATCTCGACAGTATCGCCAATTCGCTTACCCAGAAGTCCCTGAGCAATAGGTGTATTTACACTTATTTTCCCATTTTTCAGATCAGCTTCATGTTCTGAAACTATGGTATAGGCCATTGTCGAATTATTTTTCTTATTCTTGATTGTAACCTTATTCATAATCTGAACAACATCTGTTTCAATCTTCGACTGGTCTATAATCCGGGCACTGGCCAACTGGTTTTGCAGCATAGCGATCTTAGCCTCCAGCATACCCTGAGCGTCTTTGGCTGCATCATACTCTGCATTTTCTGAAATATCCCCTTTTTCGATAGCTTCCCCTATATTTTTGGAAATAGCCGGTCTCTGGACATTGACCATTTGATCCAGTTCTGCCTTGAGCTTCTTTAAGCCTTCGGCAGAAATATAAGTAATTTTGCCCATTTAATATAAATTTTTGCTGATATGACATAAAAAACAAGAAGAACTCCGGTATGCCAGAACTCTTCCTGATCTGAATAAATACAAATTTAAAAATATTCTTTAAGTAATGTGCAAGAATGTGAGCGAAAAAATTTATCAACTCTGTTTTGCGTATCTTTGTATTCATAAAAATAAAAGAAATGGATAGTCTGAAACGAATTTCCACATCAAAAATTACGTTGGCAATGCTACTGTTTTTGATTGTAATTGGTTGCGGCAAGAACCAGAATGCCTTTCTGCCAAATGTACAGGTCAATTTCACGCTGACACCTTACGAGTTTAATTTTGTAGAGATCTCAGGGAATTCAATAGAGTTCCTGAATCAGGGGTACAATGGAAACGGAGTGATTTTATCCTGTGCGAATCCTGATCCAAGTGCTCCTCAATTTTATGCTTATGATGCCACCTGTCCCTATGAAAAGGATTATTCGGGAGTTATTGTCCTTACACCGGTCAAAAATTATACCTCACCTCCGTATACCATATTCAGCAGCGGATTTATCGGTACTTGCAACAAATGCGGATCTACTTTTAATTTAATGAATGGCGGTCAGGTTACCGGAGGTCCGGCAACCCATTTTCTGGAAAATTACAATGTCCTTTCCGGAAACGGAACCATAACGATAACAAACTAATAGAAGGTATTCCATCCCCTGAAGGTCAAATATCAAATACCTTACTTTATCAGAAAAGCTCCTGAATTCAAAGCATGAAGCGCTAATAAGACCTAATCCGGTATTATTAACGCTCCAAAATGAATGCATTATTCCTTTTAATACCTGTAATGCTCAGGTTTAAAGGGACCATTGGGGGCTATTCCCAGGTAATCGGCTTGTTCCGAAGTCAGAACAGTCAGTTTAACACCAAGCTGATCCAGATGTAGTCTGGCGACCTCTTCGTCAAGGTGTTTTGGAAGTCGGTAAACGCCGATTTCGTATTGCTTATTCCATAACTCCAACTGTGCCAAAGTCTGATTTGTAAATGAACTGCTCATTACAAATGAAGGGTGACCGGTGGCACATCCTAAATTGACAAGACGACCTTCGGCCAGCAGAAATATAGAATGGCCATCCGGATAAACATATTTATCAACCTGTGGTTTTATATTGATTTTTGTTATTCCAGGCCACTTTTCAAGACGGGAAACCTGAATTTCATTATCAAAATGTCCAATATTGCAGACAATGGCCTGATCTTTCATTGCGGCCATATGCTCTCCGGTAATTATGTCCAGATTTCCGGTTGTGGTTACAAAAATATTCCCTTCAGGGATTGCTTCCTCCATTGTTTTAACTTCAAAACCTTCCATGGCTGCCTGTAAGGCACAGATCGGATCAATTTCAGTCACGATTACCCGGGCGCCATATCCGCGCATCGACCTGGCCGACCCTTTGCCTACATCACCATACCCTGCCACTACAACAACTTTGCCAGCTATCATGACATCGGTTGCCCGTTTGATGCCATCAGCAAGTGATTCCCTGCACCCGTAAAGGTTATCAAATTTCGATTTAGTGACTGAATCATTCACATTAAAGGCTGGGAATAATAACTTACCTTGCTCCAACATTTGATATAGCCTGTGGACACCGGTGGTTGTCTCTTCAGATACCCCTTTGATCTCTTTTGCCTGGCGATGCCAGCGACTGTTATCCGAATTAAGTACTTGTTTTAAAATCTTATTCAATTCCTTTTCATCTTCGGCACTGACTACTTCGTCCAGAAGTTTAGAATTATCTTCAGCTTCATAACCACGGTGAATCATCATGGTCGCATCGCCTCCATCATCAACAATCAATGTTGGACCGAGGCCCTCACCAAAGTCAAGTGCGCGTTCTGTACACCACCAATATTCGGATAATGATTCCCCTTTCCAGGCAAATACCGGAACCCCAGCTTGCGCAATTGCAGCAGCTGCGTGATCCTGGGTGGAAAAGATATTGCAGCTGCACCACCTTACTTTTGCTCCTAAATCAACCAGCGTTTCGATCAAAACGGCAGTTTGAATAGTCATATGGAGAGATCCCATGATCCGGGATCCTTTTAACGGTTTAAGCTGCCCGTATTTCTGACGAAGTGACATTAACCCCGGCATCTCTTTTTCTGCTATTTCGATCTCCTTCCGGCCAAATGCAGCCTGGGAAATATCCCTGACTTTAAAATCTTCTTTTTGATTATTCATTATGAGTTCGTTTTAAAATATTATTTATTATAAACAGAGTTGCTAAAAAACCTCCTTTGAGAGAATATCCATAGCAATATTTTGGTCCTTATAAAGTTGGTCCTGCAATTGATCAATTCCGTCGAATTTTTGCTCATTACGGATCTTTTCGACGAAAAGGAGTGTTAAATCCAAATTATAAATATCCTCATCAAAATTAAAGATATGCACCTCAATTGATTTATGATCGGCGTTATAATTTACTGTCGGGCGCATGCCAATATTAAGCATCCCTTTGAATGTCCGACTTCCTATTTCGATCTTCACTGCATAAACACCATCTGCAGGGACCAGTTTATGCCGGTCGTAAGTATCAATATTGGCTGTGGGAAAGCCGATTTTTCGCCCAAGCTGGTTCCCTTCGATCACCTTTCCTGACAAGGCATACCGATATCCGAGAAAGTGGTTTGCTTTTGAAATGTCCCCCTCTTCAAGTGCCTGACGAATCTTGGTAGAACTGACAACCTTATTCTCCACCTCCAGTTGCGACAGCTGTTCAACTTTAAAATTAAGCGATCTGGAGAGCATTTCGAGGGAATTAAAATCACCCTGACGTCCTTTGCCAAATCGATGGTCATACCCTACAACAAGACTTGAAATATTCATCCCCTTAACTAAAATTTCGGAGACGAATTCGCCATAGCTCAATTTTGAAAACGCTTTGGTAAACGGATAGATAACAAGATGATCGATACCCAATCCTTCCATCAGCCTGATTTTTTCACTTTTCGTGGATAACAGCCTGAGAGAATCTTCCTGTGGGGCAATGACAATTCTGGGATGCGGATCAAATGTGAAAACAACAGATTCACCTCCTGAAAGAGCACTATGCCTCTTGAGTTCGGAGATAACTTCACGATGTCCCAAATGCACTCCATCGAATGTACCAATTGTGACCACCGGACTAATTGCTTTAAAATTATCTAAATTGTAATGAATTTGCACAAAATAAAATTTCAGGGTGTAAAAATAGTCAAAATAAATTTGCAACGGTTCGATTCATCTGTTTTTGGGTAATTAAAGCGACTTAAATAAAGTAGTATTGATTGGTTTTATCAGGGAATTTGTACTTTTGTTAACTTTAAATTTAGACTAATATCAAATTTTCAATGAAAAAAGTACTTTACTTTTCAATTATTCTGTTGGTTGTATTTGCCTGTGGGAGGAAAACGAACTTTACCATCTCGGGACAAATAGAGGGTGGCCAGGGGAAGACAATCTACTTCAGCAAACTATTAATTAACAATGACTTAGTTCTGGATTCATTCAAAATTGATCAAGAAGGACGATTCAAGTTTAAAGGAAATGCGACCTCTCCGACTTTTTATCTGTTAAAGCTTTCGAAGAACAGTTTTGTGACTTTACTGGCCGATTCTACAGAAAATGTAGTCGTCACCGGTTCCTATAAGAACTTTATCAGAGACTATAAAGTTAAAGGATCCAGTGGATCGGAGAATTTAAGGGATTTAAATAATCGATTCTATACTGCAAAGACACAAACTGACTCATTACGAAAACTTTACAATTTGGAGAAGAGTAATCCGGTTTATGCTTCGAATATAGTGGAACTGAATTCACAATATAACCGCATAATTAATGATCATGCCAGTTATATCACCTCGTTTGTTAAAAGGAATCCGTTCTCACTCGCTTCAGTTTATGCGCTTTACCAGAAATGGGACCAAAACAGCTTTGTAATTAATGACTTACAGACAATGAAAACAGCTGCCTCAGCTCTCTATTCAGTCTATCCTAAAAATGAGCAGGTTGTAGCTCTGTACAACAACACACTTCAATTTATTAAGGAAGAGAGAGATAAGAGGTTGACCAATGTTATAAAAAACAACGCAGTAAACTCACCAAATATTGTTTTGCCGGATGCTGACGGCCATGTAAGAGATTTGTGGTCCTTACATGGAAAATATGTTTTACTTCATTTTTGGTCAGCAAAAGACCGGGCTTCGAGAATTGTTAATCCGGTACTTTCGGAGCTCTATCATAAATTTAAGAGCAGAGGGTTTGAGATTTTCATGGTCAGTGTCGATAACGACAGAGCCGCATGGATGGAGGCTATTGCAAATGACAATTTGAGTTGTATCAATGTGGGTGATATGAAAGGGAGTTTCCAGGCTGCAAGCAACTACAATATTCAGGAGTTACCATTTAATTATTTACTCGATAAGGAAGGGACAATAATAGGGAGGAATCTGAAGGGACCAGCTCTTAATCAGGCCCTAAGTCAAATATTCAAATAGCTTTTTGTCTACTCCTTACACGCTTTATTTTGCAGCAAAATTGAATACACTAATTAAAAATAGCTCAGGAGAGTTTCAGAATCTTGAAAATTTCCATTTTAGGTGTACCTTTGCGTCTGTAAAGAAAACCATAACTCACTAAGTTAATAACCGGATTTGGAGCAACTAAAAAAAATATACTTTGCCTCGGATGTTCATCTTGGGTCGTGGGCGCTCAAGCACAGCCGTGAAAGGGAATTACTATTTGTAAGTTGGTTGAATCAGGTTAAAAAGGACGCTGCAGTTATCTTTCTTCTTGGTGATATCTTTGATTTTTGGTTTGAATATAAAAAGGTGGCACCTCAGGGCTTTGTAAGGGTACTTGGTGCAATTGCAGAGATTTGTGACAGTGGGATTCCCGTACATTTTTTCACAGGGAATCACGACATATGGGTTTTTGATTATCTACCCAGAGAAACAGGGATGATCATACACCATGAACCCTTCGAAACTGAGCTTTTTGGAAAGAAATTTTTTCTGGCTCATGGAGATGATCTTGGGAAAACGGACCTGAAGTATCAGATATTAACCCGATTCTTTCACAATCGCCTCGCTCAGTGGGCATTTGCCAAAATTCATCCGGATTTATCGTTTCGACTTGCTTTTCTCTGGTCAAAAAAAAGCAGACTAGCCAAAGGAATAGACGGTCCGGGTTTCTTGGGAGAAGATCGTGAACATCAGATTATATTTGCGCGCAAAAAATTAAAAGAGAAACATTTCGATTATTTTGTTGTAGGGCACAGACATATCGCCCTTGATTTTCAATTAAACGAAAACAGTAAAATGATCATACTTGGAGACTGGTTTAAGGTGTGCACTTACGGAGTATACGACGGCCAGACATTTAAACTGAAAGAAATTATTAATGAAACGCTCATGAATAGTAAATAATGAATATGGATAAAAAAATTTATACAATTATTGTTGGAACAGGATCATTTGTCCCACCAAAGGTTATTGCGAACGATTTTTTTCTGGATGCCGAGTTTTACAACCCGGCAACAAATGAAATTTTTGATACTCCAAATGCGGAAATTATCCGTAAATTCTGCGAAATTACCAACATCGAAGAGCGCAGATATGCTGAAAACGATCAGGTAACCAGTGATCTTGCAACTCTGGCAGCACGCGATGCAATTGAGACTTCAGGTATTGATCCTGAGACTTTCGAGTTTATTCTTGTGGCCCATAACTTTGGTGATATGCTTCATGGTTTTGTGCAACCTGATCAATGTCCAGCTTTAGCTAATCGCGTAAAAACGAAACTGGGCATCAATAATCCCTATGTACTTACGAATGATGTCACTTCTGGATGTCCCGGATGGACAACCGCCATGATTATTGCTGATGCTTATATAAAAAGTGGGACATTTAAGCGTGGGTTAGTGATTGGTGCTGATGTATTATCAAGAGCTGCAGATCCATACGACCGGGATCGCATGATTTTCTCGGATGGAGCGGGCGCTGCAATTGTTGAAGCTGTTGAAAGTGAAGTCCCGGTTGGGATCTTATCTCACTCCTCCCGATCGGATCATGATCAAAATATGCTTGTAATGGCATTTTCGCTAAATCCAAATATTCCAAAGGATCGCCAGTTTCTTAGAATGCTCGGGTCAAAAGTATATGCTTATGCACTTAGTACCGTGCCAGGAGTCGTGAAAGACAGCCTGGATAAAGCTGGTCTCCATCTTGATAATGTGAGTAAAGTGCTGATTCACCAGGCGAATGAAAAAATGGACGAAGCAATTCTGAGCCGGGTTTTCAGGCTGTATGGGAAACGAGAATATGATAAAAGTGTGATGCCCATGACAATACAACGATTTGGAAACTCTTCTACTGCTACAGTTCCAACGTTACTCGATCTGGTGTTAAAAGACAAAATGGAGGATCATCAGATCTCAAAAGGGGATATTATTATACTCACTTCAGTTGGGGCGGGTATGACCATAAATTCTATTGTTTATAAAATGCCGGAATAATATTCCAAATCATAAAAAAGGTCGTTTTGCAAATGCAGAACGACCTTTTTTATATCCAGTAAATAAAACTTAACTTGCCTGAAGCCTTATCGCACTTAGTTTATCAATTTTTTCCATCGCAAATTCGGGTGTGATTACAACTTCTGTATGATTGCCTGACGGCATTTCAAACATTACATCCATGATCACAGTTTCACAAATAGCCCGTAGTCCGCGTGCTCCAAGTTTGAACTCAATCGCCTTATCAACAATAAGATAAAGCGTCTCTTCGGGGAATATGATCTTAATTCCATCCATTTTAAACAGTTTTTGATATTGCTTAATTATGGAATTCTTCGGTTCAGTTAAAATACGCCTTAAGGCTTCTCTTTCCAGAGGTACCAGATAGGTAAGAACCGGCAAACGACCCACGATTTCGGGGATAAGCCCAAATGAACGGAGGTCTTGGGGAGATACATACTGCAACAGATTATTCCGATCAACCTGACCGTTTTCAAGACTCGCCTTATAACCCACCACCTTGGTATTCAGACGCAAACCGATTTTACGGTCAATACCTTCAAAGGCACCTCCACAAATGAACAGAATGTTCTTTGTATCAACGGGAATCATTTTCTGTTCAGGATGCTTTCTGCCACCCTGCGGCGGGACATTGACAATTGATCCTTCAAGAAGTTTAAGTAAACCCTGCTGAACCCCTTCCCCTGAAACATCCCGGGTTATCGATGGGTTGTCCCCTTTGCGGGCAATTTTATCGATCTCATCGATGAAAACGATGCCCCGTTCGGCAGCGACCACATTATAATCAGCAACCTGCAGCAAGCGTGTCAGCAAGCTCTCAATATCTTCTCCAACATATCCGGCTTCGGTTAATACCGTAGCATCAACAATTGTGAATGGAACGTGTAACATTCTTGCTATCGTCTTAGCCAGCAAGGTCTTGCCAGTCCCGGTTGGGCCTACCAGTATAATATTTGATTTTTCAATCTCGGTACCTTCGTCGTCAGCATGCTGATTTAACCGTTTATAATGGTTGTACACAGCAACAGCCAACACTTTTTTGGCATCATCCTGACCAATTACATACTGATCAAGAAAATCCTTTATCTCTTTCGGTTTTTTTAACTCAACACCGGCCAGATCAAAGTTTTTATTCTTTTTAAATTCCTCTTCGATTATAGCATGAGCCTGCTCGATACAGTTTTCACAGATGTGACCTTCCATACCGGCAATAAGAATGCTGACATCTTTCTTATCTCTGCCACAAAACGAACACTTATCCATTTTTTTCACACATATAAATTTTAATTGACTAACGAATATTCAGATTCCTGATCCGCGGAAAATCCCGGGCCTTACTTTTTGACACGAATGAGAATATCATCAATCATTCCATAGTCTTTTGCTTCCTGAGCAGTCATCCAATAATCACGGTCAGAATCTTGTTCAACTTTTTCAATGGTTTGACCCGAATGTGAGGCAATTATCTGATACAACTCCTTTTTCAATTTCTCAATCTCTCTGGCAACTATCTGAATATCAGAAGCCTGCCCCTGTGCTCCGCCCATTGGCTGGTGGATCATAATCCGTGAATGCTGAAGTGCAGACCGTTTGCCGGTAGTTCCTGCAGTCATCAAAACTGCCGCCATTGATGCTGCCATTCCGGTACAAATGGTAGCCACATCACAATTGATATATTGCATCGTGTCGTAGATACCAAGACCTGCATGAACAGATCCACCTGGTGAGTTAAAATAGATCTGAATATCTTTCCCCGGATCGGAAGATTCGAGGAACAGAAGTTGTGCCTGAATAATGTTGGCCACATAATCATCTATAGCAATACCCAGGAAAATAATCCGGTCCATCATTAACCGTGAAAAGACATCCATCTGGGCAACGTTTAACTGACGTTCCTCTATGATTGTTGGGGAGATATAAGCATTAGCATAGATAGACTCATATTTGTACAGATTCAGGCTGCTGATGCCTAAATGCTTCGTCGCATATTTGCGGAATTCATCACTATTCCCATTCATATTGTCTTACTTTTTAAAATGAAAAACTTTGCAAAACAATTTGTTCACCTGAGGCCTTTGGGTTCCCGATAAACAAATTGTCCTACAAAGTTATAAAAATACTGCGATTACTTTGGACCGGGGTTTATTTTTCGAACAAATCGTCAAACTCCTTTTGTGTAACCTGCTTTAAATCAACCCCGGCTTTCTCTTTGATAAGTTCAAGAACTTTATCTTCAATTTTCTTCTCAGCCATCTTCTGTTTTTGCTCCTTGTTTTGAAGAATCGATTTGGCATAGTTATCCAGATATTCGTCAGGTACGTTTGACATTCCGTATTGCTGAAATTGCATTCTTGCCATTTCACGAGCCATATCAGTTATATCAGATTCTTCAATTCTGATTTCATTTTCCTTAACTAAGTGACTCTTAATCAAAGTCCATTCAAGATCTTTGCGGAAATGATCAAATTCCTCTTCGATTTGCCCGACTGTCACCTTTTCATTGGTTTCTACAAGCCACCTTTTAAGAAATTCCTCGGGCAATTTCATAGAAATCGCATTGGTAAAAATCTCCTTTGCATCCAGAGAGAACCTGTAATTGCTTGAGTATACCAAATTAGATTCCAGTTCAGTGCGAATCTTTTGGCGAAAATCATCTATCGATTTCACCTCAGTTTCTTCACCATATACTTTTTTGAACATTGATTCATCCAGTTCTGCAGGGACGAAGGTATTGATCGAATTAATGGTGAAATTGAAGTCACCTGAGACAGCATCAATTTCGTCGTCCTTAATTTTCAATAAATGAGCAACTTCATGATCATTCTGCAGAGCAATCTTTGGATCAAATTTAAGGACATCACCGGTTTTTGCTCCGATAAAAAGGTTTTGGATTGCTTCATCCTTGATTAATTGAACAGACACCTGGACATTTGAAGATGAAATGCCACCATCAATAACATTCCCCTCAGAATCAACCTGTACAAAATCACCAACAGTGGTTTCCTTATCACCAACCACTTCTGCAGAAATATTTTCGCCGAAACGATTCGTATAACTCAGAATCTGATTATCAATCAACTGATCATCAACTACAATTTCATAATAGGGCAATTTGCCTATTGCTTCAAAATCAACCTTAATTTCTGGGCTCAGGCCAAGATCAAAGGCGAATTCAAAATCGGCATCACTGTCGAAATCAATGACTGCCTGTTCGGTCAAGGAAGGAAGTGGCTCTCCCAGGATATTTAGGTTCTGGTCTGTTATATATTTTGTGAGCTCACGGCTGAGCAATTTGTTTACTTCATCAGCAAGAGCTGATTTGCCATACATTTTTTTAATCAGGCCTGCTGGAACCATCCCTTTACGGAATCCGGGCATATTGGCCTTTTTGCGGTAATCTTTCAATGTTTCATTCACAGTTGCCTCATAATCCTGCTTTTCAATCGCAATTCGGACAACAACATTCAAATCGTCAATACTTGTCTTCGAAATTTTCATAATTTTCTCCTTTATGATCCTAAATATCTAATGTAGAGCGAAAGGTTTCTCTATACTTGCAATCAAAAAAACCGCCTTATTTCCATTAAGGGAAAAAGGCGGTTTAATGGTTATCTGTGCGGACGAAGGGACTCGAACCCCCACGCCTCTCGGCACCAGATCCTAAGTCTGGCGCGGCTACCAATTACGCC
>TBL_comb47_HYPODRAFT_10004208_pt1 | contig 16612 bp, 17 predicted proteins | sample TroBogypolimnion_40_FD_10682 | JGI IMG/M metagenome (IMG submission 10682)
CGGCCGAAGGCCGGGAAACAAGTTTATCGATGAAAATACTATCTAAATATTACTATTTATATAACGTTTATACTGAATCTTTGATAATGGTCGAAAATACTGATAACCATAACCATAACCATAACCATAACCATAACCATAACCATAACCATAACCATAACCATAACCATAACCATAACCATAACCATAACCATAACCATAACCATAACCATAACCATAACCATATTCATGATCACCATCAAGGCATCCGCAACAAACTGAACGGTTTCTACGCCTCGAATCGCATTCCGCACATAATATTCCACGGATCCGCTGGGACTGGAAAACGCACGCTCGTGTATGATTTCCTGAACACAATATATGGCGGTGATAAACACAAACTGAAAACCAACGTAATGATCGTCAACTGTGCGCACGGTAAGGGCATCAAATTCATCCGCGATGAGCTGAAATTCTTTGCGAAATCGAACTTACAGGCGAACAATGGCAGACTCTTCAAATCCATCGTGCTTTTAAACGCCGATAGCCTGACGATCGATGCGCAGAGTGCGCTCAGACGGTGTATAGAGCTTTTCAGCCATACCACGCGGTTTTTCATCGTCGTCGAAAACAAAGATAAACTGCTAAATCCGATCTGTTCGCGGTTTTGCGAGATTTATGTGCCGGAATACATCGACGCCGCGGGGCGAATACGGAATCTCCATACCGTGAATATAGGGGCGTGTCGTCGTCCACTACCACCACACATTGTCCTCGGCGCCGACGGCGCCCATACAAAGTTCGTGGAAGTAACAGAAGAGTTATATAACAGCGGATACTCTACACTCGATTTAATAGAACATATAAAAAATAACACCAATCATTTATGGTCAGACATGGAAATAATAAACACGGTTATGTATTTCGAAAACGTGAAGATGGAATATAGGTCGGAGAAATTGCTGATGTTTTCTATATTGGATTATTTGGCGTTTAGGGCAAAATATGTTTATATATAATATATTATATGCGTAACAAATCAATAAAAAAAACAACAAAAACCCGATCAAAAACCGGCGGAACACAAAAAGTGACACCCGAAGAATTAACCAAATGTAACAGTATGTGCAGCAGTGTCTATTTGGAAAAACGGAAAAAAAGCTTCATAAAAACGATGAAAACGAATCCGTATTGGATGAAAATCAAATCGACCGACCAACAGAGGGACGATCATTTTCGGGCGAAAATCCCCGATTTCATAGGAGAATGCAAAAACACATATTGTAATCCTAAATGTTCGGGGTCCACTACATTACGATATGTATGTCCGGCCTGTGTGAAATACGACGCAAAAGCCAAGAAAGCCGGTGCGATTACATTTTGTAGGGGAGACGGAACATTCAAATCGTAACTACGCAAACACGCGTTTATATAATAATATCAATATAATATATTTATACAAATGGACGATTTCGTATTAGCCAATCTCCACGAATCGCGCAACGAATGGTGTAGCCGCCTAGTGAGCATATTCACGCCCCTCGTCATCGAAGGTTTCAAATCGATTTTCACCGAGTCGTGGAAAATGTGCACGGAAAACGACGAAATGGGCAAATATTTGATGACATTCCAGAATTTGCTGTCGCGCGTGCCGAAATGGAATTCGATCATTGTCGAAGAAGAGCGCAAACGGATCATCGAACGCAGCGGATGTAACTATTTAGAAGATTTGATCACGTGTGTCCATATTATTCAGCTGAAAGTGTTGACGTGTATCCGCGTGGGGAACAAACAGAAGAAGATCGATATTTCGATCCCGAAATTGGATCATTTCATACATAAAGTGTATATCCACGCCGCGCGCAAACTCTATATGAATGTATATCTATTCGAGAAGAATATAATGCCGCTCCTGGCGCAGAAGAATGCGCGCGAACTGGAGGCGATCATCCAGGAATGTATCCTGACCACCGTGCGGGAGAGCATTCCGACCGAGGCGATTATCCGCGCATATATGGAAGAATACACGGAACACGAAGAGGAAGTGACGATCGAACAGCTCGCTGAACCCGTGGTAGATCCGGAAGAAGCAGATGACAAAGACAAAGACAACGACAAAGACAAAGACAAAGACAAAGACAAAGACAACGACAAAGACAACGACAAAGACAACGACAAAGACAAAGACAAAGACAAAGATGAATATATAGTTCCCGCGACTGTTCCGGTAATCGCCAATTTAGACAACACGGAAGTCGTAACCCGGCTGGCATTCAATGATATGGATTCCGTATTGGACAGCGAAGACAAAGAACACGTCGTATCTGCGCCGAAAACGCTGGAACGGTTGGACAGCATTAGCACGGCGAATGCGATAAAGCGCAAACTGGAGGAGGAGGAAGAGGACGACAGTGATCGCATCAAAATCCACACTGACGATAGTTTGGACCTGAATTTATTGGATGTAATGGATGTGAATGGGAAATCGAACGCGGGTCTAAATAGCGTTTCGCTGTTTGACGTGGAAGAATTATTCTAGACCATACTCGTCGCTATTAGTCATTCGTTACAACCGCCAATTTTTCGAGGGTGTTCATATATTTGGCGAATGCGCTTGTATCTGGGTTGGTATTATTTGCAGCATCTAATTTGGTTCTTTCGTCTGGATCAGTTTCGTATTCAATTATAAACTTCTTTTCGTTTTCCTTTTCGTCACTATTGTTCTTGTTGATGTCCCATTCTTCGTCCCATGTTTCGACCGTATAATCCATATCATCATAGTCGATTTCATCATACATATCGCAGACCTCTGGTGCTAGTGAATTTATTATGTTTTTTATATATATATTTTGATTGTAAAATGTGGGATTTTGTCGGGGTGGTTTACAGAACGCATCGGGGTCCAATAATGCGTGCTTGAATAGGCGGGTTATATCGGCCATTGTAAAACTGGTGGGATCAAATGCCGGCACTATTTTACGCGAATGTCTAACCGTCTCGCAAAAATTCAAAAAATAGGTAATGTCATCTGGTTCATCATCCACGTAATAACTGTCGTCGTTTGCAACACCACCTACCATATATCCCGGTGGGGGGTTGCTCAGATATTTACCTAGTAGTCCATCGAAATCTATATTGGCAAACATAATACTTATATAATATGTATAAGTATTACTTCTGTAAAATTCAACGAACGCGACACCCCTCTTAATTGAATGAAATCACGATTTTCACGTCCTCTTTTTTGATACATTTACACGCGGAAATCGACAGCTCCTCGCGCTTCTTGCGGGTTTTGCTGTTGTTATTATTATTATCGTTTGTAACGACTACGGGGTCCAAATTGTCTAAAGTCGCCTTCCTCTTTGATGTGCTATTGCGCGAATTCATGTCGTTTTCGATTTCTTTGTAGTTTTCCTCGATGTATTTGACGACCTGGTTTTCGATCGCCCATTTGAAGAAATTCAGCTGGCCGATCGTGGTCTCCATGTAATTGTCTTTGTCATATGGGATCGAAATGCGCTCCCAGCGGCAGAAGGGGTCGAACCGCTTCTTCGAATAGGCTTTGAGGCGGAGCTTGTATTCATTATATACCTTGAATCTTTGGACATTGGACGAGTTTGATATAGTGTTCATCGTATAAACCGTGTAGTATTTCTTCGCATAATTAGTGACAAACCAGTCTACAATACGGAGGGAGATCGGCGACTCGCCGTTGATAATATTCATCATTTTGATGAGATTTTCGCGATTATTGTAGAAATCCATCAGGTTTTTCATTAGGAGATCGTTTTGGGTTTGTCCGGCGGCGGAATAGGAGAGGGACATTTCGTGGATGGGGATTGATATTGGGGATATTATGTTATACTAGATATGCGAATGTTTATATATTTTTTGGGGGTAAATATATAAAATATATAACAAACATATAGAGTTATTTATGTAACATATAACATATTTACACTTATATATGTTATATACTGTTTGATAGTCATTTATTCACCACAAATCGATATTTACCGTCATATATATCATTATTTTCAATTAGTTTTTTGATGGTTTTGATGGAAATGTTCAGTTCTTTTTGAAGATCTATATAGGAAGCAAATGTCTTTACCAGTTGGTTCGTTATTGGGTCCATTGCTTTTATTTGTGTTCCTCTGACATTCGCTGGTTTTATTGGTAATGTGTTCGATATTAGAAAATCTTCCTGTAATGAACTGTCCAAGTTCTCCCACCGCATCCAATAATGATTATTTAGTGGTGATGAATGTTTGATTGCGGTGCACATTGCTGATGGATGCTGGAGAATCTCTTTTGCCGCATCTTTGGCTAGCTTGAACACTTTGAGTATTTTGGTTTTATCTATATTACACCAACCGAAAAGAAAAATGAGACATTTTTATTTTTGGTGGAGGCCTCCTACCGATAGAAAACTGATACTTTGTATCAGTTTTCTTTTCGTTCGGTGTAAGCATCGCAACCTGTCCTTGGTTGCGTTCTTGTGTTATTACTGTTTTTCCTATATTTTGTGGTAGATTTATAGTGGGGTCTTGGCGATTGGTAATAAAATGCCATCTGTAATCCAAATACTGGGTTTTGTGTTGGTGCGCTTTCTTTATTGCAGTGAAACTTGCGGTTTTGTTGTTGTAGTTGAAATTGCGGGTTGCTTCCATAATGCTGGTATATACTTGAATAAGTTTAGTTAAGTCGTCTTTGTGATATATTTGGACGATCGGTCCAGTTGAGTTTGCAGATGTTGACTGCTGGATTTCTTCCGCTTCTGTTTCTGATTCGTTTTCATCTTCATCGTCAATGTCAATATTACTACTGCTATTTTGTCTGACCACTGTGTTTTCTAGTGGTTCTGGTTGATGTTCGTGTTCTTTTTCCGAACAACTTGTACTATTTCTTCCATTGTTCATATTATCGATTATGGCCATAACTTCGTCGTAGTTTTTACACAGACGAAGAAGTGATGTTATTACACCGAACGAAAAGAAAACTGATACTTTGTATCAGTTTTCTATCGGTAGGAGGCCTCCACCAAAAAGAAAAATGTCTCATTTTTCTTTTCGGTTGGTGTAATTCAATTCGTTTTTCTTCAACGCGCAATCTTGTAAACTCTATGCTGTTATATTTTTGTGCTTCTTGGTTGGCATATTTGACGATACTTTCATATTCTTTTTGGTTTGGAATCAGGTATGCTTCGGTTGATAATTTTTTGTTTTTGTGTGCTAGTTTATTATATTTGTATTTTGTAAGCTCCATGCTATTGTGTAGTGTTTTTTCGAGATGAACGCTGTTCTCGCAATGGAATATGTCCAATAATATTGTATTTGGATCGAAATCGCATTTTAGTGCTTCCATTCTGTTTTTGATGTTGGTAGTTTCACCAACTTTTAATATGAAACTTCCATCGTCGTTGGTTTTTATTTTACAAAAATATACTACGCATTTATTTTTGTTGCTTTCTATTAGAACTTCGTGTCTTTTTATTGCGGTTTCTTTTTGGGATTGTTGGAGGGCAGTCTCTGAAACTTGTAGTGCCATTCTGGTTTCAGCATCTTTTAATTTACAATATTCAAGCATAATGTCTTCCATTTTTGTATAATAATTACGAATAATCCTTGCTTTTGGGGTTGTGGCGATCATGCAGAAACTTTTGAAACAGTCTATTGTTAACAATTCGGTATATTATTTGATGATTTCTGCGTGTTAGTTAGGAAACCGTGTCATTACTGTGGAGAATTACAAAAATGTGGACTATCATCCAAACAATCAAACCCGATATCTCCTGTAGAACAAAACATTCAATTCAATGGAATCGACAGAAAGGAACAGTCTATTGGATATATTATGACAAATTGTGTATCTTGTTGTTCTATGTGTAATTATATGAAGAATACCCTAAGCGAACAAGTTTTTGTAAATAAAATCGAACATATATTGCTACATAATAAGTTGATTGAGACAGGAGAACTATGCGATGAGTTATTTCAGGACACAAAGAAAGCAGAATTTACGGACTACAAGTCCAGGTCATTCAGACGACAGTTAGATTTTATGTTACTATATGAAGATTTTTATGAGATTACTTCACATAATTGTTATATTTGCGGTAAGAAACCATCCAATGAACATAAAAATGGTATTGATAGATATGATAATTCTATTGGGTATACCAAAGAAAATTGTAGATCTTGTTGTGGTGGATGTAATTATATGAAACGAAACTATACATATGATGATATGATGGAAAAGTTTCAAAAAATACATAGGAATTATTCTTCAAATATACACGGAAATATGTTGGTCACTCACGAAAATATTGTATTGGTTACGAATCCATCTGCTGTTACAACTATTACTAATATAACAGTAACAGATAACACTGTTGTAAGACTATCTGAAAATATTCGACTAGTTATAGAAGAAAATCCAGATATTCCAGAAGAAATGGTTAATACATTATCTGAAAATATAAGACTGGCAATTCAAAATACCATATCACCAGCGGAAACATCAATAACCAGACCAATCAAAACGACCAAAAATATTAATTCTCAAAATCTTGTAAAAACAAACAAAAAAACAAAAGAAGAAGTAACCGAAAATGCCAGGCTACGAAAACAAAAACAACGCGAATCACTCAAAGAGAAATATGGTGATGAAGAATATAAGAAAATGCGAGCAGCTGAAATAGCAAAGAACCGAGCAGATAAAAAAGCAAAAGAGGCTGCAGAAGAAAAATAAAATATATAATGTGTTGATTAGGTTATAATGTATATTAGATAATATACATTATTTATAATTGTTTTGTTAATATTTTTATGTTGGTCACCAAAATGATAATTACTTTTATTTTGTAGTTGGTCACGTTGGTCACAATTCCAGCCATCCCATTCACTAGTTAGAATATGCAACCCCAGCCATACCACTCATCACTCGCAACACATTGTAGTTGACAGCATATACGCGGACCTTGGCAGTGGCAGTTCCGGAAACAGTTGGGCTGGAAAGCACCAATTGAAGAACTGCATTGTCAATTCGGGAGAAGTTGCACGAGCCGGATGGCTGATGTTCTTCTGGGCGAAGGGCGAACGAGTATACGTTGATGCCGGTATCTGGGGCACGGGTGTGGTGTTGGAAAGGTTGGACAACATCGAAGTAGTTACCTTCACGTTCAGAGAAACGATCCTGGCCGTTCAGCTGCAACTTGGCAGTGACGACTGGGTTCTCACCCCAGCAGTGGAGGTCAAGGGCGGTCTCAGCAAGCACAAAGGTGCCGGCATCAGAGACACCAGATGCTCCGATTAACCCACCTGGGTTGACGAAAGGCTGATCCAGGGTGGAAGATGAATACCACTCTTGAGCAGAGGTGACTGGGGCAGACACGTTGAGCGCGTTACCCATATCAATGGCACCTGGCATCTGGAAAAGACCAGTGGATGCGATGAAGTTGGTCGAACCGGCAGTTTCGGCTGGGCCGCCGAAAGCGTGGATTGCGTTTGGTAGAGCGTCCAATGCGTCAGTGTAGTTGAAAGGTTGGGCACCGAGGGTCTTGAACAGAGTTTGACTGGCATCAAGAGACGAGCAGTAATCAACGTTGGAATCAGGCTGGACAACCCATATCAATTCCTTACAAGGGTGGTTAAAATTCAGCTTTATCTTGTTACTTGAGCTGCCCACAGATTCATCACCCGTGAATTGTAATTGCTCGATCAAATATTCGTGGGGGTTCTGGGCCATCTTCCGACGTTCGTCCGTGTCCAAAAAGATATAGTCGACATACAAAGAAGCAGCCACGAGGGATTGTTGGTATGCGGCCGAAACGGATTGGATGCCGGATGTGGCAGCAAGGGTCTTGACGGCCCACAAGCACTCGCCAATGGGGCGGATATCAAGATTGATCTTGACTTCGTGGTATTGGAGGGCGATCAAAGGAAGAGCCAGCCCCGGGTTGCGGCAGAACCAGAACAACAGAGGAATGTAAAGGGTGGTTTCAGGGAGGGCGTTTCTTGGCGCGCACACCTGGGAAGGACCACCGGCAGCGGCACAAGGACCGGAGATATTGGCGAAGTTAGGATCGGTGATGTAGGTCAACTGGGTTGTGTTGCCAATCATCTTGAAGTAACCGCGCTGTTGTTCCTTGGACATCGTCAATTGGTTCCAGATGTGCATCCAGTCGCCATATTGACGATCGATGCGCTGGCCACCAATTTCGACTTCAACCTGGGCAATCAATTGCTCACCGATGTAGTCCATCCAGCGGGCATAGACACCATTGTCAGCCGCGACAGTTCCAGTCACAATCATCTGTTGGTTGATTTCAGGAAGAGTCACCTGAAGGTAAGTGCGGTAGCACAAATCTCCGTTACGGGAGATGGTGCAGGTAACACGGCGACCGAAATCGGCTTGGCCGGAGAAAGTTTGTTCAATACTTTCCATAGCGAAGTTAGTGTGCCTGCGGTATGATACCTTCCAGAAGGTGATCTCAGGGGTTCCCGTAAGGAAGACGTCTTGTGCGCCGTAGGCGACGAGTTGCATTAATCCACCAGCCATTTTGACTTTTTATATACTACAAAAAGAAAAGAATTTGGGGAAATTGGGGAAATTGGTGAAATTGGTGAAATTGCTAAATATTCCTAAATAGTTTCCGAAATAAATGATTTACACCTTTTCGAATTTCGGATGCGCAAAGGAGGCCTCCAGTCTCACTCAAATCCGCCCACAAAGTGGGCTCCCGAAGGGAGAATGAGAATTGGTGTAAATGGGAGGCCGCCTACATATGGCGAAAATGCGATGGGTGAAATGTATCAAGGAATGTAGAATGATAGTATACTAAGTATAATGGAGGTAACTTTACATAAAGGGGGGTATATACGAACAGCTTCACCTGTCTCGGGGTCCATACAAACGTTCGTTAAATACATTACGTTATAAACAATATAAAGAATAACGATTATATTATAATATATAATGGATATTCTCAAAGCATTTTCGTTGTTGGATGAGTCATACACAATCAATATCCAGGGAACCCTGGAAAAACCGCTGTTTCAAGCCAATCAAATTGGGAAGTTACTAGGAATAGCAAAAATAAGAACAAGTATTGATGATTTCGATGAAGATGAGAAGGTTGCCCATACTACGGCCACACCAGGAGGAGACCAAGAGTTGTTGTTTTTGACAGAAATTGGACTGTATAAATTAATTGGACGTTCAAGAAAACCAATCGCCAAAACATTTCAAAAATGGATGATAACTACATTAAGAGACCTTCGTCAAACCGGCACATATACACTTCAAAAAACAAACGAAGTCGAACGCCATTTCTTTGAACATAAAGGAGATATCAAGGTTCATTCATCATACCTCAATATGTTCGACAAGAAAAACGTGGTTTATATCTGTAAACTAAAAAAAGTAAACGAAACGCAATACGTAATAAAAGTGGGGTGCACTCAAAATATCAAAGATCGAATGACAAACATTGGATTAACATATAATAGTTGCGAACCCATTTTGATTGACGTATACGAATGCGACTACCAATATAAGCTGGAAAAGTTTATTCATAATCATATATTTATGAGTAGTCGAAAACACGAACTCACAATCAAAAATGGCGAGCGTTCCAAAGAAACATATTTGGTCACTGATGCTGATTTCGAAGAATTACAAAGTATTATCAAACTAAATAAATTCCAGTTTATGAACACGAAGATAGAGATTGAACACGCGAGGATACAGGCAGAAACACTGGTTGGACAGAACATTAACGAATCTAGTTTGTTGTTGGATAAACAGGAAAGAATAACAAAAATGGAGCTGGATAAACAGGAAAGAATAGCAAAAATGGAGCTGGATAAACGACTGGTAGAACTAGAGATATTACGACTACAACAAACCCAAAATCAAACGATGACAAATTTCGTTGTTCGCGACGAATCCACAATCGCCCAACTAAACACCGATATATCCGTCGCCCATTTCACTATCAGAGAACGCCTTCCCAATTCGCGCGCACCGAAAGTATATCAATATAGTCCAGACAATCTAACAACACACGTCTGTGTCCATAATACATTATCAGAACTCGAACGCAAAGATTCCAACATATCCGTATCTGGTTTAAAACGCGCCGTTCAAGGAAATCATATTTACAAAGATTTTCGGTGGATTTTCGTGAAGCAAGATGAAGAACCGCCCGCCGAAATTCCACCAACCATCTCGAACAAAGCCACGTCAACCGAAGTGAAATTCATCGCAATGATCAATCCGCAAAAGACGGCCATTGTCAAAGTCTTTCCAACGCAAAAAGACGCCGCGGAATATTGTAATTTTAGCACGACGGGGTTCACACGGGCGATCAAACAAGGAAGCATTTCCGCCAATCATTACTGGAATTATTTCGACGAATGTGATGATAGTCTACGAACCGATTTTTTAGCACATAATAAATTGCCCGATAAACACGTATTTACTAAAGGAACACAGATCAAACAAATCGATCCGCGCACGGGTATAGTGCTGAAAGTCCACGCATCGAAGCGCGATGTGGTGAAACAGTTCCAAATGTCACAAACCACACTCACCAAAAACATCGCAGACGGGACGATATATAATGGCTACATTTGGAAAGAATAGTCACAAAATAATTATAAATAAAGTATGACAAGGCCCGCAAAATTGAAAGACTTTTTCCATAATAAATCAATATCACAACACCCTCGATACCAATATCAATACTCACGCATCCGCATCAGCAATCGCAATCGCAATCCTATGGACCAAATTTACAAAACCGTCGAAGAAAAGCGCAAATACGAACGAACAACGGCAAAAGATCCCAAACTAGCGACCATTGAGCAGGCCTGGTATGATACAACCATGTCACCTGTTCAGGATCTGTTCGGCTGCCCCGATTTCCTACAGTGTATCCACACCTACTATAGCATTTCCACAGGAGAGCTCGAAATCCTACAAAACAAAAAACCCCCCCGAGGCGACATAGTCGCCGAGCACGACACAATGTGCTCGCGCGGTTCGGAAGACAGCACACACTGGCTGTCAAAAGCAAAGGGGCAACCACGATTCTTCGACCCATACGACGAGTTCCAATACCCAGGAACGAACCAGTGGTGCCAAATCAACTCCCTGATGAATGTGTGTGTCGAAGACAGACCCCTGTCGACAAAACCCAAACTAGAAAAATACTATGAATACAATCTTCAGGTGATTGAATTCATACAGACGGTATTCGAAAACGCCAATCTACAACCCGTCATCAACGCATTCTGGGAAAAACTAGACCTACCAGGAACCCCAAAGAAATGCTTACACGAATTATTGAGACACCCAAATCGCAGTTTCAATGTAGTCACCATATAACCCATAAATATAACCCACCAAAAATGTGTAAAAAGTGGATCATCAAAACCCAATATATACGGGTTGATTTCGAACATTGCGTATATCCATCTTTCGTTGTGATATGCGACGATTCGATTTGCGTGTGCCCGTTTTACCGACGTTCATATTATCCATATTACGTTTTGTAACTCTCCTACCATTGCGTTTTCCGCGTCCGCGCACGCTTTTTCCGCGATTGCTCCGTTTCACATTTGTCGGTATTCTCACATTTTTGAACGTATATATATCAATCAATGCGGGTATTTGCCGTTTAATCAGTTCGCGATTTTTGTATATTTTGTTATCCGGGAACGAACCGACCTCCGTTTCATGGATCAGCGCGTTAATATATCCAATGAGTTTCGTGAACAGCACGTTGTTTCGTATTGTAACCCCGTTCTCAGAGTGAAAAATCGGGTATTCTTCGAAGAAATCCAAATCGCTATATACGATCAAGCACGTGCCGTGTTTCAGGTCGGGCGCGCCGCCTTTCATAAATTCTCTTCCTTTGAATGGCAACAACACGTCGTCCAATGAATACATCTGTCCGGGAATACCGGCAGTGGAAGTAGACGTGGTAGCGGCGGCTATTCCCTGTGGAACTTCATTGGCAGCAGTGCTGAACAAATTCGGCATAGATGGCAACCGACTATAAGCATCAGTCACACCCTGTATGGTTCGACTAGTGATACCAGACAGGTTTGGAGTAGAAGGCATAAACGACGACGCAGACGGCATTCGACCAATGGTGTTATCAAATAAAAATCCCCGACCGAAATCATACATGGTTTTCTTTATCTTTTCGATCGCTTCTTTCACCGATTTGCCAACCACGGATTTCATAAATACTTCGATGCCTTTTTTCGGAACGCGATATCCGAATAGCACCGTTTTCCACATATACAACCATATAAAATCGGCGAGTATGAAAATGTATTCCCATGCATTGGTCAACACCGCGTCGCCCAGCTCCGGAATTCCGAGCCACCCCCCCATAATATCTATGAATGCCAGTATCATGGCGGTTTCGACGAAGAATATTAAGACCTGCATTAGTTTCGTGAAAAACCCCGCTAATGGACAGAGACCCGCGATCGTATATAGGAAATCGTGAACTTTGCGACGAACCCATAGCAACAACTGAATTATCCAACCGATGGACTCGCAAATAAATATTATGATTTTTAATAGACATATTAATATTCCGTGGAGTGTGGTGAAATTACATTCCTGCGCCTTGACTGCCGCCGCTGCGGCGGTAATTCGCGCTTTAACATCGCCGAATTCGCGGAGCATTTCGGCATTCAGAGTGTTTATTCTGCCCAAAATGCCCCTGCTAACGTGTTCCATTTTTGTCATCATAGTGGTTCCGGCGACCATTGTGTCTAATCGCGATTCGTCTATATTGGAGTCGACCTGTTGTAGTTCGTCCATAAGTGCTTGGCCGATGACGGTTAGTTGCGAAGCCATTGCCAAATTCTGTCGGCGGAGTTCGAATATTACTTCCTCCAAGTTGCCCATGCGTTCAGCTATACTCACTTCCTGTCGCTGTTGTTGACCTGGCAATCCATTTGCCCCATCCACGTCTGGTGAACCGTTCGCTTCTGCTGCCATTCTACTACCATTGAATAATTCGCCTCGATTTGTTTGGTTTCTCAACATACTCTGTTGGTCTAGAAATTCGCGGCGCGAAACAATGGCGCCCGGGCTCAATCGGGTATCGAAATATTCATCGGGGGATGATGCTGCGTCCGAACCGATAGGAGATGTCGTAGGATTTAATAGGGACAGTTCGGGGGTTTCTTGGGCCATTTTCGCCATCCCACTGGTATTCGCGGTTATGGTCGATTTACTATCGGCGATACTGGCACCTGCTAGGGGATCATTGGATTTGGGCGACAGAAAGCCAAAAATTGATGATTTCGACGGTTTTGGTTTTACAGCGTCAGTCGTAGCAGCGTCCGTAGCAGCGTCAGTCGTAGCAGCTGGGGCATCATCCTGTGCTTTTTCTATTTCTTGTTCGACACTATCCTTTGGTTCACTCATAGTTATATATAACAACCATATAATAATATAATAATATAATAATATAATGATACACCAACTGATAATAGCCGGATAAAATACGTGTATCAACACGACTCGGCACATAACACCGAATCCAGAAACGCCTTCCCATTGGAATGTTCCAATATAAATCGATCTAAATAGTTTTCCTGAAAAATCTCTTTGCGGTTCTCGTGTTTCTTAGTAAATATATAAGAATCCTGTGATTTCTTGATGGTCCATCCTTCTTCTAAAGCATTCATTATAAACAACATTTTCTGAAACGCCGGTTTCGGAAGGTGAATATTGTTCGGCAGGTTGTTGCTAATATTTACGTTGATACTGTTCGGAGGAGAGGACATACAATATATAATATTATGCGGTGGTATTATCCATATTTGAACGATTTTGTAGCAATTCGCGGATTTCGGTTTTGAACAGTTCTAAATCGCGTTTTATTTCAGTTTTGAACGACTCGAGATCGTCCGTTTCGCGAAAAGACACGGATTTCGTATCCGTTTTTATTACGACATTTTGTGGCGGATCGGGCGTTGGCGGAGAATACAACTGTAGGTCGCGGTCGCGCTCATCCAAATGCTGCTTAATGAGACTCTCAATATTACTAATAGGCTCGTCTTTCTCTACCAGTCGGAAATCGACTTCGGGGGGCGGTTTCTGTAGATATTCACTATATGCTTGTTGTCGAGATACGAACTGCTTTTCCAAAGATTCCGTCCTGATCGCATTATCTCGCACGATAACTTCGGGTTCTAATCGCGATCCATTATTGGTGCTATTATTGGTGCTATTATTGGTGCTATTATTGGTGCTATTGGCGACGGGTTCTTGTTGTGATTTTGCCTTTATATCCGCCATCATATACTGAATCGTTTTCTTATTCCACGCGTGGAGTTCATCTCGCGTTCCAAATTTCACATTCAGTCCCGCAATTTGCGTATAAAATATATGAATTATATTCTTGAACCATTGCTGGACAACTTGTGGCGGCTGTTGTTTTATCAGCGGCGATGCTTGAATCGTGTTCCAAAGAACGGCCTGATTTTCAGTGGAAATATATTGAGATGCCATATTATTCACAATATATTTGTTCCTTTGGTTATATTTATGTTCCTTTGGTTATATTTATGTTCCTTTGGTTATATTTATGTTCCTTTGGTTATATTTATGTTCCTTTGGTTGTCTATACTTTTACTTTAATATATTTATATTTGCTCTTGATTTTACCGAAGATATCTTTGAAATCGATGCGTTTAACGTTTTTACTCGTGTTTTCCAATGTCTTATCAATTAAGTTGTTCGTTATTACCTTGGAATTTAAAAACAGCGCGGCCAAACTATCGTCCGCGTCTTTCATCGATTTATAAACATTATTCAGAACATCATCAACCGTCTGTTTGTCCACACCGCTTTCCGGTATGACATGAACACGATGTTCGAGACCCCCGTTGGTCAACATCAATTCTGCGAGTTTTTTCTCCCAATTATCCTCATAGTATCCTTCCGGACTGACAATTTTTTTTTGTATTAAATATAAAATATATGGATGGATTTTATAGCCGGTTTTGTATGTGGTTGTTTTTTCGTTGGGATTATTTACAAAAACTCTCTTATTATTTATGTCAACTTTATTATGGTTTAAATTCAGTGCTTTTGGTTTTACTAATATCGTGGTTGCTGGTGCTGTTTTTGCTGATGTTGCTGATACTGAATCGGCTCCTCCACTCATCTTCCGGCGTGTCCCCATTTTTTTCCGGTTTCGTTTCTTATATCGAGTTACTGTTGCTCCCATATATATCCTATATGATTATGATATATTATTTATTGTTTGTTGTTTATCGTTTATCGTTTATCGTTTATCGTTTGTTAAAATAAACATCGCGGTATTTCTCGACATACTTGTCCGAGATTTTCTTCCGTTTAAACAGTTCGAGTCTGTTTTTCAAAGACAATGGTTTCATATGCGGTTCGATTCTCTCTGTAAGCATCGTAATAATGAAAAACAGCGAATACATCCCGCATTCCGTGTTCGTATTCTGATGATTATACGGATAATTCTGGTAGAATTTGAATTTGTGTCCCACTTCTTTGCCCTGCTTGATGATCCGGTCTTTCAGTTCCACGATCTCCGGTGGCGTTTCGTTCGCCGCGCTATCAAAATAGAATATAATATTGGCTTTGAAATCGATAAACATCGATGTCCAATGCGATCCCGGTTCATCGTGTTTGTCTAAATTAAACACGATCCCCACTTTGTTGATCCCCTTTCCGATCAATTCTCGCAAAGATATTTTACATATTTCCTCCGTCACGCATTTCGTCCCATTCGGTTTCGCGTCGAAATCGATCGCGGTCGGCCCCAGTTGGACGAAATTCTTGTATTTTTCTTCATACTGAAACAGCACATCGAATATATCATAATTCGACAGCCATTCGTTCTTGTTTTTCTTCCACTCCGGTGGCTGGTCCGGCGCGAACACTTTCTTATCGAGATATTTGCGTTCGTTTTCGGGTAGTTGCGACAACCAGCAGTCTTCTTTGTCGCAGTCCGTCAGCTTGTCTTTCAGGCTGATCCAGACTTCGCGCGGTCCGCTTCCGCGGATCGGATCGTCGGCGTGGTGTTTATTATACGCATCGCGCAACCGTATAAGGGTTTTATTAGGAAAGCACGTTTCCGCGATCGGCGTTGTTCCTTTTACTAAAGGGCTGCAATTCATCTGCTTAAAATGCCGATCAATTGGAACACTTCGCGTCCCCAAATTCATCTGCTTAAAATGCCGATCAATTGGAACACTTCGCGTCCCCAAATTCATCNGCTTAANNTNCCGNTCANTTNGACTGTTTTGTTTTTGTTTTTGTTTTTGATATGATGTTTGTTCCCAGCGACAAATGTGGTATCGTTGGCATTGGTATTGTTGGCATTGGTGCTGAGACCAACGAAATCCATATTATCGGATATATTATAAATCGTATAATATATGCTGCCAAAACAATTACTGCCATATTTTTTACACCAATGACGAATCGTTCTCACGTCGTTTCCGGAATTGCGAGCAATTCACCCATTAGAATTGCGAGCAATTCACCCATTAGAATTGCGAGCAATTCACCCATTAGAATTGCGAGCAATTCACCCATTAGAATTGCGAGC
>TBL_comb47_HYPODRAFT_10004209_pt1 | contig 16610 bp, 15 predicted proteins | sample TroBogypolimnion_40_FD_10682 | JGI IMG/M metagenome (IMG submission 10682)
CGCTCGAAGAGCTTCGGATGGCACGGCCATCCATCGCAGACCGGGAATGTCGCTGGCCTGCAATCGTTGGGGCGAAGGATGCCCGCCGTAGCCTTGGCGAAGGCGGGCGCGTCCACCTTTCTTCCGGAAGTCGTTACCGCTGGCGCCGATAATCGGTGGGGGAAAGCCCGGTTGCCTTGCGGAAGAGCTGCGCAAAGTGGCTGGGATTCGAATAGCCCACCTCGTTGGCGACCGTGATCACGCTCTTTTTGGTTTCGCGCAGGAGGCGACGCGACGTGTCCAGCCGGAGCTTGATTTGATACTGTGACGGGGGGACGCCCGTGGCGCGCTTGAAGAGGCGGTTGAAGTGAAACTCGCTCATCCCGGCCTGCGCGGCCAGCCGCGCGAGGCTGAACTCCTCCGCCAGATTCGCCGCCATCCAGTCGGTGACCCGCTTCAGCTTGAACCCCGGCAACGACGACGTCTCGTCACGCGCGTCCTCGGTCAACGCCACGTAATTGCGCGCAAGATGGATCGCGACCGCCTGGGCGAGTCCGCGGACGAGCAGCCGGCTCGACTTGGGCCGGCCCGCCTCGTTGCGCAGTTGCTGGAGCAGCGGGACCAGCTGCGGGTCCTCGAAGCCGGACACGTCCCGTAGCCGGGCGTGGGCGGCGTTCTTCCCGAACACCTCCCGCAGCGCCTCGTGGAACAGCGGCACGCTGAGCAGCACGAGCACGACCTCGTAGGGCTCGGAAGTGAGCGTCCGGTAGCGGAAATCGTACGGCGCGCCCGCCGCAGTGAGGAACATCGAGCCCTTTTTCACGTGGCTGGTGAGCCACGGCCCGTTGTTCTCCCGCTCCTGCGTCTCAGCTTCGCCGGAAGTGGTCCAGACGATGAACGGTTCGGTCACCGCCGGCATCGTGAAAACCTCGGCGACGGGCGGCAGCGCCATGACAGTGAGCCGCAGGTCCTTCCACGCCGGGCCCTTGCTGGTGAGCACGCTTTTTCCCACCGCGTAGCGGTCAATGGCCTCGGCGGACGTTGTCTCGGGAACGGGCATGCGCGGGGAGGGGGCTACCATAGCCCTGCCCGGCACTTTGGAGCAAGATCGCAACAGGTCGCGCAAGCGCGCAGGCGACACTCGCGTCGGCAACTGCTATCGTGGCTGCCATCGGCGCACACCACGCCGCCTCAATTCAATTCCCCTCCAACCCAAGATTCCCATGAAAACTCGCAAACTTCGAAACAGCGGCCTCGAAGTCTCGGCCCTCGGCTTTGGCTGCATGGGCCTCAGCTCCGGCTACGGCCCGGCCACGGAAAGATCGCAGGCCATCGCCGTCATCCGCGCCGCGGTCGAGCAGGGCGTCACCTTCTTCGACACCGCCGAAATCTACGGCCCGTGGATCAATGAGGACGTCGTGGGCGCGGCCCTCGCACCCTTCCGGGCCCAAGTGAAAATCGCCACCAAGTTCGGGTTCAGGATCGGGCCGAACGGGGAGCGATTGGACGGCCTCGACAGCCGCCCAACCCACATCAAGGAAGTGGTGGAGGCCTCGCTCAAGCGGCTCAGAACCGACGTGATCGACCTGCTTTACCAGCACCGCGTCGATCCGGACGTGCCGATCGAGGACGTGGCTGGCGCCGTGAAGGAGTTGATCGCGGCCGGCAAGGTCAGGCATTTTGGCCTTTCGGAGGCCGGGGCGAAGACCATCCGGCGCGCGCACGCCGTCCAACCGGTCACCGCGCTGCAGAGCGAATACTCCCTATTCTGGCGTGAGCCGGAGACGGAAATCATCCCGCTGCTCGAGGAACTCGGCATCGGTTTCGTGCCATTCAGCCCGCTCGGCAAAGGTTTCCTCACGGGCAAGATCGACGAGAACACGAAGTTCGACGCCACGGATTTCCGGAATGTCGTGCCCCGGTTCACGCCCGAGGCCCGCAAGGCGAACGAAGCCGTGGTTGACCTGCTCCGCACCATCGCGACGCGGGTGAAGGCGACGCCCGCCCAAGTCGCGCTGGCCTGGCTGCTGGCGCAGAAAACGTGGATCGTGCCGATCCCGGGCACCACCAAGCTGCACCGCCTCACCGAGAACAACGGCGGCGCATCCCTCGTGCTCACCCCGGGCGACCTGCGCGAGATCAACGCCGCGTCCGACCAGATGAAGCTCACCGGCGAGCGCTACCCGGCCCACCTGCAAAAGCTCATCGGACGGTGAGTGACAGAAGGGACTACGCTCGACTGGCGAAGGACAACGGATCCTCGGCCGGGCGATTTCCTCTGCGCTCCTTGCAAGCACTCGTCGTCGTCGGCCTGGTCGGGCCGAGATGGCGTGAACTCCTGTCCAACGTCGGGAAACTACCGCCAAGAATTGCTGCTGACGTTGGTTTCAGCGCGTGAGAGACTGCGCCAAACCTCTCCCATGAAGACGCTGCGCTGGCTGTTTGCACTGGTGATCGCGGGGGCCCTGAGCCGGGCTCCCGCTAGCTTCGCGCAGGCGGCGCCGCCTGCCGCCCCGGCCGCGCGGGTGGCCTTGATCCCACTGCCGACCGCCGGCGACGTCGCCTACGGGCCCGACGTAAAGAACCGGCTCGATTTCTGGCGGGCGCCATCCACGCGACCCACGCCGGTCGTGATCTTCATTCACGGCGGCGGATTTGTCGCCGGCGACAAGGCCGAGGCGCGCTTTGATCCGCAGGTGGCGGCCTGTCTCAACGCGGGGATCTCGGTGGTTTCGATCAACTACCGCTTTCTGTCGGCGAACACGGCGCTCCCCGCGATCCTGCGGGACGGAGCGCGCGCGGTTCAATTCGTGCGGTCCATGGCAGGCGCGTGGAATCTCGATCGCTCGCGCGTCGCCGCGTTCGGTGAGTCGGCCGGCGCGAGCCTGTCGCTGTGGCTGGCGTTTCACGACGACCTGGCGGACCCGAAGAGTGCCGACCCGGTCGCGCGCGAGTCCACGCGGCTGACCTGCGCGGGCGCAAAGGCGCCGCAGTGCTCATTTGACCCGGTGCGGTGGGAAATGCTGTTCGGCGCGGACGTGGTCACCCGCCTCGGAGGCACCTATCGTTCGCCCACCAATCTCGGTTTTGCGACCGACGCGGAATTGCGGGGACCGGCGGGTGCCGCCGTTCGCGCGGACTGCGATTTTGTTGGCCAAATCACGCCTGACGATCCGCCGGTGTTCCTCGATGCGAGCGGCCGGAGCGTCGCACTGACGACCACCAACCAGCTCCTGCATCATCCGCGCCACGCACTCCAACTGCACATCCATTGCCGCGACGCCGGCGTGGCGGACGTGGCGATCATCCCGGCCTATGACATCGCGCCGGCGGTGGGTGCGCCGCAGACGTTGCGCGAATTCCTCTTCCAGCACCTCGGCGTGGCACATTGAAGTGAGAGGCGTCGGAACCCGTCGCGGGCGTAAAGACGTGGTCGTCGGTTTCCATACCGACGACAATCCCGCCAGCGGTCCGACGTCTGTCGTCGGTATGGAAACCGACGACCACCATGGTTACGGGGCGGCAACTTCTGACATATCCGGCCGTTTGGCCTCGTAATTGCTTTTTCGGCGTTTGGAACCTACATATCTGTTTCGGCTCCTACCAACGTCATGAAAAAATCATCCAAGCCCACCAAGACGCCCGCCCCGGCGAAGAAATCCGCGCCGGCGCCCCGCAAGGCCCCGGCTTCTGCCGTCAAAACCGCGGCGCCCAAGGCCACTGCGCCCAAGGCCATCGTCACCACCATCTCCGCCCGCATCGATGTCGGTTTCGGCAATTCGCTCTTTATCCGCGGCGAAGGCCCCGGCCTGAGCTGGGACCAGGGCGTCCTCATGGAGTGCACGGGCGATGACCAGTGGACGCTCGTGTTGGGCGAGTCGGCCCGCCCCCTCGCGTTCAAGTTCCTGATCAACGACCAGGAATGGAGCGTCGGCGAGGATTACTCGGCGAAGCCCGGTTCGAGCCTGTTGCTGGTGCCCACGTTTTAAGCGGGCCGCCGGTGGTCGGGATTGAGTTCGAGCAGGCGCGCCTTGATGCGCGCCGAGGCGGCGTCGCGGTCGGCCAATTCGTGGTTTTCGAGCAGCTCGCCGCTCATCCGCACGCGGGAGAAGGGCAGGGGCAGGTAAAAACCGTCCCAGCTGCCGAGCCGCCATGCCCGCGTGAAGTCCCCGCCCACGAGGATCACCGGCGCGCCCGTGCGCCGCGGCACGATCACGGCACCGGGCTTGAAATCGTAGCAGGGTCCGCGCGGGCCGTCCGGCGTGATGCCGATGTCGTGCCCCGCGCGCTGCACCTCCACGAGCGCGGTCGCCGCCTCGCGCCCGAGCCGGCTGCTGGAGCCGCGGGCGGCACCCATCCCGCCGACCATGGCGAAGAATTCCGCCAGCCACGCTCCGTCCTTGCTGGCGCTGATCAGCGCGTAAAGTTTCCGTTGCGGCCGGTAGCGGCGGTGAATCTCCGTCGCGAGAAAGAGGCGGTTGTGCCACAGGACAAAGGCCACCGGCACATCGCACTTGCTGAAAATGCGCACGGTCTCGGGTGAGATCTCGAAGCGCAGCGTCATGCCCCAGAGGCGGACGAGGCGGGCCAGGGGCCACATCAGCACGTGGCGCCAGCCCGTGATGCCATGAATCGTGCGATCGGGCGGGGGCGGGGGAGTGCCTGTGGGGGACGGATTCAGCGTGGATGTTTGTCCACGAAACGGTCGCGGTCGCCAAGCGAAGAGTCACGGGTGGGTTTTCTCGCGACGGGCTGGGAATGTCGCGCGACGGACGCGACGGGCGCGACGCGCACGCCTCGGCGGGCTTGAGCTTGGTGCGCTTCGTGGCCTTCGTGGGGAGAGTCATCGTCTGGTTCATTTTACTCATGCCACCCGCATTGCCCGCCTGCCCGCATTTGCCTGCTGCCCGCCCCGGGCTCAATTGGCGGACGCTGCATGTGCACCGCGAGGATGTGCGCGGCGCGGAGTTCTATCACGACTGCCTCGAATACGCGCAGGCGCTGTGGCAGCGTGGGCTCGCCGCCCGGGCGTTGCTCTGCCTGGACCGCGCGATGGGCGCGGATTTGGACGGCAGCGAACCCGTACTGCGGGACTGGCCGATGCCGTACGCGGCGATGGCGTGGCTGATCGCGCAGACGCCGCCGGACATTTTCGTGGGCAACCCGCGCGTGCATTTCCAGCACTACGCCGACCGCATGAACGAGCCCCGGCGTGAGCCGCGGCGCTGGCGCGCCTGGGCCTGCTGGGCAATCGCGCGCGCCGTGCGGCCCGACCTGGCGGGCGACCCGAAGCATCAGGTCCGCGAGCCCACGCGGGACGAAATCGCCGCGCAACTGCAGGCCCACGGACTGCCCGGCGAAGCCGAACTTTGGAGCAGCGTGCTGGTTGGGCTACCAAAGATGTCGCCGGGCGAAAGCATGGCCTGAACCGACTTTTAGGTACTTCTCAAAATTCTGAGCTCTTTTCGCATCGCGGAAGCCCAGATAAGTCACCAGCCCCCAAGGGCGATGTTCCGAAGTATGTTTGGATAGTCCCGCATTGTGATCACTGAGCCGCTGCTTGAGGTCATTCGTGAATCCGACGTACCGTTCGGTCGGATCCTTCTCACTCTGGATGAGGTAAACGTAGTGCATGTGGTTGGGCCCTAATTCGAACTCGCGGGCAACGGCTCGAGCGAGGGATGAAGCGTGAGGTAATCGTAATGCATCGGTAATTGCCCTACTTCGTCCCGCCGTTGCGGGACTTCGAAGGGCATACTTCGCCGCGATATCGTTTCAGCCAACCGGCCAAATGGCCTGCCATACGTAGCTCGGCGGGCAACGACCGCGGAGCGAAGTATGGCGCAGTGGAGGTGACTCGAACACCCGACCGGCGGTTTAGAAAACCGCTGCTCTATCCAGCTGAGCTACCACTGCGTGCATACTGACAAAGGATCCTGAAACGCTGCTTCCCGACGTTTCCCGGGGGCGAGGATTCAACGGGAACCAAGCCCCTCGGTTTTGACCTGTCGACGGCTCGGAACCAGCAGGTTCCTCGCCGATCCGGTCAGGATCAGCGGCCGTCGCAGGCGAACGTTCTTCGCGTGGGGAGCCAAATCATGGCGCCGACTGTACACGGCCGGCCTCCGAAATGAAGGCGAATGTGCGCCCCGGGGAAAACCACTCTTGACTTGCCAACCCCCGATTCTACTTTCCGCCTCTTTCCCGATTTCCGGGGTGGTAGCTCAGCTGGTTAGAGCGTCTGCCTGTCACGCAGAAGGTCGCGGGTTCGAGTCCCGTCCATCCCGCCAATTTCGTTTATCGAGCTCGATGCTCGGGTTGTAAGCCAAGGCTTATCTTGTTGTTCTAAAGAACTTAGCGAGATCCAATTTCGGCCGCGAGGCTAACTTGGCGAAGCTACATGCGAAACCTGCAATGCCACCCCTGAAGCGTCCATCTGCCGGCCCCTCGCTTTCGTTTCAATCCCGCATGGAGCGGTTGGCCCAGGGGATCGAATATTTTGCGATTCCGGTGCCGGCGAAGATCACGACGGCACTGGGGACGCGCGGGCCGGTTCCGGTCACGGCGCGGGTCAATGGATCCAAACCCTTTCAAGTCAGTTTGTATACCAAGGGAGGCGGACGCCATGGACTGCGGGTCAAAGCGGAGGTCCGGCGGGAAGTCGGGTTGAAAGAGGGAGCTTCCGTGCGCGTCGAAATCAGCGTGCGCGACCGCGCCGCGGAAACGAAACTGTCTCCGGAGGTGGCGGGCGCCCTGCGCGCCGCGGGCGTGCTGGAGGGCTTCCGGGCGCTGCCAGTCGGAATGCGGAGTTTTGCGCTCCGCGGGATCGAACAGGCGGCCAAGGCGGAGACACGCGCCAAGCGAATCCGAGAGGCCGTGGATCTGGCCCGGTCCCGGCAAAGTTAGCCCGCCGGCACACTCCGGCGCGTAGCGGCCCGCGCCGCGGCGGGCGGCGCCAGCGCCAAGGTTGCCATCGCGCAGAAAAACCTGACGCTCGGGGCATGGTTAAAATCACCGGCGAATATCAGGGCGACCTTCATTGCCTCGCGGTCCATGGACCCTCGGGCACCGGCCTCAACACGGACGCGCCGAAGGACAACCAGGGCCGCGGCGAGGCGTTTTCGCCGACCGACCTCATGGCGACGTCGCTTGCGACGTGCATCGCCACGACCATGGCGCTCGCGGGCCGCAAGCACGGCATCGAAATCCGGGGGCTGAAATTCGAGGTCACGAAGGAAATGTCCACCGACGCCCCGCGGCGCATCGTGCGGCTGGCCACGACGCTCTGGCTGCCGATCGCGAAGACGGACGCCGCGGCGAAAGTGCTGGAGCACGCCGCGCACACCTGTCCTGTCCACCAGAGCCTGCATCCCGCGATCGACAAGCCGGTGACGTTTCACTGGGCAGGGGAGTGAGGCCGGACGCGCTGGAGTAAACTGTAGGGCGGGATCGCTGATCCCGCCTCCGCCTGATCGGTTGCCCTGTAGCTGCGAGCGTGAGCGAGTGGACAGACTGCCACTCGCTCACGCTCGCAGCTACATTCCGGAAGATTCCCCGCAATTGGCGGGGCAGCGACCCCGCCCTTCAAAAGTCAGCAGACGGCAGACGGCTGACCGATGACGGCTGATCGCTGAAAGCTGACCGCTCGGCGCCGCGCCGCTCACGGTGCCAGCCGGTAGGTCGTGTTGAAGATCAGCTGGATTCGCTTCGAGACGAAGACGCGGACCTTGATCTTGCCGGAATTCGCATCCGCCGGAACCACCCGGCCCTCGATGTGGCGCTCCTCGCCCTCGTCGTTGAAGCCGTGGCCCTTGAACTGGATCACCTCGCCCTTCGCGAGCAGGCGCAGGGCATCGTCTGGCACCTCGATCGCGATCCAGCCCGACTCATTCCAGAAAAAATACGGGAAAACCTTGGCGGTGTAGTTGGCGTGGAAGTTGGCGCCTTTGCGGAGAAAGGGCGTCAGGTGCATCGTCACGCTGCCGACGTAGATCGACGTCTTCGCCGTCCACCCGGGCGAAGCGCCCGAGATCGGCGTCCGCCGCCCCGCGGACGGGAAGGCCCCACGGGGAGCAGCACAGGCAGGCCAGCAGCAGGCGGCGAAGCATGCCCCGACGTTGGGAAAGGGTGATTTTATAGCCATCCTGTTTTCGCGTTGCGCGCTGCCGCGGCCCGGCGTCTCCTGCTGCTGCCATGCCCAAGAAGTCTTCCCCCGCGATTTGGGGCGGCCGTTTCACCGCCGGTCCCGCCGATTTGATGCTGCAGTTCAGCGAGTCCGTCTCGTTTGACCGCCGCCTCGCGCCCTTCGACATCGCCGGCAGCAAGGCCCACTCGGCCATGCTCGCCCACTGCGGGTTGATCACCGCGCGGGAACTCGACGCCATCCACGCCGGGTTGGACACGATCCTGGCGGAGATCACCGCGGGCAAGTTCACCTGGGACACCGCGCTCGAGGATGTCCACATGAACATCGAGGCCGCGCTGACGAAGCGGGTGCCCGCCGCCGCGCGCCTGCACACCGCGCGCAGCCGGAACGACCAGATCGCGACCGACATGCGGCTCTGGCTCAAGTTCGCCTGCGGCGTCCTCGCCACGAAGATCGCCGCCGCCCAGCGCGCGCTGCTGGCGGTCGCCGACGCCAACCGGGACGTCCTCATTCCCGGCTACACGCACCTGCAGCGGGCCCAGCCCGTGCCGGTGGCGCATCATCTTTTCGCCTGGCTCGAGATGCTGGAACGCGACCGGGAGCGTTTCGGCGAAGTCGCCGCGAAGGCCAACTGGTGCCCCTTGGGCGCCGGTGCGCTGGCCGGGACGACGCTGCCCATCGACCGCGAATTCACGGCCAAGGCGCTGGGGTTCACCGACACGCACGGTCGTCCGCAGGTCACGTCGAACTCCATGGATGCCGTGGCTGACCGCGACGTGCACATCGAGTTCGCCACGGCGTGCGCGCTGTTCGGCGTGCACCTGTCCCGCATCGCGGAGGACCTGATCCTGTGGAGCAGCATCGAATTTAAATACGTCGAACTGGCCGATGCCTTCTGCACCGGCTCGTCGCTGATGCCGCAGAAGAAAAACCCCGATGCCTGCGAACTGCTGCGGGGCAAGTCCGCGCGGCTGCAGGGCAACCTGCACACCCTGCTCACGCTCGTGAAGGGACTGCCGCTGACCTACAACCGCGATTTGCAGGAGGACAAGCCGCCGCTCTTCGACAGCTTTGACCAGTCCGCGCTCTGCGCCGAGGTGCTGGCGGGCGTGTTGGGTGGCATGTCCTTTCACCGCGAGCGCTGTGCCGCCGCGGTGAGCGACCCCGCGCTGCTGGCGACCGACCTGGCGGATTACCTCGTGCTCAAAGGCGTGCCGTTTCGCGAGGCGCACCACGTGGTGGGTGCCGTCGTGCGGCTGGCCGAGAAGAACGTGGTGACGCTCGACCAGCTCCCGACCCCGGAAATGCAGAAGATCCACCCCGCGTTCGGCCCGGATTGGGTGCAAGTGTTCGACCTCAAGCGCGCGCTGGCGAAGCGGACCGGCACCGGCATGCCCGGCCCCACGCAGCTCGCGAAGCAGTTCAAACGCTGGGAAAAGTTACTGAATTAGGACGGCGGGCTTATCGCGAAAGCGCAAAAGAGCGAAATCACGAAGGCCCATGCAATGGGTCGAAGCAGGACTTTCGAACAAGATCATTGGCTGCGGGATCAAGGTCCATCGGACACTGGGTCCGGGCTTTCTGGAGAAGGTCTATGAGGCCGCCTTGGTGGTTGAGCTGGGCAAAGCCGACATCAGGTGTGAGCAACAGAAGACGGTGCCGCTCGTCTACTCAGGGGAGCGAATCGGAGAGCATCGTTTGGATCTGCTTGTGGAGGGCCGGGTCGTGGTCGAGCTGAAGGCCTGCAAGAACATCGAGGATATCCACCTGGCCACAGCTCGCTCGTATCTCAAGGCGACCGGAGCGCAGCTGGCGCTGCTGCTTAACTTCGCCAAGGCCACGCTCGAAGTCAGGAGGGTAGTCCAATCGCCGTGATTCCGCGCTTTCGCACTTTAGCGCTTTTGCGAGCGGCTCGAAGTCCTAATTCCACGCTTCCGTTTCTCCGCGTTTCCGCGATTGGATGGTGGTGTCATGGCCAAAGTCCGCATCCTTTCCGACCGGGTCGCCAACCAGATCGCCGCGGGCGAGGTCATCGAGCGCCCGGCGGCGGTGGTGAAGGAGCTGGTGGAGAACGCCCTCGATGCCGGCGCCACGCGGATCGAGGTGGAATTCCGCCACGGGGGGCGTTCGCTCATGCGGATCGAGGACAACGGCTCCGGCATGTCGCGCGACGACGCACTCCTGGCCCTCGAACGCCACGCCACGAGCAAGATCGCCGAGGCGGCGGATCTTGACCGACTGGCGAGCTACGGTTTTCGCGGGGAGGCGCTGCCCTCGATCGCCAGTGTGTCGCGCTTCGAGTTGCAGACGCGCGAGGCGGGCAGCGACGTGGGCACGGAGATTTTGGTGAACGGCGGCAAGTTCGTGCACGTGCGCGACTGCGGGCGCCCGGTGGGGACGCGGATCGAGGTCACGCACCTGTTCAACTCGGTCCCGGCGCGGCGGAAGTTCCTCAAGACCGACCAGACGGAGGCGGCCCACATTATCCAATGCGTGCGGCTTTACGCGCTGGCCTGCCCGACGACGGCGTTCACGTTGATCGAGGATGGCCGCGTGATCTTCCGCTCGCCGGAATGCACCACGCTGGCGGAGCGCGTGGCGGAGATTTTCGGGCGGCAGACCGCAGCGGCGCTGGTGCCGTTGGAAGCGGGGGAGAGCGGGATGCGCCTGAGCGGGCTGATTGGCCGGCCGGGCACGGGCCGGGCGACGCGGCACGAGATGATTGTCTTTGTGAATCAGCGCCCGGTGGACAGCCGTACGCTGAATTACGCGCTGATCGAGAGCTACCACGAGTCGCTGCCGAAGGGCCGCTATCCGCTGGCCTTCGTGTTTTTCGACTGCGATCCGGCGGCGGTGGACGTGAATGTGCACCCGGCGAAGCGCGAAGTGCGCTTCCGCAGCGAGCCAGCCGTGCGCGCGTTCGTGATCCGCAGCGTACTGCAACGCCTGCGGGAATTGGGCGTCGCCGCCGCGCCGGTGATGACGGAAACGGGCGGAATCCAGCGGCCCAGCGCGGCGGTGCCGGCGGATTTTTTGCCGACGGCGCCGGCAGCCACGGCCGCAAACCAGCGCGTTGGGGGCAACGCGCTCCAGCCGCTGAGCCAACCGGCTGCGCATGTTCTTCCATCTGTGTCCTCGCCACTGGCGGCGCCGGTCTCGGCCACGACTCGGGACATCCATGCCACCGCGAGTCCGCCCGCCCGCGCGCCGGCGGCGTTGCAGTGGCGGTTCGTCGGGCTGGCTCATGGCAATTACGCGCTGTTTGAGACGGCGGCCGGTCTCGTGCTGCTGGACCGCCGGGCGGCGCACGAGCGCGTCTGGTTCGAGCGGCTGCGCGAGCAATTTGCCACCGGCGCCGTGCCGAGCCAGCGGCTGTTGCTGCCGCTGCCGGTGGAACTCGACCCGATCATGGCGGCGCTGCTGCTCGACCGGCTGGCGTTCCTGACGGCCCACGGACTGGAGATCGCGGAGTTTGGGCGGAATTTTTTCCGGATCGAGTCGGTGCCGACCTGGATGGAGCCAGCGGACGCGGAAGCTTTCCTGCGCGATGTGCTGGCGGCATTTCGCGAAGGTCGGGTGCCGGACGACAATCCCGGCCTGGCTCGCGAGGAATTGGCGCGACTGGCCGCCGCGAAGGCCGTGCGGTTGCCGGCGTCGGCGGGGGAGGCGGAGATGCAGGCACTCGCCGTGCAGCTATTTGCCACGCGCTCGCCGCTGACGAATCCGGCGGGCCGGCCGACTTTCATCGAGTTACACCACGGTGAACTCGCGCGGCGGTTCCAAAAATAGGCGTGCCTCGCGCCACTGGTGGCACGAAACTAGGTAGCATTCCCGCACCTTTGCCCATGCCATCCGACACCCGCAAGAAGCCAGACCAAGTCCCAGCCAATGCTGGCCGCGCCCATCTGGACGCGCCGGCGGAAATCATGCGCTCGCTGATCCAGCGGCACCTGATTTCCACGCTGGCCCGCGATACCGGCTCGGCGCGGCCGCGCGACTGGTGGGTGGCCACGGCGCTCGCGGTGCGCGACACGATTCACGAGCGGATGATTGCGACGCAGGGCGTGCACAACGCCCAGAATGTCCGCCGGATCTACTATTTCTCGCTCGAATACCTCATTGGCCGGCTTTTCGGCAGCAACCTCCTCGCGACCGGTCTGTTCGACACGGCCAAGACCGCGCTCGAGTCGCTCGGCCAGGATTTCGACCAGATTCGCGATTCCGAGACGGATATGGGCCTCGGCAACGGCGGCCTCGGCCGCTTGGCGGCGTGCTTCCTGGATTCGCTTTCGACGCTCGATTACCCGGCGCTGGGCTACGGCATTTATTACGAATTCGGCCTGTTCAAACAGGAGTTCGTGAAGGGCGCGCAGATCGAGCTGCCGGACAACTGGATTCGCTTCGGCGATCCGTGGGAAGTGGTCCGGCCGGAGTACACGCAGCAGATTCATCTCTACGGGAGGGTGGAAAACGTGTTCGACGATCGCGGCAACTACCGGCCGCGCTGGGTCGGCACCAAGACCGTCCTCGGCGTGCCGCACGACATCCCGATCGCGGGTTACGGCACCAATACGGTGAATCTGCTCCGGTTGTGGGCGTCGAAGTCCGACGAGGGCTTCGACCTGGCCGCGTTCAACGCCGGCGGCTACGTGGGTGCGGTTCAGGAAAAGGCCATCGGCGACTCCGTCTCGAAGGTGCTTTACCCGAACGACAAGACCGAGAGCGGCAAGGAGCTGCGCCTGGTCCAGCAATATTTCTTCGTGGCGTGTTCGCTGCGGGACATCATCCGCCGGCATCTCCGCACGCCGGGAAATTCGTGGCAGAACTTCGCGGACAAGGTTGCGGTCCAGCTCAACGACACGCATCCGGCCGTCGCGATTGTGGAATTGATGCGCATCCTCGTGGACGAGGAGAACATGGCCTGGACCGAAGCGTGGGGCATCACCAATGCCACGTTTGCCTACACCAACCACACCCTTCTGCCCGAGGCGCTGGAGAAGTGGGGCGTGGGGCTCTTCGAGCGCGTCCTGCCGCGTCACTTGCAGATCATCTTCGACATCAACACGCACCTGCTGCTCGCGGTCGAGGCCAAGTGGCCGGGCGACAATGAAAAGAAGCGCGTCTGCTCCCTGATCGAGGAAAACGGCGGCAAGCTTGTGCGCATGGCGAATCTCGCCGTGGCGGGCTCGCACACGGTCAACGGTGTCGCGGCGCTCCACACCGCGTTGCTGAAGAAGAACCTCTTCCCGGAGTTCGACGCGCTCTACCCGGGCAAATTCCAGAATAAGACCAACGGCATCACGCCGCGGCGCTGGCTGCTCAAGGCCAACCCGCGGCTCGCCGCCCTCATCACGCGGCAGCTCGGGAGCGAATTGTGGGCGCGCGACCTCGACCTGCTGCGGGGACTGGAAAAGGTCGCAGACGACGCCGGCTTCCAGCGCGAATTCATGGCGATCAAGCGCGCCAACAAGGTCGAGCTGGCCGGGATCATCAAGGCGCAGTGTGGCGTCGACGTCTCGCCCGACGCGCTCTTCGACGTCCAGATCAAGCGCCTGCACGAATACAAGCGCCAGCACCTGAACCTGCTGCACATCATCGCACTCTACCGCCGGCTGCTGCAAAATCCTAACTTGGACGTGGTCCCGCGCGTCTTCATCTTTGGCGCCAAGGCCGCGCCCGGTTACGACCTCGCGAAGAACATCATCCGCGCGATCAACCTCATCGGGGAGCGCATCAACTCCGACCCGCGCATCAACGGCAAACTCAAGGTCGCGTTCCTGCCCAACTACCGCGTTTCCCTCGCCGAAAAGATCATCCCGGCCGCGGATCTCTCCGAGCAGATCTCCACCGCCGGCAAGGAAGCATCCGGCACCGGCAACATGAAGCTCGCGCTGAATGGCGCGCTCACCATCGGCACCCTCGACGGCGCCAACGTGGAAATCGGGGCGGAGGTCGGCGACGACAACATCTTCATCTTCGGACTCACGGTGAACGAGGTCGAGGCGCAGCGCGCCGCGGGCTATCATCCGGTGGAGATTTACCGCGCGGACGAGGAGCTGCGGACAGTCGTGGACTGGCTGGGGTCGGACTACTTCTCGCCCGGCGAGCACGAGGCTTTCGCCATCACGCACCACAGCCTGCTGCAGGGCGGCGACCCGTTCATGGTCCTCGCCGATTTCCGCTCCTACAGCGACGCGCACCTGCGGGTCGATGCCGCTTACCGCGACCCGGCGAGATGGGCGAAGATGGCCATCCTCAACACCGCCCGCGTCGGCAAGTTCTCCAGTGATCGCACCATCCGTGAGTATGCCGAGCAAATCTGGCACCTGCCGGCGGTGCCCGTTCCCTGAAGTTGGGCGGGCGCAGCCGGGCGGGATGGGCATTGATTAGCTCCCGGGTTTTTCCCAGCTTCTCGGCAGTCCCATGCCGATGATGTCTTCCCGCTTCTGTCTCGCGTTGTTGCTGGCCCTCGGCGTCGCGGCCCATGCCGCCGCCAAGGACTTTCTCCCGGTCATCGTCTACGATTTTGGCGGCAAGTTTGACCGGTCCTTCAACCAGTCGGCCAGTGAGGGTGCGCAGAAATTCAAGGCGAACACGGGCGTCGCCTACCGCGAATTCGAGATCACCAACGCCGCACAGCGCGAACAGTTCATGGCGCAGGCGGCCAAGCGCGGCGCCACAATCATCGTCGCCATCGGCTTCACCCAGGCCTCGGCGGTGGAAAAGGTGGCGCGGCAGTTCCCGGAGGTGAAGTTTACCATCGTGGACGCCGTTGTGGACCTGCCGAACGTCCAGTCCATCAACTTTCGCGAACAGGAATCGTCTTTCCTCTGCGGCATGTCGGCGGCGCTGGCGTCGAAGACCGGCAAGATCGGCTTTGTCGGCGGCATGGACATCCCGCTCATCCGGAAATTCGCCCTGGGCTATGTCGAGGGCGCGAAATATGTGAACCCGCAGGTCGAGGTTTTCGAGAACATGACGGGCACCACGCCCGCGGCCTGGGGCGACCCGACGAAGGGCGCGGAGTTGGCGAAGAGCCAGTTTGGCCGCGGCGCGGACGTGGTGTTCCACGCGGCCGGCGCGACCGGCATCGGCGTGATGCAGGCCGCGGCGGACGCCGGATTGCTCAGCATCGGCTGTGACAGCAACCAGGATTACCTGCACCCGGGCAGCGTGCTCACGTCGGCGCTGAAGCGCGTGGACGTCGCGGTTTACAAGGCGTTCACCGACGCCCGCAATGGCACGTGGAAACCCGGGCAGCTGGTGCTCGGGCTCGCCGAGAACGGCGTCGACTACTCCTTCGACGAGCACAACCGGACCGTGCTCACCCCGGCGATGAAGCAGCGCCTCGACCAGGCGCGCGCCGACATCGTCAGCGGGAAGATCAAGGTGTCGGAGTACCAGCCCTGACCCAACTGCGAATGGACGCGAATGAACGCGAATGCGGATTCGTGAACCAAAGTCCGGTTCTTGAGCGTGAAATCGCATCTCATCGTAGCTGCGAGCGTGAGCGAGTGGCGTTTCGTCCACTCGCTCACGCTCGTAGCTACTTCCCGACATGAACCGTGATGCGGCGGCACCCGCGCTGGAGCTGCGCGGCATCGACAAGCGCTTTGGGCCCGTCCACGCGAACCGCGCCGTCTCGTTTTCCGCGGCGCGGGGGAGCATTCACGGGATCATTGGCGAAAACGGCGCGGGCAAGTCCACGCTGATGAACATTGTCTATGGCCTGCACCGGGCCGACGCGGGCGAGATTCGCGTGCAGGGCCGGACGGTGGCGATCAGTTCGCCGCAGGACGCCATCGCGGCGGGCATTGGCATGGTGCACCAGCACTTCTTGCTCGTGGAGAATTTCACGGTGCTGGAAAACATCGTCCTCGGCGCGGAAGGCGGCCGGCGACTCGCGGACGGGCTCGGCGCGGCGCGGACCGGGCTGGAGCAGCTCGCCCGCGATTACGGACTGGAAGTGCCGCTGGATGCGATCGTGTCGGAGCTGCCGGTCGGTTTGCAGCAGCGCGTCGAAATTCTCAAGGCGCTCTACCGTGGCGCGGATATCCTGATCCTCGACGAACCGACTGCCGTGCTGACGCCGCAGGAAGCCGACCAACTGTTCAAGATGCTGGAGCGCCTGCGATCGCAGGGGAAAACCGTCCTGCTCGTCACGCACAAGCTGCGGGAAATCATGGCGGTGACGGACCGCGTCACGGTCATGCGCCAAGGCGCGATCGTGGGGGCAGTTGCGACGCGCGACACCTCACCGCGCGAACTGGCCGAGAAGATGGTGGGCCGCGCCGTGCTGTTGAACGTGGAGCGGGGACCGGCCAAGCCGGGCGCCACGCTGCTGACGGTGCGCGACCTCGAGGTGCGCGACCGACTCGGCGTGGCGCGGGTGAAGGGCGTCAGTTTCACGCTGCAGGCGGGCGAGATCGTCGGTATCGCGGGTGTCGCCGGCAACGGCCAGTCGGAACTGCTGGAGGCGCTTGCG
>TBL_comb47_HYPODRAFT_10004210_pt1 | contig 16609 bp, 15 predicted proteins | sample TroBogypolimnion_40_FD_10682 | JGI IMG/M metagenome (IMG submission 10682)
CTTAATAGAACAGATCGTGGTCTGGCTGTAATTACAGTTCCCTATTTAGAACTAGCAAGACAGTGGGTTCAGGAGCTAGGGGAGAAGGGTATAGCCACTGTGTCGGTCTATGACTCACAGGAAAATTGGAGTCTAAGCGTAGAAAATATAATCCAGGCTCATTTGGTCTCAAGTGATTCAAAAGCACAATTACCCGTTTTAGTCTGCGTCAACAAATCATTTAGGGATGATAAATTTCAAAATCTTCTAAAGAGGCTCAGTGGAAAGCCTGGCTCTAGGATGATTATTGTTGATGAGTGCCATCACTTTAATAGGCAAAATCAAATCGATTATTTACCTACGTCATTTCGTTTTAGGTTGGGGCTATCAGCCACACCATATGAGTTTGATGAAGAAAAATATTTGGAGAGATATTTCGGAGAAATAGTCTTTGAGTTTAAGTTGAGTGAAGCTATTAAGCAGGAATATTTATGTCCCTATACCTATCATCCAATATTCATTGAATTCACTGAAAATGAAGCCGCAAGATATCTGGAAATTATTAAAAAGGTAACAAATAATAAAGATCTCGATAGTTATGGCGAGCTAGATCATTTACTCGAGACAATGGTTAGTAAATTAACAAAGCTTGAGGATGTTTTAAAAGAAAATTCATCTAAGACATTTTCTTTGTTTTACTGCGGAGAAGGTTATGTTGAGTTTGAAAACGGCGAAAGAATTAGGCAAGTTGATTCATTGACCATGTTGCTTCAAAAATTAGGATGGCGCGTAGGGCGAATCACATCAGCAGATACTCCATCAGAAAGAAGGGCGACGATTGCTAATTTACGTGCACAAAATATTGATGCAATCGCTTCTATGAGAATTTTAGATGAGGGTATCGATATACCGGATTGTCGTAGAGCGTTTATTCTCGCAAGTCAGCGTCAGGAAAGGCAGGGCATTCAGAGGCGCGGTAGAGTTTTAAGAAAATCGCCTGGAAAAGAGTCTGCGGAGTTATTTGACTTTATATTGGTTGGCCCTAAATTAACCAACCAAGATTTAGACAAGCTCTATAACCGTGAAATGAAGCGGGCAAGAATGTTTGCATCGGATGCACTAAATAAAGATGAGTGCGAAAAAATATTAGACGGAATTTAATTATGAGCGAAATTGCTAATAAAAATGAATCAAATAAAGATTCTCAGCTTGAAAAATTAACGCAATCTTTTTTAAGAAAGATTAAGGAGCTCGAAGCAAGTCGTCCGCAGCGAGATAATTTAAAAGAAGAAATTAGAGAATTAATCAGTAAAGAGAAATTCTAAATGTTTATTAAAAAAGTTACTCTACAAAATTTTCGGACATTCTACGGACATCATGAGATCAACTTCTCAACAGATGAGAAAAAGCCAGTCACAATACTAATTGGGGAGAATGGCGCTGGAAAAACAAACTTATTGAATGCTGTTTATTGGGGATTTACAGGCGATTTTACAAAGCAATTCAATAAAGTTGACCCTGTCATTAACAAAACTGCTATCAGTGAAAAGATTAAAACATGTTCAGTAGAGATAGAGTTTTCCAATAATGATAAGAGCTACCTCCTGCGAAGGATTTACACACAAGGTCTTCTTGAAACAGAGATTTCAGTTAACGAATACAGAAGCACTGGCTCCTTAATGCCAATGAATGATGAGATGGCTATAGCATTTATTCGAAAATTAATACCCAGCAACTTAGCTGGCTGGTTCATATTTGATGGGGAGGCTATAGGGAAGCTTCATTTAGACGGTGATATAACTTTTAGGAAGGATATTCGCCAAACATTTGGCTTCTCAGCTCTCGAGAGGTTGCTGAGCACACTAACTGATATTGAGCGAGGTTATATTCGGAAAGAAAGTGATTCTGGAAACAATGAAGAGCTTAATGGATTGACTACCCGTATAGAAATGCATGAAACAGACCTGCAGCGTTATGAGGGTAATGTTTCTAAACTAAAAGAAACAATACATTTGAATGAAAAAAAGAAAGCCGACGCGAATTTAAGGCTTTCTCAATACGCTCAGGCGGAACCAATTCAGGGCAGAAAAGAACGAGCTGAAAGAAAGCTCTCTGAGGCTGAATCTAGAAGAAGACAGAGAACAAAAGTTAGAAATGAATACTTTATTGAAACCATGCCTAAGGTCCTTTTAGAAGGGCAGCTTGATAGTCTGATAAACGTATTAAATCAGAAGGAGGAAGAGCAAACGTTGCCATCACCCTTTGGTACTAAGCTGATAGAAGATATCAAGCAGCTAAAAAAATGTATTTGTGGAACTGTAGTGCTTCCCGGCTCAGCGGAAGAAAAACATTTAGATAATTTATGTGAAAAAGCCTCTACCAGCCAACTCTTGCAGAAAATATTTTCTTTTAGGGCTGAAATTGGTGAATATGCCAAGCAGGCAAAAAAATTCGACTCAACATTAGCATTACATGATGAGGAGATAGGAAAATGTGAAAACGACATCGCAGAGCAAAAGCAAATTATTAAAAGGGCGAATGAAGAGATTGACGGTATCGATAATACGGAAGTTAAAAAACTAAAGCATGAAATTACTGAAGCAGAAGGTATATTAAACGATGCAAATCAAGAGTTGGGTTCTGCAAGAACAAACATAGATAGATTGAAGCGTAAAATACCTGAGTTACGAATTGAACAAGATAATATTCTCGCTCAACAAAAACAAACAGCTAGCTTGAGAGCTGAGAGGCAAAAAGTAAATAAATTAAAAAATTATGTTGCAGCTCAATTCCAAAGGCAAGAGACAGAAGTACTGGAGGCTCTAAATAAAGAGATTTCAGGTGTTTTAGAAACCTATTTAACAAAAAACTTTACAGCAAAAGTTGATCCTGATACATATGCTGTAAAAGTTTATGACTCTGATGGAAAAATAGCATCCTTAAGTACCGGTGAATCAAATGTACTTAAATTTGCAGTAATTGCAGCAATTGTTGGTATGGCAGGAAAACGAACAACAATTAGCCAGGTTGATTGGATATCTGAGCCCATTATTGCCCCTTTAATATTTGATGCGCCTTTTTCAGTCGTTGATAGTGAGTATCGCTCAGGCATTACGAAAAATTTATCCGAACTTGCAAGCCAGCTAGTGCTTATGTTTGATAGTGATAAGTGGGGGGATAAACTGTCGTCGATATTAGATTCAAAAATCGGTAAATCTTATCTTCTAGTTTCGAGGGCCAAAGGCATCGAAAAGGATATTTCAAAGACTATAGATATTCACGGGAAGCTTTATAAGCTTAACGAATATGGTGATCGAGATGAAACAGTTATTAAGGAGGTCACTCTATGAGCAGCATGCTTAATCAAAAAACCCTTTTTTCTTTTGACCATACTATCTATTGGCCTGAAAAGTACGAGCGTGTTGTCGAGTACTTAAAAAATGGAGTGGGTCAAGGTGAGAATTCCCAATCGCTTTATAAGTTAAATGTGGAAGTCTTGGTTTTGGCAGCCTGCGTTGGTCTTGAGGCTGGTAACGCAATTGATTTACCTCCGCAAACAAAAGAAATTGCATTATCTACTTTTACATCCCAGTCGCTAAGCGTCTATCTTTACCTCATTCCTATGCTGGCAGAAAAAGATACGACCATAGATTTCTTTAGAAACAAAGAGGGTGAAGCTAAAGCAGTAGCTATTTTTGAGAAATATGCGGCGGGTGGCTTGGAAATATTAAACGAAAAACTCGAGTCAAATACCCTTGACTCCCCATATTTCTTTACCTCAAACCTAAGGCAGGTTAAGGGTGATGATGTTCGTGATTTAGAAATCGATATTTTTTAATTGATTGGAATTATTAAAATATGGAGTACTTGGGCATTGATTTTGGCACCACCAATACATTGGCAGGAATAGTTGACCATAACAAAAAATTACAGCTAGTACCTTTAGATGGTGAATCTAAAGAAATGTCATCAGCGATTTTTCTAAAGATTAGAGATAAGCAGCGTTTAGTACTCAATGAGGATGCTTTAACTAGGAGGGTTGATGAATCAATTAAGCGTGATAAAACTCGCTTCGATGAGGTTATTAGCTCTATTCCAAGTAGGTTAGATGATTTTCGAAGAGCCAATCGCCCTCGTCTCAAGTCGCCAAAACCTTATGATTTTATGAATCCCGATAAATATAATAAGGCTTTAAATGCGTACCTTCGCGACAAAGATGATTTCGACATAATTTTGCAGAATTTTGAAGACACAAAAGTCGCAGAAGAAGAAAAAAAGCTTAGACAATCTATTCAACCTTTAAAAAATATTGACTCCATTAGGCACGAGGTAAGGGCGAAAATGGAGCAGGAACTAATGGACGAAGAAATGGAGTCCATGGAGGGTAAAACATTTTTTACGGCCCTGAATGATCCTGAAACAGTCCGTTTTTTTGGCCAGAGCGCTATAGATGAATATAAAAATAACCCAATGAATGGTTTTTTTATGCGCTCTCCCAAGGCTTTTTTGGGTATCTCACTTCATGATGTTCACAAGCAATTATTTGTTCAAATAGTCGCATTAGTTTTAACGGAAATTAAGAGACGTTCCGAAGCATATTTTGGCAAAGAATTTACCGGCGCAGTTTTAGGGCGACCCGTTAATTATATGGGCGCCCAATCGAGTGGCGATAATGAGCAAGCCTTAGGAATTATGAGGAAAGCAGCACAATTAGCTGGCTTTACTGATATTCACTTTGTTATAGAGCCAATGGCGGCATCTTTAGTTATTTCTAGGGCAATGTTCGATTCTAGTGCGCCAGCTGTTGTTATAGATATCGGCGGTGGTACGACTGACATAATTTTATTGAATGTCAACTCAGAGGCTGATGAAAAGCTAAATGTATTGAATGCAGTTGGTGAGCGGGTAGGGGGAAATGATTTCGATGAAATTTTAGCTAAAAAGAAGTTTGGCCCTTTCCTTGGCGCAAATTCAGAATCAAGAGACGGCAAAAAGCTTCCTAATCAGCTAATAATGGATGCCCTCAGCACCAGAGACATTCATAAACAGGCAAATTTTCGAAAACGTGGCATTGAAATTCACGAATATATTAGCCAAGCTGACGAACCATTGCCGCTGGAAAGACTTTATCAGTTGTTTCGGATGCAACTCCAGCATCAGATTTTGTTAATTTCAGAGGATGCAAAGAAGGCTCTGAGTGATATCGATAATTATGAAGCTCAGTTCCCTTTTTTCGACGATCCTTTTAAGGTGGATTTAAGAAAAACTGATTTAGCAGATATTTACGAAAACGAATTAAATATTATTAAGCGTAATATTTTGAGTGTTTTTAAAGGACATCTAGCGGATGGTCAGGCTTACAGAGTATTTTTGACGGGCGGAATGTCTAGATGTACAACTTTAATTGAGTCAATAAAAGAGCTCATCCCAGCCGGCGTCGTGATTAATCGTATTTCAGCTCTGCAAAGTGTTGGCGCTGGTTTAGCTGTAGTCGCAAGGCAATTAGCGTTGTCAGACGACGCCTATGCTGAGAATTTTTCTGTCAGGGGGATACCTGTTACTAGGTAATTCGTAGCCTTTAATAATTATTTAATTAAACTTCCCAATAAATCATCAATTGAATCTGATGATGAGCTATTTAGATATGAGATACCTCGATGCAGATGAAGCTTAAAATAATTATTGAGCTCTACCTTTTCCAGAGAAATTCCATTTTTCTTGGCATTTGAAATCAGCAAGGCCATATAAAGATTTTCAAGTCCTCCAGTAAATGTTCTCCAAGTCATCTCCACCGAACTATCTGCGATGACATTTTCAAAGGGCGGTGGCGTCGTCTCTCTTAGCGAGAGGCAAAAGGCCCATCTACATAAAACATTCCAGTTTTGTATGCCTGTACGCTTTTTTAGCGTAATTAATTGATTTCTTGCTTTTTCTGAGATTCGAACATTTTCAATCATTTAGGCCCTCGCGCTCTCAAAATATCCCTTGCTGAAGACAGAGGATTCAGTAGATTCATCGTAATTAATGTTGTACTCAAGGGCTATATGACCCTTGAGTGACTCGTAATGTTCATTTGTAATTTCTTCATCTGTTGAAAAAATTAAAACTTGACTTCCAGCCCTGGGGAAATAGTTTGAAATCAATTTCTGTCTATGTGGACCATCTAATCGTCCAAGCGGGGTATCAATCACCGTTGGTAGAGTTTTGCCAGAGGATTTTGCTAATGCCCAAAGGATTGCAACAGCCAGAAGTTGTCTCTCCCCAGCAGAGAGAGATTTGGCTGGAATAACCTCACCGGATGGTTTGGCAATTGATAAGCTAAAGTCACCTTTATTGATCTCAAATTTAAGGCCAAATTTAGACTTTCTATGAAGAAGCTGAAAGCACTTAGATATTTCATCGCTTAGCGATATGAGGTGCTTGGATATAAGCTCATCTTTGAATTTAGAAAGCGTATTCTTCGCCTTTTGTGCATGATTAAGCACCCGTTGATTCACAATTTGGCTTGTTTCTAAATCTGCAATTTGGGCTAATTTATTAGTAATTTCTTTGGTGATACGGTCTAACTGGGAATTAATAGATCCTATCTCATCAGCTAGAACCTCCGTCTTTAGCTCTAGCTTAGATTTCTCTTTTTGCTTTTCGGTAAGATTTTTGACAATATCCGCTACTTTTTCTTCAGATGGAACGGCTTGGAGGCTTTTGTTTAGGACATCAATTTCATTCTCAAGAACTTCAAATTCCTTAAGCTTTGATCCAATAGAATTTTTAAGTCCAGAAAGTTCATCTTTTGAAGGTAGCTGAGATTCATCAATATCTGTGGAGAAGCTAGATATCTCTGCTAATACTTGCGCAAGTCTTCTATCAAATAGCTCAAATACTGAATCTTTGCTAACTTTATTAAGGTCTTTTAATAAAGTAATTTGTTGCCTAAATGTTGAGATTTCATTCTCAAAAGCCTTGGCAGATTTTGAGTTATGACCTGAAACTTTGCTGAGTTCATGTCGTATTTCTGCAATCTGCTTCGATAAAAGAAGAAGTGGTGCCATACCTGAGGCGAGCTCTAGAAGATCGTTCGTTAATCCCTTCCTTCTCTCTTTGAGGACTCCAAGGTTTTCTTGTAAGGCATGTCTATTTGCCAAAAGATCGGCGCCAGAGATTTTCATCTCTTCTTCAGCTCTGGCAATCTCAATGGCTAATCTATCTAGTTGATTTGTAATCCCGGCTTTTTCTTGGCCAATAAGCTCTTTTCTTGAGTTTAATTCCTTCACAGAAGATTCCTCTGAGTCTATAGAGATGCTTCCCGATTCCTTGGTAATTTCAAGCGCCTTTCTCTTTTCAATTTGCGTGAGACTTTTTGCCAGGCTTTCTATGGAATTGATGCCAAGAAGGGAGTAAATACCACTTCTTAATATTGCCGAGGACTTTAGGGGGTCAGCAAGACCTTCAATCTTCTCACCGTCGAAAAAGAATAGTTCCGAGATTTCTGATGGCATAAACTCTTCAACAAATTCATGCCAGCGCTCGGATGCTGTTCCATCAAAAATACCGTCTCTAGTAATCTCGCAAACCTCTTTAATATTAGATGGGCTTGATTCAAACCAATTTCTAGAAACTTCTATTATTTCCTTTTTCCCATTTTGTTTAGTGGTGAATGTAAGCTTTAAACCAGCGCCAGTTTTTGGTGAAACATCGCGATTTATTAAGCTTTTTAAGTATTCCTCGTAGGGACCTTTTCCTCTTGACGAGGTCTTTGCCGCCTTGCCGTATAAGACAAGCTGTAATGCATCAAGAAAGGTCGTCTTTCCTGAGCCGTTAAATGCTCCAAATAAGATAATGGGTTTTTTTGAAGTTGGAGTCAGCTCAACGGTATGCTCGCCTTTGTAGATACCAAAGTTAACTAGAGTTAGCTCATTTAAAATCACGCCTTGCTCCCATCTTCATCAAGGGGAAATAGGTCCGAGACTTCAAATGTTGCTGATGATTCCATCATATTTCTTACTTGTTCTTCGTCGTCAGTTGTGGTTTGTGATTTCTTAAGGGCAAATTGATATGCCTCATCTTTATTCTCAAATCCGCCGTTTACAAGTGCTTTTTCCAAGTTTTCATAGATTCCAACTCTTCTTATAGCTGTGGAGTAGTTTCTTTCAATATTGAGCAAGTTTCTTACTAGTTGGTAGTGAAGGTCGTCTGGTGAATTGTCTTTTGAGGCAAGTTCTCTAAGTAGGGCAATATCATCCCTATTAAATAGAGCGCCTTCATCCACGCTCTCATAGGGGTAATCTCTTCCAGTTGCTTCTTTATATATTTCTGGGACTCGATCTTCAATTTCATTCTTATCTTTTACCCAAATACGTCTTATTTCTTCCAGCTCTTCATCGGTAATTAGTTGAAATTTTTCAGTACCTTCGCTACCGCTTGCTCTAACTTGTTCTTGGGCAATTAAAAGCTCTAGTAATAGTTTTTCACGATAACTTTGGAGGTAGGGGCCGTGCACAAGTTTTTTGCCACCAGTATCCTTGTCATCCATTAGGGTAAGCCTGCCGTCCATCCTCCTAAAGTCGCGCTTATCAAAGTCTGTTATTCCAATATCTAGGAAGTTATCCCGAAAATGAGAAAGAGGAGACATCCACTTTTTCTCATCATCATTCTTAATCATCGCTTGCATTGATTTATCTTTGTCAACCAAGGTGCAAACGAAGCATCCAAAACGACTGTCACCACAGCTAGGTGTTGACGTGTCAACTACTAGGGGGCACTCGTTATCTTGGGTGGCCCCACGGTACATATTCAGAAGCTGGCTATTGTCATAACCCCATGGGTTTTTATAAGTCACCAAATATTCCCAGACATCATCATTTGACCAGCTGACTATAGGCGGGTAAATCCAGACTCTATCTAGCTTTGGATTTCCATTTCTGCTTAATAAATCACGAGTAGAGCCTTCATACCCTTCCATAACCTTTTTTCTTGTGGAGCTCTCAGCCTTGCGTGTACCTAAAACAAGAATGGCTTCACCGTTTTTTGCAACTACATCAAGAATAAAGTTGTTAGATGGATTAATTTTTAATCTGCTTGTACACCACCTAAACATAGGTCTAGGAGCGGGGTACCCTTTACCAATCAGATTAACCCAAAATCTATCTTGTAGCTCCGGGGTCAAGCGCTTAGGTTCAATTGGCATTCTCTGTTGAATTGCTTCAAGTCTCATCTTCTCAAGAGAAACTTCAACCCACATTGCAACGACTGGATTTTCAACTAATGTATCTGTGCTGATGACATATATGGGTTTTGAGCGCTGAGACTCTTCAAGCTCTTTAATTGCATACCAAATTAATTGAAGGCATGCAGTGGAATCCTTGCCGCCGCTATAGCCAATTACCCATGGTAGGGCATCGCTTAAGTAGAGTCTTTTGATATCGGATTTAATTATTTCTACTTCTGAATCAATACCATTTACATCAAACGATGATTTTTGATAGTTGTTAACTATATTTATTTTTTTCTCTTCCATCTTAGCCTCGTTTGTATGCTTCTTCTGTTCGTTTTTCTTCAGGGGATAGTTTTAACCCCAGCTTTTGTTTTATTAAATTTGTCGTTAAGGTTACGTTGTTGTAAGTTTTTGAAACCTTTCCGCCAACAAGTGCCCGGCCCTCCCAGACCTTGGCATTACTTCGAGACCAGTCAATATTTTTGAGGGCTGCCAGTTTTTGTTTCCAATCCTTTGGGTGCTCGCTTAGTAACTGACTGCCGGCAATTCCAATTGATTGAATTGCTATTCCGTGTGAATGTAGAAGCTCTTTGCGTATTTCACCTGCCGTAAGTCTGCTTTTTTGAACCATTTCCCATTCTGGAATATGCTTTGAAACTTCATCCCAAAATGTGATGCAAAGCTTTGAGGCGTTGTTTTCGTCGGATAACTCTTTCGCATCTAATAGTGCATGACAGCCGGTATAGATAGAGCTCAATGTAAATAACTTTCTAGAGCGCTCAGAAAGTGTACTTCTTTCCATTTCGACAAGACCCTTAAAGGCAATTGATTTAAGAGCAACTAATTTTGCAATTTTTGACATGTCATTGCGATGGTCGTAAAGCAATCCTAGTGAACGGCTAGGTCGTATTGCATGCCTATTTAAGTCGGCAAACATTTGCTGACTTCGCTCCAATCCTCTATCAATGAAAAAGACCACTGCGATGGATTCACTAGATAGTGAGGAATCCTCCTTAATTGCCATTTCTATAGCAGCTCTTCTATGCTGACCATCGTTAACGATTATTTTTGAATTCATATCTATCCGAAGGAATCCATTTCGCTGAGCTTCGGGGGTATTGTTGATGGTTGTGAACTTAACATCCCCATCGATTGAGGCAGTGATTGCAGAAAAAACGTAGTTATCTGGATTGGTTGTTATGTACCTGGCAATTTCAGGTACTCTAGATTTATTAAGAATTCTTTGGGCTCTTAATTCGGGGCTAAGCTCCTCTTCATCAAACTTAAAAATCTTATGAACTAAGCCCAGAGGGCACATGGATACGAAGTACTCTCTGCCTGCTTGGATCCCTCGAATCGCAGGGAAAGTAAAGTGGTGATCGTTTATATTGGACATGATTGTATGTAAGTTTGTTTGTCAAAATTTTAACAAACATAGAATTTGTATGTCAACAATTTAACAAACAATCATACAAGTCTGGGTAAGCCATTGATTTACATTGGCTTTTATATATCCTGTCTATACTGAAGGATATATAAACGCTCAAATAATATGGCTACTCTATTAATTCAACCAAAATCAGTCGTAGATGGGAAGCCTTGCAATCTGCAGGCTTTATTTTCCTCGGATTACCTTATACCCAACTACCAAAGAGATTATGTTTGGAAAACCAAAACAATTGAGCAGCTTGTTTCCGATTTAATTGAGCATTTTGAAAAAAACACTACTGATAATCAGTTTAAAGATGATATCTACGGATATTTTCTAGGTGCTATGGTTGTTATAACCAAGGACGATGAAAAGTCGGAGGTTGTTGATGGACAGCAAAGATTGACAACACTTTCATTAATTTCATCAATTCTGCATGACCTAGTTAGCCGGAACATTCCAAACGGCAACACCAGAAAGCAGGGACTATTAACAAAACTAGCTAATTTAACCACCACCTATGATGGGCGTGGCTATCCCGAGGCTAAGATAAGCTTTCAGAACAATGAATTCAGTGCCTACTTTTCGGAAGTTGTAGCAAAGCTGCAAGCGCGTAAAGATAAAAAAGCTTTTTACTCATTGCCGCCTAGCAAGGTCAAATTAAAAAATAAAAACACTCCATTTTCAATTATTGGCTATGGAATTGGGGCGATATATAAAAAACTTTATGAGTTTATTGGCAGCGCACCCACAAGAGATGCGAGGATTGATAGGTTATTGACCTTCACTCAGCTATTTCTTGAGTGCATCATCATCCTTAAAATAGAAGCAAAAGGCTATGACAGTGCCTATCATATATTTGAGTCCTTAAATAACAGAGGAATTCCTCTTTCGCAGGCAGATCTTATTAAAAATGAACTCCTTAAAAAGGCGAATGCCAGCGAAAGGGATGATTTAATTGATGACTGGAGCTACGCAAAGTCGATTACCGAAGGTGTTGATCTAAAGTTGACGGACTTTATTCACTACTCATGGCTGTCACGCAATGGACATGTAAAAGCTAAGGATATGTTGGCAAAGGTAGAGGAGAATATTTCCTCGGGCGCTCAGGTGAGGGAGTACTCAAAAAGCCTCAAGGAAGATGCTGAAATCTTTAAGCTGCTTTTTATTGACCATTCATCAGGCTGGCCAAAAGATCTTAAAGATAATTTAAATGATATTAGTAAAGTCTTTGGTATTAAATTATGCTTTCCGCTAGCTTTTTCTATTTATCGAAAGCATAAAAATGATATTAATTTATTGACTCGCCACTTTCAAATACTAACAANCTTCATTTTTAGATTTATGAAGGTTGGTGATGGGTCAGTTGATGCATTGGCAGAAATTATGGCCAAATGCTCAACCATTATCAATGGTGGCGCCGACTTATCTACTTTATCTGTAGAGCTTAGAGCTCATTCCTCTGACGAGAAATTTGAAGAGGACTTCCAAGATTTTTCTGTAAGTAATGCAAAGCTAGGTTATTACACTGTTTTCTACCTCGAGAAGGATAAGTTAAACGGTACAGAGCCTTGCGTCCATGGAGAGTCTCAGCACCTAGAGCACATCATGCCTAAAAAGCCAACAGAAGCGGGGTGGCCAAAACCATATAGCTTTAAAAATGAATTTCCGGACGATTATGGTGATTGGATCTGGAAAATAGGCAATTTAATGCCGCTACCTGCAACAGTTAACAAAACAATTCAAAATAAGCCCTTTAATGAAAAGATGGATATGAGTGCCGGGTATTTATCTACATCTCTAGTAACGCCCCGAGAACTTGAAGCCTATTTAGAAAACGGCGAATGGACAAATAAATCTATCGCTGATAGACAAGCCCACTTAGCTAAGCTTGCCAAAAAAGTCTGGTCTCTTACGGCATAGATTAAATTTGCCATAGAGTTAGTATTTTTTATGCTAACTCTATCCTGCTAAAAAAATCTTGAGACTTTGTTTCTGTACGTTCAGCATACCCATCAAAGTCATGCTTAAAACGATCTTTGTGAATTCTTGTGAGTATTTTGTAATGGCTGGCAATGTCATTAAAATCTAGATAGCCTATAGATTGTGGGTAGGTTAGTAATACTGCATATTTAGCATGAATTTTAAGCAATCTAATCGCCAAATCTTGGTAAGCTTTATCAAGAATGCCAAAAGATCCATCAATAATTATTGGAATTTCTTGATACTTTTCTTTTGTTGCTCGATATGCAATTAGCGTAATTAAATTTAGTATTGCTCGTTCACTAGCGCCACCTATACGCTCTTGAGTAAAACAATTATTCTTAAAAATTATCTTTTCAAAAAAAGCATTAGGTTGGGCGATATCCTTGTAAATAAAATTAGCTTTGTCGCAGACCATTTTTTGATCATGTGAGCCTAGAAAAATTTCAGGATCCTGTAAAAATTCAGGCGTAATATCGTTAAAAAATTCCTCTATTAAAACCAAATTTATATTTAGTGATGTAGTTTTTTTTTGAATGAGAATTTGTTTAAGAATTTCTCTTGCAATTCTTGATTTACCTGACCCATTTAGACCTGTAATAAGGTTGATGCCCGGCCTAAAGATGAATGTATGACTATTCTCAAAGGGATCAATTTGAGGTATTGCAATATTAAGGTCCATCCGAAATATAAGTCAAAGTATTACAGTGCTTGAAATTTTTTGTCTGCAAGCTGCTTTAGTCTCGGTTTTTCGGCGGCAGATTTTCCTGTAAAGCCAAGACAATTCTTTCTTAGTTGCGCTTTTAGAATTGCCTTCGGATCCTGGGCTTTAAACTCAAAAAGACTGCTAGCACAGATTTCATTATAAATTTCATCTGCTGACAAAGGCTTATTTGCTTTTTTTAACACTGTAAGAGCTGCATCGATAATTGTTGTCATTTTTTGTACCTTATTATTTGGTTAATTAGATCTTACCGTAATCTACTGAGCCTCCATTCTAACGACTCTATCTTAGGCTCATATACAGATTCCTTTGGCAGTATTAAAGGCAATCCCTCAAGATCAGTGAAAATCTGAAGATCGGGAATACGGCGGTCAATTGATTTGCTTACATGCCATTTTTTATCTGGTCCCGGGCAGATAATGTTTTTATCCATTGCCCAGTGCATATTCGGCGTCAAAGCAAGGCCATTTCTAGGGTCATCATCACCCGCAACTGAAAAGGGGTGTATGTGTGCAGCCTCTACTAGCGCCTCCCCACTGGGGAGGATTATTCGGGAGCCTGTTGCCGCACATCGATAGTCATAAATCTCTATTATTACTTTTCTAAATGCCGGACTTCGAATGAATTCCGATGGGTTGCGCGTAGATTTAGAAGTGCCCCCTTGGCGAATAACATTTTCGTATTGGCTTATCCGATTATTTTTTTCTACTATTGATTTTAAATCTTCATTCGTCCTATCAAACCAAAAGTCTGATAAGGCAGCTTCTAAAGCCCTGATGTTTTTTGGCTGCTGTATTAGTTGGAAAAGATCATCATTCAAATATGCATATTCAACATTTTCTTTTATATAGTTAGATTCCGCTCCGCTTTTTATTGGAAGATTGACATCAATTTTTTTTAGGTGCCAAAAACTTGGCTCCCCATTGCTTAAATTTCCAGATAGGTATACGAATGGGTATTGAGGATTTGGTTTATCTTTATTTGATTTTGTGCTGAGAAAGTAAGAAAGATACCTCTCCAGGAGGGCTGGTGAAAAATAAATTTTATTAATCCTTAGTCCACCTGCATTAGCAAGGTCAAGCATGGCGAGAAGCATGCAAATTTTATGAGGCGATTTCCTTCCTTCGCTTACATGGACCTTGATAGCTTTAAATTGCTCTACATACTTATTGATAGCGCTCATTCCCAGTACTTTGCCTTATTCGGAATAATCCATCTCACGCCGCCCCTAGGATCATCTTGGTCACCCTTGTACCTTGGTATAAGGTGTACATGAAGGTGTGGAACTGTTTGTCCAGCAGCAGGCCCATCATTAATTCCAATGTTATAACCATCAGGCTTAAATTCTTGCTGTAGCACATCTTTTGCTCTACATAGCAAATTCTCTAATCCCAATCGTTCATCATTGCTAATAGAAAACCAAGAGCCAATATGTCTTTTCGGAATAATTAAAGTATGCCCAAGCGAAACAGGATATCCATCCCGAATGGCCACCGCGAATTCATTGGAATCAATGATTCGGTCTTTGGGTATAGTACAAAATAGGCAGTTAGGCATACATTAATAGTGTATTAGTATTTCTTTAGATGTTATTACTATTTTCTACAATCTTAAATATGTGACAGTTTAATTTAATGGACTTAACTCAAATTAACGATAAAAATTTTGGAGCGCTTACTTTAAAAGAAGGTTGGGGCTGGTGCTCTTCTAAATGCGTCTGGGATGATTCTCAATATATAAGTATTTGCATTGACCCTATTAATGTTGAAAATGGCGTGATATCCAGGGCTGTTTGGGAGCATTTAAACCTGCTTCGTATTAATCAAAAATGTATTACCAGAGAAGCTTTAGAGCAATTAGATTGTTTTGAGTCACTTAATGAATGGCTGTCAGATGATAATGGTGGCATTGTTATAGATGTAAATAATTTTCTTCAGTACGTATCTCTAGAATGGGTAATGCTCAATCCTATTGGTGAATCAGAGCTGCAATATGTGACTGGGGGCCCATTGCTTAGAATTTTTGTTTCCCCTGATTTGGTTGTTTCAGATGTATTTTTTGGTGGTTTAGTGTAGCCTTCCCTCTAGAACACCGAGTCAAATAGTAACAATCCTAGGCCTAAATATTTATATAGATATAAGTCACATATTTATTCTTGAAATGCTATTCGAGCTAATAATTGGTTTTACAGTGCGTTGCAGTTGAAAGTAGATTATTAACAATCCGACAGTTTGTCGTTTTGTTCTAGTAGGTTCGTCTAAATTCTAAGGGGGACTTTATGTGTAACGCATTCGGACATTTAAGGTCTTGCAGATGTGGATGGGGACATCCCGGCGAGATAAGTTATACAAATAATTATCCCCCACAGCAAGAATCCATTCTACGTAATTTTGCTACTACTCTATATGGGAGTACTCGCTCGATCACAAGGTCAAACTATAAATGTAAATGGTGCGGTGAAAAGGTCTTTTATTTTCAATCCAATAATGGCGGAAAAGTTCTATTTGATTGCCTAGGAAAACCCTGGCCCATTCACGATTGTTTAGGCATTAAATATGAACGTAAAAAATCTAAGTTGAAGATTTCCCAAGTTGAGTGGTTACAGCTAACTCATTTCATGATTACTCCTTCCAATATAGATGACGAATCAACTTTTTTTGGTCTCATTTCTGGGTTAGAAGATCAAAATCAATATGAAGTAAGCATTACCCTTGGAGCTGAGGATCAAATCTTAATTCGTGATTTATATCTTAAGAAAACTGACTACGTAAATCTTAGTCCTGAAATAGAGGCGCTCATCATTCTGGACGATGGAAGACACCAATTTGTTACCGGTAGCCAGATTGAACGCAAGCCTTATGTTATGCAAGACCTAACAAACAAAAAACCTTACACCAACCAGCCCAAGCTGTTGTAGCAGCAACCCCTTTGAGGTTACTTCCTCACCATGATCTTTCATTTAAGAGTTTGCTTTCGGTGCCAATACGCTAGGATAGGTTGCCTGCGTGCATGGTTACCCCCTGAGTTTCCCCTGGGTTCATTTACTTAAATCCAGGAGATTCCCATTATTCAATTCGCGGATTGCTTTGTCCTTTCTCGGATAAAGGTCTGAACCTGCTCAATAGTCCAAAAAGAAGACCTCCCAATCTTAATCGGCTTAGGAAACTCTCCTTGCTGAACCATGAGCCAGAACTTTGATTTAGATACTGGGAGCACCTTCAGTATTTGCGGGATTCTCATTAAGCTTATATCTGCGCAGTCATTACTCATGATGACCCCATAG